>Ga0207416_1001626_pt1 | contig 28390 bp, 23 predicted proteins | sample PaiPotPPM11metaG_FD_184107 | JGI IMG/M metagenome (GOLD analysis project Ga0207416, IMG submission 184107) | Iron sulfur acid spring bacterial and archeal communities from Banff, Canada, to study Microbial Dark Matter (Phase II) - Paint Pots PPM... ... | reverse complement strand
TTCCGATTCAAAATGGTCGTCATTCGATTTGGCTCCTGTTTTCAGTTTCTTTGCCCCCTATTTAAATTGTAAGCCTTGGAAAGAAACTAAAACGCATCCCCTCTCGTTTGCTAAATAGTTGATTTTAATATGTTTATTTGATTTTCGGCAGGCCTTAGCTTGACAACTAATTCCGCTGCGCATTGGGGGACCGAGGGTGGGACGGGCCGCGGTTTCGAGACAGGATTTTAATTGCGAATGCCTCACCGGTCGGGCTGGGAAGCCCCAGTTTCTCCTCTGACAGGTCGCCTCCAGCTCCTTTCCTGGCGCAGAGACCCCAACTCCTTTCTTGGCGTAAAATGACCGGATGCTGTTCCGTAACCACGCTCGCCGTACTTCTTTCCTCGCTCTCGTCTTGTCGCTTGCCGTCTTCGCAGCCGTCTCGCCGGTCCGCCTCCGGGCTCAGGACGATGACTCCAACGCAAAGCCGGAGAAGCATGGCCGCAAGTACAAGGCGCCGCCGGAGACCTCGCACATCGAAGTGACGGTCATCAAGGGCTTCAACAAAAAGCCTATCGACGGCGCGCACGTGATCTTTCATCCGGTCAAGGACGGCAAGGACGAGGGCAATCTGGAACTGAAGACCCATCCTGACGGCAAGGCGATCATCGACGTGATCCCGACCGGCAGCGCGGTCCGAATCCAGGTGCTCGCGGACGGATTCGCCACTTACGCCGAAGACTTTCAGATCGACGAACCAACCCGCGAGATCACCGTCGCGATGATTCGCCCCCGCGCGCAGATGTCGACTTACACTGACAACGAGGGCAAGCCCGCGGTCATGCAGCCCGGCGTGCAGGAACCGATCCGTCCCAAGAAGACGACCGCAACGCCTCCTGCTTCGACGACCGGGTCTTCCACCACGACCGACTCCTCAGCGCCGCCCGCGTCCCCCACCTCCGGCAGCAAGCCGCAGAGCTAACCGCCGCGATGCCGGATCCCCAGAACGCTGAAGCACCCGACCCCGTGTCCCGTCCGCTTGCGGGCGAGACAGCGCTGATCACAGGTGGTGCGAAGCGCATTGGCCGGGCCATCGCCCTCAGGCTCGCGGAAGCCGGTGCAAACATCGCCATCACCTATCGCGGTTCGCAGCAGGAAGCGGAGGACACCGTTCGCGCTCTCGCCGAGTTCGACATCGATGCCCTCGCCGTTCGCACCGACCTCGACGATCCGGAGAGCATTCGCGAGTCGGTCGCGGCTGTGGTCGACGAATTCGACGGCCTCAATATTCTCGTTAATAATGCCGGCGTCTTCGAGTCGACCGCGCTGGAACAGATCACCGTGGCCCAATGGGACCGCATGTTCTCGACCAATACCCGCGCTCCGTTCCTGGTCGCGCAGGCGGCTTACCCGCACCTCCGCGCCGCGAAGGGCCGCATCGTCAACATCGGCTCGCTGGGAGGCACGCACCCGTGGGCCACTCACGGCCACTACTGCACCTCCAAGGCGGCGCTGCACATGCTCTCGCAGACGATGGCCAAGGCTTGGGCCCCCGAGATCAGCGTGAACTGCGTGGCTCCGGGAATGATCGTGCAGGGTGAGGTCGGCGAGGCCTACGTCCACTTCGCGGAGCGCACTCCAATGCGCCGCAATGGCACCGCGGAGGACGTCGCGGAGGCGGTGCTCTTCTTTGTCACCGGCCCCCACTTTGTCACCGGGCAACTGCTCACCGTCGACGGCGGCCTGGGGTTGTAGAGTCCCCTAGCTCTTCGGCCGTGATCCGACGAGTCGTTGCCACCAGCCCGGCCGCCTGGGCTCCTCGTAGAGTCCGTGCGGCTCCTCTTCCACCTGAAACTGCTTGCCCAGGTAAGCGGCCAACGGATTCGTGACGCACAGCGCGTGCGCGTAGCTGGTGGTGAATCGCTCCGCGACCAGGTTGTGCGCGTCGCGCATCCGCGGTGGCCGCGAGGTGGTGTTGTGCGCGTCGGTCGCCAGAAAATGGACCCACCGCTTTTCCAGCAGTTCGTACGCCATGCGCTCGGCCTTCTTGCCCTTATGCCCGGTGAGCGAGTCGGCTGTCACCTGGATCAGCATTCCACCGCGCAGCCACTCGCGCATCCGCTCCGGCTCCTGCTGCAGCGTGGGGTTGCGTTCCGGATGGGTCAGAATCGGCGTCAAACCGGCCAGCCGCAGCTCGTAAAACGTCTCCGTCAGCCCCGGAGGCAGGCCGTAGTCCGGCACCTCCACCAGCAGGTACCCAAGCCCGTTGATGCTGAACCGCCCAGGGTCTGTCTTCGCCCGAGTCACGTTCTCGAAGGACATGTGAAAGTCGCAGCCGCTGCCGAGCGTCACCGGAATATCTTCCTCGGCGAGCCGCGCGCGCAACTCCTCAGTCTTCGCCGCATTCACGGCCGGATCGTAAACATAGTTGCCGTTCGCATGGGGCGTGCAGACGATGTGCGTGATCCCTTCGCCGGCCGCGAGCTTCGCCATCGCGACAGACGTCTCAAGGCTGGTGGAGCCGTCATCCAGCCCAGGAAGAAGATGATGATGAATGTCTACCATTTGCACCGCAAGACTAACACCGTATGTTACGTCCGTTGGGTTCCCGATCATCCTGAACCAGATTCCATATCGACCAACGGGAGAACCGCGCGAAGCAGGAAGAAGGCGTGCAAACGCCCTACGCCGTCGCCAAACTCCGCGCCATCGACTGGAACAGCAACAGCCCGTCCTGCGACCCCAGCAGCGACTCGCTCGACCGGTCCGGGTGAGGCATCATGCCCAGCACGTTCCGCCCCTGGTTGAGCACTCCCGCGATGTTCTCGAGCGACCCATTCGGATTCGCCTCCGCCGTGATCGCGCCCTCCGCGGTCGCGTAGCGGAATGCGATGCGGTCCTCGCGCTTGAGCGTGGCCAGCGTCTCGTCGTCGCAGAAGTAGTTGCCCTCCATGTGCCCGATCGGCATGCGCAGCACGCGCCCCCGCTCCAGCCCATCGGTGTAGGGCGAGTCGTCCGTCTCCGTGCGCAGGTGCACCTGCCGGCAGATGTAGCGCAGCCCAGCGTTGCGCATCAGCGCCCCGGGCAGCAATCCCGCCTCGCACAGAATCTGGAAGCCATTGCAGATGCCCATCACCAGTCCACCCGAGTCAGCGAACCGCCGAACGCTCTGCATAATCGGCGCAAAGCGCGCAATCGCGCCCGTCCGCAGGTAGTCGCCGTAGGCAAAGCCGCCCGGAACGAGGATCCCGTCGCAGCCTTCCAGGTCGTGCGATTCATGCCACAGATACGTCACCGGCTGGCTCATGACTGAGCCAAGCACATGATGCGTGTCGTGATCGCAGTTGGATCCGGGGAACACCAGAACGCCAAATTTCATACGTTAAGAGTAGCATTCGCCGCGGCTGAGAAGGGCGCTAGGCCTCAGCGGTGGCCACTCACGGTCACACGGAAGACACCCTGGTCCAGACCGGGATTCTGAAATCCCTGGCCGGCGTTCGACATGTGACGATAGAGATATTCGATCCGCCACGACGTCTTGTGATCGCGGAAGAACTCGATGCCCGGTCCCAACGCGAACGTGTAGTTGAACTGTGTTGAATTGTCGACCGGAAGGTCTTCCGGCGATACGACGAAGCCGAGATCGAGCGCAAAGGTAGGCTGAATGCGCGAGCGGGGAAGTGCGCTGACTCTCGCCCCGAGCGGCGAAATCGCGGCAGCGTGCGAGTCTTGCCGCCCGAACATTGCATAGACCGGTACCGGCGGTCCGGCTCCCACCATCACAGCGCCGATCGGAGCGTAGTCCAGCTTGACTACGCGCTGCGACGGCTCCGACAGGACGACCACCTGCCCGTTCAACGTAAAGGTCGTCCCGATGAGCGTCGGGTCCGTCTCTTCCCACAGCGGCATCACCGACCCTTCGTACTCGAACCGAAACCGCGGCCCCTGGTGCAGCAGGCGTTTGTACTCCACCCCAAGCGTCCACACGCGTCGCTGTTCCGCGTCTCCCAGCAGGATGTGACTTGAATTCGGACTGTAGGTGCCGGAGAGGCCGAGGCTCTGAACGCCGCCAAAACCCCCAGGTTCCTGACTTCGGCTCGTCGCCCCGGGGAGCGAAACACAAATAGCGAAGATCGAGACGAGTGCAGCCTTGCGCAATCAGAAACCTCGTGCTGCAGAAGTCTCGACTCACCCTCTGCGTTGCGAGAAGCATACAAGAATGGAGAATGACCATCTATCTTTATCTTGTCTGCTTTCTGTCGCGGAAACTCGCCTGCAGAAGATCAGACGTCCAGCCGGTAGCGCGTCTCCGCCAGCCGATACAGCCGCCGCCACAGCAGCCGGTTCGTCGTCACCACCATCAGCGAGATCAGGATTGTCCCCAGCAGGATGATGGGAAACTGGCCGTTCGCCGTTGCCTCGTTGATCTGCTCGCCCAGACCGAGCGTCTTCAGCGCCTTGCCGTTCAGGGTAAAGTACTCCGCGAAGATGCTTGCGTTCCATGCACCGCCCGAGGCCGTCACCATCCCGGTAATCAGGAAGGGAAAGATGCCGGGCAGGATCACTTTCTTCCAGCGCTCCACCTTTGAGAAGCGGAACAGCGTCGCCACTTCCTTCAGGTCGGTAGGAATCGCCATCGCGCCGGCGATTACGTTGAACAGGATGTACCACTGCGTGCCCAGCAGCATCAGCGCGATGGAACCAAGCCCCATCCCGCCACCCAGACGTACCAGCGCCAGCAGGATCACCGGGAACAGGGCGGTTGCCGGTACGGAGGCCAGAATCTGCGCAAGCGGCTGCGCCACCCGCGCCAGTTGCGGTCGCGAGCCGATCGCGACACCCACGGGGATCGTCCATGCGGCCGCCAGCAGCAGCGAGAGATTCACCCGCAGGAACGTGGCCACAGCGCCTGCCAGCAGATGAAGATACGCCGCCCCCGTTACCGGCCGCACCAGCCCCACGGCGCGCTCCGCCGCAAAGAGCACTACCGCAGCGCCAGCGCCCAACAGCACCCACCTCAGCACTGTGCTGCCGTAGCCGTCATACGCCGCGGGCTGCGCTTCCAATCGCGCCAGCTTTTCCTTTCGGCGTTTCGCCAATGCGATGTAGACCTTCTCGTTGAACGGCTCGGTCGTACGCCGCGCAATCGCGGCCGCCACATTGGAGTTGGTCAGCAGGTGCAGGATCGGCGAGCGTACGTGCTTCGAACTCTCCACCTGCTCGAACTTGAACTTGTCGCTCCACAGGATCAAGGGCCGCCAGATCACCTGGTCGATCACCACGATGATCGCCACCATCGTAATCAGGCCCCACGCGATCGCCCGGCCGTTGTTCTCGTCTGCCGCAGTCTGCAGATAGGAGCCCAGCCCCGGCAGCCGAAAGTCCTTCGACCCGAAGTGAAACATCTCGCAGGCCATCAGCGTGAACCATGCGCCCGCGACCGACATCACCGAATTCCACACCAGCCCGATCGCCGCGAACGGCAGTTCCAGTTGCACCAGTCGCTGCACCCACGAGAAGCGGTTGATGTCCGCCGCTTCGCGCAATTCGCGAGGAATGCTCTTCAGCGATGAGTAGAAGCTGAACGCCATATTCCATACCGCGCCAGTAAACAGCAGCAGGATCGCCCCCAACTCCACGCCGAAGTGCCGGGTAGGGAACAGCGCGACCATGGCCAGCATCACCGGTGGCAGAAAGCTCAGCACCGGGATCGACTGCAGGATATCCAGCGCCGCGATCATGAACGATTCCACGCGCTTGTTGTAGGCCGCCAGGTAACCGTAGCTCACCGCAAACACCAGGCTCAGCAGATAGGCCAGAAAGATCCGGACGATTGAATAAAACGCGTACAACGGGAGTGCCCGCCGGCTCAGCGACACCACCATCTGCTCCGACGGAGGCCCCGCCCACAGCATCCCGACGCGCACGATTGCGTAGAAGATCGCCAGCCCGATCGCTGCAACGCATAGATCCAGCACAAACGGCCATGTGCGCTGCAGCACCCGGGAGTTCGCCAGCGTCTCCCGTCCGCGCGCGTAGCTGACGCTCACGTGCAGCGGATTCACTCCTCAATCTCCGCGTCCGGATTTTCGACTCGCCCGTCGCCGCCGCTGAACGTCGCGACCTGTACCCGCTCCGGCCGGATGAACCTGTGCCGCGAGGCGTCGAAGTCGAACAGCTCGGCATACCGGCCCCAGTTAATCGCCGTCTCCAATTGCCGCAGGGTCACTTCTTCGGTGAACTGCTCGTCCAGCAAGTCGTGGAAAAACTCCTCAGGCACGCTGCCGTCGCTCTTGGCCTCGATGGCCCGGACGATCTGTCGCAGCAGCAGTACGTTCTCCACAGCCGCCTTGCGGAACAACTCCTTCTGCCGCAGAATCTCCGAGTTCGCGTACTCGGCCCCCGCCGGCGTAATCTCGGCATCGCCTTCGTGTACGGTCAGGAAGCCCAGCAGCCGCGCCGCGTCCACAATCGGAAGCAGGTCGTCGATCTCGAATGCCAGGTCGTCCGCCAGCCGGTAGATATCGTCCTTGCCCTTGTGGTCGATCAGCAGCTCCAGCAGGCCGGCGATGCCGCCCGGCCGCGCGTGCGGCAGTTCCTGGTAATGGGGTGTCTTGCTCTCCGGGCTGGGCTTGCCAACCGGCGCGCTGGGCAGTTCCGGAGGCTGCTCTCCCGGCTGCGTCAGCACCTTGTAGATGTAGTCCACCAGCTGCGTAAACGCCTCGCTCTTGCGGTCCCGAGGATGCGGCAACGTCACCTTGAAGTCCGTCCGGATCATTCCCGGGTTGCGTCCCAGCACGATGATCCGGTCCGCCAGCAGCACGGCCTCCTCGATGTTGTGGGTCACCAGGAAGATAGCCTGCGTGGGCATCGTCTTGTTCTGCCACAACTCCAGCAGTTCGCTGCGCAGGTTCTCCGCCGTCAGCACGTCGAGCGCCGAGAAGGGCTCGTCCATGAACAGGACTTCCGGTTCGACCACCAGCGCTCGCGCAAACCCCACGCGCTGCCGCATCCCTCCGGAAAGCTCTTTAGGGTAAGCCGTTTGGAATCCATCCAGTCCGACCGCGTCCAGAATCTTCAGGCTGCGCGTGCGCTGCTCGGCCTCGCCCATTCCACGCGCCTGGAGCGGCGCCTCGACGTTCTCCAGCACCGTCAGCCAGGGGAACAGTGCGAAACTCTGGAAGACGATTGAGACGTTCGGGTCCGCTGCGGCAATCGGCTTGTCGTGCCAGTAAACCTGCCCGGCCGACGGCGTCGAAAGCCCGGTCAGCATGCGTAACAGAGTCGATTTGCCCGAGCCGGACGGCCCCAACAGCGCCAGGATCTCGCCCGCACACACGGAAAGATCGGTCGGAGCGATGACCTGGATGCGATTCGCGCTAGGCTGGGCGTAGTACTTCTCGACTCGTTCGGCATGAATGATCGTTTGCGGCATAGGTTCTTCTTTTCTGGGGACTTCTGGACGGGCTGGGAGACGAATTTAATCCGGTGGGCCGGGCATCCTTCGCCTTGCTCAGCGTATCATTATCAAGTACGCCAGGAATCGGTTGTGGGGCCTCGAAATTGTTCTCCCGCATACTTTTCTCACTACATTCACAATGGGGAAACTTCGCATGTCTGAAGCCGCAACACCGTCTAAGCCCAGGGTGCTCGTCGCCGACGATGAACAAGTCATCGCCAATACGCTAGCCATCATTTTGAATCAGGCGGGTTTTGAGGCGCGTGCCGTCTACAGCGGCGAGAAGGTGCTCGATGCGCTGGAGGAATTCCAGCCCGACATGCTCATCTCCGACGTCATCATGACCGGCATGACCGGCATTGAGGCCGCCATCGCCACCCGGCAGAGGATGCCAGGCTGCAAAATTTTGCTCTTCTCCGGCCAGGCAACCACCGCCGACCTGCTCGAAAAGGCTCGCCAGGAAGGCCACGAGTTCGAAATCCTCGCCAAGCCCGTCCACCCAACCGACCTGCTCGCCAAACTCCGAGGCTAACCTCTCCGCGTCCGTTCCTTCACCTTGACCGCTGGAACGCCGGCGTAGACCCCCCACGGCTCCAGGTCGCGTGTCGCCACCGATCCCAACCCCAGCACCGCACCCTCGCCCATATTCACGCCCGGCCCAACCGACGCCCGCGCGCACACCCACGCGTATGCGCCGAATTCCATCGCATAGGCCAGCAGCGGGAAGCCCGGATCGTCGTAATCGTGCGTCGCCCCGCACAGGTACGCGTCTTGCGACACGATCACGTGCGACCCAAACCGCATCGGCGCCGGGTTGTAAATCTCTGCGCCATCCGCCAGCGTCACCTGGTCGGCACACACCAGGTTCCACGGAGCCCACACCCGGGAGGCCGGGTAGAAGTGGCAATTCGGCCCCATCGACGCGCCAAAGGACCGCAGCAGAAACGCGCGCCACGCGTGCATCGGCCGCGGCGACGGACGATACAGCAGCGCCCGGCAGACATTCCATACCAGCCGCCGTCCCCGGTCGCTCGCCGCAAACGCCGGACGCAGATACGGATCGGCCGCCGTCTCCGCAGGAATCTCCTCCGCCGCGTTGTAATGCACTTCCTTCGCCATCGCACCGGCCCTTACTGAATACCGTCTACCGATTACTACTTACCGTCCTTAGCAAACAGCCGCACAACCGTCTTTGCATTCTCGCGCATATCGTACCGCTGGTGGAAACATTCGCTCGCCCGTACCCCCATCGCCTGCCGCTCGGCAGCCGGCATCTCAATCCACCGCGTCAGCAGCCGCTCAGTCCCTGCGGCGGTGTCTGTCTCCATCAGCCCCGCGCCGTCCGCGGCAATCTCTGCCGCGATGTTCACCTTGTCCGAGAGCAGCACCGGCCGGCCGCACGCCAGCGCCTCCGCCACGGCGATGCCGAAGTTCTCCTGGTGCGACGGCAGCACAAACGCCTCCGCCGCGCGGAACGCGCCCCACTTCGCATCCCCCAGCAGCAACCCCGGCCAGTGAATCCTCGCCGCCGGATTCCCAGCTCCGCGCACCAGTTCCGCCCGCCAGTTCTGCGGATCGGGTCCGGCCATCACCAGGTCGAGTTCCGGATCGTGCGCCGCCAGCTTCACAAACGCCTCGATCAGGAGGTCGCAGCCCTTCTTTCGGTCGATCCGCCCGAGGAACAGCAGAAACCGCCGCCTTCGCACCTCCGGGCAGGCCGCAAGAAAGGCCTCCCGCTGAGCCTCCACATCCCCCACTGGCGGAATCGTCCCGAACGGCACCACATACGGGTTCCAGCGATGCAGCCAGAAACTCTGCTTCGCCAGCTCGGCCTCGGGCTCGCAGGTAAACAGCACGCGATCCGCATCCCGCAGCACCCGATACTCCACCGGCAGCCAGTACAGCCACTTCTTCAGGTGCTTCAGCGGAAACGCCCGTTTGAAGTACGGGTCGAGCATCCCGTGCGTGAACACAACGTAGGGAACGCGCCCGCGCATCGTCTTCCACGCCGCATAGCCGCCGAATTGCCACATCCCGTGAACCACGACTCCATCGAAACGCGACCGGTTCGCCTCCAACCACGGAATCAACTTGCCATTGCGGCCGTAGGTTGAAGTCCGCGGCCCGAGCGCGTGGACTGGAAATCCGGCCTCGCGCACAAACACGGCGTTCGGATCGTCCAGCGTCACCACCTCCTGCGACGCCTCTTCCGGTCCGTACTTCACCAGCACCCGCACCACTTCCGCGGGGCCGCCGGTCGCCGGATCGAGTGTCGTGATGATGTGCAGTATCCGCATAATTCGTCGCAGAAGGAGCCGGCCCGCTACTCCACAAACCTCGGCACAACCGCCGCCAGCGCTCGCCGCAGTCCGCGAACGTCTTCCTCGAAACCCCAGTGCTGAATCCGTTCCAACGCCCGTTGTCCCATCACCACGGCGACCCCGGGGGGCTCCAGCACTCGGCGCAGCGCCTCTGCCAGCGAGGCCACATCGCCCACCGGATAGATGCACCCGTTCACTCCGTCCTCGACCAGGTCTCGCCCGCTGCCGACGTCGTCCGAAACAATCGCCGGCCGGGCCGAATTCATCACCTCGTTCACAATCAGTCCCCAGGGCTCGTGCCGCGACGGCAGCACGAACACCGTCGCCAGGTCGAAGAAGCGCGGCAATTCCGACTGGTTGCGAAACCCGCAGAAACGAATGCTGCCGAAGCCGGTGGCCGCCGCCTGCCGTTCGAGCGCCGCCCGCTCCTCGCCGTCGCCGACAATGACGAGGTACGGATTCGGCTCGACTCCCGGCGCCGGCGAAAGTCGCGCATACGCCTCCACCAGGTGGTCGCAATGCTTGCGCGTCTGCAGCTTTGACGCAAACAGGATCACCGGCCGTGCCGGATCGAGCTCCAACTCTGCCTGCAGGTTCGCCCGCCCCGCCCCGGCCTCACGGGCCCGTCGCGCGAAGTATCCGTCGTCCACTGCATAGGGCATCAGGAACTGCGGCACGTCATCGCCGAAGTAGTGACGCCAATACTCTGCGTTCAGCGTCCCGATCGGCAACACGCCGTCGACCAACTCCTTCAGCCCGGCAAAGAAGGCGTTCTTCAACGCGAGCTTCAGTCCACTCCGCCCCCGGTCGCGCAGCCACGACTCCGCCCGCAACAGCACCGGGATGCCCAACGCCTTCGCCGCCAGCATTCCATGGATCGCATTCACCGTGGCATAGCCATGGACCCACAGCGCATCGAAGGCCGGCTCGCCGCTCCCACCCCGCAGGCGGCTTGCGATGCCATAGTTCAGCGGCTTGGCGACCCCAATATCTTCCCCGTCGCGCAGCTTCGGCAGGAAGACATGCTTATATCCGTCCAGCAGGGGAACGTCCCACTTCACGCCCACTCCGAAGCCCGCGTCCTTGTATCCCCGCACCGAGAAATCCGAGCCGAAAAACACCGTGAGGTCGATGTCCGGCTCCTGCGCGATCCGTCGCAGCAGGGGCGCCTGGTATTGGATGGGGTGGCTCACCAGGTAAGCCAATCGCACACACCGAGGCCCACGAGGGTGCGGCGATTCAAGCTCGGAGGTCATACGTTTCTCCAACTCCAGGTCGCTCGCCCGGGCAGCATCTCCTCGCTTCGCACGCCAATTCCTCACCGCCGGGGCTAGAAATTCTTGACCGAGTAAAGAAGAGAGACGAGACCCAGCACACCACCAACACCGAGACCCTTCAAAACAGCTTTCATATCATTCGTCGGCAAAAAGACGATGTCGTTGGCCTGAAGGATCGGATCGTCGGCCTTGCCATCGCGGATCTTCTTGATGTCGACGTCAATCACCTTGCGCTCCGTCCCCACAGTGCGAATCAACCGAAGATCGTTATATTGGCCTTCGTAATTGATTCCTCCGCTCAGAGCCGCGCATTGCAGCAGGGTAAGCGGTGTGGCCTGATCCAGTGGCACGGCCCCTTGGTGCGGGAACGCACCCAACACATACACCACGCTGGCGCGGGTGATCTGAACGATGTCGTGTGGGTGAACCATCATGTTTGCGGTCGTGCTCGACGCCAGGTCCGTCCCCAGATCGACCACAATCGGATCCGCCTGTCCCGGGCGCACGATCTTCACTGTATGACTGGCCGTGGCCGGCAGGCCACCCGCCAGCAGGAGCACCTCTTTCAAGCTCCTTTGATTCGCAACCGGCACAATACCGCGGACTTCGCCTGTGATTATGACCGACCCATTAACCGTGTCCAATACCTGAATGGTCACCTCGGGATCCCGGTAGAAACCCCCGTTCCTCAGGCGGTCTGCGATCAGCGCCTGCGCAGTTCGGACAGTCAGGCCCTGGACAGGGACGCTGCCGATGAAGGGCAGTTGCACCGTTCCTTCTGCGCTCACCCGTACGGTCGCCTGGTAGTCCAGCTGCAGGAAGACTTCAACATGGATCAGGTCTCCCGGCGAGAGGGTGAAGTCTTCGCCCGGAAAAAGCATCGACTGGCCGGCTGTCGGCATGGTCGCCGGGGCTGTCGCAGGCGCAGTCGTGCCGGCATTCGCACTGGAACCCTGGCCGGCCGTTCCGGATGGCTGCTGGCCTAACGCTCTGCCTGTTCCAACTGCCGAGCACAGCGCGAACAGAAGGTAGACCGCAATCCGCTGCTGCAATCCACGCGCTCGGCTCCCTCGTAGATTCGAATCAGGATGCGCAAACAAGAATCTGCTGATCATCGCTTGACCGTCCTCCCCGCACTCGACTCTCCCTTATCGTTGGACTGAGTCCAACTGTCGCCGTCCATCGATCCGTACGAGTACCCGGAATATCCGTAATACCCGTAGTACTCCGGTGAGTTCAGGTCGACTGCGTTCATCACAATGCCCGCCATCGGCGCGCCCGACCGTGCGAGCAGATCGCGCGTCCGTCGCATCACACTCTTGTTCGACTTGCCATGGCGAATCACCAGCACCACCGCGTCGACCACACGTCCCAGGATCACTGCGTCCGTAACTGAAAGTATCGGCGGAGAATCGATAACGACGTACGAGTACGTCGCTCTGAACCGCTCCAGCAACGCATGCATCGACTCGGAGCTCAGCATCTCGGTCGGGAAGGGAGGCACCGGACCGCTCGGCAGAATATCCAGGTTGGGCATCTCAGGCACGCGCTGCAAAGCTTCTTCCAACGTCGAGCTGCCCGCCAGAACGCTGGTCAGCCCCAGTTTCCCCGTCAGTCCAAACCGGTGGTGAACGTTCGGCCGGCGCAGGTCTGCATCGATCAGAAGAACTCTGGCGCCGCCCTGCGACAGGACAGACGCGAGGTTGGTCGCCGCCGTAGTCTTGCCTTCCGACGGAGTAGCGCTGGTGAACAAAATAACCTTCGGCGGGTGCCCCGCTGTGGCCAGCAACAAAGAGGTCTGCAGCGATCGGAACGCCTCGGTAAATTGCGACTTCGGCTGGGTCAGAACGTTGATGTTGCGCTGCGCCGTCGATATCGCCGCCGTCTGCTCCGCGCTGGATCGCTTCGACTTCGGGATGACCGCGAGCGAAGGCATGTTCATCAGCCCTTCGATCTCCTGGATATTGTGCAATCCAGTGTCCAGGCTCTCCACAATGAAGGCGATCACAACGCCGCCGAGCATGAAAATGACGGCCGTTGAAAGAACGATCGACGGCGTCGGTCTCAAGCTGGGGCTCAAGGGCGGGATCGCCTTGTCCACTGTATCGACTTCGACCGCATCCAGGCCCGCTTCTACCTTGGCCGTTTCCAGGCGCTGCTGCAGACCGTCATACAACGCGCGGCTCTGTTCGTACTCGCGCTGCACTACGGTCAGGTGCACCATGTCGTTGCCCTGGTCGTACGCTTCCTTCTTTTGCGCTTCAAACTCCTGCCCGGTCTTGTCCTCCGCGGCCTTCGTTGCCAGGTAGTTTTCCTTGGCTTGCAACTCGACCCGGTCCTGTTCGGTGGTGATCTCCCGGGTCAACTCGTTGATCTGATCCTGCAGCGCCTTGACCTTGGGATGATTCGGCCCGAGCCCCCCAGGCGCTGTCAGCTGCGCATATTGCGCCCTGACCCCGGCGAGCTGTCCGCGAAGATTGTTCAACTCCCCGGGAGCGGTCCCGGGCGTGATTTCAATCGACCCCTCCACCGCATTCGGGTCCATGCCCTCGACCATCTTATACCGCGACTCCGCCCGGATGCGCTCGACTTTGGCCGTGTCCTCAGCGCCCAACAGCACTCCAAGCGATGTCTGCGTCTGGCTCTCCTTTGAGTCCGTACCCAGCACCCCCAGCTTGCGCTGAAGGCTCATCATCTCTTCCTGCGATTTCTCCACCCTGTCCTTCAGGATGTTCAATTGATCCGAGAGCGAACTCGAAGCCAATTCCTGCTGCTGCTCCGGCGCAGTAAAGCTCCGCTGAATATAGGCCCCTACCACGTGATTGACGATGTCCGCGGACAGCTTCGGGCTCAAACTCACATAGCTGATTTTGATCAACTGCGTCCTGGCAACCAGGCTTACCTGCAGGCCACCGTGCAGCTCACCCACCACGTTGGCGCGCACCACCGGATCACTCAGCGATTGACGCTTCTGGACCGGGCCCGGTATCCCCAGAAAGTCCGGGTTATTCGCAAGGTCCATCTCTCTGGCCACCGTCTCCAGCAGCGTGTCGCTCTGCAGAATGTAAACCTCGGTGTTCATCTTGGTCTGCGAGTCGTCGCCGTAGTCGGACGATGTATCCAACCGGTACGCGTTGGAAGCCCCGTTGTGAACCTCGATAGTGCTGTCCGCCTGAAACAGCCGTGGCTGCGTCACCGCTTTGTAGAAGCCGTAACTCGCCCCCAGCACGCCTGCGAGAAACCATATCCACCACCGCTTGCGCAGGATAGCAACCGCTTCCGACAACGAAGTGTCGCTGACGTCTGATCCAATCCCGGACCGCTGCGGGTCGGCCGCGCCGATGGCGGGGGGCAACTGCGTTTTATCCGGACCCATTCCACCTAGTCTACCCGAGCCACACGACTCCAAGGAAGGGGGACCGGCCTTGAAGTAACAGCAGCGCCGGGATTTGCCTTCCTGCCTGGTTCCTCCGACCCTGGGCGCATCCTGCCACCACCGCGTTTTGCCTTACCGTCGAAATCCGCTAGACTGCAAGTACCGCCGCAAGGTCCGGTCAACTGAAATACACCATGAGCAAACCTATTCAAATTGCCGTTGTTGGTTCGGGATACGTCGGCCTGGTTGCCGCCGTTTGCTTCGCTGAAATAGGTCACAATGTCATCTGCGTCGATAACGACGAGCGCAAGGTCGCGGCTCTCGAATCCGGGGACACCCTGATTCACGAGAAACACCTGCCCGCGATGCTCGCGCGCTATCGCAACACCCGCATCCGCTTCACCACCGACCTGGCCGAGGCCACGCGCGACTGCGAAGCCATCTTCATCGCCGTCGGTACTCCGCAGTCGGAGAGTGGAGACGCCGATCTCTCCTACGTCGAAGCCGTCGCCTGCGAAATTGCCCGCTCTCTGACCAGCTACAAGGTCATCGTCGAAAAAAGCACCGTGCCGGTTTACACCAATGAGTGGATCCGCCGCGCCATCGAACGTAACGGCGTCGCCCGCAATCTCTTCGACGTCGTCTCTAATCCAGAGTTCTTGCGCGAAGGCACCGCGGTTCAAGACTTTCTCCACCCCGACCGCATCGTGGTCGGCGCCGACAGCGAAGCTGCGGCCGCCCTGCTCGCCAACATCTATGCTCCGCTCACAAGTGGTGCCTACTACAGCTGGCCCGACGCCATTCCGGGAGTCTGTACGACCGCCGAACCGCCGCCGCTGCTCAATACCTCCACCAAGTCGGCGGAGATCATCAAGCATGCCTCCAACGCGTTTCTAGCGCTCAAGATCTCCTTCATCAATGCCGTCTCCAACCTGTGCGAGGCTACCGACGCCAACATCGAACAGGTTGCCCGCGGCATGGGCCTCGACCGCCGCATCGGGCCGCGCTTCCTGCGTCCCGGCATTGGCTATGGCGGTTCGTGTTTCCCCAAGGACGTCGCCGCCTTCCGCTCTGTGGCCGAACAACTCGGCATCGACTTCGACCTCCTCACCGAGGTGGAGAAGATCAACGTTCAGCAGAAGAAGCGCTTTCTCTCCAAGGTCCGCTCCGCTCTCTGGACGCTGCGCGGCAAACGTCTCGGCGTGCTCGGCCTCGCCTTCAAAGGGGAGACCGACGACATCCGCGAGTCGCCCGCCGTCGACCTGGTGGAGATGCTACTCGCCGAAGGTTGCTCCATCGCCGCCTACGATCCTGCCGCGATGAAGCGTACCCAGGAAGAACTCCCCGCTTCGGCGAAACTTACCTACGTCGCTGATGCCTACGCCGCCGCAGTCGACGCCGATGCGGTGCTGGTGCTTACCGACTGGTCTGAATTTGCCGACCTGGACCTCAAGCGCCTCTACACGATCATGCGTTACCCCATTATCGTCGACGGTCGCAACCTCTTCGAGCCCGTCATAATGCGCGATCATGGATTTACCTACATCAGCATCGGACGGCCTGCCGTCAATCCCGCTCACTCCGACATTGTCAGTCCGACCATCGCCTGATCCAATTGCTGTTCCCAAGGAAGACATCCAAACCGAATGAGTGCAAAGAAAATTCTTGTCACTGGAGCCGCAGGTTTCCTTGGCTCTCACCTGACCGACGCGCTGCTCGCCAAGGGCCACTCGGTCGTCGGCGTCGACAATCTCTCCACCGGAAACCTGGACAACCTCGCACACCTCGGCCGCGAGTCGCGCTTCGAGTTCCAGGACCTCGACATCTGCATCCCGTTCGATCCCGGCCCCGTCGACTTCATCTTCAATTTCGCTTCGCCCGCCAGCCCGGTCGACTACGATCGTCTTGGCCCCGAAACCCTGCTCGTCGGCTCCGCCGGCACCATCAACACTCTCAACCTCGCCCGCAAGCATCGTGCCGGCTTCCTGCATGCGTCTACGTCCGAGTGCTACGGTGACCCCGAAGTCCATCCCCAAATCGAAACCTACTGGGGCCGCGTCAATCCCATCGGCCCGCGCTCCGTCTACGACGAGGCCAAGCGCTTCTCCGAGGCCGCCGTCACCGCGTGGCACAAGTACTACGGCGTCGACACGCACATGGTCCGCATCTTTAACACCTACGGCCCCCGCCTCCAGGCCAACGACGGCCGCGTCATCTCCAACTTCATGATGCAGGCACTCCGCGGCGAACCCCTCACCGTCTACGGCGACGGCCTGCAAACCCGCAGCTTCTGCTATGTCTCGGACCTCATCGACGGCATTGTCCGCCTCTCTGAATCGAAGGTCCATACGCCAGTCAACATCGGCAACCCCGGCGAGTTCACCATGCTCGAATGCGCCACCGAAGTCCTTCGCGTCACCGGCTCGAAGTCGGAGATCGTTCACAAGCCGTTGCCTCAGGACGATCCCACCCGCCGCCGTCCCGACATCACCAAGGCCCGCACCCGTCTCAACTGGGAGCCAAAAATCTCCCTCCACCAGGGCCTCGAAAAATCCCTTGCCTACTTCCAGTCCTGTGTCGTCGCCGCGGCCCGATAGCGTCTCCCGCCACCGGTGCTTCCTCACATAAGAAATGCGTCCGGATGACCGTCCTGTGCCTCACGGTCGAACGGGACGGGCACTCTTCTCGCGTCGGGATGCCTCGAGGTAGCGTCGGCTCTGGCCGGATCCCCTCGGAAAGCCGCCGGCATGACGATCCCCGACCGCCATGTCTGAATCAGCTCGTCGACGTCCCCAGTCGCCAACGGCCGGCTCAGCAGGTAACCCTGAAAATCCATCTCCCCCATCGCCATCAGTGCCGGGACGGGACCCACATGCTCGATGGCTTCCGCGATCACGCGCTTCCCCAAAGACCGCGCCATCGAGACGATCGCCCGGATCACCGGCAGCACTCTGGGCTCGTCATCCATCGCGCGGATAAAGCTGCGGTCCAGCTTGATGGTATCGATGGGAAGCTTGTGCACGAGGCTCAAGCAGGACTGCTCCGTCCCGAAATCATCAAGCGCAATGCGCACGCCGGCCCTGCGCAGCTGTTCCAGCTGTTGCAGCACCACCTCGTCGCTTAACATCAGGCTTCGCTCAATCAGTTCGATCTCCAGCCGCGCGGGGGGAAAGCGCTGTTGCCGCAGGCAATCCAGCACCGACTTCGCATACCCCGGTTCCTGCAATTGCCGTGTCGACACATTGATCGCGATCGTCATCGGCTCGCCCCCGTCGAGTCCCCACCGCATCGCATCTTCCAGCGCGACCCGTAAGGCCCAGGCGCCGATATCCACGATGACCGTGTGCCGCTCCGCCACCGAGATGAACCCGCCAGGCGGCAGGAAGCCCAGCGTCGGATGCTCGAGGCGCAGAAGCGCTTCCAGTCCCGTCAATCGGCCCGCAGCCGAGAACTGCGGCTGATACGCCAGCCGAAAATCGCCATTGATCAACGCCAACCCCAGTTCATCCGGAGTGATGATGGCAACGCCACGAGCCTCTTGTGTAAGATGCGCGTCGTGCTTGCAGATATACATCGCATGATCGGCTTCGCGCGTGAGTTCTTCGGCGGTCAGCCCGTCGTCCGGATAACGCGCAAACCCGAAGCTGGCCGATCCGTTGATGATCTTTCCGTCCAGGTTGAACGGGTTGTCAAAGCACGCCTTCAGACGCGACGTGACCGAGTGGACGCGATCAAAGGTCTCGGGGAAGGGCAGGATGACGATAAACTCATCTCCGCCCACACGCGCCAGCATATCAATCGGCCGCAGTTGGTGGCGCAGCCGGGTGCTGATCTGCTGCAGATAAAGATCGCCAATCTTGTGGCCGTACTTATCGTTGACATGCTTGAAGCGGTTGACGTCGATGTAAATCACTGCCAGCTGACCGTTGCGTTGCTCGGCCTGCTTCAGTGCCTCTGACAGTTGGCTCTCGAACAAGCGCCGGTTGGGCAGCGCCGTCAGAGTATCGTGCGTGGAGTGGTACACCAGTCCCTGGTAAAGAAGCGAATTTCGCATAGACAGCGCGGCAAGCTCCGAAAGCAGCGAATAAATCTGCTCACTATCCTCAGCCGGAGTATGGTCAGCAGGCGCAGTCACAACAATTTTACCGACCAGCCGTTCCGCGTCATTCCGCAAAGCAATTTCAAAAAGCGTCTTGATGGGCTCACATGTATCGCCTTCTCCGACTTCGGCTGCTGGCGCCTCGCTGGCAAGTTGGAGATCGTACGAGCAGTTCGTCCCGGGCAGCAGGTTGACGGCGCATCCGCAGATCTCCGTCAGCAACTCCTCAAGCTTGTGATTGGAGCTGATCATCTCCAACACACGACTCCGCTCCCGGGCAATGATGCCGGAGCGATCGATCCAGGCAGCCTGGCTCGCGAGGCGCCATTTCAGGCGCCACTTGAGGTAAACGACCCATACAGTGGTCACCAGCGCTACCACGAACACGAGACCGAGAACCGCCAGGAGGTGATCCACGGTGAACCACTGCGGCTCAAGGATCAAGTAAACAGCTCGAGTACTGACCATACCGAATGCTAGGGCGGTACACGACGCGGCGATATCACACTTAAAGGCCACCGTGCCCTGGAGTTATCTAACCTCAGGAGAAGCCCCAGGGTGCCATCAGGTTTTGCCTGATCTCACTGCGCACTCGTCTTCAGTTTCGGGAAGAAAGTTACCTGGAATGTGAACGTGTTGTCACTCTGCGCACCCGGCAGATAAATCGGCGCCTTCCAGCCCTCGTGTTGGTACCACGCATTCAGTTCCACGTCCGGCCGCAGCCGTTTCAGCACTTCCACGCGAAACTGGTTCTGCGTCGTCCCGCCCGCAATGAAGTCCTTCGGCGTCTTCTTGTTCAGATACTCCAACTGCACCCACTCATTCCCGGAAAGGTGATACGTCAACCACGCCTGTCCGCCCTTGGCCTCGCGACCGATCCAATCGCCCAGAATGTTGCCCTTGTTGGTGTACGCCTGCTTCTGGATCGTCTCGGTGTACTCGTTGTTGCCGCCCTGGCAGACCAGCGTCGAGCAGTCCGTCGACACACCCTCCACCCGGAGATCGAGCCGCCTGGCTCCCGGAAACTGCGAGAGATAAATCCCCGGACGATACGCCGCGCGCCGCGGCGCGGAGATGGGAAACAAATCGTCGTGCGTCTCCGAGTCCGCATACAGCGTCAGGTAGTTCCGCACAAACGGCAGCCGGTACGAGAAGTTGAATGCGGAGAATCGCGCCCCCGGATCGGTCCGCGAAAACTTCACGCCTGCGTTGGTGTCGTTGGTGTCGAAGAACCCCTTCAGAAACGTATGCAGGGTCACCGGCTCGTGACCTTCGCCTCCAAAGACGATGGTCCGCTGCAAGCTAAGCTCGAAGTCCCGCGTCGGCTGGAACGACACAATCTCGGAGTGCACGTAATCGTCGTTCGGCGCAGTGTGTCCCTTCAGACTCCCATAAAAAAAGTCGTACCGCACCGGCCCCAGCAGCCGGGAAAGGTATTTGATCCGCAACGGCTCGACCCGGTTGATCCGGAACGAATAAATATTCTCGGCGTTGTTGGACCAGTCCATCGCGCCGCCCAGTCCCGGCCCCAGCCACGCGTCCGACTTGCCCGCGGAGATTTCATGTCCCAGGATGTGATACGAAAGCGTTGCTTCCATCAGCCGAAACGGATTCTGCGCCGCGATCGGTCCCGTCGGAATCGTAGCCTGCGGATCGTTCGGCGGCGCAAACGGCAGCTCCAGCATCAACGATAACTGCGACGACAAGGCCTGCGAGTAGCCCGGGCCGCCCGGTGCGTGCTGGTACTCCCCACGCACGTACAACGAGAAGCGTCCCTTCTCTTCCAGCGTCGAGAAGCCCGTGTAGTTGTTGAACCCCGGTTCATGCGGCCGGCCATAGTCATTGAAGAACGTCTGCCCCAGGTAGAAGCTGTCCTGCAGAATCGATCCCGAAACTCCCATCACCCGCGTGTAGACCGATGCAAGCCCATACACTGTGCCCCGCTTTGCGCCGGAGAGCGCCTGGCTGGTGACTCCCTCGTCCGTTAGCTCATTCAGCAGCGTCGCCAGGATGTCCTGCGCCTCTTCATCGTTGCTGGAAAGAATGGCATCCTCGGACTTCTGCAGGATGTGCAGCGCACTCCGCCGTGTGTAAGGTCGCGTCGACAGGAACATCGTATCGAGGTAGCCCATCGAATAAAGCCGCATCATCGCCGGGTACACCCAGCTATCCACCGGGATGTACGTGCTTCCCAGGTTGTCTCCCGGCGCACGCACGCGGGCCGCTTCGGGTGTTCCGTACGCGGGCATCGCGGTATAAGGCGCTTGCGGGGTGGGGGGCTCCGTAGTCACGACCGGGGGCGGCGCCTGCTGCGGAACAGGCATCGCCGGCGGAGAAGCCTGAGCCGGTTGCTGTCCATACCCCGGTGCGGATTGCGTGGGGCCCGCCGGACTAGGCGCGGGGGCCGTCTGCGTGGCCGGCGCCGAACTGTTAGTCTGCGGAGTCGCCGTCTGACCCCGTGCAGTCCCAGGACACAGGCCCACACTCGCCACTCCGGCTAACAAAAAAGCAATTCCTGTCCGCACTCGCACCTCGAGACTTCGGTTCATCACCCTTTCCAGTGTAACTGCGCGAACGGCTCGCCTTACCCGATCATCTCGAAACGCTTAGCGCTCGCCCCGGCTTTCCCGTTGGATGCAAAACTTACCCAGCGACATGCTTGGCAAAATTCTTTCGCTCGCGCTCTATCCAGTTCTTCGTTGCCACTCCGCGGCCCAGCATGTACCGCCCCAGCACCGCGATCGAGTCCGTCTCAGCATTCCGCTTCCCATTTGCTGCCGGCAGCACAAACGGCACACACTCCATCAGCGCCGCTCCACCGCCGATGCGTCCCCGCCCAATCGCTTCCTGTGCCACGCGGTAGATCGCGATTGCGTCATCCGCATCCACCGGAATCCCCGGCACGCCATGCCGCATGGCCATCCGTGCAGCCGCTCCAGCCTGCCCATGCTTCGCATTGCCTGCCGCAGGCAGCACCACAAACATCACCGGAAGCTCCTCCACGGACGCAAACGTCAACACCCTGGCCCACAGTCCCGGCGTCACCTCGCCCAGCCGCGTGTAGACCACCGCCACGCCCGCATGCCGTGCATCCAGTTCCTTGCCGTCTGCCTTGTCCTGCGCGCGCTCAGCCTTCAACACCGCCGCCGCGCCCAGGGCGGCCCATATCCGCTCCTGGATCCCCAGCCCCGCCGGCAAGCGCATCGCCGCGCTGCAGTCCGCCTTCAGCCCGCGTTTGCGCGCAGCCGTCTCCGGCCGCAGCACCCGCTCCAGAGTCGCGCCGCGAATAAACTCAACCACTCCTCCCGTCATCGCATCGCTGACGACGTCGCCGCTGGCAAGATCGACTGAAGTGGCCACCAGCGCGGCCTCCAGCCCCAACGCCTCATCCCGCCCACGCCGTCGCCGGCCGGACAGCGCCTCGCCCAGCAGTCGCGCCCGCAGCATCGCCGCATATATCTGCCGCAGCCTGGCGTTCGGAATCAGCGGATTTTCAAAGGTCGCTTCTGTCTCTGCACCGATATCCATCACGCGCGCGCCGGATCCTTTGCCTCGACATCCAGCCCCAGTTCCGCCAACGCGGCCTGGGCTTTCTTCGGTTTCATCTTGCCATCGCGCGCGAGCCGCGACAACGTTGCCCCAACAATCGACTCCGCATTCACCTCAAAGTGCCGCCGCAGATGCTCGCGGTTGTCGCTGCGTCCGAATCCATCCGTCCCCAGCGTCACCAGCCTGCACTTCCCATCCGCCCACAGCCACGGAGCCAGCACGTCCGGCAGCGACTTCATGTAATCGCTCGCCGCAACAATCGGGCCCTTCGCGTCGCCCAGCGCCGTCTGCAGATAGTTCTTCTTCTCCGCCTCCGCCGGATGAAGCCGGTTCCACCGCTCCACCGCAATCGCATCCCGCCGCAGCTCGGTATAGCTCGTCACGCTCCACACATCGGCAGCGATCTGGTACTTCTCGGCCAGCATCTCCTGCGCCCGCAGCACTTCGTTCAGAATCGGCCCCGACCCAAACAGCTGCACCGTAGCCTCTCCATTTGCCGCTGCGCGGAACTTGTAAATCCCCCGCAGAATGCCTTCTTCCACGCCCTCCGGCATCGCCGGCATCGCGTAATCCTCGTTGTACATCGTGATGTAGAAGAAGCAGTCCTCGCCATCCTCGTACATCCGCTTCATACCGTTCTGCACCACCACCGCCAGCTCATAAGCAAACGCCGGATCATAAGTAACGCAAGTCGGCACCGTGCTCGCCAGCACGTGGCTGTGTCCGTCCTGGTGCTGCAGTCCTTCGCCGAGCATCGTCGTCCGCCCGGCCGTCCCGCCCATCAGGAAGCCCTTGCCGCGCGCGTCCGCAAATGCCCACACCATGTCCCCGATCCGCTGGAATCCGAACATCGAGTAATACATGTAGAACGGAATCATCGGCACCTTGTACGTTGAATACGCCTGTCCCGCAGCCGTAAACGACGCCATCGATCCCGCCTCAGTAATACCTTCCTCCAGGATCTGTCCGTCCTGCTCTTCGCGATAGAACAGCAGCATGTCCTTGTCGTGCGGCGTGTAGCGCTGACCTTCCGGCGCATAAATTCCCACCTGCCGGATTACCGACTCCAGCCCGAACGTCCGCCCTTCGTCCGGCACAATCGGCACCACCAGCTTGCCGATCGTCTCGTCCTTCAGCAGTCCTCGCAGCATCGACACAAATCCCATCGTGGTCGACACCGCCCGCCCGCCCGAGCCCGCAGTCCATTCCTTGAAGAAGCTCAACTCCGGCGCCTTGAAGTTGCGCTCCGGCACCGACCGCATCGGCAGGTATCCGCCCAACTCCCGCCGCCGCTCCTGCATGTACACCATCTCCGGCGAGTCCTGCGACGGCCGCCACGGCGTGCCGTCTTTGGCCGACTCCTCCGGAATCGGAATGTCGAACTGCTTCACAAACGCCGCCAGCGCGTCGTCCGTCAGCTTCTTCTCCGAGTGCGTCGCATTCCTCGACTGCGCCGTCCCCAGCCCGTATCCCTTCACCGTCATCGCCAGGATCACCGTCGGACTACCCTTGTGCTCGACCGCGCGCTTGTACGCGTTGTACACCTTCACCGGATCATGTCCGCCGCGATGCAGCCGAATCAGCTGCTCGTCCGAGTAGTCCTTCACCAACTCCAGCAACTCCGGATACTTGCCGAAGAAGTGCTTCCGCAGATACGCGCCATCCTTCGCCTTGTAGGTCTGGAAGTCGCCATCCACGCACTCCTCCATCCTCCGCAGCAGCAGGCCGCTATGGTCGCGCGAAAACAACTCATCCCAGTCCCCGCCCCACAGCACCTTGATGACATTCCACCCGGCGCCCAGGAACACGCCTTCCAACTCGTCGACGATCCGCCCGTTTCCGCGCACCGGCCCATCCAGCCGCTGCAGGTTGCAGTTCACGATGAAGATCAGGTTGTCCAGCTTATCCCGCGCTCCCAGCGAAACGGCGCCCAGCGTGTCCACCTCGTCCGTCTCGCCATCGCCCAGGAACGCCCAGATCTTCCGGTTCGTCTTCTTGATCAGCCCGCGATTCTCCAGGTACCGCATAAACCGCGCCTGGTAGATCGCATTCAGCGGCCCGATGCCCATCGACACCGTCGGAAAATTCCAAAACTCCGGCATCAGCCAGGGGTGCGGATAGCTCGACAGCCCCGGCTTGTCGCGCAGTTCGTGACGAAAGTTTTTCAGATGGTCGTCATTGAACCGTCCCAGCAGGTACGACCGAGCATACACTCCCGGCGACGCATGCCCCTGGTGATAGATAAAGTCACCCGGCTGCTCGCTCCCGTCCTCCGCAATATGTTTCGCCTTGAAGAAGTGGTTGTATCCCACCTCCTGCAGCGTCGCCTGTGACGAGTACGTCGAAATATGTCCGCCAATCCCCGGGTCCTTTTTATTCTGCCCATGCACCATCGCCATGGCGTTCCAGCGAATCAGCGACTCGATCCGCCGTTCCAAATTGCGGTCGCCGGGGTAGGGAACCTCGTCGTACTTCGGAATCGTGTTCCGGAAGGGCGTCACCAACTCATTCGGAGTCGTCACGCCGGCCTCGCGTGCCCGCTGCCGCAGCGCCATCAGCAATTCCGCGCCGTGCTCCCACTCCTCGGCCACCACATCGTCGAACGCTTCGATCCACTCCGCCATCTCCGCGGAAAAGTCCGTCTTTGCAGGAACTTCAGTCTTCGTCGCCATAAACGTGTCCAGCTCTCTTTTCGGATACCAACAGGGTTGCGGCTACCGCATCGCTCTTCGAGCCACCATCTCTAACGATAACTGCACCGCGCAGAAACGTCACGCGGCGCCGCACCACCTACCTCTATCTCTTCGGTTTTGTTGGTCATTTCCGCAGCGAGGCGCAGGCGGCTCCCCGGCCACCGCTGCGATGTTCCCTACGCGAGCCGGCGCTTCGTCATTGGCTGTTGTCGGGAATCAGCCGCGGGAACGAAAAGTTCGTCCCCACATGCTCGAAGATCTGGTTCAGCGTAAGGTTCGGATTGTTGGCCGACACGCACTGCCCATTGTTCTGCGAGGCCGTCGCGTCGGAGTAGAAATCCGCCGAATTGGTGGCCATGTCCTGCATGGTCTGGCAAGGAGATATCCCCGCCAGCGGTCCCGAAGTGTCCGTCGAGCACCCCGAGGATGAAGCCCCATACGCGATCGTGTACACCGTCGTACCCGAGGGTGCCGACTTGGCTGCCGTAATCGCCTGCTGGCACTGGTCGATCGCCGACGGGTAGGTGCCGTTCGAGTTCAATGTGCCTGACATTTTGCTGGCCTTCGCACTCGCGTCCCCATCGCTCAGGATGATCAGTGCGTTCACGGAGTTCGCCGTTTTTACGGCCGCCAGCGAGGACAGTGCCGCATAGATCGCCCCCGCAAAGTAGGTTCCGTCGCCTCCCGGCGTCTGCAGTCCGGAACAATTCTTCTTCGCACCGGAAGCAATTCCCAATGCAGAGGTTGTGCTCAAGGCTCCGCCGGCCTGGTTGGTGGAACTGTAATTGTTTACGTAGCCCGTAATCTGGTAGGTCGCGGCCGTGCCTGTCGGCGCCATCCAGCCCGCGCCGGCTGCGGGGGTCGAATACGGCAAAATCGTAGGATTGCTCGATGGACAAGTCGTTTCATTCGAAACTGTATTGGCCTGCACATTCGGAAACGTGAATAAGCTCACCCGATCGAAGGGAGTGCAAGGATTGCTGTTTACTGTATCCGCCGTGCAAGGCGACAGCGACTGCAGCAGTGTCTGCACACCCTGCAGAGCGCAAGAGATCCTCGTGGAGCCACAACTGGCATCGTTGTCGTTTTGACTCATGGAATTTGTCGTGTCCAGAAGTATGGCGAGGTTAAGTTGCAGATTCGACCCTCCCAGCCCAGCGGTCGAGATCGACTTGAGTGTCAGCGATTGGGCAGGACTAGCGCCCAGCATGGAAAGGACGCGCAGGAACAGCGTCGGTACTGTAGCCGTTTGCACCACCTGGACCGCATTGTCTCCGGTGGTCGACGCCGTGCAGGGAATCCCCGCGTTCTTCACCGAAGTCAGGCACTCCAATGTAGTCGAGATCGTTACGTTCTGAAGATTTGGATTCGCGTTCAATCCCGTCGCAACCGAGCTATAGCTGGATGCAGCGTTTTTGACCGAAGCGCTCGAAGCGGTACTCTGCGTCATCGCATACGCCGCGGCAAACGCTGCTGCGTCGGTTGAGGCCTGGAGCTCGCGATATTCGACATAACACTTGCCGAGATCCAGCGTCAGGCCGCCCATCCCTACAAACAGGATCGTCACCAACGCCATGAACGGAAGTAAACTGCCGCGCTCGTCTCTTAGCAGACTTGCAAAAATGGATCGGCCGCTCTGCTTCATTGCACCGACTCCGTAATCCGCGAAGTCAGCGTGCAGCCCGGATAACTAAATCCGTAGACTCTGATATGGCAGGTGTAGGTCGCCGTGACCTGGGCATTTTTGCCCTGAACCATGTTTGTATTCGCGCCGCCGTTGCTTCCCGGGCAGGAAGCACCGCTAGTACTAACGCCATTCAGAACAAAGGTGAGACCAATGGAGGACGGGCTTAGCCCTGGTGCCGCTCCATAGATCGCGTTGGCCGTTGTACTGCATGGGTCTGTGTCCCCCCGATCTACCGCCAAGGTCCTCCCACCGCTGCTGATCGCTTCGGCCAATTGCAGCTTCTGATGGATCGCGATCGAAAACGAGAAGATGCCGGTCATCAACAGAAACAGTGGGGGCAGCGTGACCGCGACTTCCACCAGCGCTCCGCCGCGCGTGCCGACGCACGCCCTCCTAATCCGCGCGAACACGGATTGCTTCCAACCGGATGCTGCCTCATGGTTTACCGTGTCGTTGGCGCCCGCTGAAACCCAGGACTTCCGGCGCATGCTACCTGGAAACCTCATCGTCGTTTCTCCTCTAAACCTGCTTATCGGCCTCTCGCATAACTGGCTGCAGACCTCTTACAGCAAAGTCCATGCGTCAACTCATTCCATCTCAGCGGGTTCAAAGGAGGCACATGCCGTTGCAGCAATCCCGCTTAGAGTGACATGGCCAGACCGATTCAGTGCTTCGACTTTGGTGCAATGCCACCCGAACGAACGTGGTAAGAGATGCGCTCGTAAGTCCCGGGAAATACAACAATTTACGAACCGCAGCCGTGTGACTTGGCTCATCGCCCATATGTGAGCGTCAGCACATCCCTTTAGTAAGGGTCACGCCATATGCTTGGCCCGTAACACTTTGTGGGTATTTGGTTTATTGCGCTACCGACCCTACTCTGGTTGGGAACAACAAGGGACTCGCAAACTCGGAGTGCCGCTCAGTAGCCAAGAATACCGGGGAGCGATACACATGAAGCACCTTATCCAGGCATTATTTGTCGATGAGTCCGGTCAAGACATCATCGAATATGCACTCATGGCCGCCTTGGTCGGACTCGGTTCAGTGTCTGCCATGAGCAGCCTCGCCAGCTCCATCTACAAGTTCTACGACGCCATCGCCACGGCCCTCGGTCAGGTGCCTACCACCTGATCGCGGGCGACCGCCCGACCAGCGACTGTTGTTCAATCCGTCATCGTCACGCTGCGACCATCATCGGGATGGGCCCGCGTGTCGTGTCCGTCACTTCGCCCATCACCTCGAATCGCTTCACGACCAGATCGCTCAGTGCAGAGTGATTCCTGATCTGCGTCGCAATCGGACCTGCCAGGAACTCGTCCAGCGAGAGGTCGTCCATGAACAGATAGACGCCTCCCGCTTCCTTCTCTTCCTCGTTCAGTAGCCAGACCTTCCAGATCAGGCCCGGAACCTCCGCGATCGGCTGCGCTATCGCGTTGCAGATCTCCTGATACTCCGCGGTCGACACATTCAGCTTGAAATTCACTTCCAGGATCGGCATCTCTTTTCTCCTACGAAAGCGGCAGGCCGAAAGTATACCCTTCCCATCTCCACGAAATCTGCCTTTATCGATGTGAAATTTCACGCCTCGCGAGGGCGAGAAAATCCCGACTATCGGCACCGAGTCGGTTTATTTATACTATTTTGTATCCAATCGCCCCTCGCGAGGTTGCATGCAAAAGCTTGGCATTCAGGTATTCGTTCTCTGCTCTCTTCTGCAAGCGCTTCCCCTGGCGCATGCCGCGACCAATCCGGAAAAAATTCAGCTCAAAGCAGTCCCTCTGCCGCTGAGCAGCGTGCGCCTGACCGGCGGTCCACTCAAGAAAGCGCAGGACCTCGACGCCGCCTACCTCCTCGAGCTTCAGCCGGAACGCATGCTCGCCTTCCTTCGCCAGCGCGCCGGGCTCGACCCGAAGGCGCAAGGCTACGGCGGCTGGGACGGTGCCGGCC
>Ga0207416_1001625_pt1 | contig 28391 bp, 36 predicted proteins | sample PaiPotPPM11metaG_FD_184107 | JGI IMG/M metagenome (GOLD analysis project Ga0207416, IMG submission 184107) | Iron sulfur acid spring bacterial and archeal communities from Banff, Canada, to study Microbial Dark Matter (Phase II) - Paint Pots PPM... ... | reverse complement strand
AGCGATGGATCGAGGACTACAGGCGGCAGCGCGCGCACGGATCATTCCAAGGAACCGCGCGTGAGTGGCATGGGCGTGTCTACCTGCCAACAGTGCAGGATCCGATCTTTGGGCGCGTCGCGAAGCTCTTCCCCGGCCGGTCGCCCGGAGACCTGTTCATGTACGTGGCCGATCACAAGTGGATCATGAGTAAGGCCGCGGGACACGACATCGGGATTCCGGCGGCGCTGGAAGGATTCGAGCGCCACGTGGCCCGGGCTCATGCTCCGCGCGGATTTCTGCACCGGCTGGAAAGGTTGGTCACGGTCACTTCGCCGGACGCATGACTCTTTAGCGTCACCCTCCTCGGCTCCCTCTGGGTCAAGGTAATCGTCTCCCTGTTCATCCTTGACAACCACCTCTGAGTCGGTGTAACCTTCTATCTGGTAAAACGATACACCAAACCGCGCGCGGAACTCATGCCCTGACGCGTACGCGCGGCCGGCGCTATCCCGGCCCCGACCGAGTCAGGACGCGGGCAGGACCGCGCAGCGGGTAGGGGGACCGGTCTGGCCGACCCCGCGACGATTCGAGACGTCGCCCGACTCGCCGGAGTGTCCGTGAGCACGGTGTCCAACGTGCTGAACGGACGCTCCCGCCGCATGCGGCCCGCGACGCGCCGCCGGGTGGACCGCGCGATCGCACGCCTCGGGTTTCGTCCCAACCGGGCCGCCCGCCAGCTGCGCACGGGCCACGCCCGGACGATCGCGCTCGTCGTGCCCTCCGTCGCCAACCCATTCTGGGGCACCTTCGCCGTGTACGTCGAGAGCGCGGCGATGGCGCACGGCTATCAGGTTGTCCTCTGCAACACGGACCGGGATCGGGCCCGCGAGCATGCCTACATCGCGGGACTGTGGCGCGACGGCATCCGGGACGTCATCCTCGGCTCTTCCCTCCCATCCCTCGATCACATCGCCGATCTGATGGTCAAGGGTCTGACGGTCGTCGCCCTCGGACTCCCGCCGGGCGCCGGCGGCATCCGGCCCGCGGCCAGCATCAGCGTGGACAACTACCACGGGGGCCTGCTCGCAACCCGGCACGTGCTGCGGCAGGGACACCGCCGGATCGCCTTCCTCTCCGATCTGGCCCGGTTCACGAGTCGCGTCGAGCGGTATCGGGGCTACCGTGACGCGCTGGCGCACGCGGGTCTCGCGCCCGACCCGGCGCTCATCTGGATGCGAGGCACCCATACCCTGTCGCGCGACGCGGAGGGCGCCGAGGTCGGGCGGGTGGGCACCCGGCGCCTGCTCGCGGGCCCGACCCCCCCGACCGCGATCGTGACCGGGAACGACCTCTGCGCGTTCGGCGTCCTCGCCGCGGCGAGAGAACTGGGGCTCACCGTCCCTCGGGACCTCTCGGTCGTCGGGTTCGACGACATCGTCTTCGCCCCGCTCGCCAATCCCCCGCTGACGACGGTCCGCCAGCCGGCGCGCGAACTGGCCCGGATGGCGGTGGACCAGCTGCTTCGGACCGTAGGGCGGCGCCCGGGGGAGGAGACGGCGACGCTGGTGGTGCGGCCGCGGCTCGTGGTGCGGGCGTCCACGGCGCCGCCGCGGGCCCTGACACACCCTGTCGCGGGCGGAGTACGAGAGGAGGTGACCTGAGCAGAGCGGCGCAGCCCAGCGATGCGCCCTCCACGAACGTGGGGCAACTTCATACGCCTAAGAGCTACCTAAAGGAGGCAGAAGATGGAAAAGCCCAACGGTACGAGATCGCCCAGGCGGTACACTCGCAGGGACTTTCTGACCACGGCAGCGCGCGGTACCGTCGCCGCGGGCGTGCTCACCGCGTATGGTGCCACCACGTTCCGCTCAGAGGCGGCGCCCGCCGCGGTGAACATCGGCGGACTGTATCCGGTCACCGGAAGCTTTGGACAAATCGGGCAGGGCTGCGTCAATGCCGCAAAACTCGCGGTCGAGATGGTCAACAATGGCGGCGGCATCAAGTCGCTTGGTGGCGCGAAGCTGAACCTGATCCTCTCCGACGTGCAGAGCGATACCACCGTGACACGCACGGAGACGGAGCGGTTGATCACGAGCTATCGGCTCTCCGCGATTCACGGCTCCTATGCCAGCGCGCTGACCTTGATCACCAGTGAAGTGGCGGAGCGGCTGAAAGTGCCGCTGCTGACCGGCTCGAGCTCGGACCTGCTCAATCAAGGAGGCCGCAAGTATACCTTCACCCCCTTCGCCCGGGCCTCCCAGTTCGCTCAAGCGCAGCTCCGGATGGCCAAGCTGATCGACGCCAGGCCGAAGGTGGCGGTGGTGTTCGAGAATACCGCCTTTGGCACCTCGACCTCCAAGGGGCTCCAGGACCAGGCGCCCCGCGAGGGCGTGAACATCGTCATGTTCGAGCCGTACTCGGCCGGCTTCGCCGATGCCAGTCCGCTCATCAACAAGGTCAGATCCTCCGGCGCCACCATGCTGTTCGCCGTTTCCTACCTGACCGACCTGGTCCTCATCGTCCGCACGATGAAGCAGATGGGAGTCAGCATTCCCGTCAATGGCGGCTCGGGAGGCTTCGTCATTCCCGACTTTTACAAGAGCGTGGGGAAGGGGGCGGAAGGGCTGCTCGGCGTTGCTCACTGGAACCACGACATCAATGCCGACGCGAAGGCCGTGAACGCGGCATACCAGAAGTTGCACGGAGAGTTCATCTTCGAGTACGCGGGCGGCCTGGTCGCCCAGACGTACATGATCGCCGACGCGCTCGAGCGAGCGGCGTCGCCCGACCCGCAGAAGGTGCGGGACGCCCTGGCATCCCTTGACGTCTCCACGGGCTACGCCGCGATGGCGCCGGGCGGGAGGGTGAAGTTCGACCGGATCGGCAAGAACGTCTACGGCCATCCGGTGGGCGTCCAGTGGCAGAACGGCGACCTGGTCACCGTGTGGCCCAAGGGGGAGGCTCGGACCCCGCTTGTGAAACCGTAGAGGACCATCGCCCATGGCTGGCGTCGTGGCCCAGGCGGTGGTGAACGGCTTGCTCATCGGCGGCATCTATGCGCTCGTGAGCATCGGCGTGACGCTGATCTTCGGCGTGGTGAAGATCGTCAACTTTGCCCAGGGCGAGTTCGTGATGATCGGCATGTACATCAGCTTCTGGCTGGCCTCTCGCTTCGGGCTGGACCCGGTGGCGTCGCTGGTCGTTTCGATGCCGGCGCTGTTCGTCGCCGGCGTACTTCTACAGAAATTCCTGATCCGGAGGGTTCTGGGACTCGGCGACATGCCCCAGATCTTCCTCACCTTTGCGCTCTCGCTGCTCCTGATGAACCTGGCGCTCCTGCTGTTCACCGCCAACTATCGGACGGTGCAAACCAGCTACACGCTGTCTGCCATACACATCGGGCCCCTGTATGTGGGGGTGGCAAAGCTCATCGCCTTCGTCCTGGCGATGCTGCTCAGCGGCGCGTTGGAAGTGTTCCTGCGTGCCACCGATCTGGGTAAGGCCATGCGGGCCTCGGCTCAGAATCGAGAGGTGGCGATGCTGATGGGTGTCAATCCCGACCACGTATTCGGCGTGGCCATGGGTCTGTCGCTGGCGCTGGCGGGTGCCGCCGGTTCGCTGCTCATGCCGTTCTATCCTGTGTATCCCGGCGTCGGCCAGGTGTTTGTGCTCATGGCATTCGTGGCCGTGGTGTTGGGAACGCTGGGCAACGTCACAGGCGCGCTCATCGCCGGCTTGATGATGGGGATGGCCGAGTCGCTCGGCGTTCAGTTCGTCGGCGCAGACTCGGGGTTGATCGTGGTGTTCGCCATGCTGCTCCTGACCCTGGCCCTGAGGCCCAGCGGCCTCTTCGGGGCGCGGACGAGATGACACGCACGCTGTGTCCTTCGCGCGCGCTTGGGCTCCCGGTGGCGGCGCTGGTGCTGATCGTCCTGCCCCGGATCGTATCGAATTCCTTCGCGATCGATATCTTCGTCCGGGTGCTGCTCTTTGCGTTTATCGGCGTGGCCTGGAACCTCATGGGTGGCTATGCCAAGCAGCTGTCGTTGGGTCACGCCGCGTTTTTTGGCCTCGGGGCCTACACCTCGACCATTCTGCTGATTCGGTTCGGCGTGTCGCCCTGGATAGGGATCGTGGCCGGCGGAGTGGTGGCGATGCTGGCAAGCCTGCCGATCGGCACCCTGTGCTTCCGACTGCGGGGCCCGTATTTCGCCATCGCCACCATCGGGACTGCGCAGACCTTGATGCTGCTCTTTCTGAAGTTCCGCAATTTCGCCTGGGGCGCCGAGGGCACCACCATCCCTTACCGGGGAAACTCACCCATGATGATGCAGTTCGATGCCAAGGCGGCGTATTACTACATCGCCCTCATCATGCTGGCGATCGGGCTGGCGATCACCTACTGGATCGAGCGATGCTGGGTGGGATACTACCTGGTGGCGGTGGGAGAGGATCAGGACGCGGCAGAAGCCGTCGGAGTGAACGTCCCGCGGATCAAACGGGACATCTACTTGATCAGCGCGTTTCTGACCGGTCTGGCCGGGACCTTCTACGTCCAGTACATCTACTTCATCGATCCCAATACGGCCTTCAACTTCAACGTCTCCGTGCAGGCAGCCCTGGTGTCCATCGTGGGAGGGGTCGGCACGTTGTGGGGCCCGGTCGTCGGCACCATCTTGCTGGAGCCGACCTCTGCCCTGGTTCAGAGCTGGCTCGGCGGCGCCCACGGAGGGGTGCAATTGACCCTGTACGCGGTCATCCTGATGGCGGTCATTATGTGGCGGCCAACCGGAGTGCTCGGAGTTCTGACGGGCGCCTACGAACGCATCGTCCGACCTGCCCCCAGCGGCGTCGCGGGCACGGCGACAGCCGGACCAAAGGGTCCGCTCGATGGGTGAGCTCCTGGTTGTCCGCGGCCTCAGCAAACGGTTTGGCGGCCTGCGAGCGGTTCAAGACCTCGGCTTTTCGGTGAGGGAAGGGCAAATCGTTGCCCTCATCGGGCCGAATGGGGCCGGCAAGACCACAAGCTTCAACCTGATCACCGGCTACTATCGCCCCGATGCGGGGTCGATCCTGGCCTTTGGCCACGAACTGGTGGGCCTGCGCCCGTATGACGTCTGCGCGCGCGGCCTTGCCCGCACCTTCCAGGTTGCCCGGCCGTTCGGCAAGATGACGGTGCTGGCGAACGTGATGACCGGCGCATTTCTGCGCGACAAGAAGCTCGCGGTGGCACGCCGGCGGGCCCGCGACGCGATCGAATTCGTGGGGCTGTCGGCCAAGGAGAGCACCCTGGCGTGCGACTTGACCACCATGGACCAACGGCGGCTGGAGATGGCCCGGGCGCTCGCGACAGAGCCGCGCCTCCTCCTGCTCGACGAGGCCATGGCCGGGCTGAACCCGGCAGAAATCGATCAAGCCGTCGCGCTGGTGGACCAGCTCTCGAGGCGAGGACTGACCATCGTCATTGTCGAGCACGTGATGCGTGCCATCATGGCTATTGCTCAGCACATCGTGGTTCTGGACCATGGGCAGAAGATCGCCGAAGGCAGTCCCAAGGAGATCGCCGCGCACCCAGAGGTGATCCGTGCGTATCTGGGAAGCGGCTACTCGCATGCGTGAACATGGGCGAGGTCTCGACACAGCTCCTGGAGGCCGGTGGTGCTGGCGCTATCCGGAGTGAGCGCCGGCTACGGGTCGGTGAAGGCGATGACCGACATCAGCATCGTGGTCGGTGAGGGAGAAGCCGTCGGCCTCTTGGGAGCAAATGGCGCCGGCAAGAGCACCACGCTGCGGGCGATCTCCGGTCTCATGCGGCTGACGTCGGGCACCATCACCTTTGGGGGAATCAACATCGGCTCCTTGCCGCCCTACAAGGTCACCGAACTTGGGATCGCCCACGTTCCCGAGGGCCGCCAGGTTTTTCCTGACATGACCGTGAGGGAAAATTTGGAAATGGGGGCCTACATTCCGAGTGCCAAGGCTGAGCGGACCCGCACCCTGGACCTGGTCTTCAGCATCTTTCCCGTGCTGGCTGAGCGCCGGAGGCAACTCGCCGGTACGATGAGCGGGGGGGAACAGCAGATGCTCGCCATCGGCCGTGGCCTGATGCTGAAGCCCCGGATGCTGATGCTCGACGAGCCGTCGTTGGGGCTCTCCCCGGTCGTGACCGATGCCACCTTCGACAAGATCCAGGCGATCCACGCGATGGGCATGGCCATCCTGCTGGTCGAACAGAATGTGAGCCGCGCGCTGACCCTGGTGCAGCGCGCCTACGTACTGGAGAGCGGCAGGGTGGTCATGCAGGGCGCCAGCGCTGATCTTGCAAACAACACGCAGGTGCAGGAAGCCTATCTTGGCATCATTGCGCGTTAGGTTCCAAACCCCAATGAAATCTGGTGGGCCCGCCAGGACTTGAACCTGGGTCCGCCGGTTATGAGCCGGATAGCCACCCCGCTGGGCCGCATGAAATAGGGCCTGGCGGGGTGGCTGCAACTACTTCGCAACTAAATCCGGAAAGGGGTTCCCCTTGGTTAGCCAAGTCTTGGCTATAAGATTGGTGCGGTTTCTCCAGGTGATTCTCGCCACCGGCCGGAGCTGGCTCTACGGCAAGCTGGTGGCCGGGGCGCTGGCTACACGAGCACCTCTCGACGCTCATCACCGGCCCCGCCGGCGTTGGAAAGACATTCATCGCGAGCGCCTTGGGGAACGCCGCGTGCCGCCAGGGCTGTACGGCCCGCTATTATCGCGTCTCCCGGCTCCTCGCGGAACTCGGGATCGCCAAGGCGGACGGGTCCTATCCCCGCATGCTCATCCGGCTCGCCAAGACGGACCTGCTGGTGTTGGACGAGTGGGGCTTGGTGCCGCTGTCCGTCACCGACGCGCGGGAGCTGTTGGACGTGATCGATGACCGCTGCACGACGCGGTCCACCCTCATCGCCAGTCAGCTCCCCGTGGACGCGTGGCATGGCACGATCCCGGACCCAGCGCTCGCTGACGCGCTGCTGGATCGCATCGTCCATACCGCGCATAAGATCGCCATGCGAGGTGAGTCGATGCGCAAGCTGCGGGCAAAGAAAGCCTCGTAACCGGGGGGGAGCCAGATGCCTGCCCGCCCTCGGCGCGTGGCTCTACGGGGCTCCCAGAGGCCTGGTTCGCGGGCACGGGGCGGGGCGGACGCCGTCAGGTGGTTCCGCGGGCCGCCAGGAAATCGGAACAGATCGCGCGAATCACACGTGCATTCAGCAGGTGCCACCAGGAGGTGATCGCTTCAGGGGACCCGATCCTGCGCTCCGGCCTGGTGATCATGATCGGCCAGACCGCGTGATCGGAACTTACCAGACCAAGTGATCGGTTTGAACCCAGAATAGGTGATCGGTTTCACCAGAATCCGCATCAATCATGTACAGCTTTTGGGGTGCACTGCTAAGCCCGGTTCCATGGCGAACTACAAGGGGCCTGTTGAGCGTTCGCCGCAAGGGGATGATAACAAATGAGCAATCAGGGGTCACCCAAAAGCAAGACGTTTGAGGAACTTGAAGCCGAATGGCGAGCGAAGCATGAGCGGAAGGCCGAGAACCTTACCCCGGCCGAATGGCACGCGAAGTATGGGTCCGGGCCGTTTGATGAGAACGCAGCGAGTCGGCGCGCTGCCATCCTGAAGGAGAGGGCAGAGGAGAGGCTCAAGGCATTAGGGACGAGCGGACATAGCATAGGCACTGTCCGGGGAGCAAAAATGGAATTGGACTGGCGAGAGTTAGGGAAGCAAGTGGGTTCAGAGACAGCGATGAAACTCGTGCCCTGGATCAAGGACGAAATGCAGTTTAACCAAAGTCTCCCGTCGGTCTTGCAGCACCCGGAACTCTGGCTCTCATCCCCCGTCACAGCATGCGCGACTGATTTCATTGAATCAGAAATGGATTGCGAAACGGAAGGGAAGCGTGGGTACGGAAGATTTGCAGAATCTATTCCTCGGTTGGCGGCTTGGCAACGGAAGGGATTTTCGCGCCTCGATTACAACGCGGCAGACGTAATCAGGAGAAAGATTGCAGAGTCTCTCTTAACGGGATACTGCATTGCTCTTCTCGTGGAACTACCGATTTGCAAGCAGATATATCAGCCACAAGATGTGACGAAGGAACAACTGTGGAGGGCGTGGATCCCATCACTGTATGGATCGCCGCGAAGCGCCGATGCTCTTAAGGCTTTTAGGCGTTTTTTTGAGCCCTTCGCCGAACTGGATGCGAAAAAGTTCGAGGTGGCGTTGTCACGAGTCGGGATACGAATTGGAATGCTGGCGAGAGTGCGCTTTCTTGCGATTGTCAAAGGGTATATTGAGAATGGGAATCTTTTGCGCCAGCTTGAAGTATGGGGCAAGTTCTAGAGAGTTGAACCTGAATCCGGCGTCATCTGGACAGACCTGACGAGAGCGCTGATGGAGAGGGAGGCCAATGCCAAGGTCTGGCGCAATCCGTGGAAGGGTTTTGCCGCCTCCAGGATAACTTCACTACAGTGTAATTATCCCGGAATGGGCGAATTCACGACCAAAAGCGCGCTGTGCCTGCATAATTACCGCCTCTGCCCATCATCGTTTCGCGGGAGACGTCGAATATGACGCCGGGTTCAGGTTGAAGTAACGCCCCGCGATGGTCCCCCAACACATTCCGATATGACCCGACCAGACTACCTCACCATGAATTCAACGTGTGCGCCTGTGTCTGCCACTCTGCCAGAAAGCACGACCGTCACAAAAACCGTGACCTGCCCCCATTCGGCGGTCCGGTTATAGTGAGAGTACCTCCTGGGGTGAGCTGCTCCCCAATGTTGATCTAGTCGGTACCCGCTCTCGTGCGGTCTTCTGAGGGCGCCTCACCCCCTCGCCGCTCCCCCGGCTGGCGATGGACAACGGGCCAGAGATTACCCCGTAGTTGTGACCCGAACGATATCTTCATTCGTCATCTCTCGCTTCTCCCCCATTTCCTTCCACTTGGCAAACATCTCGCGGTAGCGTCCGAGGACGGGCATGTGACTGTTGAAATCGTCGCCACGATCAAGTTCCGTGTAGCGTCCTCCGCCTGAGCGGCAAAAGTAGCGAGCATAGGCCATCTGTTTGGTTTCATTGTTCCCGTCAAACCCCGCGAATTTGATGCTCCAGTCTTGAATTCCGCTCTTATCCTTGAGGCTCTGGTACGCGCGCTTGAGAGCTGAGAACATTTCAAGTATGTCGACCACTTCTTCACATTCCTCTTCCGTCATAACATCTTCATCGGAGTACACGTGCTCGCAGGCCAATTTGTAGTCCAGTTCGTATCCGTGCTCCAGTGCCTCACGACTTTCGCGTAGCGACTCGGCTTCGTCTGGGTACAGAGCTTCAAGAATTCGGTACTGATTGGACAGGATCCATCGTTCCGTCCGACTTAGCCGCATCAGAATCACTCCCTTGCTTGCCCAGAAAACCACCTTCCTCTCGTGCAGGGGGCCTCCGGGGGCATGTACCAACGCCTAACGCGAAAGTCCAACGCTACCACGCAGCGACGTGTCCGGCCTTATTTGATTGATTCGAGATTCGACACTAGATCATCTAGAAAGATGAGGCTTCCATCCACGTAGTTGCGGTGAATGGGGTTGGGATGTGCCTTCCCGCCCCTGGCATGTCTTACAAGATCTCCTTCGTGAGCGATTCGGTTCCGTTTGTCAACGATGCCGTTTAGTTGGGCTTTGATTTTTTCGAAGTTGGAATGGCGATATAGTCTTTGGATGCGACCTTTCAGCCCTTTAATCCCGATCAGCTCGAAGGCCTCCTCGATCTGATGCCAACTTTGAAAGGTCTGTTGATGCATGATCTCCTGGATCTTTTTTCGGATCTCGTTGGCTGGTCTTGCCTGCTTGCGGACTCGGGCTGCACGTCGTACGGCCTCGGCCGCGCGTAGCGCAAGAACTGCAGGGATGCTGAACCTTTCCTGGCTCACCGACAACTGGCGCTTCTTGAGTGCGCCAATGATCTTTTGGACAATCCGCTCGTGGACGTACCGATCGAGGCCGCCTACGGCGAGGACAAGAGCCAAACGGAGCAAGTCGTCGAGGGCATCGGCTGCAAAGTCTGTGGGCTTGACTTGCGAACCGGGCCGGAGAATGATCAGCGCGTGCTTCGTGTCTACGCGTTCTATCGAGGTGCTCTTCGGCTAATGCATAATCACACAAAAGCGAGCTTTCCAGTCCCTTCGGATTCGATACCGACGGAGATTCACCAGCCCGTCATGGAGCAGAAGGAGTCGCCTTGCTCTGTCAGCGGCATGAACATAAGCGCTTTTCGGCGTCATGGTTTCCGGCCTCCACTGGTCGCGCCTATGACGTGGCCCATCGTTGGGCCAATACGGGGCTGCTTCCCTGTGTACCTATTCGTCCTCGCTTCTCGCGTTCATTCTGGTTCTCTAATTTCCTCGATCTTCTTGCCCGTCCACCATTGCAGTGTTGCGGCGATAGCAAGGCCGATGGTGAGGGTTATAGTGGCAATCTGCGCTCCGTTATTGACTCTTCCCACCAGGTGCCCAAGACCTGGGATAGGTATTCGCGCGCAGATTGCCAGATGGAGGAACGCATTGATAGCCTCTTGATAGGCCGTCTTGGGCATGAATCCCTTTCCGCCTCCTCATGCGGAAGAGGACAAGACCGAGCCCTCAACGGGGCACAGAGGTGAGCCGTAGAGACAGTAGAAAGTGTAGGATGGGATGTCGGAATTCCGCGACGAGGCTGCCCCTCGGATCCAGCGCAGCGACCCGTATCTCCCGTTGGCCAGGAAGGCCCTGGAGGATCTTTTCGACGCCCGACCAAACGACGTGTTCTTCTCGCGGCAATTGGAGGTGCGGTTTGAGGGTCGATTCTATCATTGGATCACGAACCGCGCGCTTCGGGATCTAGCAAGGTCTGGATTCCTGAAGGTGGAGCGGCGTGAATTGGCCTCGCAAGGAATCATTCATGTCTACTGGCACCACCGAGCAAGATATGTGAGCCGGGCCGTTGCGCGACTGGTCAAGCTCGTGAGCGAGTACGCCTCTTATGCCACAGCTGAGGGTTTGGGCAGGCAGGGCGAGTGGATGGTGATGGAAGCGTTTGCCCGGCATCAGTTCGTGCAACGTGGTCGGGAGACAAACCAATATGCGGGGCGCCGATGGACGGACAGCGATCACGATTTGGACTTCATCTATGAGCGTGATGGGGTAGCCTACGGCGTTGAGGTGAAGAACACGCTCGGGTACACGGAACGTAAGGAGCTTCAGATCAAGGTCGGAATATGCCAGCGCCTAGGAGTGCGGCCTCTGATGGTGTGCCGAATGTTGCCCTGGGATTGGGTTCACAAAGACATTACTAGTGCGGGGGGGTTCGCGCTCCTCCTAAAGTGGCAGTTATACGATTGGGCCCGGGCGGACCTCGCCAGGCGCGTGCGCGAGGAGTTGGGGCTTCCAGTGGACACGCCAGGGAGGTTACATGACGGTACGATGCAGCGGTTCGTAGACTGGCATGAGCATCAGCGTGTGTGAATTGCCAAATGGATTCACATGGGTGTCTCTGGAGGCCTTGAAAAATGGGCCGTGGGGGGGCGGTCCTGTGTCCCCCTATGAATACGTTGTGGCTGCCGCGGGGCAGGGACGCTGGCCGCGAGATCGTCCTCGTGCGGTAGGCGAGGGCGAAGACCAAAAGGGTAGGCAGGACTCGTAGGGCGGCATGAGTTTCACGTGATGCCACACTCATTAGACGGCTGTTGAGCCAAGATCGCCAGGGCGCGCGGACATCTCGCAACCCTCACCGGCTCGGCGGAGGCGTTCCTGGCCCGAAATCCTTATGACCTCGTTCAGCATGACGACCCTGCGACCAACGAGCATGTAGTCTCTGTGAGAGTGAGGGAGGATCCCCCGAGTGCCGAACTTGCGACGTTGGTCGGCGACCTGGCACAGAACCTGCGTGCCGCGCTAGACTACCTCAGCCAGCAGTTCGTGCGTGCGAACGGGCAAATACCGACGGGCGCGACCGAATTCCCGATCTTCCTGGACCCAGTCCGCTATGCCTCGGACGCGCCGAGGAAGACACGTGGCATGTCGCCCGAGGCAATAGCGTTGATCAAACGATCGCAACACTTCGCGAGCGCGGCGTCGGACCGCCATTTCTTGTGGGTGCTACACGAGATGAACAACGCGGACAAGCACCGCCAACTCAACGTGGTGGGTAGTGCGGTCCACTCGCAAGCACTGACTGTGATGGGAAACATGCAGGTCAGAGTACGCCCCGCAATTCCGGTCGCCCTGGGGGTTCCGATGCCGATCTTGCCCCTGCGAGACGGTATGGAATTGGTGCGATTGGCGATCGTCAACCGCGTGGCAGGTGGAGCGATCCTAGCGGAAGGCAGTTTCGAGTTTGGGATTTCGTTCGAGAACCCGGCAATCGTTCGAGGACAGGCCGTTGTGTCCTTGATGAGATCCCTGACTGATGGCGTCGGCGGAATAGTCGACAGTGGCGAGGTGCGCGCGCTGCTACCCTAACAGCGATGGGACGCTCTCGGGGCTTCGTGGGCTGAGTATGGGGTGATCGCGCGGTGGCTCCTGCGTTTTGTTACGGGGGTGTAGAGTCCTCCCGGCGTTGCAAAGGTCGCACCTGTGAATCCTGCGCCGCCGCCCACGTCTGACGCCTCCCCCTTGAGTCCGGGTAGGGGGTGATGTGGCGGCGATCCAGAGGTCCTGCCCCTCGCGGAATCCTTGCGACCTAATGCGACGATCAGATGCCCCGTCTGGGCGGGTCCTCCGGTACTCAAAGCGTTAGCACGGTGTCCAGCAGCCCTTCGCGGAGCCTTGATACACAAGGGCGGGCGAGCGGAGCGCCCCCCCTGAGGGCGAACAAGCACCACGATCATGGAGACGTTGTGGGTTTCAGTTAGCAACTACGTACTGCGCCGCCCCAGCGTGACCGTCTTTTTGCACGCCGGGTACCCCGAGCACCCCAGAAACGGCCCATAGGCCCGGCGATCAATCACAACGAGCGGCCGCGGGAGACGGGTCGTGACAGTTCTGTTCTCGCCGTTCGCGGACGCGTCGTGGGCGGGAATCGCCCGTCATAGACGGTCAGGCGCACGCCGCGCTGCTTCGCCTGCGAGAAGAGGTCCGTGACGCGGCCGGTGTTATGTCCGTTCGGCAGGACCGCGAGGATCTCGTGCGTAGCGGTCCCGAGGTCCGTCTCCAGCTGCGCCCAGGAGCCGTGCGCGCCCTCAACGATCACCTGGGGGGGGATGGTGCTGCCCTCGCGGGCGAACGCGGCGATGATGCGGACGAGCGCGGCCTCATCCTCGAGCGTGCGTCCGAGGTAGGCCGTGTGGGGCGACTACTTTGCTACTACCTCCGGCCCCATCCAAGAGAAGTCCATCACGCTAGAACCCTAGTAAAATATGGTGGGCCCGATCGCAAAGAATTCGAACCACGGCGGAATACCCCTTCGAAATCGTATTGTTGCAGACGGTTGTGACGCCCCTCTATCAGCGGATCGCCGCCCGCGCTCTGCACCTCCGACAGTTGGGCCTCAGTCCGGCAGAGAGCGCAAAGTATCTAGGCGTCAGCGATAAGACGGTCACGAAAGCGATCGCCTGGATCCACCGGCCAGGTCGATGATTAGGTCCTCTTGGTGATCTGACTATGGCTACGCCATGGATCCGACTTCTGATGCCGCCGATTACCTTAGATTCTCTGGACTCCCCTCTACTTCGTCATATATAATCTGACCTGCAATGGATCTAGAGCGTCCTGATATTGAACCCTTCGAGCCGATCCTGCGGGGACTGATCGAGACGGCGTTCTTTCCGCCGTGGCCCTACCCGCAATCGGTAGTCGAGGCGATGCGAGGCCGTGCGGACCCTAGTCAGATCGTTGCCCAAACAATCGCGGCGTATAGCAAGCTTCAACTCTCCGTGGCTGAAAACGTCGTTGCGCTGGAGAGAGACGCACGCCGCCTTACCGACGAACGGAAGGTGGCCCGCCGGGCACGAGACAGCGCCCTGACGGGGACCTTGGGGGCAACGATCAGCGTCATTCAAAGTCGACAACTCGTGCTTCGCCGCCTGCTAGACGTGATTGTCTGGATGGTGTGCGAGCAGTACGTTTGGCTTGTCCGTCGGCTGTTACGCAAGGGGGACCTGCAGCGGATCGATCCCGAGACCCTTCCAGGCATTGTTGCGCTGGCGACGCGGCTCAATCAGAGCGACCCGTATACTCTCCACCTTGCATCTGACCTCACAACGGTGGTGCAAATCGGCGACCTTCTCCAGGCGTCGATCGGCGCAGACCGACGATGGCACATTTCCCTTGTCGAGGTCAAGGAAGGAGAAATCAACCGGAAAATCGCCGCCAAACTGGCCGACGAGCGCGGACCGGAAGATCTTCGCACGACGATGGGAGACAGGGCGGCAGAGCAAGCGGAGCGTATGCTGAAACAGCAGGGTCGCATGAAAGGACTCGCGGACTACGCGAGAACTGGTCGGGGCCGCCACCCGGAGACTGGATGGCGTGTGGCGAGGACGCCCGACGCACCGCCCACTGCAGGATATCAGGCTCAGCTTCGGTCTCTCGTCGACGAAGCGGCGTCGCATGGTCCCCGCGTCATTACGATCGACGGCTGTTTGACGCTTGCAGCTGTGCGGGTTGATTCACCTGCGGACGCCCATCTCGGCCTCGCCATTCATGCATTCTACCATCACAACCACCCAGCCGCCCCGTGCCTGCTGAATAGCGAACGCCTCGAAGAGGAATGGGACCTACTGAAAAAGGAGGCGCCGGTTGTCGATCTGGTGGAGCATTCTTTCGTCGTCAGATGGGGCGAACCGATTTTCTCGTGGGGGACCCTAGACCGCGTGTGTGACCTAGTGTTTGGTCGCATCAAGGTGTATGCGCAGTTCAACATCGCGACGTTTATGGAGCGCGCGCGGGGCATGGGCATGCAGATGAAGTGGGTCACGCGTCGCCGGAGTGAGGAATTGAGGCGGGCTGGCGCAACGACGCCGATACCCGGCGGCCCTGGCGTATCTGCGATCCTAGTCACGCTGCTGGATGGGACCCGCTTCGAGATATTCGCAGGATCCATTGCACGGATAATTGTTGAGATGGCGCGACCTGACACCGTACTGCGCTACCTGTTGGAGTCAGCACCACACGTTCGACAGGTTCAGGAAGAGGCACTCCGAGGCAAGTGACCATCCCGCTGATTACTATGGTCAGGCTGGCCGGTTGTTAGCGAAGCAACAACGCTATGATTTCGTCGGTCTCGCGGACTACAGGTTGTTGGAGGAACGACTCTTGGGAGAGTTCGTGACCAAACACTCCCACACCACATGCGTGACAAATGCTTCGGCCTCATCGAGATACTCATTAGGAACGGCGAGTCGTTGATTCAGGAGTTCGGGCTGACCGGTACTCTTGCAGTAGATACGATCGGCCCGGCCGCCACGATGGACGAAAACGTTGCGTCGTTCACGCAGTTCCGTCAGTCGCTGGTCGAAGTCGGGCGGAAAGGCCACGGCCATGTGTAGCTGCTCACAAGCCGTTCTTATGGCTTTGGGACTCCCGGAGACGAAATTGTCCCCCCCTGCAAGTCCCATATCCTGATACCAGCCGGCGATGAATCCGTCGAACACGGCCATGAGATACACGAGGGCGGTGCGGCGGCTGAACTCCTCTTCGTCACCGAGCAATTCCAAGTCTTCCTCCATCATATGGATCATGGAGAGGCGACTTTCCATGACATAGCGACTGCCAATGCCAAACCGGCCGTCTGGTCTGCGCATGGCTTCGATCTCATCGCGCGACTGGTCAACTGTCTCCTTCAGGCGCGAGTGGCTTTGCTGATGCGTTTCCCGGAGTCGCCTACGAAGGTTCTTGAACAGGACAATGTTCTGAGTAAATGAGGCTAGGCTGCCTTGATTCATCTCGAATCGACCTCGTACCATCGGTTCCAGACCAGCGCGGACCCAAACTGTCGCTACGTGTGGCAGTGCCGGGTTGCGGACAAGAGCATCCCATTCCTCCAGAGTTTTCACCTTATGCGCTGTACTGCTGTCGCGGACAGCGGTGTCGACCTCTGGCTCAGTTTGCCAGTCGAGCCGTGTGGAATCCCAGGGTTCCCATGGTTGCACGCCGGTAACGTAGAGCTGACCGCCACCCAAGGTCGTTCGGAAGAAGCGATCCGCATTAGACACTAAGGGTGCTCCTCGGTGGCCTTCGCATTCATCCTCGATAGGGATCGCCCGCTGTTACTTCAGGTATCCCTTCCGTTTCGCGAATCGCACTGCTTGGAGCAGTACCTTGATCGGGAACTCTCCGCCGCGGCAGACATGCCCCCGCCGGTCGAACCATGCGTACTTGATCGACTTCTCCGTGCCGTTGCCCTTGTCCCATGACGCCGTGCCGAGACGCAATTCGTGACTCCGGTGTCCCTTAACGTGTTCACGGTACTCTACTTTCATGGCTTCGCCTCCGTCTGACGCGGGATTCCGCGCCTCTGCCCTCCGCTGGAGCGCTCGGCAGCGCTTCGCGCTGCCGGCATCGAAGGCTTCTAGACGTGTCACGAATTGACATCCCACGGTAGCGAGGCACTACTATGGGGAGGTGAACCTGATCTTTGGCGCAAGACGAATCGACAGGTCGGTCAAAGACCCGGAGAAGCTGCTGATCGAGTACCGAAGGGATAGCGGCAGCCGATACCTCGACCACGTGTCATGCACACCGTCTGACAAACTCGTGCCCGAAGACCTCGCGGTTACGATTCTGATGAACTCGCGGTTCAGCTCGGCCGCGTTCATGGCCGTACAGGACTGTGGCGACAACGTCAACCTCGCGGCGTTGCCTGATCGCGCACTGGAGGAAACCAACGAGGGCGAGCGCCAACAGGTAGCGGAGCTGATTGCCACGGTCGCTCGCTGGCCAGGTTTTGCCGCCTCGGTGGCGACGAAAGTGCTCCACAAGAAACGGCCTCGGCTCATCCCGATCCTCGACAATCAGGCGATCTTTGGCGCCTACATGAACCGAGACTGGCCGCAACGTCGCTCCTCAACCGAGAGCGTGTACGCGGCGGGCCGGATTGGAGAAGCTCTTGATTGGATCGTGTTCGACCTCACGCGGCGAGAGAACGAGATGGTGTGGGGCGTGCTCAGCGGCGTCGAGCCAAGTCGCGCCCGGATCGAACTCTTCGACTCGGTGTGGTGGATGTACTTCCGCCGCACCGAGCCCGTACGATCTATCGCGGATTAGCTGGCATCGGCACGGTTCAGGTGTTGACGAGGCGGGTCGCAGGGGCACGGCGCGATGCGAGGGGGGACAATCTTTGCTACCCGACCGACTCCAGAACTGGACTATCAAGCATGTCGAGCAACTCGTCGAGCGCGGGGTCTACGAAAGCGACCAGTTCGACCTGAAGGAAATGTTGCCTCATCCATCAGACAACGCCGGGAAGATGAGACTCAGAAAAACGTGTGCAGCGTTCGCCAACAGCGTGGGCGGCTACCTCATCTTCGGCATTGCGGACGCGCCGCGTAAACCTCAAGGCGGACGAATTGTCGGCGTCGCGGCAGCGATGGACTTTCCGGCCCAGTTTGGAAGCTTTCTGGGCTCGTGCGAGCTGAGTGTCGAATGGTACCTGAAGAGTCCCGCGCTGCCAATTGGTGCCGACAGCTTCGTGCACGTCGTCCACGTGCCGCGTAGTTGGAAAGCGCCTCACGCGGTGGCTGACGGAGATGGCTGGGTCTTTCCCAAAAGGAATAGCAAGGGGACCGAGATCATGTCGTACTCCGAGATCCGAGGAATGTTCCTTGGGTACTACGAGAAACGAATGAAGCTCCAGCTGCTCCGCGCAGAGATTGTTGCCTTGACCCATCTGCAAATCGCGTTCGCGCTCACGGAGGATGAGAACAACCTGTTCCAGAGCCATCTTCCTCCGGTAGAGCTCCGTGTCATCGAGAACGCGCTAGACGACACTTATTCGATCACCCACAACTATCCCAACCTCCTGACCAGGTTGGCGGAGCTGCGGCAAGAAGTGCGCAGCCTGAACAGTCTCACCGAGATGCTGCGGTTACAAATCGCGGTTCATCCCAAAGCAGGGCAGTATCGGGTCCAGGTGTACCACTCTAGGCTACAAAGCCACATCATTAACATCGCGGGGCGAGCGAAAGACGTGATTGCGGAACTTGCGACGATCATCGGCGCGAGATAACGGCTCGAGTCTCGATGTCGTGGGAAGATCTTCTGCTTATGGAATTTCGCCGTGCGGAGCGAAGGCCGCGTCGAGGAATGAGGGAGTACCTTAAGGCGGTAGACGCGTGCGGTCTTTGTCCTCAGTTGGTGAAGTGTGCCAGGCCATCTCTTCAAGCGCCTTAGAAGGCGGAAAGCCCTCTTTTCCGAGGTACGCATCGAGTTCGTTTATGATGCTAGCCGCTCGCAAAACCATCCTGTAGAGGATCTCTACGACAGTTACGTCTCGGAAGATTCCCGGTACTCCGGGCTCGTCAAAGACCACCTCGACCTTCGTGAAGACGCCAGTCCCGTGTTTGGGGTCGGGGTCGTGTATGGGCAGAGCAGCGACTACCGCACCGTCTTTGAAATAGCCGGGAAAGACTTCGTATCCAGCTGGCGGGTCAATCATGCGTCCAGTTGAGTCGACTACTCGGAACATCGCGAAATAAGTCGTCAACGAAAGACTCCGATGTTTGTCCCTGATGTCGAGTTCCTGCAAAATCGCGAGGGGATCAGAACTGGGAGATTTCAATCGAACGAAAGGTTGTTCTCTTTCGATCAACGCTTGTGCTGCTGGCGGCAAATTGCCGATTTTGGATTGAGCGGCTTTGAACGCCTCGGGATTAGGGCAGATAGGGTATTCGGAGCGGCGTATTTCGCTCGCAGGCTTCCCAGTGGACCATGCTTCGATGCCGCAGACTGCGTGGTCGAGGCTGGATCTTGCGTTATGAATGCAATCTCCTGCAAGTAGGCTCCAGCGTTCTCGTGGAAGCGCGTAGCGCACGGAGATCCTAAACAGATACTTCGATCCACTTGCGTCTGCTTCGCGGCGCAGCGGATAAGGGTCGGAATTCAGGTACAGACCAACTTCACGTTCGAGCACCTTCAGGTGACGTTTTGCCCACCCTAGTTTCATTCGGCAACTGTGTAGAGGATGCTCCGCGCTCATCAACCTCAGTACCTCAAAGTCGCATTAACAAAAAGTCGACAATGTGGGTCGAATCAATTGATGAAGCGCCCTCGTCGTGCGTTCTCTCAATCTCATCAGTCCGGACTGCTCAAGTACAGCCCCTCCGGTTCCCCCCGAGAGTCTATGATCTTGATTGCAGGCGTTTGTGTAGCGCCATCCAGCGCGCTTGCGGTGCATGAGTTCGCGAGGCTTCCACCATCCTGATGATCGCCTCCGGCGGAACGCCGGAGCTCTTGATGACGCCGAGAACCCAGGGAAGCTCCTGGCGTCCTTCGAGATAGGTCTGTATCGAGCGTTCGGCGTATTTGCGCGCCCATCGCATCAGCACGGCCTTCCGGGCGGCCTCACGGCGCTGTTCTGGCGTCATGCGTTCCGCGCGGACCTTGCCGCCCTTCTTGCCGCCGATCCGACCCATTTCTTGGAGCAATTTCCGAGCTTCCGGCGACAGCTTCATACTCTAAGAATAGCAGGCACGACGCTGCGCTTCAATACGTAAGGCCTCACCTATTGACAATACGTGAGGCCTTTAGTATGCTTCAGGTAAGGCGATAAGTGCGCGTGGACGCGTGATGACAGTAGCGCAGACCAAGGTGAAGCCTGGGCGAAACAGTGCCGACCAAGCTAATCCTGCTCTGACTGCTCTGACTGCTCTGGTGGACCATCTCGCCGCGGAGTTAGCCCACGAATATGTTCGGCCGACGGTTTGGGAGGAGCACCAGCTGCCTCTAAATCCGCTGGCCATGACACCATGTCTCTGTGCGTCGGCGCTGCCCGAGGAACCCCTACCGGAACTGCTCGATCTCGGCTCAGTGAAGCTCGAGGAGCTCCAAGCCCCTGCAGAGCTCGGTGCCCTTCGCGACAGGGCTCCCATCCCAAGAGACCTTTTCCCTTGGGCCCACGGGCTCTTTGGCGAGGAAGAAATCCCTGAAGGGCTTTGGATCCGCCTCCGGCTGTACCGCGACGGTGCGATTGGTTCCGCGGTTGCGCTGCCGGTCGGATCTCCTAATATCCGGCCAATCCCAATTGTGCGGACTCTGCATGCACAGCTTGCCTACATGGGGTGGCTCTGGGGCAGATTCAGTCTCCACAATCTGGTGGAGATTCGTCTCGAGCTCCACCACATCCAGGTTGGAAAGTTGGACGCAAGAGGCGATTATGGCAGAGGGCAATTACTCACAGCAAAGCGGCCGGGGGACCTCACGGCTCCGCTCGTGGTATCAATCAACTCGGAGGAGCTCCCAGGTAATCTTCGCCGAGCCCGAACCCGCAACCGACTCGTAAAACGGTTCCTGGATCAAGTCTACCAAGCCTACGGTCGGCAACGATCGCCCGCAGCTATGTTCACCTCCGGCTGGCTCTATGGATCAGACGGTAAGCCCCTTGGAGTGTCGGTTGTGGGTGCCGGTTTGTGCAGAGGAGCAAGCGGGGACGCACCGGGTCGGATCTACTCAGACGGATACGTCGAGGCAACCAGATATGGGGATCCTATCGGATACTTTGTGGATGGGGTTCTACTCGATCAATCGGGAAACGCAATGGCGGCGGTCGAGATGGCAGTGGGGTCTGGACTTCCTGATGATTTTGTCGTGCAGGCGTTTACCGATGATGCGCTCTACTCATGTCTGGCCCCGGAGCCTCTAGCTGTCCAGCAAGCACGGACTCCACCGGTTCCTACTGGCAATTGGTCGGGCCAGCGCGTTACTGATTTCTTCAGGTAATGGGCACTGGAGCATCCATACCGCTTCTCGCACCGACCGAAGATGATGTCAAGATCGAGGTGGCGGCCGCATGATCGAACCTAGCTGGACTGCGGTCTTGGCGATGGCCACGGTCTTCCTGGCCGCGGCTACGACGTGGATGGCGTGGGACGCCCGGAAAGCTCGGAGCGAGACGGCCCGGCACGATCGCGAGGTGGTGTTCCGCGCTGCCCTGGTCGAGCTCGCGACAAACGTCCAGCATCTCAGACCCAACCGGGCGAGCCGCGGCAGATGGTCGCGGTTCCGGATGTTGGACGGGTTGAGTGACCATCGAGAGGAATCACCGCGGGATGCGGTGAAAGAGTAATGTGCTCGCCTTCGTGGCGGGAACAGACAGAGCAGGCGCATCGAGAACAGACAACAGAGAGGGGTTGATAGCATTGACGCTTCAAGACGCCGCAAGAGCGATTCTCCTCGGTCAGCCTCCCAAGGGAAAGCCCACCATCACGATATACGTCCGCAAAGGGGACCATCCGAAGGAGCGGATCATTTCGATCAATCCGATCCCGACGGGCGTCGAGCCGCTCGACCTGCTCGATGCCGGGTTCGCCCTGGACGGGAACTCGGCGACCATCTCTGTCGATCCGCAACTTTACGTCGGGCATCACCACGGCAAAAACGCGGTCGGTGCGCGCGGGCTCACATTCCCAGGCGAGGAACCGCATGTCGCGGGTTTTCATCGCTGGGTGCCGGGAGGCGCCCTTCCGGGAGATTGGGCGGTTACGTGGACGCTCACGAAGGCTGTCAACGATGTTGAGAAGGCCTTGGTGGATTGGCTCCGGGACCTCGGATGCGAGGTGAAGTTCGGCTAGGGTTCGCTTCCCCTGCCCTGTCTGAGAGCGGCGAGCGTGATGCACTCGCCGCTCGTTGTTTGCGCAGGGCCGTGCGGATGATCGCTTGACCCGCGCCCAAGGATAGCCCCACCTCGTCCATTCGGAGAACCGATGGGGATATTCGTTCATGGCCACCGGAGGACCCGACAAGAAGAGGTCCAGCGGGTGGGAGCATGGCCGGCGGCATTAGTGAAGCTTCTAGACACCCGCCTGAGGCTCCCGGTAGGGTGGAGGGGATCCTCTACCGTGTCTTGGCTTGTCAGGAAAGGGAGCGGTTTCCTGACAGCGCCGGCCGCGCCGGCGCATCCGGTCGCCAGGAACCGTGGACAGGCGCCTCCTTTAGCCCTACGTGGGCGCCGGCGCCGCGAGGGATGATCCGGGGGGACTCGGCGAACTCACAACGCGCGCCTGCGGGCCAAGGGCACGGCCTCCGGCGTGTGGCTGAGAGAAGCCGGCATAGGAAGGGGATATTAGCCGCGGCTGAAAGGATAGAGTTATGATCGGGATGATTTCGTTTGCTATGGCTTTCTTCTGGGCCTTACCACACGTTGGTTTCTGGAGAGCGTTCCTCTTCACAGGATTTTGCTACTTACTATTTTTCCCGTTTGAAATGATTGCTGGGCTACCGGGAATGGGAATCGCGGATGGTCTCGCAAAGCTCTTTCCACCCAATGACAAAGAAAACCCACATCTTCCATCGGCCTCGGAGTTGAGGTCTCGATCAAAGTGGTCGTGTTTTGTCGGAGGGGTACTCGTTGCACTCTTAGGGCTATGGGTCTTGGCCCGGCTCGGGGCTGGCGCACTTCAGGTTCCGATGATGGTTTCGTTGTTGGGATTCGAGATCGTCGCCTATGTTGACCAAGTGGTGCATCAGATGAGTGCAATTCGATGGCCCGTGCTGAAGGCAGTTGCATATAGTTTGGCCTATGTCGGCGAGTTCGGGGAAGTTCGGCTTTGGCATTCTCCCGGTCGAGCTCCTCCATCGTCTGCGCCTCTCCCCGGACGATCACGACCGGATGTCCCTCCAGGACCATCCGCAAGATACGTTCGCCCTTGGCGATGGCTTCGACCGCGGTTGCCGCCGCCATCACCAGACCTTGCTGGTGGAGCGATCCTCACAATCGTACAGTCCACACCCGGGATCGAGGATGCGGCCGCCATCCTGAGGGTGTCTCGCGATCGGATGCAGGAGCTGGCGAGGTCGCGCCTCTTTCCGCCCCCGGTCGTCACCCTTGCTTCGGGACCGATCTGGTTGCGCGCTTCGATCGCGGCGTACGCTTGCGACGCGCAGACCGATCGGTGACAGACTGATGAGCGATCAGCAGTTTGCAATTCAGCAAGGAGAGAAAGTCGGTCTCATTGCTCTCCATGACGCATGGAGGCAGGGCGATCTCGATCGACCCATTCATCTTCGGGATGATTGCTGGGTCCTTCCAGAAGCACCGCTCCAGATGCAAGCTCACTGGCAGGAGTGGCTCGGTACCATCCGCGCCAAGGCCATCCAGGAAGCGACAGTCTGGCTCGCCACGAAAGCCCCGTCCGCTATGCCAGGCATCGTCAACGAGGAGGATCAACAGCTTCGCGTGCGCGTTGAGCACCTATTCTACGCTCTCCTGATCACCGGTCCCGTCTCGTACGAGCAAGGGTTCATCCTGGGGGGAGCAAACGTAGCCGGTACCTCTGAGGTCCGCCAGTTCAGTGACCTGTTGGCGTACCGGGTGACGAAAGGTACGCGTGATACCAGTGTTAGCCTAGCGCAGGTGCAGCGGGCGGGGGTGATGGCCCAAGGGCTGGACGCCATTTTCGGCGATCCAGGGGCCATGCGCATGCGCGCTGGTATCGCCGTGTTTCTTCGGGGACTGGAGCGTGAGTACTTGGAAGCTCGGCTTCACCAGTTTGTTCGAGCACTGGAGGGCGTGGTCAAGCCTGCGATCATGAAGAGCAAGCGACAATTCGTGGACCGCTGCCAGACCTTCTCGGGGCGTTCGGCACAGCACGAGGCGATCCTCGATGAATGCTACAGCATTCGCAACCAAGTGGAGCATCTCCATGACTGGCAGCTCGGGCTGGCTCACGTGCCCGAAGCTCAGCGAGAGGACCGGCTCACCGCAGATCAGCACGCCATCGAGGCCTTGTGCCGGCTCGTGTACGGGCGGTTGTGCGAGTCGGCTGCGCATCGCACCCTATTCGGGGACGACTCGATCGATCAATTCTGGACACGACCTGAGCACGAACGGCAGCAGCTCTGGGGGCGTCGCTGAACCGAGGAACGGTAGTATGACTCCAGCTACGTCCCCTGTGAGGTGGACGGGGGAGGAGGGCGTGAGACGGTCGTGACATTCTCGTCGGATGCCTCTACCATTGCGGCCCTCAGGCGAGATCCAGTAGCAGGCTCGTTGCAGGCTGTTCGTCCGTCCGTTCGGAAACGAGGGGACCGGTGTTCATGGCCTCCCCGGGATTTCTCTAAATGACAGGAGACCATTTGCATGAAGTGGAGCAGGAGGCCGCAAGGGTGCTGGAGCCGCAACTCAGAGACCATCTTGTGCTGACAACCACGGCCTTCAACCTAGTCGGGCCACTTCTGTCACGCGCGGCAAGCGGTCCGCTCGAGTCGTTGCCAAGATCGTTGCAAGTTGCAATCAAGTTGTTACTTCGATTGGCTAACGACCTCCGCTGCGTTCAGATCCTGTCCATCCGAGGTTATCCGTTACAGGCGGCCATCCTGGTGGCCTCCCTGTATGAGGTCGCCTTCACGATCGCATTCGTCGGACGCGATGACGACCTCGCTCAGGCATGGCTCGACCACGATGATCCTACGACTCCATTTCGGGATGCCTGGACGCTGACCCGCGCGGTGATCGTAGAGCTGGGAATCCCAGAACCCGATGCCCAGACGCGGAAATTCTATCGGGTCTACCGGCAACTGTGCCTAGCAAAACACGCTAATCCCCTATTGGAATCCCGCCTGGGTGCCGAGCTACGCGGCGACGTCGTCATGCATTCGAATGGCCCCGATACATCGGAGAACGCCATTCGCGTTGCGTGGTTCACTCTACAAAATGCCACCGGTCTAGCACTCATTGCACTGGAGAATTTCTTGAGGTCGCACCTGAACCATTGCTCGGCCGAGGACCTGTCGGCGCTCGTGGACGCCCTCGAAGCAATTGGGATTGAACGCGAGCGACTTGCTGCTGCAGCTGTGGCGAGGTGGGGCAATGAAGATCCCTTTATCGGCCGTTGGTGACGCGCGGCTTAGGGCATGGATCGTCATTCAAGGGGATGCTGCAGATGGTGAACGACGGAACAGGTCTGGAAGGGCTTTGGGCGGCTGAGTTCGTGTCGAGCCTCGGCGTTCACGGTGCAGGAGTGGGCGTTTTTGAGACGCGAGGCGTCTACGGTGAGGACGCTCAATATTACTACACCGGGACGCTTACCCAGGATCAGGCCGGAATGATCGATGTCGATCTTACCGTCACCCACTATGCCGGGCAGCCGGGATCAATCTTCGGCACGCGAAAGGAACTGCGCCTGAAGCTAAGGGGCAAGGCCAGCTCGCCGACGATGGCACTCCAAGGGCACCTCGTAGACGACCCAACCAAGACGATGACGGTGCGGCTCCGAAAGCTCGTGAACCTACCGTGATGACACAGCGATGCCGTTTGAAGTAATCGCACCGGCTGGCGCTCAACGGGGAGCTGCGGCCCATGCTATGGCACGTCACGATTGAGGCGTTCACCCATGACACTTGGCCGGGCGGCGAAGTGACCGCTCAGCTGCGGATTGCGCACAAGATCCGCGTCGAGCGCCGGGGCCCCACGAAGGATTATGTGGTCGCGACGGCAGACATCGAGGCGGAATCCCGTGAGGAGGCTGCCAGGCAGATCTATTGGCGGCTCAGGACGTTAGGGGTGATCAGCGATCAGGCTGGTGGGTTGCTCAACGCACAAGTGGTTGATGAGCACGGTCAGCACCATTCCCTTCGATGGAGGCGATTCTGTCAAAGCCATGACTACACCCGCGCCGCCGCCCTTGGACCCACGCGAGGAACGAATCGTCCAGCGGATCATCCGTGAGGCAGCCCAATTGTCCCTCGCTGCCCGTCGCCGCGTGTGGATTCTCTTCTCCCGTCAGGAGCGGGCCTACACAAACCGGGTCATTGCTGCGCGGGCCGCCCAGGAGGCCCTCAGGGCACGCCAGGCGAAGCCGCCCGAGAACTTATGACGTACATTGATTTTGCCCGCGAACACCTTGGTGAGGCACGATTCGGCGGTCCTCCACGGGGTGCCTTCTCTTTGTCCTGCCGAACGGTGATACGGGAGCGCTTCAGCGGCATCGGGCGGGCCGCTAGGTTCACTCCGCTAGGATAGCGCGCGGATGATGTGATCCAATTCTCGAAGAACTGCCCACGCTGATGGAACGGCGTCGTCCTGCGTCATGCGATCAACCAGCGCGTCCATCGGATCGTCGAGCACCCTCGACTCCCCGAGACGTAGCCCTATGTCACGAATCGAAACCTCGGCCTCCAGTGCATCCGAGAGCGATTCCAAGAATTGGACCCGTTCCCTTCCGAGCAGTGCGGTGAGCCGGGCTCGGACGTGATGCTTGATCCTCCCAGAGATCGTCGGATCGTCTGCAGCTCACGTGCCTGAAGCACGTCCGTCTCCAGCGTCCCGCGCAAATCCCGCACGTAGTCCATCACCGTCTCTTCGGTCGGTGGGAGTGCCGACGGGTCGGAGGGGATGGCGCGCAGCGCGGCCTCGAGCTCGGCCACGCACCGCTCCACGTTCTCGAGCATCGCCCGAGTCGTCGACGTCAGGATCCCCTGACGGATTGCCGCAATGATGTGCTCGAGCTCTGCTCGGGCCCGGCAAGTTCTAGCGTGACCTGTACTGGGTCCGCGGTATTAAGGATTACGCCAGCAACACCTGGTGTGTCGGTAGCGCTAGAATCCTGCCCCCGCTATGAGTGGCGCGCAATCTACGAGGTCCTGGAGGCCGTGAAGCTGACGAAGCGCAGGTTGGATCGCATGGACGAGGACGAGGCCAATTTGGTGAAGGCCTTGGCCGCAGCGGCCAGGAAGCTAGGGCTCACGCTCCCGACCGATTGCGTGGCTGGCAGCAAGATGCTGTTCGAGAAGTTTGAAGAGACGTGCGCGCTGGATATTCAACATCAGCAGCGGCGTGAGGAGGTTGCCAAGTACGCCTCGTTGGTCGGGAGAGCAAAACGTGACCTGGAGAAGGTCGAGCAGGCTGTTGAGGCGCTATGTGCGGAGGCGCGCTGTGACGAGCCCTCCCAGTCGGGTCGCGGTCCGATGCGACGAGCTGTCTCGCCTGAAAACGGAACGCGAGAACGTGGTGAAGACGATCCAGGCTGCTGGCGATGGGTATACCATTGATGCCTTAAGGGAGGAACGCGCCGATCGGTCGCTGGACGAGGTTAGACTCGAGCTTGAACGGGTGAAGCAGGAACAAGGTTCGGCTGACAGTGATCTTACGTTGGCGATCGCCGAGGCAGAGCGGCGGAAGCAGGCCTTTGAGGCTCTGCACGCGGATGGCGGCGTCAATGTGCTGGTCGCGGGCCGCGAGCGCGCCACCGCGGAGCTCCATCGCGCCGTGGATCGGTATATGGAGGTGGTTTTGGCCAAGGAGCTGTTGGCCATCGAGCGGGTCCGGCGCGACTGGCAGGATCCGCTCATTGCGCGCGCCGGTAAGGTGTTAAGCGCCACCACGAACGGCGCGTTCGATGGAATCGAGGCCGAGGTCGACGATGGCCAGCCGGTCGTCGTGGGCCGGCGTCCGGGAGGCAAGATCGTGGGAGTCGGTTCCATGAGCGACGGCGCGCGGGATCAGTTATTCTTGGCATTCCGCCTCGCTAGCCTAGAGCAGTACTGTGCGGTCGCTGAACCGCTGCCGTTCATCGCGGACGATCTGCTTGGTCAACTTCGACGACGATCGGACCCGGGCGACCCTCAAGCTCCTGGCAGAGCTCGGGAATACAACCCAAGTACTCCTGTTCACACACCATCGGATGGTCCGAGACGCGACCGAGCGCCTGGTAGCGGAGAAACGGGCTTGCATTGTCGATCTCTTTGTAACGGTGTAGCTGGAAGAGTCGGCCATGACTAGTCAAGGTGGCGGGGAAGGTCTCGGCCGCAAGAAACGTGGCATCCCCGGTGGGCCGCGGAGATTGCGACTACTTTGCTACTACCTCCAGCCCCATCCCGGAGGAGCCCCTCGCGCTAGAACCCTAGTAAAATATGGTGTCGCGTCAGGCTCAGCCTGGATCCGCCGGATGCACACGGGTGCCGGGACCCCCCTCGCGCTAGAACCCTAGTAAAATCTGGTGGGCCCGCCAGGTCTCGAACCTGGATCCGCCGGTTATGAGCCGGATGCTCTACCCTTGAGCTACGGGCCCTTGCAGGAATTATAGCACTAGCCCTTGAGCCCTGAGTACATGAAGCTCTCGACAAACCGGCGCTGGAACAGGATGAACACAATCAGGAGCGGCAGGATCACGATGACGGTCCCGGCGGCGATCAGATTCCACTGGGCTCCCGACTCGGCCGACTGCGTGAACGAGGCGAGGCCGACGGTAA
>Ga0207416_1001623_pt1 | contig 28418 bp, 24 predicted proteins | sample PaiPotPPM11metaG_FD_184107 | JGI IMG/M metagenome (GOLD analysis project Ga0207416, IMG submission 184107) | Iron sulfur acid spring bacterial and archeal communities from Banff, Canada, to study Microbial Dark Matter (Phase II) - Paint Pots PPM... ... | reverse complement strand
GCGGACGACCCGGGCGAGGAACGCCCGGTTGGCCCGAACCGACTCGGCAATGCCCGGGTAGGCGGCCACGACCGCGTCGCCCGCCGCGCGGTCGGCGGCGAAGTTGTCTTTGCCGCCGAGCCAGTAGTCGTGCACGCGGGCGCTGTGCGCCACGCTGGTGTCAACGCGGGGCTCGCCGCCGTCGCCGGGCCGGCCGCTCGGGTTCACCTTCCGAATATATCGACCGTAACAGCACGAAATGCGAGGGACTTACTTGCCGTGCGGGTCGGTGCCGTTCAGCGTCGCCACGACCTGGTCGTAGTCGCCGCGGGCCTCGCCGTAGCGGAGGAACTTCACCCGCTCGACCTGGATTTCCTTCGCGTCCGGCTGGTCCTTGAGCAGGCCCATGACCTCGGCGATGAACTCGTCGAGCGGCATCGCGACCTCGTTGTTTTCCTGGCCAGGCAGCAGCGAAGTGCGGACCGACGGCGGGACGAGTTCGACCACCTTCACGGTCGTGTCGGCGAGCTGGAGCCGTATCGACTCGCTCATCATGTGGATCGCGGCCTTCGACAAGTTGTAGCTGGGGGTCGCCGCCAGCGGCGTGAACCCGAGCCCCGAGGAGACGGTGACGATCGTGGCGTCCGGGCGCCTCTGCAGGTGCTCGATGAACGCGGCGATGAGCCGGACCGGCCCAAGCACGTTGGTGGTCACCACCGACTCGGCCGAGGCGAGGAACCCTTCCGGCTTGTGCCAGTCCTCGACCCGCATGATGCCGGCCATCGCGATGAGAACGTTGAGGTCCGGGTGCCGGTCGAGCACCTCGCTCGCGGCGGACGTGACGCTGTCCGCGTCGGCAGTGTCGATCACGACGGTGTCGAGGCCCGGATGCTCCGCGGCGATCTGGTCGAGCAGGTCGCCGCGCCTGCCGCCGATGATCAGCGTGTTCCCGCTCGCCTGCAGCGCGAGGGCGAGCGCGAGACCAATGCCGCTCGTGGATCCTGGGATGAAGATCGTGTTGCCCGAGATGTTCATGCCACTGAGTCTGCCCACGAGGCCGTGAGCTGTGCAGAGAGCGTCTATCGGGGGATTGGCGGTCCCTGGCTGGCCGCGGCGGAGCGCCGATAATGGATGTATGGACCGGGCAGCACTCGCGGACTTCCTGCGCCGCCATCGCGAAGCACTCCAGCCTGCCGACGTGGGCATCCCGCGGACGGCGCGTCGTCGCACGCCCGGCCTGCGGCGCGAAGACGTCGCGGCGCTCGCCCTCATGTCGACCGACTACTACACCCGGCTCGAGCAGCAGCGCGGCCCGCAGCCAAGCGAGCCGATGCTCGGCTCGCTCGCCCGGGCACTGCGGCTGACGAACGACGAGCGGGACTACCTCTTCCGGCTGGCGGGGCACACCGCCCCGGCGCCCGCCGCGGTCGCCACGCACGTCCCTCCGGCGCTGCTGCGAGTGCTCGACCGGCTCGACGACACGCCCGCGCTGATCCTGTCCAATCTCGGCGAGGTGCTGGTGCAGAACCGGATGGCCGCCGCCCTGCTCGGCGACAAGACCGGCTACACGGGCCTGGCGAGGAGCGAGATCTACCGCTGGTTCACCGACCCCGCCGAGCGGCTGCGCTATCCGGAGGATGACCGCGACCGGCAAAGCCGCGCGCAGGTCGCCAACCTGCGCGCCGCCTACGGGTCGATGGGGCCGAAGTCGCCCGCGGGCGAGATGGTGCGCGCGCTGCAGAAGACCAGCAAGGAATTCGCGGAGCTGTGGGAGCGGCACGAGGTCGCGCGGCGCTTCGAGGACCACAAGGTGCTCGTTCACCCGGAACTCGGCCCGATCGAGCTCGACTGCCAGGTGCTGTTCAACGAGGACCAGTCCATCGCGCTGCTCGTGCTCACCGCTCCGCCGCGCACCGAAGACTACGAGAAGCTGCAACTGCTCGCCGTCCTCGGCCAGCAGCGCTTCGCGGACACGGGACGCGGCTAGCTTCCGTGCTCGATTTCTAGCTGGCTAATCAGCCGGACAAGGTGAACCTGGCTGCACCCCAATTCGGGAGCTAGGGGTATGGCCCGCGCCCGGCGGCGTCAATAGCGTGGACGCTAGTCCCCGTGAGAAAGCGCCGTTCACATGAGCTGGATCTCGCCGAAGCAACCGGACGCCGCGCGGCCGGCACCCCCGTCCGCCGCTGAATCCGGCAGTGAATCCGCCCGTGAGTCCGCCGGCGTCGAGGGCAACGAACGCCTGACCGCGCTGACCGGAACGGTGCTGCTGATCCTGCTGCTCGTCGAGTGTTACACGATCTTGTCGATCGGCCGCCTGCTCACCCTGCACATCTTCCTCGGCATGCTGCTCCTAGGCCCGGTTACCCTCAAGGCCGCCTCGGTCCTGTATCGGTTCACGCGCTACTACACCCACAGCGAGCCGTACCGGCGCAAAGGACCGCCCGCGCCGCTGCTGCGGGTGATCGGGCCGGTCGTCATGCTGCTCACGGCCTGCGTCTTCGGCTCGGGCATCATGCTCGCCGTCTCCGGTCCCAACGACGGCGGTCCAGGCGAATGGCTCCAGATCCACCGGCTCACGTTCATCGCCTGGGCTTTCTTCATCACCATCCACGTGCTCGCCTACGTGTGGCGGCTGCCGCGGCTGCTCGCCGCCGAAGCCCGCGGCGTCTCGCTGGAGCAGGACGAAACCGGCGAGGACGCCGTCGCCGGGCGGCACGCCCGCCGGGCGATGGAGGTACTCGGCGGCCGCGGCACCCGGCTGTCCCTGCTGCTCGCCTCGCTGGTCGCCGGTCTCGTGATCGCCTTGCTCACCGTCCATCTCGCCGGCAACTGGGAGGCATACTTCCCCTAGAGCAAGGCGATCGGCTTGCTGGAACCGTGACGAGGTGGGCAGAGGTTTCGCGGAGATTGCCTTCAGCGATCTTTCAGAGATGGTTCTTACCTTTTCAGATATGGACGAGTTCAGGGCGCGCCGGGTGGTTGATTCCCTCCGTGACCGTGGGGTTAATGCTCATCTGCTTCGCGGGCCCGGCCAGTACGGGGTGCGCGTCACGTTGACCGGCGGACGCGAGGCCGAGTGGGATACCGACGGGGCGGCCGGACTCGAGGCACAGGTCATGCAGGACGGCATGCTCGTCGGGTACGTGCCAGAGATCGAGGGCTCCGAGGATTACGACGAGACCCAGATCGTTGACGCCATCGCCCGCACCGAGTACGACCAGCCGGTCGCCCGGGTGCGGGCCACCGCTCCGCCGCCCGGGCCCGCGCTCACCCGCGAGGGCGGGGTCTTCCGCCGCTTCCTCGATGGCTTCCGCTACCGGTAACCGGTTACGCGCGGCGATGCTGCGCAGGTCCGCGGCCGGGCCCGTCAGCTGCCTGCCCGCGGCCCAGACGACGCGGAGTTGCCGGCCGAGGTCGAGGTCGGTCACCTTGACCGCGCGCAGCGTGCCCGCGGCCAGTTCCGGCGCGACCGCGAGCGAGCTCAGCACCGCGGGGCCGATGCCGGCCGCGACGGCCGACTTGATCGCCGTGGTCGACGACAGCTCCGCCACCGGGGGCACCCGGTCGGCGACGCCGTGGGCGCGCAGCGCCTCCTCGAAGTAGCGGCGCGTCCCCGAGCCGGGCTCCCGCGCCACCAGCGGCGTCACCGCCAGCTCGGCGGCCGTGATGCCGGACCGCCGCCGCTCCCAGCGGTGCCCCGCCGCGACCACGACCGTGAGCCGGTCCGCGCCCACCGGCTGGGCGGCGAGCCCCGGAGGCACGTCGGGGCCTTCCACGAACCCCAGGTCGGCATCGTCGCCGGCCACCGCCGCGGCCACTTCCGCCGAGTTGCCCGCGGTCAGCGACACCGCCGTCGCCGGGTCGCGGGCGCGCAGCGCGGTCAGCCAGCCGGGCAGCAGGTACTCCGCGACCGTCATCGACGCCGCGACGCGCAGCACGGCGTCGCTGCGGGCCCGCAGCGACGTGACCCCCGCGTCCAGGGCCGCGGCGGCGTCGACCGCGGCGTGCGCCCACCCGACCACCAGTTCGCCGTCGGGCGTCAGCCGCGAGCCGCGCGGCGAGCGCTCGATCAGCGAGACGCCGAGCCGGCGCTCGAGCTGCCTGATCCTGGTGCTCGCGGCCGGCTGGGAGATGCCGTGCTCGGCCGCGGCCAGGCCGAGGCTGCCGCGGCGGGCGACCGACAGCAGCAGGTCGAACGGCATCAGGTCGCTCACCCGGCTCGGCAAGGTCATAACGCTAGCTTATGACCTCATAGGCGATTGGCGGCTACTGGGCCCGACCGCGGGAACGCAGTCTAAAAGCATGACTACTCAACTTCCACCCCTGACCGGGCGGCGCGCTAAGGACAACGATAAGGACAACCGGTGGGCGGGGCGTAGTCACCGCCATTCGTTCGGACTGCTGAAAGACCTGGAGCGGCCGGGAGACGTTTTCCGCGACATCGGGCCGAACTGGTTCGCGTCCGTCATGGGCACCGGGATCGTCGCGATCGCGGCGGATACCCTCCCCTTCCGCGTGGCGGGGCTGCACGTGTTCGCGGTGGTGGTCTGGGTGATGGCGGCGGCGTGGCTCGTGGTGCTCTCGGCGGCGTGGGCGGTGCACTGGACCAAGCACACGGACCGGGCCCGCGCCCACGCGAACAACCCGGTCATGGCCCAGTTTTGGGGTGCGACCGCGATCGCACCGCTGACGGTCGGCGCGGGGACGCTGCTCGTCGGCCGGGACTTGACCGGCGCGGCCGCCGCGGTGGACATCGACTGGGCGCTATGGCTCCTCGGGACCGCGCTCGGCCTGGTGACTACCTGCTGGATCCCGTACCTGATGATGACGCGGCACGAGATCGCGGCGGACGGGGCGTTCGGCGGCTGGCTGATGCCGATCGTGCCGCCGATGGTCTCCGCCGCCACCGGGGCGCTGCTCGTCCCCTACGCCGCGGCCGGTCAGGCCCGGCTGACGCTGCTCGTCGGCTGCTACGCGATGTTCGGCATGTCGCTGTTCATCTCGGTCATCGTCATCACGCTGCTGTGGGGCCGGCTGGTGACGTTCAAGACGTTGCCCGCCGTCATGGTGCCGACCTCGTGGATCGTGCTTGGCCCGCTCGGCCAGTCGGTCACCGCGACGGGCAACCTGGCCAACGTCGGCGGCCTGGCGATGCACGCGCCCTACTCGACCGGCATGGACGTCCTCGCGTTGCTTTACGGGGTCCCCACCTGGGGGTTCGCCATGGTGTGGCTGGTCATTGCCGCGTCGATCACGGTGCGCGCCATCCGCAAGGGCATGCCGTTCGGGCTGACCTGGTGGAGCTTCACCTTCCCCGTCGGCACCTGCGTGACCGGGACCATCGGGCTGGCCGCGCGCACCGGCTCCGACCTGCTGCGCTACGGTTCCGCGGCGCTGTTCCTGCTGCTGCTCGCCGCCTGGCTGATCGTGGCCGTCCGCACGGTGCGCGGCGGCGCCCGCGGCGGGCTGTTCCTGCCCGCGGCGCCGCAGCCGGCGAGCACGCCACTGCCGCAGGCCGCGTAAAGACACCGACGGTACCGCCCCGGCCGACCGGGCGGTACCGTCTGCGGTCAGGCAAGGCCACGCCCCCGTTCCGAATAAAGATCTTTTATTCGGAACGGGGGCGTGTTTACTGTCTCAGCCAACCGCGCGCGCCCGAGGGCCGCGGTCCTCGCGTCAGGTTCCGTCAGCCCCCTAGCGGCCGTCGGCCCGGCCGGCGTCCTGCGGGTCGAGCGACTCCGACGGCACCGCCGCGTCGCTCACGGCCTGGACCTCGGCCACGCTGGACGCGGCGTCCACGGCCGCGTCCTGACCCTCGGCCTTTGGCGCGGCGGGCGCGGGCGAAGCCCAGCTCCTCAGCTCCACCTGCGGGATCAGCCAGGAGGCGAGGAACGCCAGCAGGGCGATCGGCACCGCGATGAGGAACACCGTCTGGATCGACTCGGCGTAGCCGGACACGAAGCCCGCGCGCACCGTGGCCGACAGGTGGTCAAGGGCCGCCGGAGTCACGTCGGACGAGGTGAAGCCGGCCGGCAGGCTCAGCCCGTGCAGGTGGTTGGACAGGTTACTGATCAGCACGTTGGAGAAGATCGCGCCGAAGATCGCGGTGCCGAACGAGCCGCCGATCGAGCGGAAGAACGTGGCGCCCGAGGTGGCGACGCCGAGCTCGCTGTGCGGGACGCCGTTCTGCACGATGATCACCAGCACCTGCATGACTCCGCCGAGGCCCATGCCGAGCACCAGCATGTACAGCGCGTCGGCGTAGGTCGGCGACGACGGAGACATGAGGTGCAGCAGGAACAGTCCGATGGTCATCAGCGCCGTGCCCGCGATCGGGAAGATGCGGTACCTTCCGGTCCGCGCGATGATCTGGCCGGAGCCGATTGAGACGATCAGCAGCCCGGCCATCAGCGGCAGCAGGTACACGCCGGAGATGGTGGGCGAGATGCCCCGGACGACCTGGAAGAACGCGGGCAGGTAGGTGATCGCGCCGAACATGCCGAAGCCGACGATGAAGCCCACCACGCTGGTCACCGAAAAGACGCGGGTCTTGAACAGGTGCAGCGGCAAGATCGGCTCGGCGGCATAGTGCTCGGCGAAGACGAACGCGACGATCAGCAGCACCCCGAGGATGCCGAGGATCCAGATCGGCGTCGAGTTCCAGGCGTAGGTGGTGCCGCCCAGGCTGGTCAGCAGGATCAGCGAGGTGGCGGCGGCCGACAGCAGCAGGGTGCCGAGGTAGTCGATCTTGTGGTGCACCCGGCGCAGCGTGCCTGGGACCTGCAGCGCCACCACGATCAGCGCGATCGCGCCGATCGGGACGTTGATGTAGAAGATCCAGCGCCAGTTCAGGTCGTCCACGAAGACGCCGCCAAGCAGCGGGCCGACCACGCTGGCAAGGCCGAACGTGGCACCGAAGAGCCCCTGGTACTTGCCCCGCTCGCGCGGGGAGACGATGTCGCCGACGATCGACTGCGCGCCGACCATCAGGCCGCCGGAACCGAGGCCCTGCACCGCCCGGAACGCGATGAGCATGAACATCGAGGTGCTCAGGCCGGACAGAATCGAGCCGGCCAGGAAGATGACGATCGCCGCCTGGAAGAAGACCTTCCGGCCGTACATGTCGCCGAGCTTGCCCCACAGCGGGGTAGACACCGTCGTGGCCAGCAGGTACGCGGTGACCACCCAGGCGATGTGCGAGCCGCCCTTGAGGTCACCGACGATCGTCGGCAGCGCCGTGGACACGATCGTCTGGTCGAGCGCGGCGAGCAGCATGCCGCACATGAGCGCGCCGATGATAAGCAGGATGCGGCGGCGGCCGAGCCCGGGCAGGGCCCCGTCGTCGACGCCCGCCTGGGGGCCCTCGGCGGGCGCGGGAGTGGCTGATGCCATCAGTTGCTGTCCTTCCTGACTTCTGTCGTGTTCGCCGTGAACCGGCGCAAGTCGCTGTTCTCGGGGAACCCGTCTGCGAGCGCCTTGAAAGCCTGGTCAATGAGCTGTCCGAGCGGGATCGCGCCGCCGGCGCCCGCCCAGAACGAAAGGCAAGCGCGGACCACGCTGACCGCGGCGGCGGCCAGCACCCCCGGATAAGGGTCGGTCTCCTGGTCGGCGCCGAGGCGGACCGCAAGCCCCTCGGCGACGGCCCGCTCGATCATCGCCATCGACGACGCGTGCGCAGCGCGGACGTGCGGGTCCGTGCGGGCCACCTTCATCCGGCGCAGCCAGTCCGCCGGGTCGCCGCCGAGCTCGCGCAGCTCGTCGGCCATCGCCTCGGAGTCACGCGCGAGCACCGCGCGCAGCGCGTCGAGCGCCGACTTGCCGGGGGCTTCGCTCACGATGCCCTCGCGCAGCGCGGCCGCCCGGTCCGGATCACCGCCGAAGAGCACGGCCTCCTTGGAGGGAAAGTAGTTGAAGAACGTGCGCGGCGACACCTCCGCCGCCTCGGCGATGTCTTCCACGGTGACATTCGTCAGGCCGCGTTCGGCCACCAGGTCGAGCGCGGCGCGGCGCAGCAGCCGGCGCGTGGCCAGCTTCTTGCGCTCACGCAGCGAAACAGGCGGCTCCGTCGCGGGTGTCGTGCTAGTCGCAATCATCATGCGCTCACCGAAACCTTGCAGTCCATCCTAAGTTGCACTCCAAGCATCATTGCAGTGGATGCAACAAGCGGCGTCGCCGGCTTTGTTCCCGCCGCGAGCGGTGAGATTCGGTCCCCCTGTCCCCTTGCTAGGGGCGAAGGATCTTGTCGGTGAGTGCGACGGGATGGCTGAGCGCGCCCAGGTGGCCGCCGGGGACTTCCTCGGCCTCGATGCCGAGGCGATCCCGGGCGACCCGCTGTTCCAGCGGGAAGGGGAAGAACCGGTCGTCCCGGCCGGACAGGACCCGGGTGGGTACCTCCGGCCAGTCGGAGAGCGGCCACGGCTGAGCGAAGACCGCCGGCCCTTCCGCCGCCGCGCTGGGATCCGAGCGCATCACCTTGACGATGGGACCGGGCAGATCGTGAAGGAACAGCGTTTCAAAATCGTTGACGTCTACCTCCGGCCGACCGTCGCGGGTGGCCATTGCCTGCGCCTCCGCGCGCCAGCCGACGTTGTCCCACCACTCCCCCGCTGTCTCGCCGGGGCGGGGAATCATGGGGTTGACCAGCACTAGTTCCGCGACGGAAACGTGCTCGCACGCCAGCGGCGCGCTGAACCCGCCCAGCGACTGCGCGATCAGGGTCACGGGCGGCCCGAGGGCTCGGGCCGCCGCGACGATCAAGTCGCGATACTCGGGAAGACCCGCCTCGGGGTCCGCACCCGGAAGGTCAACCGCTACCGCCCGATAGCCGCGGCGGAGCAGCTCGCCGACCACCAGGTGCCAGTACCAGCCGCTGCCGCCAGCACCTGGCACCAGCACGTAACCGACTGCGGGCAGATCTGACATGAAGCGGCACCTCGCTCTGGCCTGGCGGCAGGGTCGTCGGGTAGACGTTTCGCGACCGTCGAACTCATCGCCGCCGCAACGGGGTGCTGTTTGCCCGGTTCGTCCGCGTGGCGATAACGGAGCGCGGAGGGGTGAGCCTTTCCGTCCCGGCGAGCACGGGGCCCGGCGCCCGCCGGGAGGCTAGCGGGGCCCGGCGCCCGCCGGCTGGCGGCCGGGATTGCGGGTCGTCCGGGTGAGCGGCCCTGCGGCACCGTCCCGGTTACGGTACTTTGCGGCGCTTTGCCCCACGCCCCGGCCGACTGTTTTCTTCATTGCGGGTCACCCGGGGCGAATATCGCCATTTTTGACCCGCGATCACCTTTCAGCGGTTCATCTTAAGGTATTTTATTCTATTTTGTGTAGCTGGAATGGGCGCTGCCCACGCCTTTTCCCTCGCTTGACCCGCGATCACGCGGGCTGACCGGGGTGACCGCGGGACGGGAAAGGGCCCGGCGACGGGCGACGCCCGCCCCCCTGCGGTCAGCGGCGCCGGCGACCAGGCTCAAGGCCGGTGAGACGCAGGAGGAGCAGCAGGACCCAGGCGCCGATGATCGACCCGATGAGGCCGACGGGATGGAAGGTGTGGACGCTCATCGTGTGGTACTCGATCAGGTTCTGCAGGAAACCACCGACGAAGGAACCGACGATGCCCAGCACGATGGTGCCGAAGATCCCCAGTGAGTCGCGGCCGGGCATGAGCAGGCGGGCGATCGCACCGACAATGAACCCGACGACGAGGAGCACGATGATGAAGATGACCATGCCGGCAGAACTGCCCCGTCTTTTACGATTTATGCCCCATTTGCCGGACAGTGCCGGGCAAGAGACTGGTGGGGTTAGTGACCACTGGCCGGTGGTCTCGGGGCGATTAGGAGGGACTGGGCGCCGACGCCGACCGGGCCGGTGCGGTCGGAGAGGACTGACGTGGCTAGGCCCGCGCCGCCCCGGGAGACGGCGGTCTGGGCGTCGAGGCAGATCCACTCGCCTTCCGGTTCCCGGTGCAGGTGGACCGTGAGCTCCGGGTTGATGAAGTGCCAGCGGGTGATGTCCAGTTCCCAGGAGACGCCGTTGCCGCTGTCGGCGATCGAGAGCACCAGGTCGAGCGGGCGCGGCTCTTCGTCGGGCACGAGCGGGCAGCGGAGCCTGGCCCAGATCGTGGCCGGCCCCGGCTTGGTGAAGCCGCCGGTGATGGAGCGCCATTCGACCGCGGCTAGGAATCCGTCGCCCCAGCTCCGCGGCCGCCGCATCGGCTCATAATCCTCGGGCGGGCCCGCGGGTGCCGGCAGCCGGGACGGCACGGGTTCCGACGCGGTCCGCAGCACCCGCCACGCGGTCGCCTTGGCGACCTCGCGGCCGCCGGCGCTGGCGACCGCCTCGAGCATCTCGACGCTGCGGCCAGGGCGTGCCACCCTGGCCGCGACGCTGATCTCTCCGACCGGGACCGGACGCAGGATCTCGCAGGTGAACCGGGCGATCATCATGTCATCGCGGGGCGAGATGTCCTGCATCGCCCGGGCGAGGAGCGCGCTTGGCGGCCCGCCGTGCTGCGAGCCCGCGTCCCACGGCCCCGTCGTGTGCACCGTCGCCTGCCACCGGCCGTCCCCAAGCGGGACGTAAAAGCTGTCTGCCACCCCACAGATGCTACTCACCGGTCACATGGGCCTCCAGAGGGGCTCCTGGCTCCGGCCACCTAACATGGGAGCCATGTTTAACGGTCTGCTGTTCTTTCCGATCACGCCCTACCAGAGCGACGGCGAGGTCGACCTGGCCGAGCTGGCCGCGCACGTGAAGCGCGGCGTCGACGCGGGCGCGGGCGGGGCGTTCGTCGCCTGCGGCACCGGCGAGTTCAGCGCGCTCGAGCAGGAGGAGTACTCCGGCGTCGTCCGCGCCGCCGTCGAGGCCGTCGCGGGGCGTGTCCCCGTCTTCGCCGGGGCGGGCGGGCCGGTGCGCACCGCGCGGCGGTTCGCCGACCGCGCCAAGGACGCCGGCGCGAACGGGATCCTGCTGCTGCCGCCGTATCTCACCGAGGCGAGCAAGCGCGGGCTCGTCGACTACGTGCGGCAGGCCACCAGGGAAGACCTGCCGACCATCGTCTACAACCGGGCGAACGCCCGCTTCGACGAGGACAGCGCCCTTTCCGTCGCCCGGCTGCCGCAGGTCATCGGCTTCAAGGACGGGGCGGGCGACCTCGACCTGATGATCAGGATCGTGCGAGCGGTGCGGGATAAGGGGAACGACCCCTCGTTCCTCTTCTTCAACGGGATGCCGACGGCGGAGGTGACGCAGCGCGCCTACCGCGCCATCGGCGTGCCGCTTTACTCGTCCGCCGCCTTCGCATTCGCGCCGCCGGTCGCGCTCGCCTACTACGACGCGCTCGAGCGCGACGACCAGGACATGCTCGCCGCGCTTGAGCGGGACTTCTACCACCCGCTCGCCCGGCTGCGGGCGAAGGGCACCGGGTACGCCGTCTCGCTGATCAAGGCGGGCGTCGAGCTCGCCGGGTACCCGTCGGGCGGCGTCCGGCCGCCGCTCACCGACGTGCCGTCGCCGCACCGGGAAGAGCTCGCGAGCATCATCGCGGCCGGCCTCGTGGCCGCGGGAGGAAGTCGTCAAGGGCTGAGGGCGGCGGGATGAGCGGCATTCGCATCACCAACATCACCATCACGCCCGTCGCGTTCGCCGACCCGCCGCTGCTGAACTCGGTCGGCGTGCACGAGCCGTTCGCGCTGCGCGCCATCGTCGAGGTCGCGACCGACGCGGGGCTGCACGGCCTGGGCGAGACGTACGCCGACGAGCAGCACCTCGCGGCGCTGCACGCCGCCGCCCGGGCCATCGAGGGCGCCGACGTCTACCACACCGAGGAGATCTACCGGCGCGTGCTGGCCATCGCACCGCCGGAGACGACGATCGCGTCGGGGCTCATCGGCCGCAGCGCGGCGACCGACCGGGTCTTCTCCCCCTTCGAGGTCGCCTGCCTGGACATTCAGGGGAAGGCGGCCGGGCGGCCGGTCGCCGACCTGCTCGGCGGGGCGGTCAGGGACGAGGTACCGTTCTCCGCCTACCTGTTCTACAAGTGGGCCGCCCACCCCGGCGTCGACCCCGACGACTGGGGCGAGGCGCTCGACCCCGACGGCATCGTCGCCCAGGCCGAGCGGATGATCGACGACTACGGGTTCAACGCCATCAAGCTCAAGGGCGGCGTCTTCCCTCCGGACCAGGAGATCGCGGCGATCCGGGCGCTGCGCGACGCCTTCCCCGGGCACCCGCTGCGGCTCGACCCGAACGCGGCGTGGACGCCCGCCACGTCACTCAAGGTCGCCCGCGAGCTTGACGGCGTCCTTGAGTACCTGGAGGACCCCACGCCGGGCATCGACGGCATGGCCGAGGTAGCCCGGGAGGCGCCGATGCCGCTAGCCACCAACATGTGCGTGGTGGCCTTCGCCCACGTGGCCCCGGCGGTCAGGGAAAACGCGGTCCAGGTGATCCTGTCCGACCACCACTACTGGGGCGGGCTGCGCCGTTCGCAGGTGCTCGCCGGGATCTGCGAGACGTTCGGCCTCGGCCTGTCCATGCACTCCAACTCGCACCTGGGCATCAGCCTCGCCGCGATGGTCCAGCTGGCCGCCGCCGTGCCCAACCTCACCTACGCCTGTGACACCCACTGGCCGTGGAAGACCGAGGACGTCGTGGCCGGGCAGCCGTTCATCTTCAGCGGCGGCGCGCTGCGCGTCCCGGACAGCCCCGGCCTCGGCGTGGAGCTCGACCGTGAGGCCCTGGCCCGGTTGCACGCGCAGTACCTGGCCTGCGGCCTGCGCAACCGGGACGACACCGGCTACATGCAGCGGGTCGTGCCCGGTTACGAGCGCAAGCAGCCCCGCTGGTGACTAGTAACGGCTACGCGGGCTGCTTGTCCACCGAGGCCCGGTAGATCTCCGCGACCGAGTGCTCGAGCGTGGCGGTGAACTCCTCGTCGGTTTGACCCTCCGTCAGCCCTTCGAGCAGCGCGCGGGAGAAGCTGGCGATCAGCGTGCGGTCGCGGGCGAGCAGGGCGCAGGCCTCGTCCCGGCTGTAGCCGCCGGACAGGGCGACGACCCGCAGCACCCGCGGGTCGGACGCCAGCTCGCCGTACAGGCCAGGCTGGGTCGGAATGGTGATCTTGAGCATGACCCGGGCGTCGGCGGGCAGCGCCGCGACGTGCTTGGCGATCGCGTCGTGCAGCATCGTCTCGGCCTGCTCCTTGTGCGGGCTCGAGATGCTGACCTCCGGCTCGATGATCGGCACCAGGCCCGCGGCGCGGATCCGGTCCGCGTACTCGAACTGCTGGTCCACGATCGCGGCGATGCCCGCTTCGTTCGCGTCCTTGATAAACGACCGCATCTTGGTGCCGAAGATGTGGTTGCGGTTCGCGCGCTCTAGCTGGTCGTCGAGGGTGTCGATGGGCTTCATGAGCTGGACGTCGTCCTGCTCGGGGGCCAGTCCCAGGTCCACCTTGAGGAACGGGACGACGCGCTTGGTCTCCCAGAGGTACTGCGCCGTGGGCACGCCCTCGATGGTCCGCTCCATGGTCTGCAGGAACAGGATCGCGGCGAGGATCCGCGTGCCGTCGAACGCGGCGTTCGTGATGACCCGGGTCCGCATGGCGTGGACGAGGTCGAACATCTGGTCGTCGTTGGTGTACCGGTCGCGGCCGACGCCGTATTCTTCGAGCGCCTTCGGCGTGCTGCCGCCGCTCTGGTCGAGCGCGGCGAAGAAACCGGGGCCGGTCCTTACTTTCTCGAACTGTTCGGTGTTCACTCCTCCGGATTCTGTCATCAAGCGGGCGCGGGGAGCTAGCCGGGTTCAGGTAACCGGGAGCCCCTGCGGTCCAGGGGTGCGGGGCCGAGTATGCCACTGTGCTCCCAACCACGGGCGCTCGGGATAATGCCGTTGATTTTTTTGGGGTCAGGCGTGCGGGAGGCCGCCGCGCGGGCCGTCCTGGAGATCGAGCGTGAGCGCGATGTTGCGGCGGATATCGTCGCTGATCTTCCTGTTCTGGTACAGCTCGTCCAGCTTGACGCGCTGCGCGCGGACCAGTTCGTGCCGGAGGCCGCTGGTGTGCGGCACGGTGCCGTCGCCCTCGTCGTCGCCGAGCGCGGCGCGGACCCGCTCGAGCCGCAGCTCGAACAGCTGCCGGTACACGTTCGCCGTGTCCTCGTCCACCTCGCCGTTCTCGGCCATCTCGTCGAGCCGGGCCAGGCCCGCCTCGGTGACCCGCTGGCGGGCCACCGCCTCGCGCCGCCGCTGCTCGTCGCCCTGAGCGAGGCCGAGCGCACCGAGCAGCGGCCCGAGCGTGAGCCCCTGGCCGACCAGCGTCACTACCACCACCACGGCGGCGAGGAAGACCAGCGTGGGCCGCTCGGTGAAGCGGGTTCCGTACGCTTCGAGCGGCAGGGTCAGCGCGATGGCCAGGGAGAGGGCGCCGCGCATGCCGCCCCAGCCGATGACGAGCCGCTGCCGCCACGGGTTGCGCACGTAGCTGGAGTGGCGGCCGGGGATGAACCGGATCAGCGGCGACACCGTTAGCTCCCAGGCCAGCCTGATCCCGACCACCACGGCCACCACCGCGGCGGTCGAGCCCGCCAGCCACGCCACCGTGTATCCCTTGGACAGGTGGTCGACCACCGACCGCAGCTCGAGCCCGAGCAGCACGAACAGCGCCGACTCGAGCAGGAAGATCAGCGTCCGCCAGAACAGCGCGCCGCTGACGCGGGACGCGGCCTGCAGCATGCCCTCGGTGCGGGTGCCGAGGTAGACGCCGGTGACGACGGTAGCGAGCACCCCGGAGACGTTCAGTTCCTCGGCGGGCACGTACGCGACGAACGGTGTGATCAGCGTGATCAGGATCTGCACCGAGGGGTCGCGGGCGTAGCGCCGGACCCGCCCGATGACAACGGCCACGACCACCCCGTACGCGACACCGCCGAGCACCACCTCGGCCAGCCGCAGCGCGCCGTGCCCGAACGTGAACGGGTGCGCCATCGCCTCGACCGCCAGGCCGAACGCGGTCAGCGCCACCCCGTCGTTGATCAGGCTCTCGCCTTCCAGGATCGTCACGATGCGGGTCGGCGCGCCCAGCCGGGTCAGCACCGAGGTAGCGGCCACCGCGTCCGTCGGCGCCACCGCGGCGGCGAACGCGAGCGCTCCCGGCCAGCCGACCTCCGGCAGGACCGCCCGGGTCACCGCGCCGACCCCGACGATCGTCACGGTCGTCGCGCCCACGGCCAGCGCGGTGATCGGCACCGCGTTCTCCCTGGTCTCCCGGGGTGCGGTGAAGAAGGCAGCGTTGTACACCAGGGGCGGCAGGAACAGGAACAGGACGACGTCCGGCGGAAGGTCAATGTTCGGGACCTGGGGGATGAGGCTGGCGAGCACGCCGAGGATGACCAAGATAATCGCGTCTGGCAGCTCAAGCCGGTTAGCGACCACCCGGCCGATGATCATCACGACGGCGATCGCTATCGCTAGCGTGAAGAGCTCGTTTTCCCCCACAGGCCTCCCCCGGAAGCGTGTCTGTAGTCGGACGGTAGCCGACTGGTTCGTCTGCCTAGTCGGCGGGTGCCCGCTCAACGTGATCCGCGCAGGCGTCGTCTAGTGGGTGAAGGCGAAAGTCAGGAGGCTTAGTGGACAGAAAGCAGGAACGTGCTTTCGAGGAGTTCGTGGCCGAGTCCGGAGATGGTCTGCTGCGACTGGCGACGCTTCTCACCGCTGATCGCGGCCTTGGCGAGGACGTCTATCAGGAGACGCTGCACCGCCTCGCCGCTCGCTGGTCACGGGTCGACAACCCGCGGGCGTTCTGCCGCCGGGTGATGCACAACATCGTGATCGACCAGGGCCGGCTCAAGCGCCGCCAGGTTCCCGAGACCCGGCTGGCCGAAGGGCACGACGACAGCGACCCGCGTTCGGCCGATTCGGCGGCGGCCGTCGAGCTGCGCCCGGTGCTGTTCGGCGCGCTCCGCACGCTGACGCCGCACCAGCGGGAGATCGTCGTGCTGCGTTACTTCGACGACCGCAGCGAAAGCGAGGTCGCCGAGCTGCTCGGCGTCGCGCCGGGAACCGTTAGGAGCACCCTGTCCCGTGCCGTGGCGCAGCTACGCGAGCATCCCAGCCTCACAGGGCTTTTTACGAACCCCCCAACCAACGCGATGACGAGGAAGGTCCGTTATGCCTGACACCGATGAGGACATCATGCGGGAGCTGATGCTCCGGTCCACCGCGGACCTGTTCGCGGGGCGCGGCGCCACGGCCGGGGCGCTGCGGCGGCAGCGGCAGCGGCGGGTGCGTACCCGGGTTCTCGGCGTCACGGGGATCGCCGCCGCGGCCGGGCTGGCCGTCGGCACCCTGGCGACCGGGTCGGGCGCGGCCGGGCCGGGCGCGCGGCCGGCCGCTTCTTCGGCCGGTTCTTCCACCGGTTCTTCTACCGGGGGGACCAAGGCCGTGCAGCTCACCGACGCGCAGCGGACGCTCTACGGGCTGAGCGCCGCCGCGGCCGCGAGGCCGCTCAGCCCGGCCGGCCGGTACGTGGTCCTCGCCGAGAAGTCGTCGGACATCACGGTCGAAAGCGGCGGCGGCGAGACCGTGCCGAAGACGAGCGTCATCGACACGGTCACCGGCAGCGGTGTCATGTATCAGGACAACACGGCCTCCGGTTCCGACCCGCAGGCTCCCGCGGTGGCGAAGTTCCCGGCGGGGACATACTCGACAAGCGCGCAGCTCGACGCGATGCCGACCGATCCGTCGAAACTGCGCGCGGTTCTCCTCGTCCAGGCGAAGCAGCAGCTTGCCCAGGCCTTTACCAACCAGATGGACCAGGCCAAGAGGGCCGGCAAGAAGATCGTGAGCCCCGCCGGCCAGACCGGGCCGACCGACGACGACCTGGTCTTCGGGCAGGCCGCCGACCTGCTATGGCAGCCCAACCTGAGCCCGGCCCGGCGCGCCGCCTTGTACAAGGTCCTCGCGGACACGCCCGGCGTGACAGTCAAGACGGGGGTCACCGACAGCGCGGGCCGCCCCGCCGTTGAGATCAGCCGCCACGACACGTGGGACAACGAGGTAGTCGAGACGTTCGAGAACCCGCAGACCGGCGCCACCCTGGAGTCCGCCTGGGTCGAGTCGCGGGGCGAAGTCCTCGAGGACCTGTACCTGTCGATCAGCTACACGAACCAAATCCCGGCCAACCCGTACCAGGGCTAATTCCCGGACTGACGCCTCGCCGTAGCCGTCCGCCTCTTTGGAAGCGGACGGCTACGGTATTTCAGAATCACTTGAGCACGCGTCCCGGGTGGTGAAATGGGGCGTTGGGACGAGAGTTGGACCCGTGAAAGGTTCACCTCCGCCCCCATATCCCAACTGGCAATGAATCTTATGCCCGAGTGCCTCCGCCCCCCTTGGACGCCTGGACGGCCGGATGACGTGTGACCTCGATAGGTGGCGCGTCTGGCTATTCCCGCAGGAAGAATGGCGTGCGTTTCTACGGGGAGCACGAAATGGCGAATTCGATCTTCTCCCAGCGTAGCAGCGCCAGGTAACAACAGACCGGCCTGGTCATCGCTCGCCTGGATACCCCGATAGGGTATGCAACCGAGATTGCGGGTCAAAAGCGTCTAATAGCGCCCCATTTGACCCTCGATCACGCCACGCGCCCGGTTCCCGATAGTATTTCATGGCAGAATGAGTGGAATGTCCACCCTCTCCGCCGCTTTGACGATTCCCGGCCCTCTTTTGACCCGCAATCTGACCCCGGACCGCCGCTATTCAGGCCCGGGAACGGAGCGTCTACCAGGCAGTCGGCAGTCGGCAGTCGGCAGTCGGCAGTCGGCCGAAATCTACCAGTCATTTTCGGCATTGTTCCGGACCGGTGACTGGCTTAAGAGGTGACTACTCGTCGCGGTAGGCGGTTAGGGACTTTGAGCCGCTGGCCAGGACCGTGGCGATTAGCGCGCGGACCGCGGGGCGCTGGTCGGTGCGCGAGTTGGTGAGCAAGACTAGGTCGATCGTGCCTAGCTCGGGCAGGCGGTGGCCGGGGCCGAGGGTGGCGAGCTGGGCGGGGACGAGGCTGGCGGCCATGGCCGAGATGCCGATGCCCGCGGCGACCGCGCCGATGAGGCCGTTGACGCCGCGGCACAGGCAGGCGCTGCGGAACGGCAGGCCGGCGCGGTTCAGCGCGCGGCGCATCTCGGTGCGGGAGACGCTCGGCGTCGGGTAGACGACGAGCGGCAGCGGCCTGGTCAGGTCGAGCTTGGTCGACGGCGTGCCGACCCACACCATGCGGTCGCGCTTGACGAGCTGGCCGCGCTGCTCGCCGGCCGGGCGCTTGCCGATGAACACGTCGAGGCGGTGGCTCTCGAGCCGCTGGTGCAGCAGGCCGCTCTGGTCGACGGTGAGCTCGTAGTCCACGAGCGGGTTGTCCCGGCGGAAGTCGCGCAGTATCTGCGGGAGCCGGGTGAGCGCGAGGTCGTCGGCGATGCCGATGCGCAGCCGCCCGCTCGGCCGGTCGCCGCTGAAGTAGGCCGACGCCCGTTCCGAGGCGGCCATGATGTTGCGCGCGAACCCGACCATGGCCTCGCCGTCGGCCGTGAGCGCCACCGAGTGCGTGTCCCGCAGCACCAGCGTCCGCCCGACCTGCCGCTCCAGGCGGCGGATGTGCTGGCTGACCGTGGGCTGCTGGATGCCGAGCCGGGCGGCCGCGCGGGTGAAGCTGCCGGTCTGCTCGACGGCGAGGAACGTCGCGAGCAGCTGCGGATCATAGCCGGTCATAACGGTTCATGATAACTGTTAGGCCAAACATTGGAGTTCCATATAAACCGCCTGGCGCCGAGAATGTAAACGGACAACAAGGACAAAGGCGACCAGAAAGGCCCTCTCAGTGACAACCGCCGAGACAGTTCGGCAACCGAGAGGCGCCTTCGCGGCTCTCTCTTCGCGCAGCTACCGGATCTACATTGGCGGGCAGAGCCTGTCGAACACCGGCACCTGGATGCAGAGCATCGCCCAGGACTGGCTGATCTTCAACCTCACGCACAGCTCGACCGCCGTCGGCGTGACGATGGCGCTGCAGTTCCTGCCGATCCTCTTGCTCGGGATGCACGCCGGCGCCGTGGCCGACCGGCGGCAGAAGCGGCGCATCCTGCTCACCACCCAGTCGCTCAACGCCGCCGCGACGCTCGCGCTGGCGGTCATCACGATTTCCGGTGCCGTGCGCGCCGCCGACGTGTACGCGTTCGCCCTGCTGAGCGGGGTGATTTTCGCATTCGACGGGCCGGCGAGGCAAGCGTTCGTGACCGAGGTCGTGCCGGAGCACCGGCTCCGCGCCGCGATCTCGCTGAACGCCGCGGTGTTCCAGGCGACGCGGCTGATCGGGCCCGCGATCGCGAGCGTGCTGATCGCGACGGCGGGCACGGGCTGGGTGTTCGCCGTCAACGCCGTCTGTTACCTCGGCCCGACGATCGGGCTGCTGCTGCTCCGGCCGTCCGACCTGCAGCCCGCTCCCCCGGCGCGCAAGGAGCAGGGCAGCGTGGCGACGGCCGTCAAGTACCTGCGCGGACGCCCCGACCTGCTGTGGACGATCTTCCTCGTGGGCATGCTGGGCACGTTCGGGCTCAACTTCCCGATCGTGCTGACCGCGATGGCGAAGTCGACGTTCGGCGGCGACGCGAGCACCTACGGCCTGTTCAACATCGTGCTCGGGCTCGGGTCCGCGGCCGGCGCGGTGCTCGCCGCGGCGGGCTCCCGCCCGCGGACCCGCGCCATCGTGACCACGGCGGCCCTGTTCGGCGTGCTTGAGGCAACCGCGGCGCTCGCACCGGACCTGGGCGTCTTCCTCGTCCTGCTCGTCACCATGGGCTTCGTCAACCTCGTGTGCCAGGCCATGGCCAACGCCTCCGTCCAGCTCGCGGTCGACCCTGAGCTCCGCGGCCGGGTGATGGGCCTGTACATGCTGGTCTTCATCGGCGGCACTCCGCTCGGCGCACCGACCATCGGGGCGATCACCAGCCACTTCGGCCCGCGGACGGGCATGCTCGTCTGCGGCGCCATCCCCGCGCTCGCGGCCGTCATCGTGGCCGTGGCCCGCGGCCGAAGCAGCCGCCGGCGCAAGCGCAAGCGGCCGCTGCCGCCCTCGTGGGAGCTGCTCGAGAGCGTCGACTGGGAGGACGGCGCGGAACGAGCCACCTGCTGACGCCACCACTGGGTACCCGGTTCATGCCCCCTTGCGGGTAATGAGAGCCTAGAGACGCGGCCCGATTTCGTGCCGGTGGGCTCGCATGGACCCGTCACCCAAGGGGAGGAGCCAGCCATGAGCACCACAGGGCAGGTAAACGACGTATCACTCGACGTGGCGGCCGACCTGGCCGCGCAGCTGCGGGTCGACTCGATTCGCTCGTCGACTAGCGCCGGGTCCGGCCATCCCACCTCGAGCATGTCGGCTGCCGACCTGCTCGCGGTGCTGGTGGCGCGGCATCTGCATTACGACTGGGACGACCCGTCCCTGCCGGTCAACGATCACCTGATCTTCTCCAAGGGCCACGCGTCACCGCTGCTGTACTCGATTTACCGTGCCGTCGGCGTGGTCTCAGAGGACGAGCTGCTGAACGGCTACCGCCGCTTCGGCCAGCGGCTCGAGGGGCATCCCACCCCGATACTGCCGTGGGTCGACGTGGCCACCGGGTCGCTCGGGCAGGGTCTGCCCGACGGCGTGGGGGTCGCGCTGGCGGGCCGTTACCTGGACCGGCTCCCCTACCGGGTCTGGGTGCTGTGCGGAGACAGCGAGCTCGCCGAGGGCTCGATCTGGGAGGCGTTCGACAAGGCGTCCTACTACCAGCTGTCCAACCTGATCGCCATCGTCGACGTCAACCGGCTCGGCCAGCGGGGCGCGACCGATATCGGCTGGAACCTCGACGCCTACCGGCGGCGCGCGGAAGCGTTCGGTGCGCGCGTTCTCGAGATCGACGGGCACGACCTGCTGGAGATCGACAACGCGCTGACCGTCGCGGCCGACGACTCGGCGGGCGAGCAGCCGACGGTGATCCTGGCCAGGACCATCAAGGGCCGCGGCTTCTCCGAGGTCGAGGACAGCCCCTACTGGCACGGCAAGCCGCTGCCGCAGGACATGGCGGACCGGGCGATCGCCGAACTCGGCGGCGTCCGCAACCTGATGGTCCGCGGGCCGCGCCCGGAACCCGCCGAGCCCGGCCCCGTGCTCGAGCACCCGAGCACGCTGCCGCCGCGACTGCCCGACGCCGGCCAGCCGACGAGCCGGGAGTGGCCGACCTACAAGACCGGCGAGAAGGTGGCCACCAGGAAGGCCTACGGCGACGCGCTCGTCGCGCTCGGCGCCCGGGACGCCAAGGTGGTCGCGCTCGACGGCGAGGTCAGCAACTCCACGCACGCCGACGAGTTCGCGTACGCGTTCCCCGAGCGGTACTTCGAGATGTTCATCGCCGAGCAGCAGATGGTGGCCGCGGCGACCGGGTTCGCCGTCCGCGGGTACAAGGCGTTCGCCTCGACCTTCGCCGCGTTCCTCACGCGCGCGTATGACTTCATCAGGATGGGCGCCATCTCCGGCGTGGAATTGCGGCTCGCGGGCTCGCACGCGGGCGTGGAGATCGGCGCGGACGGCCCTTCGCAGATGGCTATGGAAGACCTCGCCATGATGCGCGCCGTGCACGGCTCCACCGTGCTTTACCCGGCCGACGGTACGAGCACCGCCGCGCTCGTCGCGCTGATGGCCGACACGCCGGGCATCAGCTACATGCGCACCACGCGCGGCGCCTACCCGGGCCTGTACGCCGATGGTGAGGCGTTCACCGTCGGCGGCGCCAAGGTGCTGCGCTCCGGGCCGGACGACAAGGTGACGCTGATCGGCGCCGGCGTGACGCTGCACGAGTGCCTGCGCGCCGCGGACCTCCTGGCGGCGGACGGCATCGCGGCCCGCGTCATCGACTGCTACTCGGTCAAGCCGATCGACGCCTCGGCGCTGAAGGCCGCCGCCGAGGCAACCGGCGGCCGGATCGTCGTCGCGGAAGACCACCACCCGGAGGGCGGCCTCGGCTCGGCGGTCGCGGACGCGCTGCTCGCCGCTGGGCTGGAGAACATCCACCTCACCCGCCTCGCGGTGCAGGAGATGCCCGGCTCGGGTACCGGGGCCGAACTGCTCGCCTGGGCGGGCATCGACGCCGAGCACATCGTCACCGCCGCTCGCCAACTGACGTGGCGGGAGTAACGCTGGGATTTCGCCGTCCAGGGGGACCGGCTTCAGAACGAGGGCTTCGATGTGCTCGCCTACTCCATGCGGCCCGACCGGGTACTCGCATTCGCCATGGGGACGTTCGGGCACACCCTGCATACGTTCTAGGAGGCCGGGCGGCATTTGAGAAGCGGCTCACGCCCGGGGCCGGGCGGCGCCGGGGAAGGTGTCTTGGGGGAGAATCAGGCTGCTTCCGTTCGGGATAATGAAGGTCTTTATTCCGAACGGGGGCGGGCAAACTCTCCCCCCTCAGTTGCCGCGCTCGTCGGTGCGGTCGCCGATGATCAGGCCGAGTCCGATGCCGACCATTCAGGCGTCCTTGGGGCTGGTGCCGGCCTCGGTTCGATGCCGGAGAGGGCCAGGTCGACCGCCGCCTTGACGAAGGCGTTGTCCAGGGGCGCGTGGCCTTGCAGCAGCCGGTGGTAGAACGGCCCGTAGATCAGGTCGAGCGCCACCTCGACGTCGAGTTCCGGCGAGATCTCGCCGCGCTCGATGGCCCGGTCGAAGATGGCCCGGGCCTGGTCGCGACGCGGCTGCAGGACGCGGCGCTGATATTCGGCGGCGAAGTCCGCGTCGGTGCGCGCCTCGGCGAGCAGCGCCGCGACCACCGCGGCGTACCGCGGCTGCGCGTCGACCAGGTGCGCCCAGGGTGACAGCAGCTCGATCAGGTCACCGCGAAGCGAGCCGGTGTCCGTCGTGGCGGGCGCGACCGCGCTCCACTGGGTGTACAGGGCGTCGAGCGCCAGGGTCTCTTTGGTCGGCCACCAGCGGTAGATCGTGGCCTTGCTGACGCCTGCCCGCGCGGCTACCTCGTCCATGCTGACCGCCTCGAGGCCGCGCTCGAGCAGCAGGCCCGCGGCCGCCTCGAGGGTCGCCTCGTGCGCCCGCGCGCTGCGGGGCCGACCGCGCGGCAGTGGATCCTCCGCGGGCGGGCGGTTGCCTTCCCTGGGGCGGGGTGCGGACATGACGCTCACCTCTTCGAAACTGAACTACTAGTTTCGCATAGATGTGGGGCTGACGCCAGTGTACGGGTTCGGGTTGGGGCTGGGGGTCCGGCTGCGTGCGGCGCCACTCGATCTCGACGGGGGCGGCTCCACGGCGTCAGGCGGCGTCTGACGGGTCGCGTGTTACCGGCGACACGTCGACCAGCCGCATCCAGGCCGAGCCGACGAATTCCTTGTTGTTGACCTCGACTCTCTTGTATTCGTTCGCTTCGATGAAATCGGCGGCATGGGCGATGGCGATTTCATGGACAAACTCTGAGACCATGATGCCGAGGCCGGCCCGGGTGGTCGTCATGGCTTGCTTCAGCACCGGCGCCTCGACCATCCGGGCCGTCCGGATAATGGTCCCGCCGGACAGGCCGAGAGAGTCGCCGATAATCGGACCTACGTGCGCGGCTACCCGCAAATGAATGCGCGCCGACGCGCTGTAGGTTCGGTTATGCAGCCGCAGCCTTCTCGGCAGCTCGTCGTTTACGCCCTTGATTACCTCCGCGGTGGGGATCTCGGGCGGGGCGACGATCAGCAGCCCGTCGCCGCGGTCCTGCGACATGCACTCGTTCCACAAGGAGCGAAGGCACGCCTGCATCATCGCCAGGCCCTCGCGCCGGATGATCGCGCGGTCGTGGTCGGTGCGGTCCAGTGCGCCGAACCCGACGACGTCGGTCAGCAGCACGGTGCAGTTCCGGCCCGCCGGATCGGACTCCAGGCGGTCACGCAGGGCGCGGCGGACGGTCCGGCGGGTGACCGCGCCCGGCCATCCGTCCTGGGCGTACCCTTCCGGGTCCTCGGTGAGCCGGGTGTAGATCTGGTTCTCGACCACGTCGAGCACCCGCGGATGGGCGCTGACGAAGCTGGCGAAGTCTTCGGTCTTCATGACGAGCACGTTCACCTCGTCGAGCGCCGTCACGGTGGCGGACCGGACGTTCTGGCGCAGCGCGGCGCGCTCGCCGACCAACTGACCAGGACCCCGCTCGGCCACCACCCGGTGCCGGCCGTCTTTCCGCACAGTGATTCGCGTCCAGCCGCTTAGAATCACCATGACGTAATTCGCCTGCTCGCCCTCGATCATCAGCCGGGCACCGCGGGGGAACCATTCTTCCATCGCCACGGTCGTGAAGGCTTCGCGCTCGGCGGGAGCCAGAGAATTCAAGAAACCCATGGCCCGGCGGTCCTTTCCGTGCGCCACCCGACGCTCCCCGAGCAGGGGGTGCCAGACGTGTAAACCAGTTTCTCCAGTTTCACGCAAGAACACGGCGGCGTTATTCGCATGCGGTGCGCCAACAGCAGATATATCGGTATCCGCAACAGAAGTCGGCCCGTCGCAAGTTTCCTATGGCGCGCTCGGCCATGGCGACGTAGACTGATCGAGTCGCGAGTAATTTCCCTGATTGACGGGAAGGCGACGGGTGCCACACCCGGCACGTTTCGGCCGAGTGCTACCGATATCGGCGGTTTGCGCGAACCGTGTCCAGCCATAGTTGCTCTTGTCGTTAATCGGGGCGAAACGCCCTGCGCGGTGTCGGGGAGGGTCGTCCTGCGGCGCTTCGACCGGGGGCCACCAACCGAACGGTCGAAGGTTGGCAGGTCGACCCTTCTTTAGCTATGTATGCGCATAGGGTGCCCGGCGCCTCTGCACCCGCACCCTTCGCACACGTCTCTCTCGGGTACTCGTTATGGAGAGGCGAGGCTCCCCTGTCACCTGACAGAGTTGCAGCCGCCTCCCCGGACACAAGTTTTCCGGCACCGCGATGGCGTGTTTTGCATCACTCACGGTTCAGTCACTGTAACATCGCGTGCCGATACCTGTCATCTGGTGAGCAGGCAAGCTACCAGGTAGCAAGTCGCCAGGTTGCACTATGCCTACTGGCACCAGACAGTTGCATCTGCAGCGTAAGCAGGGAGTTCCATTTGTGTCACTATCCTGTACGGCTGCCACGTAACTTCCTATCATGATACATATTGATGCCTTCCCATCTGCTACCTGGCAAGTGGAAAGATATGCGTTTTTTGACGCACTACAGAGAGTGAACTTCCATGGCTACCGATCAGGGCCCGGTCGTGCAGAGCGCTCTGCTCCGCGGCGAGCTCATCCGCTTGCGCAAGGACAGCGGACTGACCCAAGAGCAGGTCGCGCAAGACCTCGACTGGTCCCCGTCCAAGTTGATCAGGGTCGAGGGCGGGCGCAGTTCTGTCACCAAGGTGGACCTCGACGCACTGCTGACTAGGTACGGCATTACGTCGGAGAGCCACCGCGAACGGCTTCAGGCGCTCAATCGGGGAAGTCGCGAGCGAGCCTGGTGGGCCGCCTACCGAGAAGGGACCAATCCGACATACGTTGAGTACGTCGGCTATGAGGCCGGCGCCTCCTACATCCGGATGTTCCAGTCGGGCGCCGTGCCCGGCCTGCTGCAGACCCCCGAGTACGCCGAAGCTCTCACGTCCAACTCGGTCGATGCCACCCGGGTGGGACCGGCGGTCAAGTTCCGGATGCAGCGGCAGGCGGAAATAGCCAGGCGGTCAACGCCGCCGCGCAAGTACTTCGTGGTGGACGAGGCGGTGATCCGCCGACATGTGGGGATCAGCCAGGATCCCGGCATTATGCCGGCTCAGCTCAGGCACATCGTCGCGCGGTCCGAGCGCGACGAGTCGGTGACCATCCGAGTGATTCCGTTCACTGCAGGCGCGCATCCCGGACTCGCGGGTCCTTTTTCGTTGCTCGAGTTCGAAGGCGCCATGCCGGACCTGTTGTACCTCGACGCCGGGCGCGAGGCAACCCTGATCACGGGGAGCGATCCCCGGATCGGGGAGTACGCGGACGACTTCGAGGTTCTGCTGGAGAACTCGCTGTCCGTCGCCGAATCTATCGAACTGATCCTGCGGGTCGCCGAGGAGATGTCCTTATTTCCCGTTACCAACATAAGGCCGTCGAGTCTCGCAGATATCAAAGGTAAGCATCAGCACCTTTGTGTAAACAATTTTGACCTTATCCCCCCATAGGCAAAAAAATTCAAATCGTCTAAACTCCTAGCGGGGAATGTCGACACGGAGCGGGCGGCGTTGACCCAGTTGATTGCTGCCTTCATCGACGCCCTCATCCCGGGACGCCTCAAGCCGTGGGGCGGTCCGCCGAACGGAGGGAGTTGGATGCCCAGTCGGCAGAGCCGAGACTCCACGCTGATATGGCGCAAGAGTAAAGCCAGTAACAACGCGCAAGAGTGTGTCGAAATGGCCGACACGCAGCGGTCTGTACTGGTGCGGGACTCACGTGACCAGGCGGGTGTCGTACTCGAATTCTCACCGGCTCAGTGGTCCTCGTTCATGCGGCGTATTCGAGAGGATGACGGGCTTTCCGCGGGCTAATGACGACCCGTCGGAATCACGGTAGGCGATCCGCTGCAGCCGGGCCCGGTCCAGGATCTGGATACGACGCTGATCCGTCCCGATGATGTGACGCGACCGCCACCCTTGCAGCGCGCGGGTGACGGTGGAGCGCGACGCGCCAATCAAGCTGGCCAGTTCCTCCTGCGACAGCAGGAGCTGCGGGGCGGCCGCGTCCTGGTTCGCTCGGCCGTGCCGAACTTGCGGGCTGGGCTGCTCGGTCAGGTCGAGCAGCAGGCCCGCGAGCCGTTGCGCGCCGCTCAGCAGATCGCGGCTGCGCTGCTTCTCGTAAGCGACCTGCTGCACCTCGGCCATGGCCTGCCGGTACGCCTGTGCGGCGATCGGGCGGGAGTCCAGGAATTCGCCGAGTTGCCTGGTTCCGACGAGCAGCGCGTGCACCGTTCCCAGCGCCTGGACGGTCGCCGTCCGGTAGCCGGTCACCTGTCCCGCGATCTCACCGACGATCTCCCCCGGGCGGCGCAGCGCCTCCAGTGTCTGTCTGCCGTCGGCGGTAACGGTAAGGATCTTTACCCAGCCGGAGCGCAAGATGAATACGTGCGTTGTCGGTTCGCCCTGAGTGCACAGTAGTCCGCCCGACGGGAATATCCGGGATCTGGCCACCACGATGAGATCCTTGCGGTCTGCTTCGCCGAGCAGTCCCCAGAAATCAGGTCTGTGCACGATGCCATTATCCCGGTTGGCGGTGAATTGCCCACCCGTGGCCGGATCAGCGGTTGTCAGGTCAGCGCCGCCACCGTCAGCGACGGCAGCGTCGAGACGACGAATGCGGCGGTCACGAAGACTGCCACGGCCAGGGCCCGGCGGGCCCACTCGCGCCGGCGCCGCGTCGCCGCGATCAGCGTGACGATGTGGGTGTCGCCGGTGATCGCGATGACCTCGGCGACGGCCGCACGGTCGGACTCGGCGGTACCGGCGCGGGTGCGTTGCCATCCAGGAGGCGCGCGCCACGGGCCGGGGTTTCTCTGGTTAGATCGCTGTTCATACACACTGACAGTGAAGTTGGCGGCGACCGTGGACGCTGGCCAACGTGACACAGCGCCACTGTCTCAATTGACTCACGGACGGTCCGGGCGTGCCGGACGCGCCGTGCGGTGCCGCCAAAGGCTTACAGATGGTCAAATCTGCTTACAGATGGCGAAATGTGCGGCATTTTAGGTTTAGGGGGGCGACGCCTGCGGAAGAGACGGGCGCAACTCTGCTCGTGTTGCACTTGTCGTTGCGCCGCGGGCGGCCGCCCTGACCACCTAGATCATCCTGATCGCCGTGATCGGCCGTGATCGGTGTTGATCGCCGAGAGAGTGAGGATTCGCCGATGAGTCGTCGCCGTGACGTTCCCGCCGGATGGCGAAAGCCAGCGAGGACGCGTTGGTGGCGACGGCGTTCCGAGCCGGGCGGGCGGCACGAGTCCCCCGACCCGGGCGGGCGGGGTCAGCCCGGTCAGCCGAACGGGCGGCGACTTCCTCCCGAGTCAAGCGGGTGGCGGCAGCCTCCGGAGACCACGGCGGAACCAGTGCCCCTGCGGCGGCCCTACATGCCGCCAGATGTCTTCGCGCAGCAAGAGCGGCTGCCGCCGCTGCCGACCCGCCCCCGGACGCGACGGTGGCCAACCGCCTCCGGGCAAGCGCCGACCGCCTCCGGGCCTGGGCCTAATGGGCAGACGCCGGCCGGGCACGGGCCAAGTAGGCAGGGACCGGCTGGGCGGGGGCCGAACGGGCAGATGCCACCCGGCCAGGGACCGGTCGGGCAGGGACCGGCTGGGCGGGGGCCGGCCGGTCCCTGCCCGACCGGTCCCT
>Ga0207416_1001622_pt1 | contig 28419 bp, 27 predicted proteins | sample PaiPotPPM11metaG_FD_184107 | JGI IMG/M metagenome (GOLD analysis project Ga0207416, IMG submission 184107) | Iron sulfur acid spring bacterial and archeal communities from Banff, Canada, to study Microbial Dark Matter (Phase II) - Paint Pots PPM... ... | reverse complement strand
TCGACGAGTGTCAGGGCTGGACTTCCCGTGGGAGCTGGGCTAGGACGAAGAGCATCACGTGACGGGCTCGCTGCACGGCATCTGCAGCGATCTGAGCATCGGGCTCCGGCGCCATGCCCGGGTAGCGAGGATGAACCGCGAACCTCGTCAGGAACTCTGCGGGCGCACGGAGGGAAGCGAAGGCCGCATCGACCGCCTCGCACTGCTCGAGCAATTCGACCAGATTGTGCGTCTGGCGGAAGGCATGTTGTGCCAGGCGAGGAAGGCCTTCAGCGCCTTCTCGGCCACCTGCTGGGAATGGAACGCGGCAATATCCCAGAGCTCATCTTGGGCGCTCAATGCGAGGAGGGCCGCGCGCATGTCGCGGCTAGCCTTCGTCAGCCATTGCCGCGTGAGGTGTGTCCGGGCATCTTCACGCGGCATACAGCAGGCGCCCCTCCCGCTGCACCGTCGCCGGCAGGGACGCGGCGGCGTCGAGCATCCACTCGAAGTAGTCGACCGTCATGACCACGATGTCGACGGGCGCGCATAGGCCCCACATTGCACCGTACGCGCGCTGCTCCATGTCGCGCCCCTCGTCAGTCCGCTCCTTCACGACGACGAGCAGATCGTAGTCGCTATCGGAGCGGGCCTCTCTCCGGGCATGCGAGCCGAAGAGATAGATCCGCTCCGGCTGGAGCGTCTCGACCAAGCGCCGGACGATTTCCGCCAGTCGCGCGTCGTCGTGCAACGCCAGCTCGCTCACCATTTCGACATCACCTTCGACACCGCTAAGGAACTAGCCTCCTGGAAGGGACAGATGTTGACCTTGATCCCGTCGTCCAGGTCGGGTGCGCACGGGCCCGGCCGGCCAATCTCGGTCTCACCCTTCCATCGACAACGGATGTGATACTTCAGCTCGTCCCCGCGTTCGATTTTCTCCAGCCGGTGATGGAATTCCTCGACGTCCTCGATCTCACCGGACTGTCCGTTCCCTTCCGCAATGTCCAAGGGTGAGCCAGGACGTGCCCGGCATAGCGCACGGTCGGTGAGCGGCCGCCCCTGGCGGCGAAGCTCCAGGTGAATCGGGGCAGTCCGCGTCGCGACGCGGCGACTGATGGGCAGCACCGAGACACCGCGTAGAAACCTCGTGAATGAGGTTTGCGCTGTCTTGGGATCGCGGCTGCCGTAGATCCCCTCGTACATCTCAGAAAAGGTGATGATGCTAATGGCTGCGCCGTCCGGAAGGAGCGCTTGCAACAGGTTGGTGGCGGTAGCTTGGCCGGTCGGATGATCGATGAGAACGTCGGTGTCGAGCAGGTAACTCATAGCGATGCTGAAGCACGGTCAGATCCGCGCTCGGCATCGAGCTGCTCCTTCAACGCTTTACCGTCCGCTAGATCTTTCCAGCTGCCGGCCGTCTCAAGCGCCGCTTCATAATGAGCGGGTGCCTTGGCACGACGTCGTTTGGGAGCGACCGGGACGACCAGGGCAACATCCTCGCTGTCCCGTCGCAGCATACGTGGCTGCTTGCTCGCTCTCACATCGTCAACGATGCAAAGCAGCTCCGGCATGTTGCTGATATCGATCGGCGTTGGTTCTTCTGGCATGGGTACCACCCCTATGTAGGGAGTGCACTCCACGATAGCACAAACTTGACATGCTCGCAATGGGCGTACTCCCAGGATGGAGATGAGGTTGCGGATTCCTACCGGCAACCCATAATTGAGAGAATTGTTCACGAAGCGGGGTCAAGGACGCTCCTTCGATCCTTCCAACGTTCGATAGTCGGTATTCTGATGCCAAGAATGCGAGAAGAGGGGTTGCGGGTTGTTCCCGTACGCGTGGTCCTTCCGGTGAGAGCATGAGAGCATTGCACTGAATTTGAGGCAGGGAGAGGGATTGTGAGGATTGTAGCGCTCTCCACGTGCTCTCGATGCTCTCCACTTCTAGACTGGAGTGGTCGCTACGCGCTGTGAGGTTTGCGCTGGATGGGCGAGTATGGCGCTGTGAAGACACAAATGGCTTTGTTTCGCAGATGTGTGGTGGATGAGGGGAAGCCCGCATTGGTCGGCATGCCGATTGACGCGATTGTTTGTCATAGTTGCCCTGGTTGGGGCGTTGTGCCGGGTGACGAGCCCTGGCCCTGCCGGGCATCCATCCTCAGCGGGTCCCCGGATCGAGACCCAGAGGGTACCCCGCCCGCGGAAGCGGTTACCTCGCCGTAGGCTTAGGTGCCCCCGCCGCAGTGTCCCCTCTGGGATCGTGAGTTTTGCGCAGCGGTTGATTGGCCAGGGGGAAGGTTGCGAACATTCAGGCGGAGACGACGTTTTATCGCGGTGAGGGAGCGGAGACGAACCATGGGGGTTGCAGGTACAGGATGGCGGAGAGAGGCGGCGCTGGATAGTGCCAAATGGTGGGGGTTGCACCCTGGGGAGTGTCCATGTTTGGGTTAGGCGGCCTCTTCGAGGGCAACATCGGAGTCTGGAGTGATCAGATGCTCCCACTGCTCGGCCAGCCATGTGCTCCAATCGGCACCGGGGTCCTGGAAGAGGTGTTGGGCACACCAGAAGGAGCTGACCCGATCGGTCACCGTCCATTGGGCGCGGCGGGCTTTGCCTCGCTCGTCCTGGCTGAACCGTACCCCCAGTTCCACACAGAGCCGGTAGGCCAACGAGACGATCCCTACCATCCGGCAGACCGCCTGGTCGCTCTTCAGCTGGGCAGCAGCTTGCCGCAGACCCCAGCCGTGGTGCCAGTCGCGGAAGGTCTCTTCGATCGCCATCCGGGCGGCATCACCCGCAAGCGGGTACCCGGCCACGGCCGCGCTCACTGTCTCGGCGGTGGTGAACAGAACCCAGGTCTGGGCATAGCGCTGGGCTCGGGCGCTGGGTGCCCTGCTCTTGCGCCCTTTCTGCGTGAGGTGCTTCTGCCGCGCCTTGGCCCGCGCCGCGCGTTCCCGCTCGGTGGCTGGATTGCGCTTGTGCTGGGGCGGCAAGGGAATGACCTGGTTGACCACCACCCAGGCCTGGACCGTGGGCTGCTCCGTGGTTCCTCGCCCCATGGTCGCTGCGACTCGCTCGCCCGGACGCAGCCGTCCAGCCTCCAGATGCTCGGCCACCAGGGCATAGGTGCCCTGGACCTCGATCCAATCGCTCAGCCGCAGGCGCACCGTCCAGTCCGTCTGCCCCGCCAGCAGCTGACCGAAGAGCGCGGCGCTGGGAAACCCCCGGTCGGCCACCAAGACCCAACGCTGTCCAGGCGGAAAGCTCTCTTGCAGTTGGCGCACCAGGGACAGCGTGGTCTGCCGAAAGCGTCCCTTGGGCCACGGATAGGGGACCACCGCCCAGGCCACGGGCAGGGTGTGCCCCGCACAGACGATGCCCGCTTGCCAAATCTCCCAGCCCCCGACCCGGGTGGTATCCAGGGCCACGATCACGTCCTCCTGCGGCACGAAGGCGAGGGCCGCGCGGATCAAGCGCGGCGTGAGCCAGCCCACCTCCAGCTCCGGTCCCTGCCACCAGCGCTGGACGCGCCGCAACCGGTTCCGGCCCGAGCCCGGCGAGCTGGCGGGAATGGCTCGCGCCAAGGCCGCCGGGGTCAGTCGCTGAGCGACCAACAGACACACGATGACCCAGACCACCGTGCCCAGGACCGTGCGATGGATCGGGCCAACATACCGCTTGACCCAGGCTTCGACGCGCTCGTACCCTATCTGCGAGGCAGTCATGGCTGTTCCCTCCGCAAGGATGTCTCAAGAACAGCCTACCGACTGCCTCGCTTGCTGTTAAAGCCAAAAGGTGGACACTCCCCAGGGGTTGCACCCCGACCTTTGGCGGCGTACGCCCCCTCCCGGCCCCTCCGTAGGCCTGGAAACAGGTGGGTATTCAGCAGCTGGAAGGGAACCAGGCCGACCGTCACCTGCACTCACTGGCAATCTTCTGCGGAGCGTCGCACAATGGTGCTCGATGGGACGGGGAGGAGTCAGCAAGCGCTCAATTCGAAAGCCGTCCGCGTCGCGGCTTTAATAGGATGGCGATGAACGGAAAGCAAGGCGGAGGTCTAGGAGCGTCGGAAGAGAGCGTGCGGCAGGATCTCCAGCGACAGCCGCTCGTTCTTATGCGCCTGGCGGAGAACGCGCTCACTGTCGCCGAGAGCCTGCGGGACAACTACTTTCACAACACGGCGAAGTTCATCACCCATCTACGCGCTGCTATGCACCGAGACCAGCCGATTCTTCGCACGACTGACCTTCGCGATGTCACATGGGATGACCTGCAGGACGAGATTGTGACCTTTATCGACGGTGGCGTCGGGCAGGTGCGGATCTCTAGCCAGGTGCCTATCTTACTTCGCGTTGGGTCGTACTGCGTCCATACAGGTGTACGGCCCGTGACCGAGCGAGAGCAGTTCGGCTATTACCCAGTTATCCTTGGTGATCTCGAAGGGGGCAGCAAAGAGCGAAAGGACTTCATCGACATCGTCCGGATCACGTCCGAGCTCCTTGGTGGCCTGTCAGCACTTGAACGGACGCCGAAATTACGGGTCCTCATGTTTCACGGGCCGCTTGTCTATCTCGTCGGCAATTACGCTGGCCATACGCCGTTTACCGAGCGAGATATCGATCTCTTCCTCGGGCAATACGCTGCAGGTGAGGAGATTGGCAGGCAACTGAAGGAAGAGTTTCTTCGGGAAGCCAGCCTCGACATCTACCCGAGGATGACTGAGCGGGCAGACGAGTGGATCGAACGTCGGCTCTTCGAGCCGCTTGCCTGGATGGCCTTCCTCTACCGGAGACTGATCTCCGTCGCACAGGCTCGCAATCCGGTACCCATTATTGCCGGCGTTGTCGAACGCGGGGACCTTCGCCAATTCGTGGAGAAGGTCCTACTCGAGCGGGTGTTCCGGGCGCTGCGAGAGCGACAGAATGCAAACTACTTCAACGGCATGTACGGTCGCTCCGACCTTACCTCCCCCAAGGCCTTGCTGGATCGCCTGGGGTACACCGATACCCTGCTGCTGGCCATGCTCCTGCAGCCAGGTGAGATGTCGGAGCCGTGGGAGATGGACAAGTATGAGGGATTACGGCACGGAGACGTCTCCCTTCCTGGCGAAGCCGCTACATCTCGTGTGGACTTCACCCCGTTGAGATCGAGTGGATTTGGCTATCCTCCGGTGCTTGGCAACTATGTCCACGTCTCTAAAACCACTGAAGCTATCCGAGTTGAGGTCTTTTCGGACCTGGGCCGTGACCAGATTCTCCAGGCGTCCCGACGTGCCTACCTATACTCGCGGCTGCTTCCTGGGTACGGCTTCCCCGTTGGTCTTGATGTCGCCGACAAGTATGCCAAGGTGCCAGCCTGGATGACCGATGCCTACAGCAAGCTCATCCGTTTTCAGCTGGGGGTAAGCTTGCAGCGAGGGGAAATCAGTGACACTGCCATGCGGGAGATCCTCGTGCAGGCCATCTATATGACGCACCGAGACTGGTTGTTCCGTCCACAAAGCTGAGATTGTACCATGGCTATTCCGTCTCCAGCACCCGAGACCCAGAACCCTTATGTCGGCACGCTCGTCGGTGAGAGCACGAGCCGTGAGTTCCGTCTCGCGGTGGCCGCCGAGATGCTGAGGGAGCAGGACATCGTTGCGGTTGATGCTGAGCTGCAGCGACCGGACGGTGGTCAACCAGAGAAGGTCCGGGTGTGGGCCAAGGTTCAACGAATCGAGCGGATCAACCCGCTCTTCCCGGTCGAAGCTGGGCACGAGTTGGCTGCCACGCGCACCAGCCCGTTCGACACCGTGCTCTCGCTGAGCAGGGAGATGGTGACGGCGGTTTGCGGCGTATTGGGAGCCGAGCCGCTCGACGGCAGCACCAGCACATTGGATCACCTCCGCTATCCTCCGCAGCCCGCGTCAAGCGCCTATCGCCCCAGCACCGCCGACATTGCCCGGGTGGTCCTTGGCGATCTCCAGCAACGCCAGCACCGGGCGCTTGACATTGCAACACTCTCAAACCGCCCAGAGGTAGACGTGCAGGTAGATGGCCATGCCATTGTCAGCCGGCATCTGGCCATCCTTGCCATGACGGGGGCAGGGAAGAGCTGGGCGGCGCGCCGGATCATCGAACAGCTTGCTGCCAAGAACTACCCGATCGTCATCTTCGATCCACACGGCGATTACAGCGGCCTGGGCTCTGTGCACGATCTGGCCCAGAAGGTTCAGCGGTATTACGCGAAGTTCCCACTCTTCGATGAGGACAGCGAGACCGTTGCAGAGATAGTCGACTCCCTCGGCTATCCCCTGTCGGATACTATGCGAACTCGCTTCGGCGATGTCTTCGAGGCCGCCCGGTCCTTCCTTGTTGAAGACCCATCCGAGATGCGCGGGCGAACAACCTGGTTAGCCGATACCCTCCGGAACCCTCACGTTGGTCAATGGGGCGTGGAGCCGAACATGTGGCTGGTGGCTCACCTGGCGGAAGCCGGCGAGATGGCGCTCCGCGGTGATGATCCGGCTGATCGGCAGCAGCTCGAAGACTGGGGCTGGCGGGGTTTCGGCAACTACTCACGACAGGACGTCAGGACGCTGGAGGCCATCAAAAAGCGGGTCAACCGGGCCGCGGGAGTTCTCTCTCGGATGGAGCGGACCAGCCGCAAGATCGCCGGAGAGGCGCAGCCCCTGCCAACGAACCGCCAGGAGCTGGTCCGCTATGGAAAGATCAGTATCGTCTCCCTAGCCGGGTACACCAGCGATTTCCAGGCGACGATCTACAGCATCATCGCCAACGACATCTTCGAGGCGCGGGTGCGTGAGGACCTGCAGATGCCGGTTCTCCTGCTGCTCGAGGAGGCTCACACCTTCGCACCGGGGCAAGCATATACGCCAGCGGAACGGCGCGCGATCACGACCACCAAGCAGATTGCGCAGGAGGGACGCAAGTTCCGTGTTGGCCTGATCCTTATCAGCCAGCGTCCCTCCCGGCTGGACGAGACGACCCTCTCCCAGTGCAACTCGTTCATCATCATGCGGATGGTCAACCCAGCCGACCAGAACTTCGTGCGTAAGGTCATCGAGAGCCTGGGAGAAGACGAAGCGAAGATGCTGCCGGACTTGGACGTCGGCGAAGCGCTTCTCTCCGGCCAGCTGACCAGCCTGCCAGTTCTGGTCCGAATGAAGCCGCCGGAGTCCAAGGGCGAGCGCGAGGAGCAGGATGCGTTTGCCGAGCTCGAAGAAATCCATCGACAGCTAGGCAACGGACAGTAGTCGTGCTGATCGTCGCGGGGCTGAGCCTGAAGAATCTCCATCCCCGGGTCTGGGATCCCTCGTCCCCGTGTTACCTGCCAGACGTGCAGGCAGTCATGGTGTCGTATGCTGACTTTCATCGTATGGCCGCCCGCCGGCAGGGAGCCATGGATCAGGGAATCCACGCCTACCTCGGCGTTCCGCCGCGGGTCAAGGTCTACCTAGATAACGGCGCCTTTTTCTTCCTCGAGCGAGGTGGGGATCGCCCAGATGTGGCCTACGAGGAGTTCGTCGCCGCAGCGCGTCCCGACTGGTACCCGATTCCGCAGGACTTCATCCCTTTACCTGCCATGACCATCGAAGAACGGCGCGCCTGCTTTCACCGCACTATGCAGGCCAACGTGTCATATAGCCGCGATGGCTACGTCCCGGTGGTCCACGCCGGAGATTTCCTGCCCGAGTACGCCGCAAAGATCATTCGGGATGACCGGCTGAGTCAGAAAGATGCTGTGGCATTGGGAGGGCTCGTCCCGAACTTGCTCCGTGCCCCGAAGGCGTTGCCGTACGCCCGGATACTCGAATACCTCGTCACTATGCGCGAGGCTTTTGCGGGGAAGCAAGTTCATGTGTTCGGCATCGGTGGAACCGCAACGCTCCACCTTGCGGCGCTCCTCGGCATTGACTCCGTAGATTCTGCTGGCTGGCGCAATCGAGCGGCACGAGGCATCGTCCAGCTCCCTGGTTCCGGGGACCGGATGGTGGCTGACTTGGGAAGCTGGCGAGGACGCAAGCCAAGCGAGCGTGAGCTGGAGACGTTAGGTGCGTGTTCCTGTCCTGCATGCCAGTTCCATGGGGTAGAGGGGCTGCGAGCCCATGCGCTGGCTGGCTTTTGCAATAGGGCAACCCACAACCTGTGGGTGCTCCTTCAGGAAGCGGCTGAGGTCGAGCGCAGGATAGCCGACGGAAGCTACGCCGGCTGGTACGAGCAGCATCTCGACAACTCGACGTATCTCCCTCTCATTCGCTGGGCGCTGCGGCACCCACCACCGAGCCAGGTGAAATGAAGTCAGGGATGGCTAAGCATAGCGAACGGGCCGAAAGCAGGACTGGGATTCTCGTGGTCGTGCCGTGCGGCCGGAGAAAAGTGTGGGACAAGCGCCCAGACTATGGTCCCGCACTGGCTCGGGACGCATATATCAGCCCAACGTTCGCTCTCAACCGAGCCTACGCGGAGCGGTTCGGGGACCAATGGGTTATCCTCAGCGCCAAGTACGGCTTCATCGACCCTGATGTCACCATCCCCGAGCCGTATAATGTCACGTTCAAGAACAGGGCCACGCACCCGATATCCGTCGACCGCCTGCAACAGCAGGTACACGAGCAGGGACTTGGCTGTTACGAGACGGTGATCGGTCTCGGCTTCCGATCCTATCGAGAGATCATCGAGGCATCCTTTGCCGGATTGCGCGCTGAGCTATGTTTCCCTTTTTCTGGTTTGCCAATCGGGAAGTACATGCAGGCTGTGAAGAGGGCCCTAGACTCTGGTGACCCAGGCTCGCAACGGCGGACGGAGAAAAATCTTGCTGGACGCTGATCGTGTCATCCAATGGTCCGACTGGATGCCGCACAAAGGATCATGGCGCAAGGGCACTCTTCCAGACGCTCCCGGGCTGTATCGAATGCGCCGGGTTGGAAGGAACCGGGCTGTACCGCGTGCGATCGGTCGGCTCGCCGCTGTTACTATACGTCGGCGAAGGGAGGATCCGCGCTCGGCTCCTGGCCCATCGGCACAAAGTGAGCAACGTCGGCCATGCGCAGGGAACCATCTTCCGAGAGGCGGGCTCGCTAGAGGCCTCGTGGATCGAGAACGATGTGTGGCACGGTCACCAGCGCCTCGAGTTGGAAACTGATCTAATAGCTGCCCATCTCCTGGCAATCGCCTGGCTTCCTACCGCCCAGTTTCTGGGCTGAACCATACCTGTCGGCGCCTGTCCATGGCGGGTGGCGATGTGACTGCCCTGCTGGCAGCTGCCTGCGACGCTTACTCGTGCCAGTTACCGGGTACCTTCTTCCGCCGCGTGCGCCTGCCGCGCAGCCATGTTCAGTCGGCCACCAGGACGTCCTCTGCCTCGTAGAGGTGTACAGAAGCGGCCCCTGCCTCCTTCTTTACGAGCCAGCGATAGGGGAAATGCCGTTGCACCTCCAGAGAGTGAGACGAGATGATGATGTTATTGGCAAGGCCCTGTTGAAGGAGACCATTGCTGGTGTCGGTCATCTGAAGGGCAAGCTCATCTCTTCGATCGCCGTCGAGCGAGCCGAATCCCTCATCGACAATGAGTGTTCCGACTGCGCCCCCAGCCACGCGCCGATGTAGAGCCAGCGCGAGAGCGAGAGCCACGCGAAACTGCTCGCCTCCGGACAGGAAGTCGAAATACCTGGGCTGCCCCGCAGGGTCGCTGGTATCCACGACGAGGACGTCCTGAAGTTCAACCTTACCAGCGCGGCGCGGATCGCCGAGCGTAGCGCGCAATGGGTCATGGATCAAGCCGAGCACGAGGTTAACTTCTTGGACGATCGCTCGCTGCTCCTGCGTGGCAACTTCCACCTGGATCGGGCCGCCCTCTTTGAGGAGCTCTGCCAGATGTCCGTAGGCGTTGGCATCCATCGCTTCAACCTCGATCTCCTGGCGGTAACCCTCAGCTAGTTTACGGGCCCCCTTCAGGGCTTCGAGAGCTCCATCCGCTCTGGTCTTGTCACCGTTGGCCGCAAGTTCCCCCTGTCGTGCCTCTTCCTCTCGCTTGAGCGCGTCCTCAGCCGCAATCCGGTGGTTTGGGTCGGTGTTCTCCAGCTCAGAGCTTATCTCTTGTAGCTGTCCCGATACCCGCTCGAGTTGCCCGCGAGCAACGTCGAGTTCTGGAGCACGATCCGCATTCGGGCGCCCGCGCTCCACATCCGTGCGAAGCTCCTCATAGTGTGCTTTCGTGCTCAGAGCGCTTTCCCAATCAGCACCGAGAGTCTTCTTAAGCTCATCGGCTTCAGCGTCGGCCTCTCCTCCTTCAAAGTCAGCACGATCAGCGGTCTCGCGGGTAGCCCTCGCCTTCTCGCGCAAGCTGGCAACGTCACCTGTCAGCTCTCTGATGGACTCCTGAAGTTCTCGCCCTCGGTTTGTCAGCTGTGTGACCTCGCCCTCACGTTGCTGTGCTTCCCGATCGGCGGATTCAGCCTGATCCCTGAGCGATGCTGGCGAGTAGCCATCTCCGAGCGGATCGCTGCCATCCTTCCTTTGTGCTCGAAGGGTCTCGAGTCTGGAATCGGCACCAACCAGCTCATTGCGCGCGCCGGTAAGCGTGGCAGCTCTCAGGACAGACTCGTCGAGCCCGTCCATCAGTGCTGGCTCTTCAACTGCCAGCCACACCGTCGTTATGGAATCCAGCTGTGACGTATACCCCGGGTGACTTAACACAAGAGCATTTTGGGCCTCCAGCAGCTGATTCTCTGCCGTCTGAACTTGGTCGTTTGCCCGTGGTAGCCGCTCGTCTGCTTTTGTCAGGACGGTCTCGGCGGTCTTCAGCTTCTTACGCGCTTCCTCTCGCTCTCCCTTTGCCGACTTGAGCGCACGTGTGATCTCACTCTTCTTTCCCTCGGCCACCTCTAACTGTGACTTGAGACCTGTAAGGTCTGTCTCCTCCTGAGCTAGCACACGCCTGAGATGCGCGTGGGCCTCTTCATCCACCGGCTGCGCGCAGACCGGGCACTCCCGAGCCGTGCTACCCAGGCGGCGGCGGCTTGTGATTTGACCCTCGAGATGAGCGATCTGGTTCCGCAATTCGCCCACCGTCATCGTGACCTTATTCACTATTTGCTCGGACCGGTTGACCTCGTCATCAGCACGGTTGAAGGCGTCTAGCACCGCATCCCGCTCGGCGCGAGCGCGCTGGAAGGCGGCGTCCGCTTCCTGCTGCCCGGTGCCAGCTGCTTCCACGTCCTGATGCGCTTTGACAACAGCCCGAAGTTCAAAGAGGAGGGCCTTACGCTTCGCTGTTATGAGGGTGCATTTGGCGTCGGCGATCTTCGCCTCAAAACCCAGCTCGCTTGCTCGCTGACGGGCCGCCTCTGAAGCGCGCCGGGCAGTCGGCAACACGTCGTCTGTGAGGCTGCGGTGGTCGTCCTGTTCTGCTGCTAACTCCCGCGAAAGCTCTGTCACCTCGCTTTGTAGGGAATCCGCTTCTTGGCGCTTGGACCGCGCCGTCTCCCTTCTGCTTACTGCCCGGCTACGGCGATCCCAATATGTCGCAAGATCTCCCGCAGCTCGGTCCCACCGGCTGACGATCTCCGCATCGGCGCGAATGAGCTCTTCATCTGCCAGGAGCGTTCGCAACTTCTCGCGCTCGCCTTCGGCCTTGCGCTGATCCTGCCGGAGTTTTGCCCAGACCTCGGCCCCCTCGCGCACGATGCGCTCTTGTTGGTATCGTTCGCGCGCTGCCCGAAGCAGCTCCTCTGAGGCATCAACCTGCTTCTGGAGGGCTTGCAGTGCCTCGTCGGAGACATCCCCTAGCCCGTTGAGCCGCGCCTGAGCATCCAGTTGTCTGCGTCGGGCCGCATCGCTGCGCTTTCTCGCCTGACTGGAAAGCTCTGTGTACCGCGTGAGATCGATCAGAGCTGCGAAACGCTCTATCCGTTTGGCGGCGTTGCCGCTCATGAAGTGGGCGGTCTCGCCTTGGCGAAGGTAGATAGCAGATCGGAACAGGTCGTGCGATGGCAGGAGTGGCGCCAACCATTCCCACACCTTAGTAGCGCTGCCTCCGACGTTCAGGGGGAGCCATCCGTCTTGCGTGCTCCATTGATCCATGGTGCTGCCAGCGTTGCCCTTGGCTCGATTCAGATGGTGCCGGATGCGGTAGCGCTGCCCATCAATCCGACCGATTACCTCAACAAGGGCTCCCTCCGTCCCCTGCTTGACAAGGAATCTATTTCCTTGGTTATTGCCACCCCGGTGCCAGCCGTACAGAGCAAACTCTACTGCATCAAACAGGGCCGACTTGCCTGCCCCATTTTCCCCTGAGATGAGCCAGAGTGGGGCGTCTGTAAAGTCGACCGTACTATCCTCGTGACTTAGGAAGTTCCGAATGTGGATGGTCTCAACGATCACGCCGACACCTCACTGGATTCACTCCACAAGGATTCGAAAGCGGCCTCGAGCCGAGCTCGACAATCGGCATCCTGAGAAAAAGCCCGCTCTAGATACGCCCGCACTGTTCCATAGACGTCGTGGGGATCCGGCCCATCGGAACCTTGCTCGACGTCCAGAAGGGCCTCCATCATCCAGCGAACCCGGACGCGTGGGGCTACGTCCCGGATATGATCCTCAATGGCTCCTCGGTACGCGACCGGCACATCGGCAACTACCACCTCGCCTATGGGATTTGACGCATTCACGGTAGTGCAGAAGCGTTCAACATCCTCGAGGCCGTGAAGTTCTTCCAGAATCCACCGTGTGCATGCCGTGAGATGGATGGGCTCGACTGTTGCGATACCACCGGGCGTGTCGGGCGTCGTCACCAACAGCACCTGTGGCTGATACTCGCGCTCGCCCAGATCTAGACGGTCTGGGGCTCCGGCGTACCAGCTCGGCTTCCCCGCCCCCCTGATCTCTTGGCTGAGATGGATGTGGCCCAAGGCGTTGTAACTTGTGAATTGCGGAAGGTCTGAGGGATGTAGCCAGAGTTCGCGATGATAACCCGACTCGAACTCCAGATCCTCTGTCAACTGAGCGCCGCTAATGAGCACGTGACCGGCGAAAATCGTTGGCGCGGCCGATGGAACGCCTGAGTACAGATGCTGCAGCTGGAGGGAGAGAAGTCCAGATAGCTGCGCAACCTGCTCGTCCGGTGTGACATTCACCGCGAAGGGTTGCATCCTGAGCCAAGCCGGCGGCAAGTAGGGGAGAGCGACTACCTGTAGAGATTGACCGGGAATCTCGTAGATGCCAGGAAGATTGGCAACCACAAGCGGCAGCGAATCCTTCCCCAGGATCTCCGTCATCATGAAGCTCAGCAGGCCGAAGAGATCGAACGGGTCATGGTTCCCTCGGAGCAAGAAGACGCTCCGTCCTCGTCCCAACGGCTCGTGCAGACGCTTGAGAAAATGTCGTGCTATGTCTGCCGGTTTGTTACCGTCTACCCGATCCGAGAACACGTCCCCAGTAACTAGAAGCATGTCGACACCGTGCTTCTCGCACAGTCCCAGGACTTCGCTCAGGACACGATCTTGATCGTCCAACAGCGGGGTACCTCGCCAGCGCTTCCCGAGGTGCAAATCGGACGTATGCAATATCTTCACGGGTCCCCTCCTTCCCTTCCGAGTTATCAGTTCGGCAAGTTCAAATTGAATCCGGACCCGCCGTTGTTACCGGTACCGTTAGATCCAAATCCCTGCGTCGACTGAATCGAGTTCAAATCGGCCTCGGTCTCCTTCATCGCCCATGCTGGGAATGGCACAAGGACATTCATCCAACCTCGGCTGCCGAGCACCATCTTCTCTTCGGGCTGCAGCATAAGGGCGCGGGCCTTCTGCGCTGACGTCAGCAGGTGGCTCCAGGTGGGACTCTCGAGCTCCACAGGGCTGGAGGCGCCGATCGCCTTCGTCTCACTGTTACCAAAGATCGTTTCCGACACCTTGCTCGCATGCTGCTGAGCGCCAAGGAGAATGATGCCCTGACTCCGCAGCTGAGCCGCGACATGCTCAATCAGCCTTGTGATCGGATCGTGGGCGCCGCGCGGAGCGTAGAGCCCGAGCTCATCCAGCAGGAGAAAGTACACGCGCCCGGGAACACGACGATCTCCCATCTGATGCTCTTTCACCTGGTCGAGAACCGCAGCGACCACGAATCGACGTAGCTCTGTTGGGAGAGCCGCAATGTCGATGACGAGTGGGTCGGACGTCTGGCGATCGATCACGCGGAGCGGCTGCCCGTACCCGAGGCCATGGTCGAAGATTGGTTGACCTTCTCGCCCGAGCACAAGGTTGAGCCGGCTGAGTAGCGCACGGACAGTGGCGAACGCGTGAATCCTGTGATCACGGACAGCATGGTCCTCGTTCCGTAGTGCATCCCGGAGCCAGTCGCTCAACTCAGCAAACGACTGAGGAGTCCCTTCCCGCCGCAGCTGCAACCCGGCCGGATGGTCTCGATCGGGCGTACAGTTCTCAGCGATGAGGCCGAGGATGTGATCGGCGAGAGACATCATGGTCTCGCTCTGCTGCGCCGTATCCGAGAAGAGGTAGGTCCAGAGGCCAAAGCGGATTACATCGGAGAGGGTCCAGTAGTATGGCCGCGTCTGCCTGTCAGGCACGACTCGCCGCTGCACTCGTGCCTCTCCACGATTGACGCCATGCGTGCCAGCGCGGCAGGGCGCATAGAACTCCGCCTGAGAAAACGGCCGTGGTTGTATCCCGATTTCAGTCCACCGCTCGCGGCGTTCGTCCGTCAGGCCGCTATTGGCGGCATCGATGTACATGAGGTCGTTGCCCTTGACGTTGAAGACGATCGGACGAACACTAAAGGGATTTCGATTGGGATTGCCATCATCCCAGTGCTCGGCCTTGTCGATCAGAGAGCGGACGACAAGCAGCAGGAAACTGGATTTGGTCCCGTGTCCCGCCTGGCCCGTGACATTGAGATGACCTGCTTGATCGCCGTTTAGGTCCCGCAGATCGATGAGAGCAACTCCAGCGGACGCAGATCCGCCGTTGCGCAACACTCCTGTGGGGAGTCCCCACTCCACGCCGGTGGCCCGATCGACCATTGCGTCGTATCCGTAGGCACGCGCTGCATCGTCGGGGCCTGCAAGGCAGACTAGACTTTGCTCAAGTGGTGGAGTGAGGAATGGCGGGTCGGTGCGGAGGATCGTGACCTCAGCGAAGGTCACGCCTTCAAGTCCGAACGGCGGTTCGTAGTCGATCTCACCATCGTACGTGTCAACTTCCTCATCCATGCTTCGCTTACGGCTGCGTCGATACACCTCGTCCACTACCCCGTAGAACTCAATTGGTCTGCCGCTGATCGTGCTTGACGTATAGACGAGATGGGTCTTCTCCGCGAGAGTATCGCGAGGCGCCCAGAAGTGGAACCGAGCAGACGTAGACTCCTGCCGGATAGGTGAGGCGACGCGGCCCAAAGGCTGACCCGGTTCGCGAATGAGTCGAGGAACAATGTTCTGCTCGTTCGAGGGTGCCGTTTCCTCCATGTCATCAGCAATCATCAGATGTCTCCTCCCACGTAATTCATCTACAGGTTGGTCAGTCTATAGAAGCGGTTTGTGAGCACGCCTCTCGGGGTGAACAAGGCACCGAGGAGCGTCTCGGCCCGCACGATCGGGTGCAGTGAAACTGGGGCTCTGGCATACTGGCTATCTCGGCTCCGGTATTCACAGAGCGTACGCGACAGCAGGGTCACGTAGCGCAGCCGATCACCGGGTGCGAGCAGTTCAAACCAGCGTAGTGGCACCTCGACTCGGATGATCCCCCAATTGGGCGTGCTGCTTCCCGCTGGCGAGAGTCGTATGTACCACGACACCACGGGGAATCGTTGCTCCGGAAGCGCGAACAGTGGCGTCCGCTCTCCAGGCTGTAAGTCGTACAAGAGCTGCATGCCCCGTGCATGAAGGTAGTTCTTGTAGTGGGATTTCACCACTCCCACCGCGGGGGAGCACGCCTGATCCAGGCCACCTTGCCGAGGCTCAAGTCGACCATCGACGACCGTTGGAACGAGGAGCTCCTGGGCGAGAGCTGCCTCCTCCAGAACACCCATCTCCGTGTTCGACCGGTTCTGGGCGGCCTTGCGCATCTCCTCAAAGTCGTAACTCGGCTCTCCACCGGGAGACATTGCCGGGAGTAGGCGGAAACCATGCTGTTGGAGGGCAGCAGCAAAACTCTCAACTTGGTCCCATGGGAATGGGTCCACTACCATCGACACAACGCGTTCAACAGCTTGGAATTCCCGGCGGCATACGCCGTCCACGAGCCGGACCGCCGCGCCTCCTATCTCGGACAGACGGACCGGAATAGGGTAGCCTCCGGGTGCCCGCAACCAGGCGACGGTCTGGCCAACATCCTTTCCATCCACGAATCGTACAGGCCGCTCCGGCCAATCACTTGGGCGCCAATTGTCCAGGACTGGTAGGACTCGAGCCTCCCAGGCGTCACCATCTACCTCGTAGTCCAGAATGACGCCTTCTGATTCGGGGTCGTCTTCGCTTGTCGGGACATTGAAGAGGAGAGGCTGCTCAGCATAGGGACTGACGCGCTGACCGGCATACGCACGCAAGAATTCGAGGCTCATGCCACAACCTCTGGCAAGTCGAGTTCATGCAACCGTCGGGTCATTGCCGCCTGACTAACAAGGCACTCGGTTGCCAATCGACGGCCCAGCACGGCGCGTCGACCACCACACAGCCTTAGATGCGATCGAACGAGCTCCCGACAGAGCGGTTCTGGCATCAACAGTTCGGCAGCGAACAGATCCGCCTCAGCCTCCATCTGTTGGGGGGTGATCTGACTTGCGCTTCCTCCATCCGGTTCCAACAGCAGAGGGCGGCCTCGCACTGATGGCTCATCGAGTGCCTCGTCCTCGGTGAGTGGTAGCTCCTCTTCGAAGACAACTGGACCTTCAACCAGTCGGGGGAGAAAGTGGAGAACGTAGTGACCGAGCTCGTGGGCAACGGTGAAGCGCCGGCGTACGAGGGGATCCTTCTGCTCGACAAGGATGCAGCCGCCTGCACTCTTCGCATACAGACGACCCGCAAGTGGCTCGTCCCGGTCTGGGTGCGGAGTGATGGGCCGCCCCATCTTCGTCCGCAGGTATGTGGCCGAAGTTCTCTGGGTAAGATTTGGCACCTCGTACCAGGACAGAGGATACGCCGCCACGAGTTTCTGCAGCGGAGCGATTCCGGCCGCGGCGTAGCTGGCATCGAGTCCTGCCGCCTGGTAGACCGCGGCCGCGCCAATAAGCACGGTATCGCGGTCCACCGAGACGACGGGACCTCTCATGACTTTTCGTTCCCCGACTGGTTCTTGGAGCGCTTTCTCCGGCCTGACTGCCTTCGAGCCGCCAGCAGCTCGACCTCGGTCTCCTCATGGGCCATAGAAGCCATCACGGCCTCGCGGCGGAAGATCTCCCAGTATCGGTCACTGGCCGGCACATCAAGATCTTGGGCAAGCCGCGCGATGCTGGCGGCCGTGGCCTGTGCGGGCACGGTAACTGCGATCCCTAAGAGACGCTGGTTCGCCGTCTTGTCAGACGGAAGGAGTTGCTGTCGGATTGCTAGATCCGCTTGGATTCGAGCAGCCACGTCCCCAACTGTCGGCGCTGGCTCTTCTTCCGCTGGCAACACCGCAGAAGGCATATGCCGAAGCAGGAGGGAGCGCACCACCTCAGCATCCTTCTCGATCGATTGCAATCCGGCTTCTGCGTGCATCGCAGCATTCACGCTGGCGATCTGTTGATCGAGCTCGGGATCGTTAAGCGCTTCGTTCAGCACCGCTTCGATCACGTCGAGATCGCCTTGATCAAATGCTTGGATGTATCGGTGGAGGGCCAGCTCGCGCTGCCGGTCACCGTTCGTTGCTATAGAGTCGTTCATCATTCGTCGTTCCTTACTTACAGAGCTTCGGAGCGCTGGTATTCGTTCGACAGCTTGCCCAGTGCCCGACTGAGGCGAACACGCGCCGCCCCTTCAGAAATCCCCAGAGCGTCGGCAAGCTCGCGTCCGCTCAGATTGTCAATGTATCGGAATGTCAGTATCTGCCGCGCAGCAGGCGACACCAGATCCAGAAGCTCCATGAGACTCTGGTCTTGCTGAGTGGCCAGGTCATGCACGCGTTCCAGGATGGTATCGCCCAGCTCGTCCCCCTGAGGGGAACGAAGCGGCACGTTCGGTTCGATGTTCTCTTGCTCCCGTTTCCGCGCCTTGACATACTCACGGATCACGTTCACCGTGATGCCATATAGCCATGCACGCGGAGGCCAGGCTGGGTTGTAGGCCTGAGGCCGATTCAGGGCCCGCTTCACAACCTCGTGGCAGACCTCCTCACTGGATTCCTTCACCTGGGCACGGTTGTTCGCCAAGCCTTTCTTCCAAACCAGGTTCTCGGCCATGGTCAGCAGGTCAGCGTAGTCTCGCTCGATGGCATTGTGCAACAGGCTGAATTGGTCCGCGTCATCATGCAATCGAGAACCATGTTCGAGCACGCGAACGTCGTCTTGGCTCACATAGGACTCCTCTTTGTGGATCGTGTGAAAGGGCGGACCCTCTCGGTCGCGGCCCCCTTCCACTGATCCATTGGCAGCTGACCCTGCCTTTGTTACGCACGGAATCCACCTGCCCTCCATTCGGTTGATTCCGCGACGACTGCCTGTGGAGAGGGACGTTCACATGGGTCGCGCCGCGTCCGTTGTAAGGACGAAGCTGTGGAGGTGATGGTGGCATCTCGGATTGACGATGCAAACACGAGAGAGCGCCTTGCCGGTGCCCCGCGTCACCGTCAAGGGCGTGGGGAGAATCAGGCACGGACCTCGGAGCCTGCGTCAGTGCCGTCGCTGGAAACGGAAGCCCCGCGCGCAGCGGTATCCTCGCGCACGACCTGCGTGATCTGGAGCGGATCGGGATACCCTCTGAGCTCCGATTGTCCTCGATCGACAAAGATTAATCCATCCACCTTGCGGACGAGTCGGGAGAGGGTTTCGCCGATCAGCACCTCGCCAGGTCCTGTGAGACTGCAGATCCTGGCGGCGAGGTGGACCACCGATCCGGTGTACTTTCCCCTATACGGGATCGCTTCACCAGCCTCTACACCCACGCCCAACGTGAGCGGGAGATGCCGGTCTCCCTCGATGATTTGCTGGAACTGCTCCTGCAGCTCGATGGCTGCTTGGATCGCTTGTCGTGGGGACACGAAGACGGCAAGTGCCTCATCTGCAACCAGCTCGAGGACCCGGCCACCGCGAGCGCGGACTCGCTCCTCGACCATCGAGGCATACCACGTTTGGAGGTCGGCTCCCGCGACATCGCCATGCTGGGCGACAAAGGCCACATAGCCACGAATGTTTGCAAACAGAAAGGCGCGGAGCTCTGGCTCGTCAGGATGGTCTATTTCCGGTAGCTGCTGTCCCTCCGTCGTAACCTGGAACACGTGCACCGGCAGGGCAAACCCTTTGGGGTGGACCAGACCACTCTCGACATAGGCCAAACCGTGTGTCTGTCCAACTAAGTGGATGAGGGCCTCAGTGGCGAGTACCTGTCCTGCTCGTGCCTGATCCTTCAGTCTGGCGACGAGGTTGAGAGCCCGGCCGCGATAGGCCCCTTCAAACGGCATTGCCTCTCCGGCGTCAAGTCCAATACCCACCCGCAGCGGAAGCGATGGGTCTTTGTGGGTCTCCTCAATGAAGCGCTCTTCCAGCTCTACGGCCGCCCGAAGTGCTTGCCGTGCCGAGCCGAAATCTGAACCTTTCCTGGCCTTCTCCACATTACGCCGGAGCAGGGCAGAGGTCAAGCCGCCTATTCCTCGGTGGCCGCGCCGCCCTCGGGATGGCCCTCGATTGCCTCGAGGATGGGGCCGGCCAGGTAGACGCGGCCCCATCTTCTTCCGGTTACCTCCTGCAGAATATCTTCGTCCTCCAACACCCTGACCGCCTGGCGAGCCGTCTGGTTCGACGTGCTGAGAAGCTCAGCAGCCCTGGAGACGGTCATGTACGGGTTGACGAACAGATGGTCGACGAGAGCGAGCGCCCTGGGCTTGTTGCCGAGGCGTGATCGAAACGCCTCGCGCAGATTCATGAGATAGTCCGCCTGCTTCACGGCCACCGTAGCAGTCTCTTTGACGCCGGTGAGAAAGAAGCGTATCCAGCTGTCCCAATCGCCGTGCGTCCGAACGCGCTGAAGCAGGTCGTAATACTCCTGCCGGTGGGCCTCGATGTACGCCGACAGGTAGAGTAGTGGCGCGGACAGGCGTCCCCGCTCCATCAGGAATAGCACGATGAGGAGCCGTCCCACCCTTCCATTGCCATCGAGGAACGGGTGGATCGCCTCGAACTGCTCGTGCGTCACCGCACACTGGATCAGATCAGGCATTGTGTCGCGCTCATGGAGGAAACGCTCCCAGTCGCTCAGCGTCTCCATCATCTCTGATGGCGGGGGCGGAACGTACGGTGCCGTCGTTGGATTACTACCCGGCGGCCCGACCCAGTTCTGTGAGCGCCGAAACTCGCCCGGGGTCGCCTGCTGACCGCGCACGCCCTCCATGAGCCGGGCATGAATTTCCCGCACTAAGCGCAGGCTGAGCGGCAGCTCCTGCAGGCGCTGAATACCATACTCCAACGCATACACATAATTGCGGACCTCGTGCACGTCGGCCGGGTCGTGCTGAGGCCTGATGTGCACCTCATCTAGGAGCAGATCGGAAAGGGTAGCCCTGGTCCCCTCGATGCGTGACGACAGCACCGCCTCACGGCGCAGAGCGGGAGCGATGAGGAGATGCGGGTTCGGGAGCCGCCTGCCCAGGCCGGAGAGCTCGCTCACTGCGGCGTCCGCCCGGGAGAGCTGGACGGCGAGCGTGGAGTCGTACGTCAGCTCGGGCGGCAATGGAGCAGGGACGAAGGCGGCGACACCCAAGCCTTCGGCGGGGTACCCGGACGGGGTACGCACAACCTTGCCGGCACGGGGGCACTGAAACTCAGCAGGATGCATGGAGCGATAGCCGCTTTGCAAGTGTGCTTACGAAGCTCACGAGGCTTTGTAAGAAATCTGCTTAAATTTTACAAAGCTTCCCACCCGGTTGCCAAAGCAGGGGCGGGCTTCCGCCTATTCCTTGATACCTCCATCCTTATACGGGGGTAGCTTTCGCCGCTGCCGTTCGAGGTGCTGCGACTGCGACTGCGTGGAAAGGCAGCGATTGTCGTCTCGCCTCTCGTTGTGGAGGCGGTACGAATTCACATCTCTAAAGTCCACCCCGATGAGCCGCTATCGACTCCTGCCGCTCATACGAATTCCACATGGCTGGTCATATCCTCTGGAGTCAACACGTCGTAGACCAGCATTAAGGTGCGCAGGATCGCACCGGTCGTGGCTTGCTGCGGCGCATACACGATGCCGGCATTCGGGTGACCCGCAGTGTGAAGGCGAAGGAAGTCTGCGTCTTGCGTGAAGATGACCCGGCCCCCTGCCAATGCGAAGGTGAGGTGCTCCTCGTCACGAGCTCCGGCCATGCCCGCCTCCTGGGCTGTCAACACTTCCACCCCACGGAGCCGCAATCCCTCCGTCACTGCTCGCGGCACGTGCTCATCCATATAGAACTTGATACGCCCATCAGCCACCGAGCTTTGCACTCAGTTTCGAAGGCGTGCGCTTGCGGAGCTGGGCAATGAACTGCTCATCGGCACTGATCATCCGGTCAATCTCTTCTCTATGGTCGTAGTAGTAGGCCAGCGCTGCGTACACGTCGGCCAACGTTAGACCGTATTCGGTGGCGATCTCGTCTGCGTTCAGGCCCAGGCGCTCGTGCCAGACGACAATGTCCTGCACCGTGATCCGGTGTCCGGCGATGCGGGGTTTGCCTCCCGCAACGCCCGGGGTAACCTCAATATGAGTCGAGACGGTGTCCAATGCACCCTCCAGCAAACTAGAGCCATTGCTGCGTCAGATCTGTTCCCGTGCCAGATGTCGACAGGACCTGACAATTATCGCGCGATTGTATCGCGAACTCCCGCACCAGCACAGGAGGTCTCCGCTCATAGTCACTGTCAACCTCCGCCTCGCCGCACTCGGTGAAGGAGACAACAACGTCGATCTGCCGTTCGAGGTGCTGCGGCTGGGACTGGGCGGCTCGTCTTGAACTCGATCAGCTCGATGGTTCCGTCTGGACAGCGCAGAATGCGATCGAGCCCCGGTATATGATCGGCTCGTTTCCCTACTTAGCGTCGCGAGGAGACGCGGTCGCAGGATAGGCGTGGCGCCGCAATCGTGATAGCTGTAACAAGTGCCGTGACCAGGACGCGGTATGTCGCACCATGCTGCTCCTTGACTTTGCCTGTCCACAGCTATGTTCTCATGGAAAGGTTGTGCTCATGGTCACCAGGATAACCGCGGACGTGCTCGAAAGCGCCGTATTTTGCAAGTACAAGGCCTACCTCAAACTGAGAGGTGAGCAAGGTGCGAGTTCCGATTATGAGACCTTGCTGACGGGGATCAGGAGTGAGGTTGGACTTCGTGCCGTGGATAGGATCCGGGCCCAACATCCAGCAAGCGAAGTAGTAAGCGACATTTGTCTAACCACCTCGGCGTTACAGCGAGGGCCGCTTTTCATTCTCAACGCCATCGTGGAAGATGATCTCGTCTCTCTTTCCCTCGGAGGGCTGAAGAGAGTACCGGGTGCATCGAAGCTGGGGCAGTTCCTCTATGTTCCGATGCTATTTCACGAGGGGACTCATGTTCGCAAAGAGCAGAGGCTCCTGCTGGAACTGCAGGCGCTGATTCTGTCGCGGTATCAGGGGATCGTGCCTGGCACTGGGATCATCTGGCACGGTAAGGACTGTAAGTCCACGACGGTGCGCCTTAGCCCTGATCCGAGGATCGCTAAGCGATTGCTCGGCGATGTGAAGAAGATGTGCGCTGCCGAGGCACCACCCAAGCTCATTCTCAATGACCATTGCCAGGTGTGTGAATTCCGCCAGCGCTGCCACGACCAAGCCGTAGAGGAGGATAACCTCAGTCTGCTCCGGGGAATGTCGCAGAAGGAGATCTGGAGCTACAGTCGGAAAGGCATCCTCACGGTCACGCAGCTCGCTCACACGTTCAGGCCCCGACGCCGGGGGAAAAGAGCAGGACCGGGAACGAACCGTCGTTCCCACGCTCTGCAGGCATTAGCGGTCCGCGACAAAAGAATCTACGTCCTTGGAGCCCTAGAACTTCCCAACAGTCCCGTGCACATCTACCTCGATGTCGAGAGTGATCCTGACGCCGGGTTCGTTTACCTGATTGGCCTGATCGTCGTGCAGAACGGTGTGGAACGAAGCTACTCCTTCTGGGCAGACGGGAAGGCTCAAGAGTCGGAAATCTTCGAGGAGATGGTAGCCGAGATCACTCGGCACGAGGACTTCCATGTCTTCTGTTACGGGAGCTATGAGCGAACCTTCATCAGCCGGATGAGGAGGACGGCGAAGTCTCAGCCTAGCGTAGACAGAATCCTCGACCGTCTGGTTAATGTCTTGTCGCTGATCTACGCCCACGTCTACTTCCCAACGTACTCCAACGGTCTAAAGGATATAGGCCGATGCGTTGGCTGTTCGTGGTCCGAGCCAGGGGCTTCGGGAATCCAGAGCATTGTGTGGAGATCGCGGTGGGAGGCAAATCGCGGTGAGGAGTGGAAGCAGAAACTCCAAACCTACAACCTGGAGGATTGCGCAGCTCTCAAGACGGTGACCGGGATACTGCGGGCGATCAGCACCAAGTCCACATCGGAAGACGTATCGCTGATGGGGGGTAGGGACCGTCCGCCCATTGCCTTTGTGAAGGATGTCGACAAGCTGGCCGACTTTCACAAGTGGGCACGAGTAAACTTCGTCTATCCAGCCTATGAATACGTCAATAACTGCGCGTACTTCGACTATCAGAAGGAGCGCGTCTACGTCCGAACTGGTAAGTCTGCCCGAAAAAGCAGGCGGTCCAAAGTGCCGTCTCCCAATCGTACGCTCAAGGCTTCCAGGCAAATCACAATCGTCGCGACACAATGCGCTGTTTGCGGCAGTGCGGATGTAATTGGCGGTGTCGAGAAAGAGGTCCGGACCCAGGAGCCGAGAGTGAAGCGAGCGTTCGATCTGACGTTGACGCCAACTGGGATTCGACGCACGGTGATCGAGTGCAGATCGTCGGTGCATCGATGCCTGACCTGCGGGGAGGAGTTCATTCCTCCTCAGCACCAAAGGCTCGATAAGCATTATCACGGACTGAAAAGCTGGGTGATGTTTCAACATGTTGCCTACAACATCAGTCTCAAGACGCTCTCGAAGATGTGTGAGGAATTCTTTGGAGTACGCGTCTTCCCTCCGGAAGTCCACATGTTCAAGGGGTTGATGGCACGCTACTACGCACCGACGTACCGAAGACTGCTCGCAAAGATCCTGTCGGGAGGACTCCTCCACGTGGATGAGACCGAGGTCAAGCTGCGAAGTGGGAAAGGATATGTCTGGGTGTTCACCAGCCTCGAAGAGGTGGTGTATATGTATCGACCCACGCGAGAGGGAGATTTCTTGCGCGAGCTGCTCGCCAACTTTCGCGGAGTGCTCGTCTCTGATTTCTACGGCGCCTACGACAGTATCGAGTGCCCGCAGCAAAAGTGTCTCATCCATCTCATACGGGACATCAACCAGGAACTGCTGGATGCCCCATTCGACGAAGATCTGAAATTAGTCGCTCAACCCTTCGGCGCCCTACTGCTCCGGATCGTCGCTACGGTCGACGAGTATGGACTGAGGCGCCATTACCTCAGACAGCACAAAGCAGACGTCGAGCGATACTTTCGATCTCTCCAAGAGCAGACCATTTCCTCGGAAGCTGCGGAGGGCTTGCGGGCGCGGTTGATCAAGTATCAGGACAAGCTGTTCACCTTCCTCGACCATGATGGGGTGCCCTGGAACAATAACAACGCCGAGCATGCCATCAAGCAGTTCGCGTACTACCGAGAGGGAACCGTCGGGACCATGGTAGAAACTGGACTGGCCGACTATCTGCTTCTGCTGAGCATCTGCCAGACCTGTCAGTACAAGGACTTGAGCTTTCTCAGCTTCCTGTTGTCGAGAGAACTGGATGTGGACGTGTTCGCTCGGAGCAGCCACCGGAGGCGGAAGCGCTCCGCCATCGAACTCTATCCGGAGGGATTCGTGCCCCCTCACTTCGTCAGTCGTCATAGGAAGGAGTCGTGTCAGGAGCCTGGCGGAGCCGAGCTGCCGGAGCCTATTGCTGCGGACGTTCGCCCTTAGAGAGAGCGATGTCCTCTTCCAAGAGTGCTCGTAGCTGTGCCACTTCGCCTCGCAGCTCGCGGATCTCTTGGGCCGTGGACCCTTCTCGCTGACGCTGATCGCCTACGCGAGCTTCTCCCCCATCTGCGCTCTCGCCCTCGTATTGCCCACCGCCTATGCTGTCGTTGCCAACACCGTTGGGGAGCCAAAGCACGCCGGCGTTGCGTCGAAGGACCTCGAATCCTTGGCGTCGATCTGCCGTTCGAGGTGCTGCGGCTGGGACTGCGCGAAGCATAGGCATAATTGTTTTGTTGTTATTTGTTGGTGGGTAAGTAAACAATTCGACTAGACTCGGGCATGACAACCCGTCCGTCTCACGAGCCCAAACCCGGGACACGCGGCCGACAGCCGCGGGCCACCATCTTCCAGCTTCTCGAGGAGGAGGTTGCCGAGCTGCGAGGCCGGTTCGGTGGCTTGCCCTCCCCCGCCGAGGCCGAGGACATCTGGGGCGACATATGGTACCAGGAGGTTCACAACTCCACGGCAATCGAGGGCAACACCCTTGCGCTCCGGCAGGTCGAAGTCCTGCTCCGCGAAGGACGGGTCACCGGGGAGAAGAGGCTGAGCGAGTACCTCGAGGTGTTCGGGTACGCCGAGGCGGCAAAGTAGAGACCCTTTCCCGAATCGCTCGCCCACCGGCACGCGGCCTTTGAGCGTATTCATCCCTTCCTCGATGGCAACGGCCGCACAGGCAGGCTTCTCACCAATCTCATCCTGATTCGCCTCCAGTACCCACCGGCGATTATTCGCAATCGCGCGCGAGATCGTTACCTCAGGTCGCTGCGCAAAGCGGACGCCAACGACCTGGGACCACTCGGCGAGCTTCTCGCTCGGAACGTGCTCGACACACTTCGTCGCTTCGTCGTGCCTGCGGTTGCAGGTCCGGCCCGGCTCGTCCCTCTCGTCTCGCTGGCCGATCAGGAGCTCAGCGTGTATGCGCTGCGAGAAGCGACTGTCCGAGGGCGGCTGCGGGCGGTGCACGACGATCAGGGCCGATGGCGCAGCAGCCGGAGGTGGGTCGAGGAGTACGGGGCGAGTCGCTCGCCCCGAGGGCGACGCCGGAAGTGATGGACGGCGCCAGGTCGACCTCGTTGGGCCGGTCTTCCCCTCTGCCTCCGCCGCTTCGGACTTTCTGGCCGGCCGCCGCCCGCTCAGCTACGAGCGGGTTAGGAAGCTTGCAACCTTCTTCCACGTGTCACCGGCGGTGTTCTTCTCCCGACCAGGTGAGGAGTCAGAGGGAAACGTGAAGGGATAGCAGCCGGGTTCCCGAGGAACTCCTGCAGCGTGACTCGAAGGTGATGAGGTGATGCTCTGGTACGATCAAGCGCAGGTGCGACCCAGGAGGCGAGGTAGCATACGATGGAGCCGGAAAGTATCCTGGACCAGACGCGCGTGCCACTCGATATCAACGGGCTCGAAAACGAAATCAAGGTAGTTAAAGCAGCTATTGAAGTGGGAGCTGCCGGTGCCGGCCTACGCGATGGCAACCGCTTGCCATTCACTGTCGAGTCGCAAGAACAGACGCAGTGGTGCTGGGCTGCTATTGCTGCGAGCGTATCGAAGTACTACGACTCCACCGGTAACTGGAAACAATGCGAACTCGCGAATCATGAGCTGGGGCAGCAAACGTGTTGCGACGATGGAGCGACGCCGCAGTGTAACCGACCCTGGCGCTTGGATTACGCTCTGCACACGGCAGGTAATCTGGAGAACTGGTCCGAGGGCGCGACCTCTGTAGTTGGGATCCGTGCCGAGGTCGATGCTGAGCGCCCCCTAGGCATCAGAATAGGGTGGCAGGGCGGAGGTGGACACTTTATTGTTGTGGCAGGCTACGGAGCAGGTGCTGACCCGCTCCTCGCTATCGAGGATCCTTGGTTAGGACAAAGAGACGTGAACTACTCGACATTGCTGACCACGTACGATGGCACGGGATCATGGACGCACAGCTACTTTACGCACGGCTAAGGAGGGTAAGACATGCCCATCATCGAATCTCGTCCCCCAGCACAAGTGCTCAACGCGATAAAGTCCAGGCTTGATAAGCTTGCTGTTGGGGGCGCGTTCCGAACCAAGGCGCTGGAGGGCGTGCGTACTCGGGACCTTAGCCTAACGGCTCCCCACCAGGTCTATACCCTGGGGCTGACTGACCTGACGAACGGGCACGGCTTAGGAAATGCGCGACCAACAGGATGGGAGTATCTTGTCGAGCACGACCGATCTGTTGTTGCCAGTGCTGAAGTAGCGATGGAGGGAGTCAAAGGCTCCGCATTGTCCCCACAGCTGACCAAGGGTCCATATGTGCAATCCGAGAAACAGGCATTGGCCGCGGCAGAGCGTCTTGACCAGGTACGGAGGGGCTCCTTTGAAGCGCGCTTGCTGCGGATACCCGCTCTGTACGTCCTGGCCCTCTGGCTCAGGGATACGGAGGGGGATGCGGACATAATCTTGCCTCTGGCACCTGCGCCAGCGGAGCTGGACACGAGCCGAACATACACTCCCGAGGAATTTACCCGGACATTGCAGGAATCGGCCCGTCGACAGTTAGAGTTTGATACGTCCCCGGACAGTCTCCAGTCAGCGCTGGGGGGTGAGTCTTAGCGTCACCCTCGGGCCGCGGTCCCGGGCATCGCTTCGTCGTGCCTGCGGTTGCGGGTCCGGCCCGGCTCGTCCCTCTGGTCTCGCTGGCCGATCAGGAGCTCAGCGTCTATGCGCTGCGAGAAGCGGCTGTCCGAGGGCGCCTGCGGGCGCTACACAACGTTCTCCCCATGTGCAGTCACTGCTAGGTAGCACATCAGCGCCAGATCAAGGGATCATGCTATACGCAGGGTCGACTCATGGCTGTCTGCTCTTAGGACCTGGCGCTCAGAAATCTGAACGCCGCGACTTTCCTCCGTATGAACTATGAATCTGCTGTCGGGACTTTCTAGGTGATGTAGATAGGCAATAACCGCCTCACGGACAAGTTGTGACACCGTCTGCTCCGAGCGAGCGCTCCAGTCCATCAGGCAGTCCGCGACCTGCGGCTCAAGCCGAGTCGAGACCACAACGCCTGTTGGTTTGTGCACCTTGACTCGATCTGTCACCTCTTCTCCGAGGTCTACTTGCTCATCCATGTCGGCATGTTCATCCATAAG
>Ga0207416_1001618_pt1 | contig 28456 bp, 23 predicted proteins | sample PaiPotPPM11metaG_FD_184107 | JGI IMG/M metagenome (GOLD analysis project Ga0207416, IMG submission 184107) | Iron sulfur acid spring bacterial and archeal communities from Banff, Canada, to study Microbial Dark Matter (Phase II) - Paint Pots PPM... ... | reverse complement strand
AACGGTCTTGGTGGACCCAGGGGCCAACGACCTGCCCCGTCCCGGCGCCGCCGAGCTGGCGGTACCGCCAGCTCGGCCAATTGTCAATCACCCTCATGATAGCTCACTTCAACATACAAGGGGCCAGCTCCTGCCGTGCCCGCCCCGGCTCAATGCTTGTGCGCGGTGCTGTAGCGTCGCGGCGGCGCTCAGGAGGAGAAGGCAAACCTGCCGGCAGTGAGCTGATTCATCGCGCGTGTCTGCGCTTAAAGGTGTAGAGACGAGCCATCAGGGGTTCGGTCCCAACGGGTTCGATCATGAAGTCATCGGCGCCGGCGTTCAATGCAGCGATGATCTGGTCCACTGAACCCCGTTTCGCCAGCAAGAGAATAGGAGTGAGGACGCCGGCTGCTCGTATTTGTCGGCAGAGCTCGCTCGTATCTGCCCCGCGCATCGGAACCTGGAGCATGACTACGTCGTAAGATCCGCTGTTCGCGAGCGCCAGCGCATTTCCTCGATCGTGGGCGACCTTGGCCCCGCTGTCCTCCTTGAGCTGTAGATGCTGGAGGAGCGATGTCGCGCGTCTCTCGTCTTCGACGATGAGCACTCGTAGCTCATCGTCCTGGACGGTGGGAAGGCGCTCCCGGACGGTTGTGCTCGGCAAGGCCATACCTGCGACTCCTTTCATCCAGTTGGGCGCTTCATCTGAGAGCGTTTACCCGAAGTGTGCTGCCGGCGACGGAGCGCTCGGCCTACGAATAATTACGGAGCGCTCGGCCTACGAATAATTACGGAGCGCTCGGCCTGCGAATGATTCGGATTTACTCACTGCTTACAATCTCAGCCTACGTCACCAACATGAGGATCCCATTTGACGAAGATGATGCTTTCATGACGAATCACGCGAACGATGAAAGGGTTCAGACAAGTCGGTCGACGCTACACGTCGGTGCGGCGGCAGTTTGCCCAGGCGGGAGAAGGCTGCCGTCTAGCCGGAATACGTACACATATCGTTGAGTAGCCTCGCGAGTTGGCGGATCTCCATTCTCAGAGGCAATGGGATCTTCCTCGAGGTCCAAGGGTCCCACCGCCCGATACCGAGCCACCACGCGGGCGTAAGCACGAAGATGCCTACTCATGCGGGGTGAGTATCCCTCGATGACCACAAGGTCAAACCCGGCGCGAACGGCTGCCGCCAGCCGGGTGAGCGATCTGGGAAGTCGCGGCGCGGTGCAACGAACTCCATTCCCACGGAGATAGAAGACCATGAGCTCGTTATTTGCCAGCGCGCGGCCGCCGGCATGCTGCTGAACATACCTAGCCGCCCGAGCAAAGCCTGATCGCTCCGATACCAGGTTCCACGAGCTGCTGAAGCCGAGACCGGCGATCACGATCACACCAGCGAGCAGAACCATCCTCCAGAGTCCGACAAGCCGAGTCTGGCTCACCATGCTCACCACCGCTCCGGCGGCGAGCAGCGCGGAGAAGGGCAGCGCTGCGTCGAGATTCCTGGGGACCGCGATGGGAGCAAACACGTAGACCAGATAAGGGAGGCCGATAGCGATCAAAGCCATCATCCACGGCAGGGTGCGGCGCGCAGCCGCGATTCCTGCTCCTATCAGAACAAGGATCAGCATGAGCCAGCCCTGCCGCACGACGTACCACTCCACATAGATAAGAGGGCTAAAACGGAAAACTGATTGCCTGCCCCCATGCAGCTGGTAAAACACCTCCTGGAGATAGGATGTCGGCTGGCGGCTGATCTCGTTGCGGAAGATGATGGTACCGTGAGCCTGGAACAGGAGGCCGATAACCTCCCAGAGTATCGGTGCCAGTACCAGTGTGCCTCCCCACACAGACAAAGCGCGGATCGTTTTCCATTCCCCACGGCGCCGGCTCCACATGAGATCCAATCCGACAATTGCTGCGATGTAGACCAGCAAACGGTAATTGATCGTGAATGCCAGTCCCATGAGCGTTCCCGCCATTGCCAGGTAGGTCAGCCGATCCGGGCGGAGCCACGCTCGCCGTTCGGGTTCATGCCGCCAACCCCGCGACCACACGAGAACGCCACTGAAAAACACCAGGTTCGCATCACTTTCGGAAAGCGCTGAGCGCGCGTAGATAACGTCATACTGCGAGACGCCAAGAAAGAGAGCTGCGAGGAGGGCCGTCCCGGAGCCGAAAAAGTGTCTCGCCAGAGCGTAAAGAACTGCGACTTCGAGGACACTCGCGGTGGCGTTGAGGAGCACTGGCGAATAGTCGTGCACGCCCAGAGCCCCGTATGCCAGGGCGATGAGGAGAGCATGGCTAGGCTTAGCGGTGCCCACGGCTTTTCCGGCAATTTGTGACGCGCCACCGCAGCACAATTGTTCGAGAACCGACTGCAGCCGGACGCCTTCAAGGGCGAATTTCCCCTCGTCCCAGTACACGAGTCCCCGCTTCGACACGTCGGCGAAGCGCAGCATGGCTGAGAACACCAGGATAGGCACCACCATCCATGCTGCTGCCGGGATCGACGCAGGCCATGCTGTCAGGCGGGATAGGCGCATCCAGACGGCCGTTGAAGAGCGATGAGCGTTCTCGACCATCACGTAATCAGCCAGATGGCAGTCCGGCGGAGCTGAAGCCGCACGTAATGGGCGTCGAGATAGGTAGTGAATCCTTTCGGATATGAGACGGGATCGCTGTGCGGCTGCAAGACCACCACACTTCCAGGTTGCAGACGTCGTTCAAGATAGCGGGCATTCACCACGTCGTGGTCGTTCCAAAAGTAATGTGCCACCGCGGGCCGTCCCCCAAGATAGGCGTATTCAAATCGATTGGCGAGAATCGGCGCCCCGGGACGTGTGGACCGATCAATGAGCTGAATCACAGGACGAACATCCGAAAACCGGGTAGCGATTATGTAGCCTCGATTCGAGACCAGCGTCAAAACCCCTATGCCCCAGCCGATGGTAACGGCGAGGGCACCAAGCACCGCGACACGAGGCGAAACGCGGACAAGTCGAGCAGCTAGAACCGCACCGAGGAGCGCTGCAAAGGGTGCGACAGGCACGAAATAGTGTGAATAGGTTGACGACCCAAATACGAAAAGGCAACCGCTCGCGAAACCCAACACGAGCCAAAGCGGCTGTCGCCCTCTCACCACGGCAGCGACGGCGAAGGGATTGACGACTAGCCAGAAAATCACCGTCGTGGTCAGGCGCATGTTCAGGAGAGTCTGGCTTCGGTGCAAGAGCTGCCACGCGACGGTGTCGTCGTACAGCCGGTGAGCTTCTCCCAGATAGGGAGCGAACAGAAGGGCAGTCGCCGCGAGCCAGCCGGCAAGGCAGGTAAGCGCGCGTCGAGGCGCAGCCACTATATAGACGGGCAGGAAAACGAGCATTGGGTACTTGATCCAACAGGCAGCACCGAGGCATGCCCCCGCCAGCATGGCTGCCGGGTACCCGCTTGCGGGTGTCGAACGTTTCGTCAGCAAGAGCGTCAGTCCGGCCATGGCGAGCGCGGTCATCAGTACCTCCTGATCGACTCGCACCGCGGAGACCAGGGCGACGGGGTTCGTGGCGTAAAGGATGCCCGCTGCGAGCGCCGGGCGCCGGCCGTAGAAATGTGCGCCCAGACGCCAGACAAGCGTCGCCGTGACACTGTCGACGACAACGTCGCCCAAGCGAGCCAGCGGCCACCACAAGGCCGTGAGAGGGTCCAGAAGTCGAAGCGCGACCAGGATGCCGGGTGGATGGAAGAACGTGAAGTCTCGATAGGGGAGTGCTCCATGGGCCAGATCGCGTCCGAGAGCCAGGTAAACGAACTCGTCCTCATCGAAGGTGTTCGCCATGAGCGCCGAAAATACCAGCCTCAGTCCCAATGCCAGCCCAAACACAGCGAGAGCATCGCGATAGCGGGGTGAGAACCGCCGGAGTCGATTGCGCCACGGAACAGCGCTCGAGTCGGTCTGACCGCTCAAACCGTACCGATCTCGAACTTGCTCGTGTCCCGTCGCCGCAGCGCGCACTATCAATGTCTGGTGTCCTCCCGGGTACCGGCCCCTTTCGCGGGAGGACTCTATCAGGAGTACTCCCTCTGCACCGACATTGTGGTCTTTTAGGGGATAGACGGGGCCACCGGTGTCACGTATGCTACCGATGAACGAGTGTACCTGTCACCGAAGCACACAGCAGAGTTCCCTGCCCGCCGGCACCGGGGATTGGGACGGGGACGGGGCTGCCCTGGTGTTGGGGAAGCGATGTGTTAGGTGGGCAGCCCCGCCCCATTACTCGCGCGCTCGCACCTTGCGAATTCGCACGCTCGTGGCCAGGATCGCTCCATCGCCCCGGAGGTATCCGCTCACGTGGACCGACATCCCCACCTGGATCGTCGAGCTCGCGGCACCGGTGATGACCGTGGAGCTCGTGATGATTACCTGATGGGAACCATCGCCCGTGTCGAGTACGAAGCCGTCCGCGGACACAGCGCTGACCGTTCCGTCCAGTCCAATGCGGGCTCGATGGACCAGGATCTTCCGCGCAAAGACTACTCCAGGTCCGCCGTTGTAGCCATAGACGGTGACGTCATCACCGGCTACGAGATCGGACAGGCTCAACGTTTCCGAGGCCCGCGTGACGGCGGTCCGGTCGCTGACGCGGACCCGGACAGGCCCGGTGTCGGTCTTGAGGGTGATGACCTGCCCCTCGATTGCAGTCACCGCTGCACGGAGCGTCTCGGTCACCAGTCGTACGTCGATCTGAGTCACAGCTACTGTCCCGTCGGTGCGCACCGTGCCACGCACGTGAACTTTTGCGCCGACAGGGATATCCGTTGGCTTGAGCGCAAGTTCTTCCTGCCCGGTCGAGATCTGAGTGCCTTTGGAAAACCGGAGCTGGAACCGATCGCCTCGTGAAGTCCGTGCAACCGCCGTGGGTGCCCTGGCGACAATTGTGGCGCTGAAATCGAGCTGAGGGTGCAATATATAGACGGTCACGGCTCGAACCGAGCCCGAGCTTTCGACGTAGCCGTTCACCTGCACATATGCATCACGGTGAATGGCGCTCGGTGTCAGTTTTTGACTATGGTCGCTCACGCTGACGCCCGCCGGTAGATCCACATCGACGTTTTGCCGGGATGAGGTGCTTAGCAGAAATCGCCCGCGCGTGGCCTGAGTCACGCGGCCCTTCACGGTCCGGGCCTTGACGGTAAGAGTGAGCGTCGAGGCGAGCAGCGTCCTGCCCACCATACGGCCTCGCGCTGAGACGCGCACACCCACGAAGAGCGCAGCTCCAGGAGCCTGATTACCCTGCAACCGGATGTGAACTCCCGGTGCCAGGCGCACCTCATGGCTGGCACCGAAGTCGTCGACAATCACTAGAGAAGAGCCGGTGATCCGCGACACCGTGCCTCTGATCGTTATCAACTTGATCTTCACCGACGCTCGAGAGGCAAGGATGCTTGTCGCTGCTAAGGTGCCTTGGTCCAACGTGCCCACCGCCCGGACCTTGTCTCCCGCACGCAAGGATGTGAGATGGACCACCTTCCCGTCCAGGCTAATCACGGTGTGGGAGGTTATAGCGACGAGGTAGCGCTTTCCTCGCGAGGCGATGGTCAGTCCCGAGCCGGAGATGGCTACTATCGCACCGGAAATGGTGTGCGGGCGGCGGTACGCAGCATAGACGTGCACGCGTTCTGCCTCGAGCGTCTTACCGACTCGATATACACGCACGGATACCTCGTCTCCAATGCGTACGCCGCTCGATCCGACTCGAGCCGATCCAACCTCGTAGACCGTGGATGCCTGCAGACTGATGGTTATAGCGCTGTGGCCTGCCTCCAGGCGGAGCTCGCCATGCGCCAGCGACACCACCCGACCCCGTAGCGTGATAAGGCTGTGTGTGACTCGACTCTTCGCGATGTGGATGCTTGTCGCGGTAAGACGCCCTCCGCTACAACAGGCTCGAATGGTGACCAACTGGCCTGCCCTGAGCGAGTGCACGGAGCCGTGCGCAGTACCCACATAGATGACGGTTTGTTCCGTTAGCATTACCGTATAGCTACTCGAGCCCACTCGCACCGTGATTGCTCCGTTCCCCACCGTAGCCAGCGTGCCACGCAGCTCGACATGCTTCATCGTCGCGCGATGTCGGTACACGTGTATGTTGACGGCTATCAGACCGTGATCGCCTGGCTGAATGCGGATCTGGACTTTGTCTCCCACATGCAGGTCACGTACCGACCCCTCGTTGCTTCCGACGCGTATCCGCGTGCTCGAAGTCACGAGGACATGCATCGTCTTTCCGCCGGCCGCTATAAGTACATCTTCTCCCTGGATGCGCATGACCGTGCCGCGTACCGTGTAGGCCTTTGGCTTGGTCGGATAGATACGTATGCGGATGGCCCGAATCTGTCTTCCCTGGACAAAGCCCCGTACGCCTACGTGATCACCCTGTCGCACGGACATGTGACCCTTTTTACCCTTCTCGATCACCTGTGTATTGGACGTGGAACTGACGAGATAGCTGCCGTGGGTTCTGGTTTTCAGCGTGAAACTGTTTGCATGGATGCCACTCGCGACCCCGCGGAGCGTGACCGGTCCTGGCTTGCTGCGCGCCGCGACCTGATCGGTGCTCATGACCAGTCCCACGAGCGCCGGGCCCACACAGCAGATGATCGTCCAGACCGCGACTTTCATCGCTGAATCCATCCTCTCGAGCAACTCTCGCTCGCCTGGAAAGCGTCCGACTCACCGCTGATCGCGGTGCGCGCCGACCTCGCCGCCGGGAGTGGACTCACTGGCGTGAGTACCGCCGTCGAACGCGCCGTTCCGCCACCGGATCGTTTTCGACGTTCTCACTATATCACGAAAAGTGAGTCTGTCAAGCAGTTGTTAGGACCAGATTGAACCGCTGGTCGACGTTCGCCGTCCAACCCGGTGGAACCAGTGTTGCCGAGCCCGTACGCCGCCGGACCAGGGACTGCGCCGATCAGGACGCTCGGCCTAGCTGGCACGCTCCTGTCTTCAAGGTACAGGCAACCGGGCGTGATTGACGTCTCCGCAGGCGTCCCTCACGACGTGCTTCGCGCTTCGCAGCCGTTACTAGCGCATCTGTTCTGGCGACCGCGATGCGACCCAGCTTGACACTTGCGCTATTTCCTGGTAGCATGTGGGACAGGCGTTCTAGGGATAGAAAGGTTTGGACTATGAGAAGCACCGGCGAGCGTATGCGGGCCCGTATCCTGGAGGCAATCGCGGACCTGTCCGAGCGCAATCAACGGCCACCTACCAACCGGGAATTGGGATTGTACCTCGGTGGCAAGTCCACCGGACACATTGACTATCACCTTCGAATTCTCAAGGAGCAAGGCAAGATTCATCACGACGCCAAGAAGAGTCGAGGTATCGCTCTGGCTGATGGGCAGCGCGAGCATCTCTCGCAACGCAGCGGCCAGGTTCCGGTCGTGGGCACGATCGCGGCCGGGAGGCCCATCGAAGCCGTACTCGAACGCGACCAGTACGTCTCTGCGCCGGGGGTGACCGGGGAGGACCTGTTTGCCTTGCGCGTCCGTGGCAAATCCATGATCGACGATCTCATCGACGATGGAGACGTCGTGGTATGCCGCCGACAGAGCGTCGCTCAAAACGGCGACACAGTTGTAGCGCTTCTGACCTCCGGTCCGACCGAGAGCGGCGAAGCGACCCTGAAGCGTTTCTATCGTGAGGACGACCAGATCCGGCTCGAGCCACGCAACCCGACGATGAAGCCTCTGTATGTAAAGCCGGATGATCTCCTGATCCAGGGCAAGGTGGTAACCGTCATCCGTCAGCTCTAGCGAAGCGACGATGGCAGGATATTGAGCTGATCCCGGTATTTGGCCACCGTACGGCGAGCCACGCTATATCCGAAATCTTGTAGCTGCAAGGCGATCTCCTGATCGGTCATGGGGCGTTGCTCGCGAGCGACCATGTCCTTGATAACATCCTTCACGCTAAGCGACGCAGAGAAGAAGTTGCTGAACGGGATCACCTCACCCGTTGGCAGCATCACATACTTGACCGCGGTAGCCCGGCTCACCGTTGACTCGTGAATTCCCGTTTGCTCGGCCAGCATGGCTCGAGTGAGCGGCTTGAGATGCCGTACACCGTTCTCCAGGTACTCGCCCTGGTACTCGACCAGGAAGTTGGTGATCTTCTGCATCGTCTGGCGGCGCTGATTGATGTTCGCGATGAACATCTTGGCCCGCGACACGTAATGCTGGATATGCTCACGCTCTTCCTCCGAGATCGGCGAACTGCAGTTGTTAGCCTGCGCTAGCAGCTGCTGGTACATGGAATTCACGGAGAGCGCGAAGCGGCGCGACTCGACGACTTCGACGTCAAATCCGGATCCATCCTGCTTCGCGGTGATCACGACATCCGGCATGACATAGCCCTGCACCGGCCTTGGGCCGCTACGGGTAGGCACACCGTCGAACCCCTGAGCCGGATGCGGATTCAACTTCGATTTGATGAACTCCCAGCCCTCCTCGACGTCTTCGACGTCCACGCCAAGCTGTTGCGCAATTCTGTTGAACTTGTGCTTGCCGAGGTCATCGAGATGGTCGAGCACCAAATCAATCGCCAGCGGGTGCTCGACGCCCTGAGACGCAAGATATTTCAGCTGGAGGACCATGCACTCCTGCACATCGCGGGCGCCGATACCGGGCGGCTCGAGGTTCTGAAGCTGCTCAATAACCCGTTCAACCCGCTCCGGATCAACATCAAACTTGGTAACGACCTCATAGGTCGAACAGCGGAGGTAGCCGTCACTGTCCAGACTGCCGACCAGATATTCGGCGATCGGCATATCTTCCACGGTCACCATCGCGCCAAGGTCGGTAAGGAGCTTCTCCTCCAACGTGACTTGTGCCGCCACCAGCGTGAGTGGGTCGAAGTCCTCGTCGCGAGTGATCACGGAGCTGTTCCAGGCGATGTTCTCGAGATACTGCTCGGTTGGATCCGGCATGGTCGGCTCTTCCGATTTCCGCGTACAGCGCTGGCAGGTCTCGCCCTCGATGGGCTGGCCACAGGTTGGGCAGACGTTGAGATCAACCATTTCGAGCGCGGGATTGTCTTCCAACTCCCTCGAAATCTCCGCTTGCAGCTCCTGTGACGACATCTCCAGAATGTGGTTTGCCGCGATCAGGCGCGGTGAAACACGCACCTGAGTCTCGGGAACGACCTCTTGATTTAGTTCCATCATGGGACTGTTATACCTCTGCCCGACTCATAGTTGCCATCGAGCATACGGTGTCACCCTTGTTGAGACGCATTACGATCACGCCCTGAGTGGCACGGGCCGTTTCACGGATGCTTCGGACGTCCGTACGCGTCACCAATCCCTCGGCCGACATCATGAGCACTTCCGCGTCCTCAGCATTCACAACCCGGGCGGCCACGATCTCGCCGGTCTTGGGAGTCACCCTGGCGGCGGACATTCCCTGGCCACTGCGCCGCTGCACCTTGTAGTCCATCAGCGGACTGCGCTTGCCATATCCGTTCCTCGTCACTACGAGTAAGTGCGTGCTGTCCTTGCCGACGAGCTCCATGCGAATCACGGAGTCATTCGGGCGCAGGCTAATGCCCTTGACACCCGCAGCCTCTCGACCCATGGGGCGGACCTGATCCTGGCTAAAGCGGATGGAATGCCCCTTGTACGTTACCAGCATGATGTCCTCATCTCCATCGGCTACCTTCACCCAGGCAAGCTCCTCACCGCTATCCAGCGTAATGGCACGCAGGCCGTTGCGCCGCACGTTGCGGAATTGCTCGAGCGCAGTGCGCTTGACAGTCCCTCCGGTCGTGGCCAGGACCATGAAGCCACTGGTTTTTCCCTTCGGCACCGTGAGGACGGCCGACACATTCTCGCCGGCGTCAAGCTGAACCAGGTTCACGACCGGAAGCCCCTTTGCTTGCCGGCTGGCGTCCGGCACGTCGTAGACCTTCAACTGGAACACGCGGCCGCGGTTGGTGAAGAACAGGATATTGTCATGCGTGTTGGTCACGAATAGCTGCTCCACCGCATCGGCGTCGCGGGTGACCATCCCAATGATGCCCTTTCCACCTCTGCGCTGCGGTTTGTACGTGGCGCTAGCAATGCGCTTGATATAGCCTTTACGGGTCATCGTGACGATGACCTCTTCATCCGGGACGAGATCCTCCTCGGTGAGGTCGCCCGCTTCCTCGTGTACGATACGCGTGCGACGCTCATCCCCGTACTTCTCGCGTACCTCTTTGAGCTCATCTTTGACCACGGCGTCGATCTTGCGCGGGTTGCTCAGCAGATCTTCGAGTCGAGCGATCGACTTCAAGATCTGCGCGTACTCGTCCAGAATCTTCTTGCGCTCGAGCGCTGCCAGTCGGGAGAGCTGCATGGCCAGAATCGCTTTCGCCTGTGCATCCGACAGGGTAAAGCTGGCCACGAGGTTCTTATGGGCAGTCTCAGGCGTCTGTGACTTCCGGATAGTTGCAATGACTTTATCGAGATTGTCCAGTGCGATCTTGAGACCTTCCAGGATGTGGGCACGCTCCTGAGCTTTCCTGAGCTCGTACTCTGCCCGCCGCCGGACGATCAGGCGGCGATAGGTCAGATAGTGTCGGAGGATCATGTCCAGACTCAGCACGCGTGGCTGCATCTCGACCAACGCCAGCATGTTGATGGAGTACCCGGTTTGCAGCGCCGTGTGCTTGAAGAGTTGATTCAGCACCGACTGCGGTTGGGCCTCACGTTTCAGCTCGATGACGATTCTCATCCCCCTACGGTCTGACTCATCCCGCAGGTCGAAGATGCCCGGCAACTTTTTCTCGGCATACAAGTCTGCAATGCGCTCAACGAGGACTGCTTTATTGACCTGATAGGGTAGCTCGGTCACCACAATCGCCCAGCGGCCGCCTCTTAGCTCCTCGAGGTGATGAACAGCACGTATGACGATCTTGCCGTGACCCGTGCCGTACGCGTGATCGATACCCTCGCGGCCCAGAATCACGCCGCCCGTGGGAAAGTCAGGGCCCTTTACAAACTCCGCGAGATCGGCGTTGGTTGCTTCGGGATGATCCACCAGATGCATGGTGGCGTCGCACACCTCCCGTAGATTGTGTGGCGGGATGTTAGTCGCCATGCCCACCGCGATGCCCGTTGAGCCGTTGATCAAGAGATTGGGAATGCGACTAGGGAGTGACAGAGGCTCGATCTCTCTGCCGTCGTAGTTCGGCTGCCAGTCAACCGTCTCCTTATCGATATCGGCCAGTAGCTCGTCGGTAATGGCAGCCATGCGAGCCTCGGTATACCGCATCGACGCGGCAGCATCACCGTCAATCGAGCCGAAGTTACCCTGGCCATCGACGAGTGGATAGCGCATGCTGAAGTCCTGAGCAAGTCGGACTAGCGTGTCGTAGGCAGCCGCATCGCTGTGTGGATGGTACTTCCCGAGCACTTCGCCGACCACGGCGGCACTCTTCCGATAGCCTGCCCGCGCATTCAAGCCCAGCTCATGCATCGCGTACAGAATTTTCCGATGAACCGGCTTTAAACCGTCGCGTACATCGGGAAGTGCACGCGAGACGATGACGCTCATGGCGTAATCGAGGTACGATTCGCGCATTTCCTGTTCGATATTGATCGACTCTATGCGGCCAGCATTATCCATTCAGTATCTGCCCTTTTCCCCTCAAAACGTAGGTAAAATCACACTCAATTGTACCGTTTTCTCGCCCGCTTCATCAACATTTCGGTGCGAGGAGGGATGTCATGTTTGGGCCGCCCGGGCGGATGCCGGACGACAAGTTGGCGCTCCTTTCCGTCGCGGGATATACTTTGCCCGTTGGCGACGCTCCCTATGGACGACGAACTCGTTCTCCTCACCTCCTATTTCAATCTGGCAGGTGGACGCAGACAGGACGCGGCGGATACCTTCCGGGTAGAACCCAGCCTGGCTTCCGGCACATCGCCGGATGGCCAGGCAGCGCTCTATGTCGTGACCGAGTCTTCGACGGGCGGCCACATGGGCCCGCGAGCCCGCCGCCGTGCGGCCGACGTGGTGGCCTGGGAGTATTCCAGCCATGGCGAGGATCCGCCGGCCGTCCGACTCAAGCGTGCCCTTCGTGCGGCGCATGAAGCGGTGCTCCGTGAGTTCGACGGACACGTGGCGGTCGGCCTGAGTGCCATGGCCGTTGAGCGAGACACGGTGTACCTGTGCCAGGTTCCGCCTGCCCAGGTATACGTCCTTCACGATGGAGGCCTCCACTCCATTTCCGCAAACGTTGGTGGTGCGTCGCCTTTCACGAGCGCTCTCGGGTCGAGCGGCGGTCCAGATGTCTCGGTCTTCCGTGATCAGATCGGACAGGAGGATGTGGTAGTCCTCTGTTCGAGCTGGTTCCGGAGGAGCGTGGATCCGGAGGACCTGCGCGAGTGCTTTGCCGCCGAGACGGCCGACGACATAGCCGAATGCCTGCTCGATCTCGCTCGGCAGAACGACGTTCAAGACGCCACCGGCATCGTAATCGAGGCGGGCTCGGCGCGCGAGCTTGAGACGCAGTTGGCCGAAGACGAGGTGCCCCGTTTCATGGAACAGGTCGACACGGCCGTCCAGGCACTGGCCGACGTTGGCCGTATGCTCTTGAGCGAGCTCCGTCCGGTGGACCAGCGAGACGGACGGCGACGGGCTGCGCAGGCAGCAAACCTCGAAGGCGCCGCTCCGCCCTGGGAGGCGGACGCAGCGTGGCGTGATTCACCGGGCACCGACATGGAAAGGGGTACGGGACCGCCACAGCACCCTGATGTGTCGCCCGGCGGTGCGCCGGCGGCCGTACCAGCGCTGGAGCCTGAAGTGGGCCAATCTGCGCCTCTGGACGTCGAGCCACCATATTCTGAGCGTGGAGGACTTGCCGATCGGCACAGGACAGACCAGAGAACAGATGAAGTGCCGATTGTATCGGGAGAGGGCCGGCCCGAGTATCCGGCCGTGGACGTACGCGCTGCCGCCGAACGTGCCGCCCGGAGCGAACCAGCAACAGCGCGGCCGCCAAAACGAGACGCAGAACCGGTGTCCGAGCTGGATCAAGTCAATTCCCGCATTCAGAGCGCACCCGATCTCGGCGATGTGATCCCACCGGTGCAGGCTTTTCCCGACACCAGCACCGAGCCTGAACGCATCTATGCCACCAGCAAGGACATTCAAAAGGTAAACAAGCGACCCCGGCGCTTCGGCGGCGTGTCAGACACCGGGCCACCCGTCATTCGCCCTACGTTGGGTGACGTCGACCTGAGTCGACCCGCAGGCCGTCCTGGGCCACCTGCCGTCATCTGGTTCGGTATTGCGGCGGTCTTCGTACTTGCCGGCGTCTCCCTTATCCTCTTTCTGCAGCATCGCCATACCCCGCGCGCGAACCCGTATCCTCACTTCGTTCAGCGAGACATTGCGCGCGCCAAGCGCCAATTGGACCCAGGCCAGCAGGACTTTTATCTGAATAAGGCAAGCACCGAGATCACCCTGGCCAAACAGAATGGCACGCTACCCTCCAAGATCAGGTCGATGCGCAACCAGCTCCAGGCGGCAAGGGATCTCTTGCACAAGGTCACCCGGGAATATTCACCGCTCCTGCTGAGCGACTTTGGGCGCTTTCCTGGCGCTCAGCCAACCGAAATTGCCGCGGCGCCAGGTCTCATCTTCGTTCTCGACAGTAAGCGCAAGGGTGTCTTCTCCATCACCCCGAACGCAACGTCGAACCCCTCGTTGATCGTGACGGCCGGCGATCAGATCAACGGCTTCACGGTGGGCACACCGACACAGATTGCAGTGGATGGAAGCACTGCGCTTGTGCTTGACGATCGCAATGTCTTGGTGCGCGACAGCGCCGGGACCAAGACGGCGACTGCCCTCACCCAGCCGGCTCCAAAAGTGACGTTCGCATGGATGGCTGTCGCGGACCCTGATGTGTACCTGCTCGATACCTCTAACAGCCAGCTGTGGCGTTATCCGCAAGCCGTCTCATTCTTCAATCCGACGCCGCAAGGCTTTTTCACATCGAACGTTCCCAGCGTGGGTCAGTCCATCTCCTTCGCGTTTGACCGTACCTACGTCTACCTCCTGAAGCGGGATGGCACCGTGCTCAAGTTCGACATCCTCCAGGCCAATCCGCAGAAATGGGTGACCGATACCCGGTCTCTACGTACACCATTGCAGAATCCTGTAGCCCTCTATCCTGATCCAAACTCCAACTTCGTGTGGATCGCCGATCCTGCCAACAGCCGGATCGTTCAGTTCGACAAATCTGGTGGCTACGTCCGCTCTTACGTCTCCGGCAACAGCAACATGGATCTGAGCCAAATCAAGAGCCTCACCGTAGCTGCCTCGGGTAAAACAACCTACGCGTACGTGCTCTGTGGATCAAAGGTCTTCGATTTCCCGGTCGCGCGTTGACGGACACGGCACCGCAATTCCGCGTCCTGGCAGAGGACAAGACTACGTCCGCGCGAGTCGCGGAACTGCGAACATCCCACGGCACATTACAGACACCGGTCTTCATGCCGGTGGGCACGCAGGCAACGGTCAAATCGCTGACGCCGGATGACCTGCGCACGATCGGCGCCCCCATCATCCTGGGCAATACTTACCACCTCTACCTTCGGCCGGGCTCCGAGCTCATCGCCCGCCTCGGTGGCCTGCACCGATTCATGGCCTGGAATGGGTCGATTCTGACCGATAGTGGCGGATTTCAGGTTTATAGTCTCGCCGAACGGCGACGAATCGACGAGGAGGGCGTAACCTTTCGCTCGCATCTCGACGGCTCGGGCCACCTGTTTACCCCAGAGCGCGTGACACGCATTCAGGAGGAGCTGGGCTCCGACATTGCCATGGTGCTGGACGAGTGCACACTCCATCCCTCGACGGAGCAGGAGGCGCGCGAGTCGTTCGAACGCACGACGCGCTGGGCCCGGCGATCTCGGCAAGCACATAGTCGTCCTGATCAGATCCAGTTTGGCATCGTGCAGGGCGGCATGTACGCCCACCTCCGGCGCGAAAGCGCGGCTCAGCTGGTCGACCTCGATTTTCCCGGCTATGCCATTGGCGGCCTCTCCGTCGGCGAGCCAAAGCCGCTCTTTTATGAAATGATGGCAGTTTCCGCAGCAGCGCTCCCGGCATCCAAACCGCGATACGTCATGGGGGTAGGAGCCCCCGAGGACCTGTTTGAGGCAGTAGCCCACGGCATCGACATGTTCGACTGTGTGCTTCAGACCCGCTTAGGACGGAATGGAGCCGTGCTGACTCGCTCGGGACGTCTCAACCTCCGAAATGCCCGGTTTCGAGACGATCCCAATCCCATCGACCACTGGTGTGACTGCACAACCTGCCGGACCTTCTCGCTCGCCTACCTTCATCATCTCTTTCGCTGTGAGGAGCTACTCGCCTATCGTCTTGCCAGTCTTCACAACTTACGCTGGACCATCAAACTGGTTGAGGAGATGCGCGCAGCAACTGGCGCGGGCGCGTTCGAGATCTTTCGGAGGGATTTTCTGGCGGGCTATACCCCGCCGGATGCCATCACGCGCGAGGAGCAGCGCCGACGTTGGATCGCAGCCCGAGCAGAGTAGACGATCCGTGGCATAGTTAAGGAAAATTCACGTTACCGGCTGCGCCGCTCCCGCCTGCAGGCGTAGCAGCTACACCCGACTGCGGGCCGAAACTGCTCCGCCTGAATGGCGTCCAAAATGCCGTCGACACGTCTGGTTACCTTCTGCATACTCTCGGCCGTCGGCTGAAACGATACCTCGACCCGATCCCGCAAGAAAAAGTAGGTATACGCTATCTCACCCGGCGGACAGTCAAACAGCCGGCTCACTGCCAATGCGTACAACGGCAGCTGCAGGTTAGCGTCCAGATCCTGTTGCGGCCGTGTCGTGCCGCTCTTGAAGTCGACGACTTCGAGCCCACCGGCTGCTCTGGGAAGGACGACGTCGATGCGGCCACGCAAATCAGCTCGCTCGAGCGGTAGCACAAAGGCCCGCTCGATCATGATGGGAGCTACGTTGAAGCGAGAGATCCTGAAAGCTTCCAGCAGATCCTGGAGCTCGGGCTCGAACTCAGGCGGCAGAAGGGGAGGTTGCACAAAGTGGTCGGCAATCAGCTTATGAATGCTGACACCGGTCTCCATGGCCCTCGATCGAGGCGGAGGGATACGCTTCACAAAGGTGTAGTAGTACTGCAGCGGGCACGCCTCATAGACCATCAGAGCGGTGACCGAATACTGCAGTCTTGCGGGTGCATGTGGCATGGGCATCACCATTATGCCGGTGCAGTACCATATCCCATGGATTCCCATGGCTGAGATCGATCTGCAGATCGGGCTCTGCGGCTGCCGATCCGTCTCCGAGATCGACAAATCGCTGATCACGCGCGCCAAGCTGCTATAGTCCGGTCTACACGACAAAGCTCACTAGAACGACGACGGCCGTGAAAACCGTGAGGACCGAAGCCGCCATGACATCTAGCCGGCGAAACCGGCGCTGGAGCAACATCGTCCTGGGTCCCGTGTCGTAGAGCCGTGCCTCCATGGACTCGGCCAGCTCCCCACCGCGGCGGAGATTGGCCAGCAGGAGCGGGATGAGCAGCGCAGCCATGCTCTGCTCGTCAAGCAGCGCATTCATGCCCAGGTTGGCTCCGCGCGCCCGCTGGGCCGCAATCACCTTCTGAGTCTCCTCGATGAGGAGCGGAACGAAGGTTAGACCGATTGCGACCATCGCGATGATGTCGCGCACGGGCACCTTGAATCGCTGAAGCCAGCCAAAAGTCCACTGAAGCGCATCCGCCACGGCGAGAGGCGGGGTGGTCAGACTAAGCAGCGAGGTGGTGTAGACGATGAGCAATGCCTGCAAGCCCAGGCGGATCGCCAGAGACACGCCATCACTGGTTGGGACGACGATCCAAATATGTGCCAGGGCATGGCCGGGAGTCGTGACGACGATGATGAACCCGAAGAGCACGATCAGGATGAGTAAAGGCCGGAGGACCCGCAAGAGGGACGGAAGCAGATGGTAGGCCATCAGTCCGGCCACCGCGCCGAGTGCATAGGCAGTGAGCATCCCAAATGGCACGCTGGCCAGGAGAGCGTCGGCCATGATGGCAAACGCACCGAGAAGCTTGGTGCGGGGATCCATGCGATGTAGAACCGAGTCTCCCACTTGATAGCTGAGAAATCGAGGAGTACTACCGATCACGGTGACGATCCTGCCAGTCCTGCACAATTGCCTGCTGCAGCTCGCCGGCGGAAGCCGTTGAGGGAAGCGAATGCCCGCACCGTTCAAGCGCAAAGGCCAGCTCGTACACGCTGGGAAGCTCTACACCTGCCGAGGCCAAGTCACGCCAGTTTCGAAGCAGATCGGCGCCACCGTGGACCTCGATGCTTCGGCCGTCTCTGAGTAGGTAGATGCGATCGGCCAAGGCAGCCTCGCGCGCCCGGGACGTCAGCCAGACGATTGCGCTCTTGCCTCGCAAGGGCTCGAGTAGATCGAGGAAGTCATTGCGGGTTTGTGGGTCGAGATTAGCCGTCGGCTCGTCGAGAATAAGCACTTCCGGCTCCATCGCCAGCACGCCAGCAAGCGCCACACGCCGCCGCTCACCGCCCGAGAGGGCGAAAGGAGAGCGCTCACGCACCTCGTCGACGTCCAGCCGCACAGCCTCCAACGCCTGCACTACGCGTCGCTCAATCTCAGCATCGGAGAAGGTCAGGTGGCGTGGTCCAAAAGCGACGTCGTCGAAGACCGTCTTGGCGAACAGCTGATCCTCGGCGTTCTGCACCAGAAGCGTGACTTCACGTGGCCTCTGGGTCGGCTCAAAGCGGCTCTTCCGCGCCAGAGGATTGACTCCGTGAAAGAAAACCTCTCCCTTCTCCGGCCGCATCAAGAAGGCGAGCTCGAGGGCCAGCCGCGTCTTACCACTGCTGGGCGCCCCCAGCACCGAGACGACTTCCGCCGCCTCTACCTTCAGCGCACGAGTTCCGGTGTGCTCCAGGACTGCTACCGTGATCACTCCCTCATCCAGATCAGACTCATCTCAGATTAGGAGCGACAGATCGCCTCGGCCATGCGATCAACTCCGCCGGCCCCGTCCACCGGTAGGCCGGCAGCTCCCAATTCTCTCGCCAGGAGGAGGGTCTCCGGCACCTCCAGTGCGAGGCGTGCGCAGGCTTCCTGGTTCTGAAGGACCTCGTCTGGTGTGCCGGCGATCTCCACCTTCCCGTGGAGCATCCCGTAGAGCCGGCCACAGAGCTGCGCTTCATCCATGCGATGGGTGATGAGAACCAGCGTCACCTCACGCGAGGAGCTCCAGCGGCGCACCTCGTTGAAGAGTGGCCAGCGCGCCGATGGCTCGATCCACGCAGTTGGCTCATCAAGGACGAGATGGCGCGGATGCATCGCCATGACCGCAGCAATCGCGACGCGCTGCTTGTCCGCCATGCTCAAAGCGTGGCATTCAGCCGTCTTTCGATGCTGCAATCCAACCGCCTGCAGCGCCGAGTCCACCCGTTCCCTGATCTCGGCGCTCGGCAGACCGAGGTTTTCAGGTCCGAAGGCCACTTCCTGCTCGACCACCGAATTGACGATCTGGCTATTGGGGTTCTGGAAGACGAGCCCCACCCGGCGACGAACTTCCAGCCCGTCGGCACCGGTATCAAGTGAGTCGACGAGGATCCGTCCCAGGGACGGCAAAAGAAGCCCCTTGATCAGCCTTCCCAACGTGGACTTGCCGGAACCGTTGGGGCCGACAATGCCGATTGTTTCGGCGGACGCCACTTCGAGCGATACATCACACAGGGCAGTCTCGGGCTGGCCCGGGTAGCGAAAAGTCGCATGCTGGATCTGGATCATGCAGCCGCAGCCTGTCTCTCTTGATTCATACTTCGAGCTTAGAAGACGCAAGAGTGCTGTCCTCGACACTCCCCTTTGCCCAGATGTGTACGTGGCCCGATACTCGCACCGGTCCGATTTCGCCGGCCTGCACAGGAACGTCGACTGTGATTCGGCTCGGTCGGCCTATCTCGATACCCTGTTCAAGGTCCATCGTGCCGCCTCGATGTAAACCGTAATGGACAAGATAAGCGCCGAGCGGACCGGCCGCGCTTCCCGTTGCAGGATCTTCCATTCCCACTCCGAGCAAACGCGTTCGTGCTACGGCGGCAGTGCCCGGAGTATCGGTACAAAATAAATACGCCCAGCGCACACCTACCCCGGCGGTGACCTCCGGAAAGAGATCGAGGACCGGCCGAGCCCGACCGAGCGCCTCGATCGAGCGCACCGGCACCATGAAGTGAGGACATCACCTCGTCGGTTACTGAGCCGGCATCGAGGAAGACCGCGAGCTGATTCCCGACAAACGGCCGATCCGCGAAGACGTCACAAAGGACAAAGGTAGATGGCATGGCAATGGGCCAATCGTATCATGCTGGTTCGGTGCACAGTTTGGTGTCCAAAGCCGTGACCTTTTGTGGATAACCCGCCCAAAACTGTGAATAACCCTGTGATTTCGTGATCGAGCATGGCGTCCGTCGCATTCTCTTGACGTAAGCGTCCGGTGGATTCCGCCCGCGCTGCCGGCCGAGACGGACCGGTGCAGGAGGCGTAAAGTATGTGGCACCGAGGGGAGGACACGTGGTCTCACGGCCCGTGTGGAGGATATTGTGCTGGTTCGCCTTCTTATCCTTTTCTGGTTTCTCTCCCTGCCTCTTCCAGCCCGAGCCGCCGACTATATAGTGCGGCCCGGCGACACGCTCGGTTCGATCGCACAACGCCACCACGTCGCTCTGTCGGCGCTGGCCCGCGTCAATGGCATACGGAACGTGAACCTGGTGCAGGTAGGCCACCTCCTGGTCATTCCCTCGCAGACGGACAGCTTCTCGAGGACGTTTTACTACCATGTGCGCTGGGGAGACACTCTGATCGGGATCGCCGCGAGATATCGTCTCGACATCGCGATTATTCGCTCTCTAAATCCCAGGCTTGGTATCTACCCTCTGGCGGGTCAGTGGCTCAAGCTCTGTGGTGGCTGTTCCCCGGCCAGCTCGACACTTTCCCAATCGCAGCCAGGGTACTCCGCTCCCAGCGCATCCGGAAACGGCATCCTCTACAGCGTTCAGCCGGGCGATACATTGACCAGCATCGCTGCGCGCTACGGAGTCACACCGTACGCGCTGAATATGGCGAACCGCATCCTCAATCCAGACTTGATCGCCATTGGCTGGCGGCTTACTATTCCGAGCGGTTGGGGAGTCTACGCTCCTTCAGCAGCACGTTCGACCATCTCAAGTTATGCCCAGGCGTACGGCATCGAGTCGCCTCTTGCGCTTGCCGTGGGTTGGCAGGAAAGTGGCTTCAACCAGTCGGCGGTGAGTGGCACGGGCGCCGTGGGCGTCATGCAGGTGGAACCCTACACTGCCCAACGTGTGTCTCAGTTGCTGGGCCGTCCGTTCAATCTCTACGCGCTCGACGACAACGTCCACGCCGGCGTCTTCTGGCTGGCGCATCTCGTGGCCTTCTATGGCGGAAATGAGCGACTGGCCGTGGCGGCCTATTACGAGGGCACCAAGGCAGTGGCTCGCTATGGGTTCTTTCAGGACACCGTTCAATACGTCAATGACGTGATGGCCCTAAAAACCACCTTTGGTGGGTGACGAGGAGTAGGAAGCATGACCTTTGCACGCATCGTCTTCGCATTTGCTCTCCTTATGTTGGTAATAGGAATCGCCGGCAGCCGTTACATCTCCGAAGTGGTCTTTGCGCCGCTGCAGGGGTCGGCCGGCACACCCATTGCGGCTGTTCCTCACAGCGCCACGCCCCGGGACACGGCTACTGCTACGCCCACGCTCACTACCCTGCCGGTGCCGACTAGGGCGCACACCTCGACTCTGCAACCGACCCCTACCATTTCGCCGACTCCGACCGCGCGCCCACTCGTCACCAGGGTACTCACGCCCAGCGGAAAGCGTCTCCCGCGTCACAGAGCAAAGACGGGGCTCAAGCCAACGGCAACCGCGACGACTCTCCCGACACCCACCACGGGAACGGTTGCCCTGGCACGGTATTGGGTCGGCTCCCAGTTAGCTCAAGGTGGTCAGACGGTCTCCATCGGCTACGTGATTGACAACGAAACCGGTCACACGGCTCGGGTTTTGTTGGGTGCATCCATCAAAGGGAGCCGCGTGATTGGCTGGTCTGCTGGCTTGAGCGATCCTTACCATGACGTCGTGGCCGTTGTGCCACCCGGTGTCAGCACCCACGTTCGCTTTTTCACCCTTCCGCCGAGCTTGCAGCCGGGCGTGTATGACGTGGCCTGGGGTCTCCGCAGCGCCAGCACTGGCCTGCGCGACGCTCTGGTGACCGCCTACGCCGCCTTGCACGTCACCCACTGAGCCTGGAGCAGCAGTATCAAAGAATTCGGGCTAAAATCTTGAGATATGGCAACAAAAGGATCAGTTCTGGTAGGCATGAGTGGCGGCGTGGACAGCTCGGTGACCGCCGCCCTCCTCAAGCGGGCCGGCTACGAAGTCATCGGCGTCACAATGCAGATTTGGCACCGTTCCAGCACCTTCGAGGATGCGGGTGCAATGCAGGGCTGCTGCACGATCGACGCCGTCGACGATGCACGACGGGTGGCGGCAGGTCTGGACATTCCGTATTACGTGCCCAACTTCCGAGACGAGTTCGCGCGTTCCGTTGTGGATGACTTTGCGCAGGAGTATCTGGAGGGTCGTACTCCGAACCCGTGCGTAAGATGCAATCAGTTTGTCCGGTTTGATGGGCTCATTCGGCGAGCGGACGAGTTCGGAATCGAGTACGTCGCAACCGGCCATTACGCCCGCATCGAGTACGACGAGGTCCGTTCGGAGTATGTCCTGAAAAAGGCTGCGGACCCGGCCAAGGACCAATCATATATGCTGCATACACTGCGACAGCACCATCTCAGCCGAATTCTCTTTCCGTTGGGCGGGCTTACCAAGGTCCAGACGCGTCAGCTCGCACGCGATTTCCGGCTTCCCGTGGCAGACAAGCCGGATAGCCAGGAAATCTGCTTTGTCGCCGGAAAGAATTACAAGAGGTTTCTTCGCGACTATGCCGGCGATGTTGAGCGACCGGGTGACATCGTCGATGTGCGTGGTCACGTTCTTGGCCGGCATCGCGGCGTGCACGAGTTCACCATCGGCCAGCGCAAAGGGCTTGGCGTCGCTGCCCAGAACCCCCGCTACGTGATCGAGCTGCGGCCCGCGCAGAATCAGGTAGTGATAGGAGACCGCAACGATGCCTCCGGCGTCGGCCTCACCTGCTCGCAACTCTCCTTCACCGGCCGTCGTCCCCCCGAGTCCTTCCCGACCACCGTCAAGGTCCGATATCGAACGCCCGAGCGCCCCGGAACTGTGCATTTGGGTGCCGGTCCGACTGCTCGAGTCGACTTCGACCAGCCCGTCTGGGGTGCAGCTCCGGGCCAGTTCGCCGTATTCTACGACGCCGACCGGGTGGTGGGCGGCGGTATAATCGAGGAAGTGATTCGCGCTGCTTGAGAAATGTAGCAGCCGTCCGGTGAGCTGAACGTGCTAGGCTGAAGAGCATACGCAGAGGGCGGGGAACCAGGGTAAGTCCGATGTGAAGTCGGCGCAGTCCACGCTACTGTATAGCAGGGTAGTCCTATGCTGCTCTGCCGAGCCAGAAAACCTGTCTCCGCCTTTGCCCGCACACCTTCGTTGGCAAAGGGGGTCGGCATGGCACAGATCTCTCCGTAGCCCCTGTTCTTGCTGAACAGGGGTAATCTTTTCAGCATCTGTGGCGCGGTATTCACCTGTGGACCGCTGTTGGAGCGGTTACTACGCACGGCGGTTGGTGGGGCGGCCGGCGACGGAGCGACGCGGCCTACACCGGAGTGGTCCCTGGTGGGCAGCTCGATAGCGAGGCCAAGGGCCGATGGTGAGAGGTGAAGGGCCAGGCTACAGAGGTTTTCAACCGTCATACATTCCTGACGAAAGCAAAGGTTTGTCATGAAGCGACTGATAGTATCTCTCGCTCTCCTCTGTGGAGTTGCACTCACTCTTTTCGGTGTCACATCTAACCTGACTTATTCACGCGTCCTCATGGCCGCCCGCAGTGAGCCGACCGCGGGTGCTTCTTCCGCGGCCATGGCAGGCCGCGCTACAGGAAGAATCCAGGCTAACGGTAGGCAGGCGGCAAATAAGAAGCCTTTCCCGGTCACCATCGTGGACGATCTACACAATCGGGTCGTGATCACCAGTCAACCAAACCGCATCGTCTCGCTCGATCCGCGAGACACCGAAACCCTCTTTGCTCTGGGATTGGAAAAGCGCGTGGTGGGTGATGGTGGTAAGAACGTCGAAGGAGCGTCTGGCTTCTCGCGGAAGTTCCGCTATCCGTCAGAGTGGCCGTCCCCCTGGGGAAGTGACTATCCGATCCGGTCGAAACAACTTCCCCACGTGGAGGGCGGATACAGCAGCGCCGTGCCGTTCAACCTTGAGACGATAGAGAGCCTCCATCCTGACCTGATCTTCAGCCTGCGAACCGGTGATCAACAGACATTTCAAAAAATGCGGGATCTGGGTCTGAAAGTCGTCATCCTCGACCCTCCGAACTTTCGTGGCGTACTCCACGACATCAATCTCGTCGCCACGGCCACGGGTGCAGCCAAGCAAGCATCGGTCGTGATTCGCAATATGAAGAAGGCGGTACAGTCGGTACAACAGCGAGTGTCACGCGTTCGCAGTCACCCCAGGACCTACTACGAGATCGACGCGACCAACCCGACCCAGCCGTACGTTGCAGGTCCCGGTACGTACATCGACGAGGCCATCCGGCTGGCCGGCGGGACAAACGTCGTCCCGAGCGTCACCTATCCCGGCTGCCCAGGAACAGGTTGCTATCCAACGCTGGCCCTGGAAGCGATCATCAAATATGACCCGCAGATCATCGTCCTGGGTGATGCGGCATACGGTGTGACCGTGGACAGTGTCAAGAATCGAAGTGGCTGGGCCACGATTTCGGCGGTGCGCAGCGGCAAGATTTATCCGTTCGATGATGAGCTCATTAGCCGGGCCGGGCCCAGAATCGTGATTGGTATCCAGAAGCTGGCGCGCCTCGTCCATCCGGCTGCGTTTCGAAGTCGTCAGGCGTGATGCGCTACGCCCTCAGCTTCAGCGGCGGCAAGGACTCGACGCTGGCGCTGGACCGGGCCACGCGGCAGGGCCTGGATGTCGCGTACCTGTTCAATATTTTCGAAGGCTCGACCGGACGCGTACGCTTTCACGGCATCCAGGCCCAGCTCATCGCAGCACAGGCTGAATCCATGGGCATTCCTCTGATCCAGGATTCCACCTCTCCCGATGATTACGAGACCGTATTCGTTCGTCTGCTCGACCGGTTCCGCCGGCAGGGAATCGGAGGCATAATCTTCGGAAATATCCATCTCGCCGACATTCGCGCCTGGTACGAGGAGCGAACCAGGGGCCACGGCTTCGAACATGTTGAGCCGCTTTGGGGAGCATCGGGGCTGGAGCTGGTGCAGGAGGTCATAGATCGCGGCTACGTCGCGTCTGTAGTGAGCGTCGACCTGTCTCGAACGCCGGACGCCTGGCTGGGCCGAACGCTTGATCCGAGTCTGTTGGTCGAGATCAAAGCACGACCGGATGTCGATCCCTGCGGTGAGCGAGGCGAATACCACACCTTTGTTCGGAACGGTCCGCTTTTCCAGCGTCCGATCGACGTTCAACTTGGTCAGCGGATCGAGATGGAAGGGCACGCGCTGATCGAGGTAACATCTGCGCCCGGGCAGCGAGACGTGCTGCTAAGTCGATAGATCAGTCGGCGGATGAGGTGGCGCTGGTGGCGTGGGGCCCTCGGCAGAGCCCCCGCTCGTCTCTCTGACGCGCTCCATCTGCAGATCGTCGAGCTTGCGCGACAGGATATTCAGTTTGACATTGATCGTGTCCATGTCGGCCTTGCTCGGGATGTTCAGACTGTCCATGAAGACGTCCATCGCCGTTCGAAACGACTCGCGAACTCGCCCGCGCGTGGTGACGTTCCTTTGCCGTACCTCATCAGCCTTGTCCTGCCACTCGTCTCGTACCTGCCGTCCACGGTTGACAAACTCATCAAAGCGGTCTGCGGCGGCATCGGCCACTGAGGCTGCTGCACCAATGCCGGCCAGCACAAAGCGCCGTGCCGGTCCTTCCACTTGCTCCAGCGACCCATCAGGTGCCGTCCGGCCGTCCGAATCAGTCCTGGCTTCATCATTCATACATCGCTCCTACGGCTCCCGATTGCCCAACAGGCTTGAGCGGTTTTCCCCGCACCGTTTCAACCGAAGATAGCAGAGGGGAAGGGGCGGTTCAACCTGCCGGACGCGATATCGTCCGAGAGGCAGTGCGCGCTTGCGGTACGATACGATTCCACTCATCCCGTACGTGCGCGAGCGCCGCCCGCAGCAAAGCCTTGTGCTCGGACGCATTGAGCCAACGAGACGCGCCGGAGGGATGCGGAAGTGGTATGAGCGTCACACCGTCGCGCTCGAACCGGCGACCAATCAGCTCAGAGAGGGATGTGCGCCGGAGGTAGCGTTCGATCGCCAGTCCGCCCACCAGCAGGATCGATTCCGGTTGAATGAGGGCCAGCTGGGCGTCGAGCCAGGGACGGCAAAGGGCGATCTCGGTCTGGGAGGGGCGCCGATCTCCCGAACCGCTGGTAGCCCGGCCGGGATAGCACCGCGTTATCGCGGACATGTAGACGTGCTCTCGGAACTCATCCTCTTCAATGCCGATCGAGCGCATCCACCGGAACAGCTCACGGCCGGCTCTTCCGGCAAAGGGGCGGCGGGTTTCCAGCTCGGTGATACCCGGTGCCTGGCCGATCAACATGATTCCATTGCGGGATCCACCCGATGACACGATGGGAGCGGCCCGCTCGATGAAGCCGCGATCCTGACAGAGCCGGCACGCCAGAATCTTGTGGTGAAGCTCTTCGACCGGATCCATGGGACAAGATTCTAGCACCTACCATACCGCGAGTAGAGAGCGGGGGTTAGAATCGAGTGCGTTGTCACACGCCACAAGGAAGGAGTAGGGAATCACATGGCCGACATGACTGCGGACGAGGTATTACGTCGCGCCGAAGAAGAAGAGGTGCGATTCGTCAATTTGCAATTCACCGACATCACGGGCGTTGTAAAGAGCGTCACCATTCCGATTCACCACCTGGCCGACTCGATCGAGCATGGCACCTGGTTCGACGGATCGTCCATCGAGGGATTCGCCCGCATCGCCGAGTCGGACATGTATCTGCTACCCGATGTCGGCACCTTCCGCATCATTCCCTGGGAGCGCGGCGCAAATACCACGGCCAGAGTGATCTGCCGCGTCTTCACTCCAAATGGTGAGCCGTTTCCGGGCGACCCACGCGAGATCTTGATGCGCGTGCTGCGCGAAGCCGAGGAGATGGGATTCGACTACTACACCGGTCCCGAGTTGGAGTTTTTTCTGCTGGTGCCAGGTGAGAACGGGAAAGACCACCCGCTGCCCCACGACCACGGCGGCTACTTCGATCTCCACACCGATCTTGCCTCGTCGGTGCGAAAGGAGATGGTCAACGCGTTGCACGACATGGGCATCAACGTCGAAGCTTCTCACCATGAAGTGGCCATCGGCCAGCATGAAATCGACTTTCGGTACGATCGTGCGCTGCGAACTGCCGACAATGCCGTCACCTTCAAGTACACGCTGAAGGCGATTGCGGATCTCCATGGTCTCCACGCTACCTTCATGCCAAAGCCCATCTTCGGTGTCAACGGCTCAGGTATGCACGTCCATCAAAGCCTCTTCCATGCCGGAACTGATGAGAACGCCTTTGTGAATCAAAATGACGAGTACCGACTGTCGGATGTGGCCAAGCAGTTCATCGCCGGACAACTCGCCCACGCTCGCGGCATGGCTGCCATTCTGGCCTCGCTGGTCAACTCTTACAAGCGGCTGGTTCCGGGCTATGAAGCGCCCGTCTACGTCAGCTGGGCCCGGGTCAATCGGTCGGCGCTTATCCGCGTGCCGCAGATCACTCCCGCCAAGCCCAAATCGGTCCGCATCGAGCTCCGCTGCCCCGACCCGAGCGCCAATCCCTACCTCGCTTTCGCAGCGATGCTGAAGGCCGGTCTGGATGGGATCAAGCGAAACCTGCCGCTCCCACCCCCGATCGAGGAAAACCTCTACCATCTAGACGAAGAGCGCCGTCGGGAATCGGGAATCACCATGCTTCCCGGCTCCTTGAACGAGGCCATCGAAGAGCTGCAACATGACACCGTCATTCAGCAGGCGCTCGGGGAGCACATCTACGAGCGATTCATCGAGGCGAAACGGGAGGAGTGGGATGAGTACCGCACGCAGGTCACGCCCTGGGAGCTGGAGCGGTATCTTCCCATCGTGTGATGCATTCTTGACTACTGCAGCGTTTCGATAGTACGCTGCCTCTGTCCGCGAGGAAATCATGACAACCGCTATGCCCGTCCTCCTAACCAATCGTCTGCTCATCCGGCCGTTTGTGATGGGCGACCTGGATTCGGTTCACAGCGTCCTGGACCTGGACTCTCAGTTTGTAGGTGGCGCGGATAAGCCTCTGTCACGGGAGGAGCGACAGGCATGGCTCGAGTGGTCTGTCGGTAACCACGAGCAGCTCGCGAAGCTCTATCAGCCGCCCTATGGTGACAAGGCAATCGCTCTCCGGGAAGCAGACGAGGTCATCGGCGTCTGCGGGTTCGTTCCCTGCCTTGGTCCATTCAGCCAGCTCCCTTCACTGCGCGACGGTGAGCCCGCCCACGCACGGTATTCCACCCCCGAAGTCGGACTCTTTTACGCCGTCTCCCGGCATCACCGGGGCCGTGGCTACGCCAGCGAAGCGGCTCGCGCTCTCGTGGACTACGCGTTCCGAGAGCTCAAAATCCCCCGCATCATCGCCACCACGACCTATGACAATGCCGCCTCAGTAAGTGTGATGCACAGCCTGGGTATGATTATCGATCACAACCCATATTCCGATCCTCCCTGGTTACAGGTGGTCGGAGTACTCGAGAACTCAGATTGACGCACGGGCGTATGCAATACGCCCCTACCGATGACATGTCAACCGGGGCGTGTGCAATACGCCCCTACGGGTGACGTGTCAACCAACTAGGGTCCGGTAGGGATGGGGAGTCGCCTCCCCACCCCCCGGTCAGAACCCGGCGTGCAGATTTCCCGCACCGGGCTCCCCAGAACAGATCGGTCGCGCAGGCTCGTCATGATTAGACCCACGGGTGAGTCAAGCGGGGTGCAGGGAGTCGGAACCACGGCTTGGTGTTGAGGCGCTCCCAGTCGCACCGCCGCTGGGCTTTCTGGCTCCGGCGCCGCAGGGCGTGGTACCACAGGCGTTGCACGCGATACCGG
>Ga0207416_1001617_pt1 | contig 28460 bp, 26 predicted proteins | sample PaiPotPPM11metaG_FD_184107 | JGI IMG/M metagenome (GOLD analysis project Ga0207416, IMG submission 184107) | Iron sulfur acid spring bacterial and archeal communities from Banff, Canada, to study Microbial Dark Matter (Phase II) - Paint Pots PPM... ... | reverse complement strand
TCGCCCTCAACCTCCTGCGACAGCAGACCATTAAGCGCAAAAGCATCAAGGGACGACGCCTCAAGGCCGCCTGGGATACTGACTTTCTCCTCCAGGTCCTCACGAGTGGTTAGATGCGTTGGCCCTGGGATCCACCCTTCTCGCCGACGGATCTTGACATGCTGCGTGATAGACTGGGCAAATGCCCGCGACGCGCGGGCTACATCTTCATTGCGTTGACGAAGAGAGTACCCGGCGAGGAGCGGCAGGGAGAAGGGGCCGCCGACTGCAAGCCCCTTCGCAGGAACGCCGGCGAAGTTCACTTCTGAGCACAGAGCTGAAGCACAAGTAGGCTCTGGCGGCGCCCGCCGGTATCGGAGACAGAGAGGCCGCTTCCTTGATCGGAGGCGGCAAGCGGGGTGGTACCGCGGACAGGTCAGTTCGTCCCAACGAACTGACCTTTTGTATTGGAGGCAAACATGTTGGGTGAACGTATCGACGACGCGCTAGAGCGCGTGGAACGGCTTCGCAAGGAGGCGCTCGCGGCGATCGCCTCCGCCGACTCAACGGCTCAGCTGGAGCAAGTGCGCATTGCGTACACCGGCAAGAAGTCGGCGCTGTCCCAGGTCATGCAATTGATGGGCTCGCTCTCGCCCGACGATCGGAGGCGGTTGGGCGCAGCCGCGAATGCCGCCAAACACGACATCGAGCAGGCATTACAGGATCGAGCGCTGGCTCTCGGCAAAATCGAGCTGCAGCAAAGACTCGAGGTGGAACAGCTCGACGTGACCCTGCCGGGGACGGAGTACCGGCTCGGCTATGCCAATCCACTTCTCAGCACGGTTCGGGAAATCCTGGCCATCCTCCAACAGATGGGTTTCTCGATCTATGAGGGGCCGGAGGTCGAGTGGGACCTCTATAACTTCGAGCTGCTCAACATGCCGAAGGACCATCCATCGAGAGATCTTCAGGACACGTTTTATGTGAGCGATCACATCGTCCTGCGCACCCAGACTTCGCCCGCCCAGATCCGCATCATGAAGGAGCAGCAGCCCCCGCTTCGAGTTGCCGTTCCGGGCTTCTGCTATCGCAATGAGGCTGAAGACGCTTCACACGGTGACCGCTTCTATCAGATCGAGGGATTGGCCGTCGACGTCGATCTCTCACTGGCCGATCTGAAGGGCACGCTGACCGAGGTGGCGCAGCGCTACTTCGGGCGCGATCGGCCGGTGCGATTCCGCCCCCATTACTTCCCCTTCACCGAGCCAAGCGCCGAGATCGACATTCAATGTGTCGTCTGCAAGGGAGCTGGCTGCCGCTCCTGTGGCAATGAGGGATGGCTGGAGCTCGGCGGGTCCGGCGTGGTCCATCCCAGGGTCCTGGAAAATGTCGGATATGATCCGGAGAAGTACAGCGGCTTCGCCTTCGGGATCGGGCCGGATCGCTACGCCATGATGAAATACGGCATCACCGACCTGCGACTGTTCCGAGAGAACGACTTACGCTTTCTGCGTCAGTTCAGTTGACGGCAGGCGAAGGAGAACCATCTATGCGCGTTCCACTCGAATGGCTGGCAGAGTACGTCGATCTGGACATCCCGGTGGACGATCTCGCCAACAAACTGACGCTGGTCGGCCTCAAGGTTGAATCGATCGAGCGCATCGGCGGCGACTGGCAGGATGTGCTGGTTGGTGAGGTGCTGGAGATGCGGCCTCATCCCACCTCGAAAAAGCCGATGCTGGTGGCCGGAGTCAGCGTCGGCCAACAGGCGATTACCGTCGTCACTGCGGCGCCGAACGTTCGGGTCGGCGCCAAAGTGGCCGTCGTGCTCGTCGGCGGACTCCTTCCGCACGGACCCGACGGAGTGCCCCTGGTTATTGAGGCGCGGAACATGGCGGGAATCGTCTCCGAGGGAATGCTGGCTTCAGAACGAGAGCTCGGCATCTCGGACGAGCACGAGGGAATTCTCATCCTGCCTCCGGATGCCCCGCTCGGAGCCCACCTGCGAAATGTGCTGGGCGATGACGTGCTCGACATCGAGACCAATCCAAACCGGCCGGACACGCTCTCCATCATCGGCATTGCGCGCGAGGTTGCGGCGGTCACCCAGCAACAGGTGAGACTGCCGGACATCGACCAGATCGACGGCAGCGTGGAATGGCTGCCGGAAGAGAGCATCCGCGTCGAAGTGGAGGACCTGGAGCTGTGTCCGCGCTACTCGGCGCTGCGCATCGAAGGAGTGAAGGACGAGGAGTCGCCATCCTGGATGAAGATCCGCCTGGAGGCGGCAGGCCTGCGATCAATCAGTCTGCTGGTCGACATAACGAACTACGTCATGCTCGAGACGGGACAGCCGATGCATGCCTTCGACGCCGCCCAATTGCGCGGCGGCCGGATCGTGGTGCGGCGTGCCCAAGACGGCGAGCACCTCCGAACGCTCGATGGCGTCGATCGAACGCTGAGCCCGCAGAACCTGGTGATCGCCGATGCCGAGCGGGCTGTAGCGATCGCCGGCGTGATGGGCGGAGAGGATTCTGAAATTGCGCCCGAGACGAGCACCATCATTCTCGAGTCGGCTAATTTTGACGGAATTAGCGTGCGGCGGACGGCGCAAGCCCTGGGCCTGCGCACGGAGTCTTCCAGTCGCTTCGAAAAGACCTTGCCTCCGGAGCAGACGGTGCCGGCTGCGATGCGCTACATGCAGCTCCTGGCCGAGATCACCGGCCGGCCGCTCCGCGCTGCGCGCATCAGCGACGTATGGGTCGGGCCTGTTCCGCCCAGAACAGTTATCATGCCTCTGCGAGATCTCGACCGCTTACTTGGCATCTCCATTTCGGCCACCACCGCTGCCGAGACGCTGAGCCTGCTGAGCTTCGACGTCACGGTGCAGGATGAGGCTATAGAGGCTGAGGTTCCGTTCTGGAGACGTGTCGACATCGAACGATCCGCCGATCTGGTCGAGGAGGTGGCCCGCGTCATCGGTTACGACGCGGTCCCACCGAGGATGCCGCACCGCACCATGGAGCCGGCTGCTCCCCTTCCCGGGCTGCATTGGGAAGCTGTGGTGCGCCAGACGCTTCGCTCCATCGGGGCGAATGAGGCGGAGACGCACAGTTTAACCTCTCGGGCGAGCATGGAGCGGCTCCTGGCCGCTGATCCCGATGGCTACGCTCGCGATTCTCCAGAACTGTGGGAAAAGCTCGTGCCCAACCCGGCCGGTGTGTACGACCGCGATGCCCTCACCCTGCCGGTGCGTCTACTGAATCCGGCAACGCAAGACCGCCAGGTGTTGCGGCTCACCTTGCTCCCAAGCCTGCTGGACGTGGTGGCCCGAAATCTCAAAAACACGGAAGAACGCCTCGCCTTCTTCGAGGTGGACCGCACCTTCTTTCACCACGCCGAGCAGTTGCCATACGAGCGGCGCACGCTGGCTCTGGCGCTGTCCGGCAAGCGCGAGCCCGCTTCGTGGCAAAATCCGACTCCTCCCGCCTTTTCTTTCTACGACGTAAAGGGAATGCTGACCGCGACGCTCGACGCCCTGCAGGTGAAGGATTGGAAGGTGAGAGCGGGCCGGCATCCGGCGCTACACCCCGGCCGATCCGCTGTGCTCCAGCTCGGAGGGTACGACGTAGCCTACTTTGGCGAGCTCCATCCCGGGGTAGCCCGGGCATTCGACATCGAGGGATGGCCCGTTCAGGTGGCGGAGGTCGATCTCGACACCGTCTTTGACGCGGCGTCAGATGTGCGGGTCTTCCACCCGCTACCGCGCTTCCCATCCGCGTTCCGGGACATCGCGGTTGTAGTGCCGGAGGAGGTGCCGGCAGCCGACGTCACGCGCGTCGTCCGCGGCGCCGGTGGCGATCTGCTCGAATCCGCCCGGATCTTCGACGTGTATGCCGGCGATCCACTGCCCGCCGGAACCAAGAGCATCGCAGTCGCCATGGAGTTTCGAGCGCCCGGGGCAACGCTGACGCAGGAAGAAGTAAGTGAGGTCATGGACCGAATCGTGAGCGATCTGGCCACAGGGCTCAACGCCTCACTTCGCGATTGAGCGCTGAACAACGACGTGCGGCGGGCCGAGGGATCGGAATTCCTGTAGGGGCATCCCTTCGTGGGTGCCCTCCCGGCCCGCATAGCCTCCTTGGTCACACAATGATGATTGTCGCTCCAGTGTCATCGAGACATCGCCAGGTGATAACATGATGTAGAGTGTGGCGAGTGATGTAGCATGATGATCAGAACACAAATTCAACTCACCGAGGCGCAGGCGCGAGCGCTAAAGAAGCTGGCAGCGGAACGTGGTGTCTCGATGGCAGAGCTGATTCGTCAGGGAGTGGAACGCATCCTGGCAGACGGCGATCCGCGCGTTCGGAGGCGACGAGCCCTCGCAGTTCTCGGCTGCTTTGAAGGCGGGCCGCCCGACGTGTCGACCAATCACGACAAGTACCTTGCTGAAGACTACCTGTAGTGCCTATTTTCGTCGACACATCGGCCATCTTCTCTGCCCTTAGCCGTAGCGACGAAAACTATCAAAGCGCACGCAGTCAGTGGGTAAAGTTGCTGACGGGAGACGAGCCCCTGATGACCAGCAACTACGTTCTCGTGGAAACCACTGCTCTGCTTGCGCGGCGCCTCGGCTTCCAGGCGGTTCGGGTATTTGAGACCGAGTTTTCAGGCGCATTGGAAGTTGTCTGGGTTGATGAGCAGGTACATCGACTCGCTGTGGGCGCCTTGCTTACGGCTGGCCAGCGAGATCTCAGCTTGGTTGATTGCGTCAGCTTTGAGCTCATGCGCCAGCTCGCGCTGAGTACCGCATTTGCCTACGACGCACATTTTCTCCGGCAGGGTTGGACTTGCATTCCCGAAGGGACGACGTGAGGGGAGAGCAGCATCCAGAGTAAGCGTCGACCCGGTCACGAAACGGCCATTCACAGTTTCTCACAGCCACTGAAGTCATGATTTCTGACAAAACACTCCGAACCCTCGAGTTCGACAAAATCCTCAACCGGCTGCAGGAGTACGCGAGCTTCTCCGCCGGAAAAGAGGCTGCGTTGGCGCTTACGCCGGCGCTCGACCTGGCGACAGCTCAGGCGCTGCTGGGTCACACCTCGGAGGCTCGGCGTCTGCTGGAGGCGCGTCCGGCGACGCATCTGGGTAGCGCTCACGACGTCCGGCCGGCGGTGCGTCGAGCCCAGGTAGGCGCCATTCTGACGCCGGCCGAGCTTCTCGACATTGGAGGCACGCTGGGCGCTGCTGCTCGACTCCGATCTGCAGTCTTGAAGGATGGCCTGGAGATTCCATGGCTGCGCAAACAGGCTGAGCGCATGGCCGAGAACCCGCAGCTGGTGCGGTCGCTCGAAGAAACCTTCAGCGAGCGGGGCGAAATCCTCGACAGCGCAAGCCCGGCTCTGCGCCGCATTCGCGCGGAAATTAGCTCGGCCCAGGGACGGCTCATGGACCGGCTCAACAGTATGGTTTCCTCGGCGGAGAACCGCAGCAATCTCCAGGAGCCCATCGTTACCATGCGCAACGGTCGGTACGTTATCCCGGTCCGCCAGGAGGCGCGGAGCAAGGTCCCGGGCATCGTGCACGACCAGTCGGCCAGTGGCCAGACTGTGTTCGTCGAGCCTCTTGCTGTCACCGAGATGAATAACCGCCTGAAAGAGCTACAGCTCGCAGAGGAACGAGAGATCGAGCGCATTCTTCAGGCGCTCTCCGAGCGGGTGGCGGCACAGGCACCCGAGCTGGCCGAGACGGTGGACGCGCTGGCCGAGGTGGACCTGGCCTTTGCCAGGGCAAAATTCGCCGGCGCCCTGCGAGCGACCGAGCCGACGCTGAATGCAGAGGGCCGAATTTCGCTCATGTCCGCACGACACCCGCTGCTGCATGCCGATGTAGTGCCGATCTCGATATGGCTGGGCGATACATTTCGTGTCCTGGTGATCACAGGACCCAACACCGGTGGCAAGACCGTAGCCCTCAAAACAGTTGGTCTCTTGACCCTGATGGCGCAGAGCGGCATGCACATTCCGGCAGCAGAACAATCAAAAGTAGCAGTGTTCGCACGCGTCTTCGCGGACATCGGAGATGAGCAGAGCATCGAGCAGAGCTTGAGCACGTTTAGCTCGCACATGCGCAACATCGTTGCGATGCTGCCAGAGCTCGATCAGGACAGCCTGGTCCTCCTGGACGAGCTCGGCGCCGGTACCGATCCGACAGAAGGTGCGGCGTTGGCGCGCGCCCTCCTGACCACGCTTCTGGACAGTGGAGCAAGAGCAGTGGTCACCACTCACTACAGCGAGCTGAAGACATTCGCGCACGAAGCGTCAGGGGTAGAGAACGCCAGCGTCGAGTTCGACGTGGAGACGCTCTCCCCGACCTATCGCCTGGTCATCGGTCTGCCCGGCCGGAGCCAGGCGCTTGCCATCGCCAAACGCCTCGGCATGCCGCAGCGAATTCTCCTGCAAGCCCGCCAGTTCGTGTCGACGGGGGCCGTGCGCGTCGAGAAGCTGCTCTCTCAAATCCAGTCGGAGCGCCAGGAGATCGGCCAGATGTTCGAGCGCGCCAAACAGATGCACGAGGATGCCCGCAAGATTCGAGACCGCATTCGAACGGAGCTGCATACTATACAGCGCGAGCGTGAGCGAATCCTTGCCGAGGCTAGAGACGAAGGCGGAGCTGCCGTGCGCGAGCTGCGCAGCAGATTGCGCGAGATCGAGCAACAAGCAAAGGATCTACCTTCTCGACGCGAACAGCGCGAGCTCAGGTCGCGTGTTGATGAGGCGCAAGCGAGAGCCGCCGCATCACTGGGTCCTCCTCCATCGTCCCACCATGAGCCGGCGCTTGCACCGGTGCAGGCTGGAGCCACCGTGTCTGTCATCTCACTTGGGCAGCAGGGCACGGTCCTGTCGGTGGCGAACGGAGAGGCGGAAGTCCAGGTCGGTCAGTTCAAGATACGACTTCCGACCGACGACCTACAGCCTCTGAGTAAGAAGGAACGCGAGCCGGAACGAGTGGCGCAGTATCGGCCTACCCGGGAGGCGCCCCCGACGGAAATCGACGTGCGCGGCTGGAGAGCGGACGAAGCGCTGCGCGAGCTGGATCAGTACCTGCACGACAATTACATGCACGGTCAGGGAACCGTGCGAATTGTTCACGGCAAGGGTACGGGAGCGCTTCGCAAAGCGATTCGAGAACAACTGACCGAGAATCCGCTCGTAAAGAACTATCAGCCGGAGAAACCCGAGCTTGGTGGGGACGGCGTCACCGTCGTCAACCTCGCAATCTAACCGAATTCTCTCGCCGCCATGTGGGGGCGGACGTCCTCGTCCGCCCGCCCGTGGCCGCCCGGCCTAACCCGAATTATTCGTAGTCCGAGCGCTCCGTCGCCGGCAAATGAAGAATTCGGCCTAACCTACTGCAGCAACAGCTCAAAATTCACCCGGCGGCCACGACGAGACAGGCGTACGCGCGCCGGATAAAGCACATCACCGTGCTCGACGTATTGGGTGAGGAGAGAAGCCAGGAGCGATCCAATGGCGGCCCCCAGGACGCTTCCCAGGAGAAAATATCGCATCCTCTCGCCTGTGAAATCGCTCAAGTCCACCTCTCTCTCCTACCTACTGGATCTTGAGCAGCGTCGGAGCCTCTTTCCAGCGCCGCTCTAAGTCGTAATACGCTCGCTCCGCTGGACCAAAGATGTGGACGACAACCTGGCCGTAGTCTAGCAGAACCCAGCCGTCGGTTGGCAGTCCCTCCACGCGCAACCGCCGGACGTCGATCTCATCCATGCGCTCCTGAATGGCAGAACTGATGGCCCTAATCTGTCGATCGCTCATTCCGGTGGCGATGACGAAGTAATCGGCCAGGGTGGTCACTTCCTGGATGTCCATCAGCGTAACGTCGCTGGCCTTTTTGTCTACTGCGACGTCCACCATCTGGCGTGCTATGGTGGCGGCGTCGTATTCACCGGGGAGAACTGCTTGGGGTCGTTCCTGCATCGCGCCCATTTTACCATGCTCTTGATTGAACGGGCGTTCTACCAGGCCATGTGGTAGCCTGGTAAGCACTGAGGAGGGACTGGGCTACCGTGCACGGATACTATATGCGTTTTACAATCGTCGATCACGGCGGAACAATTAGCTTTGTCGGAGACGGCTTTCTCATGCTGCCGTTGGTGGCTGTATGCGCATCGAATCCGCGCTCACTGGTGGAAATGCTGGCGCGTGTCGACCAGATTGATCGGCGTCTGCGTGACCGAATACTGGCCGGACTCGCCGTGTTTGATGAACACAACGTCGAGAACAATTACGATGCGATTCACCGCGAGCTTGAGGCATCAAAGAATGCGGAGGAACCAGTTTTTCGGGTCGTGGACGATGTCACGCGGGAACGTAGTCTGGAACCGACTCGCACCGGTCTCATCATTTTCAACCTGAAAGACCGTCGCATTGTGGAGGTGATCAACCAGTTCTACGCCGTGGAACGTCGCGGAGAAGTGCATCTCCATAATGGAGAGCGCTATTCGCGACGAACGGTCGCTTACAAGCTTCCCGAGTCCTGGTCGATCGTTCCCTGATCGGGCTGCAGCGCAGTACCTGTTTGAATCGCAAGCCGGCTCAGCCGATCAAGCTCGTGCTCGAGCTGACGGCGTTCTGCCATCAAGCCGGCCAGCCTGGCGATGGCCGCTGAGCGGTCAGCTGGATCCACATCATCCAGCAGTTGGCTGGCGCGAGCGTGTTGGGCCTGCACGCGAAAGTGGCGCAATCGAGCCAGATGAAAGTCGACGGCGACGCTGACCCTGCCATCGTCAGGCAAGGGTACGTCTCTGCCATAAAGCTCGTCGGCGCGTTCGCGTACCTCCTCTGGCAAGGTTTCGCGAAACATCTGATAGTCGTAATTGTTGGTCTCTTGCCAGGTGAGCAGGTGCGATAGGATGGTGCGATGGACGGGATTTTCAAAGTCGTCTGGCGCCAGCAGCTCGGAGGCGGCCACCGGCACCACCACCAGCTTCAAGAGCATGGCAAGGAGCGCGCGTTCTATACCTTCTCCGGGGTCGGACGTCAGTGAGCGCGCGGTGGTTCCTTCCACAACATCGCGAGCCTGTCGCTGCTTGGAATCCGGATGAGCGCGTCTGCGATTCTGGCGAGGGGACGGCACGGATCGCTGCAGAGCCCGCGGATCAATGCCGGTCTCCGTGGATAGCCGTTGCAGCCAGGTGGCCTGCCACCCAATGGACCCGGCGAATTGCTCGATGACCGGCAGGAGTCGCTCAATTGCTTGCTGGCGCCAGGAATCAGACTGCCGGTCCAGCGACGCGAGCGTTTGCGCAAAGTAGAACTCAAATGCGGGCACCGACTCTGTCAGCGCTTGTTCCCAAAGCTCTGAGTGATCGCGAATCAGTTGGTCGGGATCGCCATGGTCAACCGGTAACGTGGCGATCCGTAAGTCGAGCGCCTGGACCCCGCCGGTCGATCTCCCTCGTGCCTGAGTCACCTCCGCCAGTGCGGCAAGACTTGTCCTGGCTGCAGCCGCAAGCCCCGCAGGGTCGGGGTCGAGCGCCAGGATGACGGTTCCGGTGAGGCGGCTGAGCGCCGTGAGCTGCGGTACTGTGACCGAGGTACCCAGGCTGGCCACCGTGTAGGCATAGCCCGCGAGGTGGGCGCGGACGGCGTCGAGGTAGCCTTCTACCAGGATGGCTCGTCCTGCGTGGCGGATCGCGTCCTGCGCTCGGTGAATGCCGAACAGGACGCTGCTCTTGTCGAATATTTCGGTCTGAGGTGAATTCAGATACTTTGGCTGAGCATCGGCAAGCGTCCGCCCGCCAAAGCCGACAATACGGGCCGATGCATCCCGAATGGGAAATATGAGTCGGGCGCGAAAGCGATCGCGCAACTTGCCTCCGATATCATCCTGTACGGCCAGACCCGCGGCCAACATGACTCGATCCTCGAAACCTCGCGACCGCAGCTCCTGGACGAGCGCTTCACGTCCCTCCGTTGTGTATCCCAGGTCGAAGGCAGCTGCTGCCTCTTTGCCGAAATCTCTCTCCTCGAGGTAACGGCGCGCCGGTTCTCCTCGAGGAGACTCGAGCGCTTTCCGGAAGAAACCAGATGCTGCCTCATTCGCCTCGTACAGGCGGCCTTTGAGAGACGGAGTGCGAGATTCACGTTGGGGAAGGCTGACACCGGCTTGACCGGCCAGCCGGTGCAGCGCCTCGGGAAAATCAACTCTGTCCAGCTCCATGACAAAGTTGAAGACATCTCCTCCTTTGCCGCAGTTATGCGTGGCACCCATCTTCGTGACGAAGCTGCTCGACTTGGCAACCGTAACGTCGACGACACGGCGAACACCCTCTAGCGGTGCTACCCGTCGCACACGCGACCAGTAGTACCTGACTGAACCGATAGGCTCGTAAAACCCGGAGAGGCCCTCTCTCGTCCGCAGGCTGAAGGACCAGCATGTCTTGCGTCGTATGCCGTCCTTGCCGGTGTAGGCCTCCTGCCTTCGCAGGCTCGGCAGGAGGCCGCACTGAATGGATAGAGCGAACAGGCCGTACGCGAGTTGCCGCGATACCGTGCCTGCTGTGGAGCTCTCCTTGCGCCCATCCCCGGCGAGGTAGCCGGCTATGAATGCGCGCTGGACCGGGGAAGGCCAGAACATTGCCTCGAAGGGGATACGCTTGCCACTAGCTCCGTGTCCAAACCAGTGCATGAACTGAAGCTCGAGGTCCGTCTTGCAGCAAATCACCTCACAAAGGTGGTGCCCCAGAAACTCGAAAACCGTCGACTCGCACCCAAACTGCTGGCGGATCGTCTCCACCGCTTGGCGTGCCAAGGTATCTCGCTCCGCGAGTCCTTCCGAGAATCGAATAACCCCCCGCGCTGTCGACCCTTCGGCCAACCAGAGACCATAAAGCCAGGCAGCATCTTCGTTGACAGGCAGGAGTGGGATCCGTTCCGTGCGAGGGCCCGATGTATACGGACGAATTGCGTGCAGGTTCATGAGGGGCTGGTTGAGCCGTCTCTCCTCTGACACGACGGGAAAAACAAAGAAGTCGCCAACTTCCACGTCCTTCGCCTCGACCTCGGAAAGGGTGGCAGATCGTGGGACCCGGTACGATCCGTCGCGGCCATAGAACTTCGCCCCTCGCTCCGTATCGTACGCCACCCGTCGGACCATACTCCGCGCCTCAACTCGCCGGACCACGAGGCAGGTGTGATCTGGCGTCAGGAGGAGAGGATCGTCACGAAAGGAAGCGGTCTCAATGCCTACAACGTCGCCGTATTTGGCCTCCCTGGCAATCACCGCTTGCATCGTCCCGCACGCGTCGAGCAGACAGTCTCCAACGTCAATCTCTCCGATGGGCTGCAGCCCGGCCGAGGTCCAGACTAGCTCATGCTCCTCCAGGCAGCCAAAGCAGTGATACGTTCCCCTGGACGGCGTCACATAAAAGGAAGGTGTCTTCTCCTGGTGGAATGGACACAGGCCTTTGAGGCTCGCTCCCGAGCGCTTCAGCTCAACATAGCGGCCGACCACGTCCTCGATGGAGAGGCGGCCTTTGATCTCTTCGACTGCGTCCACCAACGCTCCTGAAAATGCTGCATAGTGCCGAGCATGTGTCCAGATCTACATGGGGCGCAGCCACGTGCATTGTACGCGCAGACTCTGTTGTAAACCGAGCAAGCTGCTCTACCTGCTACGCTCCGGCAACGGCAAGTAATCCATATAGTCCGTGAACCAGGAAAGTGCGGCTCCCGGACTGCGCGCTGTGCTCTGCGACGATCCCACCGATGCGGTGGGGCGCAGCGCATCGTGGCCCTCGACCTCGACCCCCTCCATCTCCCGTGTGGCACGGCTGAACACGTCCACCAAGAGCGCACACTCGCCTTGTGTCAGCGTCTTGGCGAACTCAGCCAGCTTCTCATTCAGTGATCGGGCGTCGGCGTCGGTGTACTGCGCTGCAATCATGACCGGGTCTCCTCGTGTACTTGCGGTTGCGGCATCTCTACCCCAGTGGCCTACCATACATGAGCGACCGGTCAATGTCAATAGGTGCTTGACGAGAAAGTCAGCCCGAGTTATTCGTAGGCCGCGCGCTCTCGCGAACATACCCGATTTGCATCTGGCGTGGTGCTGCGCCAGCAGAATGGGGGACTCCGTCGCCGGCAGAAGAATTCGGGTTAGGCGACGGCGAAGTCCTCCGGTCTGACTCTCGACCGAATCTCGGCATGCATCTGATCGAGCGTCTCCTTGATGCTCGCGGCTGCATCCGCTGTCGGGATCAGACGTTGCTCCTCTCCGGCCCGTGGCTTCAGTTCAACTGCATTGTTTTGCACGGTACGGCGGCTGACGGTGACGCGCAGCGGCATCCCGAGTAAGTCGGCGTCGTTGAACTTCACTCCAGCGCGCTCTTGCCGGTCATCGTACAGTACCTCGATCCCCAGGTCCAATAGCGTCGAGTACAGACTATCCGCGGCGGAGCGGATCCGATCGTCCTCCAGGTCCAGGCCGACCAGGTAGACGTGGAAAGGCGCCAGCGTTACCGGCCAGACCAGACCGCGCTCGTCTCGGCCGACCTCGGCAACCGAAGCGATCAGCCGCCCCACTCCGATGCCGTACGATCCCATGACGACGTACTGTGACTGCCCATGCTCGTCAAGGTAGGTCACCCCCATGACCTTCGAGTACCTCGTGCCCAGTTTGAAAATATTGCCCACTTCGACTCCTCGAACGATGCGGACCGCGCCACCACAGCGAGGACATGGCGCTCCCTCGAAGGCAGCCACGATGTCCGCGACCACATCCGCCTTGTAATCGCGCGAAAAATTCGTGTTCAAGAGATGATAGCCTTCCCGATTCGCTCCGGCTACCAGGTTGGGCGACTGAGCAACCAGATCGTCGACCACGACTGTAACCCCCTCGGCTCCAATGGGCGAGGCGTAGCCGGCCACGATGCCCGCCTTCTGCAGCTCGTCAGGTCGTGCCGGACGGAGCTCCAGGGCGCCGATTGCGTTGGCCAATTTGGTCTCGTTCACCTCCATATCGCCACGTACTACCGCGAAGATCAGGCGACCGCCGGCCACGAAAAACGCGGCCTTTGCCGTCCGCGACTCCGGTACGTTGAGTAGCCGTGCCAGCCCTGCAATGGTCTGAGTCTGGGGCGTCTCGACCTCCTGGAGCGGTGGGAGCTCTTCCTGCTGGGGTGCGTCCTTCCGGAACGTTGCCACCTGGCGATTCGCCGCGTAACCGCAGGAGTCGCACACCACGATCTGGTCTTCGCCGATGTCGGCGATCAGCATGAACTCATGCGCCATCGTGCCGCCCATCATGCCGACGTCTGCCTGCACGGCGGTGACTTCGATGCCGGAACGCCGGAAAATGTTGAAATACGCCTGGTACATGCGGGCGTAATAGCGGTCGAGATCCTCGAACGACGTGTGGCACGAGTAGGCATCCTTCATCACAAATTCACGCACGCGCAAGAGCCCACCACGTGAGCGAGGCTCATCCCGAAATTTGGTTTGGATCTGATAGAGCACCACCGGCAGCTGACGATATGAGCGCACCTGCCTGCGCACCAGATCGGCGATTACCTCCTCGTGTGACATTGCCAGAACCATGTCGCGATCCCCGCGATCCTTGAACCTTACCATCTCAGAGCCGATGTCATACCACCTCCCCGATTCCTGCCAAAGCTCCGCGGGTTGAACCACCGGCATCGTGACCTCCTGGGCGTCGATCGCGTTCATCTCCTCACGAAGAATCTGCTCGATCTTGGTGCTCACGCGCTTGCCCAGCGGCAAGAGCGAGTAAATGCCGGCAGCCAGCGGCTGAATATACGATCCACGCAGCAGTAACTGATGCCCGGCTACCTCAGTGTCGGCTGGGTTCTGGCGAAGTGTTTCACAGAAGAGTATTGTGCGTCGCATAACGAGTGCCTCCTCTTACGCTGGATGCAATGAAAAAACCCCTCTACACGTCGGTGCCGGGCGGCACCATCTCGTCGATTCGATGCGAGTGTTCAGGCGGTATTCGTACGGCGAGAGCGGCCAGATTGTCCTCGAGCTGGTCCATGGTGCGCGGCCCGATGATCGGCGCCGTTACAACCGGATTGGTCAGCGTCCAGGCGAGGGCATACTGCGCGAGCGTGGCGCCGACTTCCTCTGCTAAGGGAATCAGCTGCTCGACCAGATCGAGCTTCTTCTGCCCGGTGGGCGAATCTATGACGTCGATGAACTGGTCGCCGCGAGCCATCCGAGACTGAGAGTCAACCTCTTGACCTCTGCGATATGTACCGGCCAGCCAGCCACGATTGAGCGGGCTCCAGGGAATCACTCCGGTCCCGTATTTCTCGCAGACGGGTAGCACGTCCCGTTCGATGCCCCGGACAAAAATACTGTAGGGAGGCTGCTCGCTCACAAATCGGGTCAGGTTGTATCGATCAGAGATCCAGTAACTTTCCACCAGCTCCCAGGCCGCAAAAGTGGAGCTGCCGATGTAGCGAACCTTGCCGGCATGTACCAAATCGTCCAGCGCGCGAAGAGTCTCCTCGATTGGCGTATGCGGATCGGGTCGGTGCATCTGGTACAGGTCGATGTAATCCGTTTGTAGGCGGCGCAGGCTGTTTTCGACTTCTCGCAAGATGTGAATGCGGCTGCTTCCCTGGTCGTTCGGTCCGTCAGCCACGGCAAAGTGCACTTTGGTGGCCAGCACCACGTCATCTCGGCATCCCCGTAGCGCCTTGCCCAAAATCTCTTCGCTCTCACCCATGCTGTAGACGTTTGCGGTGTCCACGAAGTTGATGCCGGCATCGAGCGCCCGATGAATGATGCGCTCGCAGTCGGCATGATCCGGATTGCCACGCCGGCCGAACATCATGGTTCCCAGGCAAAGAGCACTTACCCTGACGCCGGTGCGCCCCAAATGACGGTATTCCACATTTGCTCCTTCCATCAGCGATCTGTGCTTCCTCACACCATTCACCATACAGGCACGCATTGCCTTCTCCTCTCCCAAATTGGGACTTAAGACTCTGGTTGTCGAGAGTATTGCGCGATATAGTGCGCCCAGAATCGGGTCCGTGCGTCATCGCGCGAGGGCGGGGGAGGGTCTGTTGGAAATTCTCGGGACGTCCGGGGAACGGCCGCCGAGGCAGTTCTCGGCGGGATCTTCCGCTCCGGCGGACCACTCCGAGAAGCGGACCAAGGACGCGGCCGCAGCGTATCAAGCTGGTCAATTTCGCGAAGCACGTGATGCGTACCGACACGCGGTTTTGACGGCCGACTCTGGCCTCCCGGCCGTGGAGCTGGTTCGATGTCATCGATTGCTCGCCGACTCGCTGCGCGAGCTCGCCGATTACGGCGCTGCCCTGGGGGCGTGTGACGAGGGCCTACAGCTGCTCTCGTCCTCGACCATCGCCGGCGATGAGAAGCGGCTCGAAGGAGTGCGGCTGCTCACGGTGCGAGGTCGCTCGTTGATCGAGGGCGGCAGAGCGGGAGAGGGCGAGGGTCCGTTACTCGAGGCGCTGGACGGCTCACCCCCGGACGCCGAGGTAGAAGGCGCCCTGGCCCTTCGGGCGCTCGGAGAGGTGCGGGCCGCCGAAGCGCAGTACGCCGAGGCAGAGGCAGTTTATGAGCGCGCTATGAACACCTTACTGCGTCTCCTGCCGGCCAAAGATCGAGAACGGGGCCATGTGGTCAATAGCTGGGGTCTCGCCGCTTCGCAAATCGGTAAATTGAATGAAGCGGAGCAGCGCCTCCGCCAGGGCCTCGAGCTTCGCCGCCTGGCTCTATCGCCAGATCATCCGGACATTGGAGAATCGCTGCACAATCTGGGGGGCCTCGCACTGAAGCGCGCGCGGCTCCAGGAGGCCGAAACGCTCGAGCGGCAAGCCGGTGCTATCTGGGAGCACAGCCTGGGTCCCGATCATCCGCGTCTTGCCCTGGTGCTGGGTAATCTCGGCAATATCGCCCAGAAACGTGGCAGCTATGCCGAGGCTGAGCAGCTCTACCGGCGCGGTCTTTCCATCCGCGAGGCCGCCCTGGGGCCGGCTCATCCGCGTCTGATTGTCTCGATCAATAACATCGCCTCGGTCGTTCTCAAGCTCGGGCACCACGAAGAGGCCGAGAGTCTTCTCCGAAGGAGCTTGGCGCTCGCCGAGCATGCCCACGGGCCTGACCACCCCGATGTGGCCAGGGCCCTGAACAATCTCCACTCGGTGCTGGGCAACCTCGGTCGTGCGGATGAGGGAGAGCGCTGTCTCCTTCGCGCCATCGACATCTGGGAGCGCACCCTGGGCCCAGACTCGACTGAGCTGGCAGTCGCACTCACGAATGTAGCGACATGTCAGGTTTCACGCGGTGATTTCGAAGCGGCCGAGAGCACCCTTCTGCGGGTGCTGAGTATTAACGAACGCCGTCTTGGGACCGACCATCCCGAGCTCGCTACCTCGCTCAATAATCTGGCGGATCTTTACGTGCAAACCGGCCGCCTTGAACCGGCGGAGAAGCTCTACCTGCAATCCCTCGAGCTGCGCCGGCGCGCCGGCTACCGCCTCTCTCCCGAAACGCTCTCCAACCTTGGCGAGATTGCCCGCCGGCAAGGTCGGAGCGAGCTCGAACGGGACCGGCTCGAGCAGGCAGTCAAGGTGATCGAGGTAAGTATCGGTCCGAACGCGCCGAGTCTTCCCTTCTATCTGCGGCAACTCTCGCGTTGCCTGCAGCGGCTGGGTAAGATGACCATCGCGATTGAGGCCCTCCATCGGGCCCTCGCCATCCAGGAGCTTGAACCGGCGAACACGTCCGTCGATATCACGCTCACCCTGATCGCCCTCGGCGGGGCGCTGACAGCCGACGGTCGGCTGAGTGAGGCCGAGGCCGCGTATCGGCGTGGGCTCGAGATCTTCGACGAGGCGTCGGACTCCGAACCTGCCCGCCTTGCCGAGCTCTGTATTCTGCTCGGGTCCCTCTTGATCCGCATGAACCGTGCGGCCGAGGCGAGCCACTGGCTTGACAGGGGACACACCCAGGCATCCGAGTCGCTGGGGCCTTCGCACAGCCTCACCAGCAACGCCCTCATCTGGAAAGGCTACGCCGCCATAGCCCTTGGGGAGCTGGACGCGGCGGAACAATGCTTGCTCGCTGCGTTCGGATGTCGGGACGACGGTTGTCAGATCGACGACGCCAGCGCGACTTTGGCACTTTTCGGGCTCCGGCACGTCTACTTTGAAACTGACCGACCGGTGGATTTGACCTGCATCCTGGAACATCTGGTTGATCGCCGTACCGCCCAAGGGGCCCCCGACAGCGGGATTGCCGGTTTGCTGCGAGAGCTGGCCGGTCTCCGGCTGGCGGCAGCAGAGTTCGGCGAGGCGGCTGGCCTGTATCGGCGCGTGCTTGCATCCGATGGCGGCTTCCCACCGGCGTTTCGCGCCTCCACCGCCTACTTCCTCGCGGTCTGTCTCTGGCAGCTGGGCGACGAGGAAGCAGACCGCTACTTCTCGGCCGCTGCCGCGCAGTTTGGCAAGGACGGAGCGAATGACGAGGAAAGCCGTCTTCATTGTCTGGCAACCTGGATCAATTTCCTCGTATCGCATCGCCGGTTTCAGGATGCACTGAGTTGGTTGCGCGAGCTGGTGCAGCTCTCCCAGTCCAAGACAATATCAGATCATACCGCTGCCCATGCCCATCAGGCGCTCGGCAACCTGCTTGGAAGCTGCCGGCGCTGGGATGAAGCCGAGGCAGCGTTGCGCACGGCTCTCGCCGGATGGGAGCGCGCTTCGACGGTCTACGCTCCAACACGTGCCCTTACGGTCCGCCACCAGCTCTGCCGGCTCGATCATGCCCGAGGCCATTTTGTGGATGCCGAGCGTGCCTACGTGGATCTCGTTCGCTACCTCGAGAGCGCCGGGCCTACGGCGGAAACCGTACTGCTCGCGGTGATGCTCGACTACGCCCTTCTGCTCGAGCAGACAGGACGACCGACTCAGTCGTCGGAAGTGCGCCGGCGTGCTCAGGACCTATCCAACCGCCAGACGTAGGCCGCGCCGCTCCGTCGCCGGCTGCCTCCCCGCTGATGTAGGCCGTCCGCTCCGTCGGCGGCCCGCTCCGTCGTCGGCTGGCCCGGGCACCAATCACGCTCCCATCTGGTGTAGGCTCCGCCGGCGCCTGCCTCTCTGCCGACCACGGTCTGCCCTAACCGACGCACATTCAAAAGACCAGTATGGGATGAGGATACCGCCAGAGGGCAAGCCGCGCCGCCGAGCCTTTTTCCGGCTTGTGGAGCACCGAAACCACCAAAGAATATGCGCCAATCGGCCAGGAGGGGTGCACCGTAAACTTGCGCTGGTAGCTGTGGACTCCGGGTTGGAGTGTCAGCTGTACATCCTGACTTGCGCTGTAATAGTCCTGCTGCTCACGGACCATGCTCGCCACCAGCCACACGCTCATTTCTTGATCGCTAGCAAGGCGGTAGATAAGTCCCAGGCGTTCCCCAAGATCCAGCACTCCTGGGTTGAGAGTCTTTGTGCCCACGGCCCAGTAAGAAAAGCTTACAAACGCAACCCCCTGGTCTTGGTACGTTTCGGAAAGTGGTTTGATGGGCAACAGCACTCCTCAATAGTCGCTGACGCAGTATACCGGTCTGAGGAGACCAGAACACCGCTCAGTCTGCCGCGCGCCGACACCACTGAAGAAAATGCCCACGACCACCTGCTATGCTACTTAGCACAGGAGAAGGAGGGCAGCCATGTTTCGCTTGTCTATCGTCCTTATCTGCGGCGCACTGGTCGTGGTTGGAGCTCCGGGTCCGGCGCACTCGTCTGAAGCCCTCGCGTCGAACCATGCGCATGCGATTCCGGCGAAGAAGAAGTGCAAATTCGTAACCAAGAAGGTCCACGGCAAGAAGAAGCGGGTGAAGGTGTGCACGAAGATTAAAGCCAAACCCACGCCGACGGCGACTCCGACCGATACACCGACGCCCACGCTGACGCCTCCGTCGGCCCCGGTCCAGGCGACGTCCACGCCGACTCCTACCCCGACAGCCACTGCCACGCCTACGTCGGGCAGCTCTCCCACCGGGGACCCACATGCGGGTGCCCAGTTGTGGGTGTCGGACCGATGCGTCCAATGTCACAAAATCAACGGAGTGGGAGGCACCATCGGCGAAGATCTGACACACAAGCCGAGCATGAAATATGATGCGTGGAAAGCGCTCGCGTCGAGCCCGAATCAACCGCCGGGCATGGAGTATGTACCTGGCCTGAACCTCACCGACCAGCAAATCCGTGACATGAGTGCTTTTGCAGACAGTGATCTGACTCCTGGTGGCTGATCGGCCTCAAGGCTGCTCCGTGACGGCGTTGGCCGTAGCGGGCTAGCATTGTGCTCGCTGCAATATCTGGCCCAAATTTTGCTTCCCGGTGCGTGCATCAACCTCGTGTCGGATCCATCCATGAGTGGGGACACTGCCCTCCAGCTCCAGAGCGTCGGGCTCGGTCTAACAGGTTTGAATCATGCCCGAAACCAGCTTCGCGAGCGTGGCATCGCATTTCATGACACTTTCTCAGCGGGAAGTTCTGCGGTGGAGTTTGACCCCGATGAAACCCTCGGTGCTCGCGTCGTCTTACTTCAGGCCCAACCCGCATTCTTCGTAGGCCGAGCGCTCCGTAGCCGGCACGCGAAGAATTCGGGGTAATTGCTCTACCAGGAAGCATTCAAAAACTCCTTCAAGACTCCGACCACGAGCTTGTGGTCCTCCTCTTGAGGAAGCCCCGAAACCGTAACTGTTCCAACCACCCCCACATCCCTGATCGTAATCGGAAATGCGCCGCCATGTGGAGCGTACAGGGCGGGATCGAGCAGAGCTTTTTCCTGGATAGTCGTCTTCTGGTTTCGATAATTGACGCCCATGTAGTACGAGCTGTGGCCAAACCGGTACACCACTCGGTTCTTGCGCTGGATCCATTCGTCATTGTCCTGCGACGTCCCCGGCATAGCGCAATGAAAAAGCTGCTGGCCACTTCTGGTGATGTCGATCGTTACAACCAGTTGCTTCCTCCTGGCCGTTTCGACCAACCTCATGCCCAATTCGAGCGCCGTCTCATTGGTAAACTTGGTGAATTGAAGATGTTGTTCTTCCTCTTTGAGCGACGCCAGCAGCTCATCATGCTCTCCCATGGATAGCCTCCTCATGCCAGGAGATTCTAGCGTCCTGTGCATGCATCGTCTGTCATGAAGCCGTGTGGCCCCTCAATCTTGTAGCGATGCTACAATGCCGGCATCCGTTGTCGGGAGGGTCAGGTGCTGGCCAAAGCGCTCAGTTGCGCTGTCGTGGGTCTGGAATCGGCGCTGGTCGAGGTCGAAGTCGACTTATCCCCAGGATTACCCTCCTTCCAGATCGTAGGACTCCCCGATACCGCGGTGCAGGAAGCACGCGAGCGGGTGCGAGCGGCCATCAAGAACTCGGGTGGACAGTTCCCGAGCAACCGGATCACAGTCAATTTAGCTCCGGCCGACCTCAAGAAGGAAGGGCCGTCCTACGATCTTGCCATCGCGGTGGCGGTGCTGGCCGCAACCGGGCAGCTGGATCCGGCGATAACGGCAGATCGGCTCTTCCTGGGCGAGCTGAGCTTTGAGGGAATGCTGCGGCATACTCAGGGCATCTTGCCGATGGTGATGGCAGCTCGGGAGCTGCGATTGCGAGAGGTGTATGTGCCGGAGGTGAACGCAGCAGAAGCCGCGCTGGTGAGCGATGTCGATGTGATCGGGGTGTCGTCGCTGGTCCAGTTGGTGCAGCATCTCTCCGGGGTCGACGTGATCCCGCCGATGGAGCGAAACGGCGCGCATCCGGAGCCGATCACCTATGGTGCGGACATGAGTGATATTCGAGGCCAGGAGCACGTGAAGCGAGCCCTCGAAGTGGCCGCTGCCGGGGGACACAATGTGCTCATGTCCGGTACTCGCGCCATGTGACCGCTCCTTCACATTCACCTTCCACTCGGACGACAGGGGTAAACTGGACCCGAGGGCCCGGCAGCTCGCCGGCTAGGGGGCTTTGTCATGAGGTTTGGGAGCATGGAGTCCGAGGAAACATCGCAATCAGATGATCTCCAGCGGCGTACACGCGAGGCGCTCGCAGCGCATCACCCACAGAAATGGCATATGTACGAGCAGTGTGTACTACAGGGTCAGGCGCAGAAAGAGCTTGCGGCTAGTACGGGCCTGTCTGGAGGCACGCTATCCGAACATCTCACGGACGCCATCTGTATCATGGCAGCCTACCAGGAAGGCATCTGGAACCCCGACGATGGCCCATTCTCGTATGCTGCGGCGGCTCGTCGGCTCGGGGTAACGAAGGAAGAACTTCGGCGGCGGCTGGTCGTCTCCGCGGTAGAAGAGCGCGAGTGCGTCGGGTGTCACAAACCGTACAGACCGAAAAAGAATTGCGGCGAATCGTCCTATCACAGCAGGTCGTGCAGGTTGAGGGCGAGCAGGCGCACGCAAGCGAAGGTCTGCGGGCACGACAGATGCGACGCAGAGATCACGGATGGTGCGAACTACTGCGTGGCGCACCACCTACCCAAAGATCGGACGGACACCTGCGCGCGGTGTGGCGAGGAGTTTGCGACGGGTGTCTACAACGCGTTGTACTGCCCGGGGTGCAAACCTCTGGTTGACAGTGAGCGCTCGGACACGTGGCGTCAGGCGCGGAAGGTGTCGTGCGCGGATCCGGCGTGCCGGCGCCTGGTGTCAAGAGCGAGCAAGACGGGCTTGTGCAGCTACCACGCGGTCTACAACATTTCGGGGAAGAAGTGTCCAGGGTGCCATGGACGGTATTGGCCGACTGGGTGGGGGCAGGTTCGCTGTCCGCAGTGCATTCCAGGAGCCAAGCGGGACAGGAATCAGCGCGGGGAGGAGAAGCGCCGGCACCCGTGTGCGAACCAGCGCTGTGCGAATCTGGTGACGCGCAAATCCGCCTTCTGCAACACCTGCCGGCCAGGCCGCGGCGATGGTGCGAAGGAACTTGCGCGGGAGGAGATGCGGCGCTGGGAGGCCAAAACGCAGAAGGACGGAGGTCCCGATGGGTTCGGACGTCCCATAGCCGAGTGGTTGGTACAGCAAAACTATGGGCTGGGCGAAGGAGCCGCCGCTTTAAGCTGCGCACGCAACACGCTTGCGCGCGCACTCGGCTATCCCAAGAGGCAGGTGAGCGTTCCACCGGCCGCCTGTCGCCGATTGGCCCAAGCGCTTGGCTCGAGACGGGCACACGAACGGGACGAAGAGGAGTGGGAGAGCCACCTACTGGCTACGCGCCCACCAGGCAGAACCGAGAAACGCAAGGAGAATGCAGAGCGCAAGCAGCAGCAGCGCGATGCCATGGCGCGCGGCCGACCGCTGGGTCAACCGGTGGGTGGTCAGAAGGTCGCCGATGAGGCGCAGCAGAGGATAGAGTCTGTCTGTAAGCGGGTGCGGCAAACGGAAGGGGGAGGGGATGGGCCCAGTTGGACGAGGTTCAGGAAGGGATTCGGCTTCAGCCCGGCGGTCATAGACAAGCACATCGAGAAGTGCCGCTATCATTGACCTAATTCAGTGCGGAAATACAGGGCATAGGCTAGGAAGCCGGGCGGTTTTTGACCTACAGCGGCCTGGCTCCTTTACTCCCGCCTAGAGCCTCCGCACAATAGACGGAGAAGCAGGGTATATCCCTAGAAAAGATCCCCTGCTTCTCTGTGTAAGCACGGCACCGGATCCGATGGCACCGCTGTTCTCATAGTACAGCAGCTGGGTGAGTCGGTGCGTTCGGGTAGCGACTCTCACTCGCACTGCTGAGGCCAAAATTAGGTCCTCTGGCCAGGCTCGTGAGAGGAGCCCAGGTCAGAGGACCTTTTTCATGGCATCCAACTCCATCCGCTCACGGGAACAGCAGACAGAGGTAACGCCGGCGATGCGCTCGGCGTGGGACCGTCTTTGGAAACTACTCTTGACAACTCCGGAGGACGAGCCGGCGTATAGCGGGCTGGAGAAACAGGGCGGAAAGGGGGAACCGTCGGAGAGAAAGCGCTAGACGGTGTGTGCATCCGCCCTCCCGCACGGGGTCCTAACCATCCATCCAGACCTAGCCGAATTCGCTCTGCAGACCCGCTGCTATGCGGAATATGCGATATGGTTGCTGATTCGGTACCTCTCTCCACGGGACCAGGGCGTAGAGGCCCAGGATATTGCCCGGCTGGCAGCGCTTCTCGGGTGGCGTAGGAAGTCGACGATTTACAACGTCCTCAAGCGCGGAGAGGGTGAGTGGTGGACTCATGGGTCGGATGGCAAGTACCGCCGATCCTCACGAGGCATCGACGCGATATTCATGCGATACGGCCTCCCCGTCACCCGGAAGCCGAAACGCGTGCCGCTTGCGTGTTTCCACAATCCTCGCGCGGCGTTCCGCAACTGCATACATTCCTCTGAGGAATGGGAGCAACAGTCTCGCGCCACGATCGCGAAGCGTACCAGCCTGAGTCGCCATGCCCAGTTGCGGCTGGAGGGGGCTTCTCCGGTCCGCAAACAGTCCAGCCACGCCGACCTTGACCACCATAAGCCGACCAGCGCGGAATGTGAGGTCATGGGCGGCATATATACCGATCCAATCACAGGGCGCTGTAACAAGCGCCTGCCGAACCGGTATCGATCGCCCTATCCGGAAGGCCCGTATGGCCGCATCAGCCGAGCTAGTCGAAGACGTCGAAACTCCCGTCGATATAGGGGACGCGGCCAAGTTGCCGCCCGGCGCGAGCCACAAAAGCGGTACTTCGACGACCCAAAGGCTGCTATGCGGGCCAAACAACCAGCGGGACTGAAACCGCGTGAGGCAGCAGGGCCGATCTATGTGCGCGACGGTAGGCGCGCGATCTGCTTGCGTCTACCGATCGTTGCGCCACCTGCCGAGGAACACGTCGGAGATGCAGAGGAGTGGAGCATCCTGTGCCAGCAGTTGATCGAAATTGGGGAATTCCTTTTTTGCGACGCGCCGTAACCATTCCAAGAAACGCACTAGATATAGGGGACCAATCCTTCGGGGGAGAAAAATCCGTTGTCGAAGTTTGGTTGATGCTGATGTGGCGGCGTCGCGCCGATCGAAAGAAACCGCTCTGGAATCAACGGGAGGCGGCGATATGTCCGTGTCCGGCATAACGCTCCAGGCGTATGAAACTGACCACATCGTCATCAATACCGAGACGATGCCGGCCGGACTGCTCAGCGAACTGCTACGCCGGCTCACGGTCGAGAATCCTGCATATCGCGACGCCGTGAAATTCGGTCGCTGGACTGGCAGTCTTGCGGCGGAACTCACGTACTATAAACGGCTCGACGGGGACCGGCTGGCCATGCCGCGTGGCGCCGGCGCAATCCTGCAGGACCTTTGCCGGCGATACCGTGTCGAGCTCGAGTTGCGCGACGGAACAGTTACAGCGCCGGCGGTTGACTTCGCACCGCGAATCCGCTTGAGTGATGCCCAGGAGCGAGCAGTCGCCGATGTCCTGGCACAGCCGAAAGGGTTATTGTCCGCTCCAGCGGGATCCGGTAAGACGGTCATGGCGCTGGCGATCATTGCTCGACGCCGGCAGCCTGTTCTGTGGCTCACTCATACCAAGGAGCTCGCCAACCAGGCGCGACAGCGTGCTAGCCAATTTCTTTGCTTGGGCCCGTCTGAGATCGGCATGCTGGGTGCTGGCAAGCGGACCTTGGGTGAGCGGCTCACGATCGGGATGCTGCAGACCCTCGCGCGTGGCGTTCCAGATGAGGTTCGGCAGCGTGTTGGTCACGTCATCCTTGACGAAGCGCATCATGCGCCCGCGCAGCAGGTGGCGGCGACGCTCTCACAGCTCCCTGCTCACTTCCTGCTCGGCCTAACGGCGACACCATACCGCCGCGATGGGCTCGACGCTGTTATTTCATTCCACCTGGGTCCCGTTACTGCGGAACTGGTTGACGAGGATCTCGCCGAGCGGTTGGTGCAGCCGCGCATTTTCAGGAGGGATACCGGCGTCTCGCCGGTCGGCGATTCCTTCACCAGGATCGTCTTGCAGCTCGTGGCGAATGGCCGGCGCAACGAACTCATTATTGGCGATGTCGTTCGAGCGGTACAGCAGGGACGATCGGCGCTCGTGCTATCTGAGCGGGTGGATCACGTGGAGTACCTCGCCGATCGACTAGCATACGCTGGCGTCGCGGTTGGGGTCTTGCACGGCGGCATGTCGAAAGCTGAGCGCGATGCAGTGCGAGCGGATCTGGATGCCGGACAGCTGCAGGCGCTCGTGGCCACCAGTCAACTCGTGGGTGAGGGCTTCGATGTCCCTGAACTCGACACGCTTTTCCTGGCCACGCCGATTAGCTGGCACGGCAGATTGACTCAATATGTCGGTCGCGTGCGACGCACCGCTGACAGCAAAGACGATGCCATCGTGATCGACTATTGCGACGATCACCCGATGCTGTGGGCGAGCTGGGCGAAGCGCAGAGACGCCTACGATAATGCCGGCTATCAGCGGAAGAGGGTAGCGTGAACGGTGGGCGGGCGCCAGGCGATGAATAAGCGTACCTGCATCGTCTCGGTTACGGATCCCAGCCGGTGCACCTTGATCATCGCCCAACATTCAGGCCTATCGATGCGTGAAGCGAGATACCTCGCCTCGATCTACCGCGTGCTCGGTTACAGCCAGGACCACTTGCGCATTACGATGGTTGCGTGACGGTAGCCACCGCGCCAGCGTTGCCCGCAGACGTCGAGCCGCGCGCAGCCCGGGCTCTTCAGAGGAACCACCCAGAAGCGTGGCTCCTCTACGAGGGCCACGTGCTGAACGGCCGCCCACTTGGGGCAGTGGCCAGGGGACTCGGGATCGACGATGACACCGGAGCGAGCGAACTGGACGACGCTATCCTCATCCTGGCGGCCTACGCTCAGGGTCTCTGGGATGGGCAAGATTTGTTCGACTTTGAGGACACAGCCCGTCGCCTGGGGGTATCGGAAGACCGGCTCCGGAGGCAGCTGGCTGGATCTGCGACCGAGGAGGAGCGCGCCGCAGACGCGTTGCAGGAGCACGAGCCAACAAAATGGGCGGCATATCACGACTGCATCGTCGAGGGCCAGACCCAGCGGAACGTAGGGGCCCGACTCGGGCTGAGTCATACGACCGTTGCCTGCCACTGCACCGACGCGCGATTGATCATCGCGGCGTTCCAGGCTGGCATGTGGGACGGTCAGTCGCGGTTCTCGTTTCGCCGCCGCGCGAAACAACTCCACATGACAGAGCGAGAACTGCGGCGTAAACTCGCGGATCTGGCACTCCCGGAGCGCGGGTGCGATTTTTGCCACAAGCCATATATGCCGAGCTGGCGTCCTGACGCCTCGAACTTCTGCAGTGAGAACTGTCGGCATGCGCAGGCAAAGGAACGCGCTGCGAAGACCTGCCCGTTCTGCGAGACCCGGATCTGTGGGACCTCGAACACATGCGCGAAGCACGTTCGGTTACGGAAGCAACGCAAGCCCTGCCAGCGCTGCGGCGACCCGTTCGAGGCCTCGCCTGCCACAGGAGCTCGCTATTGCTCGAGCTGTCTGCCGCTGGTGAAGCGCGATTACGCACGCAGTTATCGGGCGAGGCATCCGGCGGATACCCCCTGCGCGGAGACTGGCTGTCCCCAGTTGGTGACGACGCAATGCAAGACGGGATTCTGTCGAGCACACGCCCGCCATAGAAAGCAGGCACGCACGACCGGCCGCGTGATCTCGATGGACGAAGCCAGGCGGGCTTCGAAGGATGCTGGAGGGCATGGCGCACCGCGCCAAGGAGCTGGCGGAGCGCGGCGCTCGGGTCAACCCTGCGTTTTTCACTGGCTGCGGTCAGGCATTCGAGCACGTGGCGCGCGGTGAGTCGGCAGACATGGGAGACCTGAACCCGTGGGAGACGTTCTGAGAGGACAGTGAGCCGTGACTGAGCACCGAGAGACGCGTCAGCAGCGGGTCGGCTAGGTTTACAAAATGCGACAAAAGAATGGTGGTTTGACGAAGAAGGCCGAGCGCGCCGCGCAGATGGTCGCTGAGGATGAGGTGTCCGATGAGCAGATTGCCAACCGGGCCGGAGTAAGCCGTCAGACTCTTGGGAAGTGGAAGCGGCATCCGGTTTTCGCTGCACGCGTCGAGGTGATACTTGCCGAGTATCGCGAAAAGATCGTTGCTGAAGGGATTGCAAACAAGCAAAACCGTGTCGATGCCCTGAACGACCGCTGGTACAAGATGGGTCGGGTGATTGCCGAGCGGGCGACCGATTCCGCGATTCAAGATGTGCCAGGCGGGAAGACGGGCCTTGTGATTCGCCAGCTGAAACAAATTGGCGCGGGTCGTGAGGCGCAGGTCGTTGAGGAGTATGCGGTTGACACGGCGCTCCTGAAAGAGCTGCGGGCCCATGAGCAGCAGGCGGCAACAGAGGTTGGCCAGTGGACCGAGAAACAGGATGTCACGAGCGGTGGCCAGCCGCTGAAGATGGAATACACCATCTCCTTCGATGAGTGAGCAGCCGCTCCCCTCATCCGCGCTCTTGTTTCCAACGCTCTACCCCAAGCAGCGGACGTTTGTGGAGGATCCCGCCCGCTATACTGTCTGCTTCGCCTCGACCAAGAGCGGGAAGTCGGTCGGTCTGCTTTGCTGGATCCTGGGCCGTGCCTGGGAGATCGGCAAGCCGGGGCGAGACTTCCACTGGATCGCGCCGGCCTACCCCGTGGCCAAGATCATGTTTGGACGCATGCAGCGCTGGCTGCGGCGCGCCGACTCGGACCGGGACATCTGGCGCTCAAACGAGAGCGAGTTGTATATCGAGCTGGTCAACGGTGCGCGAATCCACTTCAAGGGGGGCGATCGGCCCGACCTGCTCTATGGCCCGGACTCCTGGGGTGTGGTGATCGATGAAGGGACGCGGGTGCGGGAGGAGTGCTTCTTTGCGGCGCGGTCGATGGTGACGAAAACACAGGCACCGATCAAGATCGTGGGCAACATGAAGGGCCGCAAGAACTGGATGTATCGCCTGTACCAACGAGGCCTCGCCGGCGATGGGGATATCTCGTGCCACCTGCTCGACGCCTATGACGCGGTGGAGGGTGGTGTCATCACTGCTGAGGAGGTGGAGGACGCGCGGCGCGCCCTGCCCGAGCAGGTGTTTCGGGAACTCTACCTCGCCTCTCCGTCTGACGATGCCGGCAACCCCTTCGGGCTGGACCACATTGCATCCTGTGTTGCTCCGCTCTCAGTAGCCGACCCGATCGTTTGGGGCTGGGACCTGGCGAAGGGAGAGCGGCCCGAGGGCGACTGGACCGTGGGCATTGCGCTTGATGCGAGCGGCGACGTGTGCCGTTTCGAGCGGTGGCAGGGCTCCTGGCGGGACACCATCCGGCGCATCGTGGCGCACACGGGGCGGACGACGGCGTGCGTGGATTCCACCG
>Ga0207416_1001616_pt1 | contig 28464 bp, 28 predicted proteins | sample PaiPotPPM11metaG_FD_184107 | JGI IMG/M metagenome (GOLD analysis project Ga0207416, IMG submission 184107) | Iron sulfur acid spring bacterial and archeal communities from Banff, Canada, to study Microbial Dark Matter (Phase II) - Paint Pots PPM... ... | reverse complement strand
GCCCAGCACGCCGCGCCGCGTCCCCACCACCTCGCCGCCCGCTCCAGGCCTCGGCCTCGTCACCGCTCCCCGCCCCATCCATCTCGCCAGCCGCTCCACCCATCAAAAATCAACGGAAACGATCCCGGCCGCGCCGGTTAGCGGGGGCGGCGCAGCGGCTCGAGCAAGGCGGACACCGCCACCCCGCTCTCCAGGGCGGCCCCGACATAGTAGCCGACCAGGGCGCAGAGCAGGATCACGACAGCCCAGCCGATGCTCTCCACCGCCCAGATGACGCCGAAGGCGACGCCCAACAGCGCGAACAGCGCGCGCAATGACATTGCTCTGGTCCTTTCTCCCCGCCGCTCAGCGCACCCGCCGCGCGCCCTCGTCCCGCACCGTCGCCCGCACCCGCACCCCCCCGACGGCCACCCCGGTCACGCGGCCCAAGTCCTCGGTCACGCGGCGCTCGATCGCCGCTCCCGTGGCCTTGAGGTCGCTGAACGGGCTGAGGACGGCGCGGCACTGGACCGCCAGCGTGTTCCGCCGGCGCTCCACGCGGGCCCGCGCCCGCTCCACGCCGACCACGCGCCGGGCGCTGTAGCCCGCCAGTTCGTCCAGGGTCCGGTAGGCGACCTCGGTGCGCCCGGGGCCGCCGCTGCGCACCACAAAGAGCCGCGCTCGGCGCGGCGGGGGACTCAGCTCCGCCTTGATCCCTTGCACCGTCAGCAGGATGAGGACGATGGCCCCGCCCAGTGCGTACCAGTGCGGGGCGCCGCCCAGGCCGGCCACATCGCGCGCCATCGCGGCCACCGGGGCATACGGCCAGACCGCCCCCACCAGGGCCGCGGTCAGCACGCCGGTCAGGATCCCGAGGGTCACCAGCGCCGCCGCCAAGAGCAGCAGCAGCAGCAGCAGGCCGAGCAGCCGATTGAGCACGTTCACGGCGCCTCCGCTCCCGGCGTTGCCGGCGCCAGCGCGTCCACCCAGACATCGACGGCCGCCGCCGGACTCCCGACCTGCGCCACGGCCGCCGCCACCGCCGTCCGCACCGCCGCCGCCAGGGGCAGCAGCGGCACCGGCAGCGCCACCAGATGCAGCACCACCAGCAGCCCCGCCGCCGTTCGGGTGTACTGGACGCCGGCGACGAGCTCGCCTTCGCGGTCGGACGGGGGCGCGCTCCCGTCGGGCGCACCGCTCAGGCCGGCCACCCCCGCGACACCGCGGGCCGCCAGGCCGATCACCTGGGCGAGGGGCGCGTCGCCCGACCAGCGCGGGGCATCCCCCTGCTCGGCCAGCATGGCCTAGCGCACGGCCGACTGCTGCGGCGGCTGGGCCTGGTTCGGGAAGTACAGGTCGGCGATGTTGATGTTGATCGCCTTGGTCTCCAGGCCGGTCATGCTGTTCAGGCGCTGGCTGACGTTGCGGCGCAAGGCGTCGGCGACCTGGGGGATGCTGGCCTCGTAGTCGACCACGACGTTGAGGTCCACGATGCACTCCACCTCGCCCACCTGGACGGCGACGCCGCGGTCGGCCTGGTCCTGGCCCGTCACCCGACCGGGCAGGCCGCGGAACGCCTCGCTGATGTTGGCGGCGGTGAGGTCATGCACCCCCGCCACTTCCCGCGCCGCCAAGCCGGCGATGCGGGAGACGACGGAGTCGGCGATCTTGGTGATCCCCGCGACGCCGCTCGTGCTCGGCGTGCGCGCGGTCATGTCGGTGCTGCCGCTGGCGGACCGCGCCAGCGGGGTACTGCTCACGGGTGGACTCACTTGCTCGGCGGACATGTCGCTCCCTTTCTGTCGCTACGGCGGGGCCAGCGCCCCAGGCAACGCCACGCCCGATCGCCGGACGCGGCGGGTGCGCGTCGGCTACGTCCGGCGACGGCTGCCGCCGGCGAGGGCGCGCACGACGAGCAGCAGGAGGACGGCGCCGACGAAGGACACCAGCAGGCTCCAGAGGAAGCCGCCGTTGGCGCCGTTGGCGTTGCCGAGGAGGGTCCGCACCAGGAAGCCGCCGATCAGGGCGCCGATCAACCCAATGACCATATCCCCCAGCACGCCAAATCCGGAGCCGCCGAGGACTAACCCCGCCAGCCAGCCGGCAATGACGCCGATGATGATCCAGCCGACCATCGCCGTGAGCACGACCGCCGCTTCCTTCTTCTGCCGGCCCATCGCCGAGCGCGCGCGCGACGCGGACCCTGCGCTCCAGCCGCAACATCCGTGCCAACGGCCCCATGGCCACATCCGTGCTCCCCGCCACCGGCGCCCGACGCCGCGGTGGGGGCGCTGACGAGGCCGCGCCGCGCGACGACTGGCGCCGTCGATGCGACCATGGCGCGGTGAGTGGAAAACGGAGGCGACGATGCGCGACGATCCCTCGGGAGCGCCGGTCCCGACGCTGGAGCTCGGGAGCCGGACGCTGCGCTACGACCGGGCGCGGCAGCGCCCGCTCTTGTGGCTGGGCGCGGCGGCAGTGCTGCCGGTGGGGGCGGAGGTGGACCTGCCCGGCCTCCCGCGGCCCGCGCGGGTGGTGGGCGTGCGCCTCGTGGCGGGCGGGGGCGCGCCCGCCTACGTGCGCCTGGACGTCGAGGTCCCCGCTGAGGAGGGGGAGGAGGCGGAGGCGACGGCGGCGGTCCCAGAGCCGATCGCGGCGGCGACCGCCGACCTGGACCTCGATCCCGACGCCGCCAAGCCGCTGGGCGCGCCGCTTTCCTAGGCCGGGGCGTCGGCGGCGCGCCGACCGGGCTACTCGCCGACGCCGCGCAGCAGCTCCCGCGCCTCGGCGTCGCCGTAGCGCGACGGCCGCAGCGCCAGCACCCGCACGCCAGCGCGCGCGGAGGCGTCCTTGACGAGCTTCCAGGCCTGGACGCGGGAGATCGCCCGGCGCTCCCCGCCCGGCCCCTGCTTGCGCGAATAGAACAGCGGCTCGTTGTCCCCGAGACCCTGCTGCTTCTACAAGAGCAAGAGCTCCCCCGGCAGGTCCGTGTCCCCGGCGGGGAGGAAGACGGTCTTCACCGGCGGCCGGGGTTCTTGCGGTTGGGCAGGACCAGGGCGTCGCGGCGGATGTCGGCGGCGCGCAGGGCCAGGGCCTCGCTGACCCGCCCGCCGGTCGCCCACAGGACGCGCATGAGCAGCCGGTCCCGGTCGTTCACGGCGGCGGCGATCACCACGGGTTAGGTCGCCGCCGGCCAGGCGGCCAAGCTCTGTCGTAGTCCCATGCCGATCTCCTGCGCCGAGCCTGCGCCGGCCAGCCAGGGAAGGTGGCACAGATTACTCCCAGTCGGCGCGCCTGCCCTCGCGCCAGTGTACGCCACCGGCGCCGGCGCCGGCGCCGGCGCCGGCGTCCCGCTTCCCGCCGCTGGCGCGCTCGGGCGGGTGCGGCTTAATCCCGCATAAAGAACGGACGGTCCGTGAGGCGCTACGCTCCAGTGAGCGCCTTCGCCCCCCACCAGGCTGCCCAGCCGCCGGCCAGTTGGATCTGCGCTTGCTCGCGGATGTGCTCCAGCCCGGCGCGCTCGAAGGACCTGTGACGCACGATGTCGTTGGGCCCTCGGGTTGGCAAGAACGGTCGGCGTGGTCGGGGGCGTTCTCTGGCATCGCCTCTGGAAGCGCCGTGGAATTCGATTGGGTTTTGCCTCGGGCCCTGCCTATATACCCGGACGCGGGCGGAGGCGGCGGGGGCGTGACCTGGCCGCGCGCGCTCCGCTGCGTGCGCGGGTAGCTGGATCCGTGGGTTGTCCTCGCGCGTTGCTGGCGCGCGTGGTCGGACACGTCCCCGCCGCCGGACATCCAGGCGCTCTTGCGCGCTGCCGGTTCGGGCCGCCCCCTCAACCTGTATCTCCGCATCGAACAAAGTAGCGCTAGGGAATCGCTGGGCTTTTCATCGGTTGGACGGGGGTATCGTGGCGGCAAGCGCAACTGGATGCGGCTCGCTCAGCGCAGGAGATGGATTGGCCCTGGGTGGCACACCGGCGAGCGCGCACCCTCTCAGGCAACTGGGGCACCGTCACGCGCTGGCGAGGATGGCGTTCATTTGCTGCGCGGCATCGCCCAGCGCGCTCTGCGCCGAGCCGGGGGACTTGCCATAGATCGTCTGCAGGGCCTTACTCATGACAGCCGAGCACCGGCCGTAGGTGGTCCAGTACTCGAAGTTCACTGCCAGTTGCCCATAGATGGTGTTGATCATGAAGTCCCGGAACTTCGTCGCCACGTCGTTGGGCAAGAAACTCAGGTACTGCGCCCAGGAGGGCGCGTCCTTCATGGGCAACGGCTGCCCCTTGCCGACTGCCGTCCAGGCCTGCCAGCCGGGCAAGCCGCCCACCCATTCCGCCAGCGTCCAGGCCTCGTCGGGCTGGGGATACGCCTTGGCGATGGACCAGAGGTGCCCTTGGCTGAAGTGCTGCTGGCCCTGTGGTCCCTTGGGCAGCGTGTGCCAGATCCAGTTGAAGGTCGAAGCGCCGGGCTTGGTCGTCGCCTGGTAGATGGCGTAGGGATAGTTGCCCCAGCCCAGCGTCATCGCCAAATTGCCGGTGGTGAAGCCGGTATTCGGCGACAACGGATGGGCGGCCGAGGGCAGGCTCTGGTCATTGTAGGCCGCCTGCTGGAAGAAGGTCAGCGCGTCGAGCGTCGGCTGGTCATCGAGCAAGGCCTTCTTCTGGGCGGCGTCGACCCAGTAGTGCTTGCTGTAGTTGGCGATGATGCAGAACTGCTGCCAGCCTTCCTCGTTCGCGTCATTGGTGCCGCCGAACTGCTGCTTGCTCGGATTGGTCAACTGCCTGGCGAGCTGGCGCCAAGCATCATAGGTCCAGTCGTCCTTGGGCAGGTCCAGCCCTTTCTCTCGAAACAGGTCGGTGTTGAGGTAGAGCAGCTGCCCGTTGAAATCCTGCGCCGTCCCCCAGTACTTGCCCTGGTACTGCATGGCGTCCACCATCGGCTTGAGGTAGAGGTCCGGAGCCGCGTCCTTGCTGCTAAGGATGTGACTGCTCAGGTCGAGCAGCAAACCCTTGGTCGCCCACTCCGGCTTGTACTGGGCCCAGACGTTGAAGACTGTGGGCGCTGTCCCGCTGGAGAGCATCGTCAGCGTCTTGTCGATGTAGTCGCCAAAGGCGATGATGGTTGGCTGAATCTGGTAGCGCCCGGCGAACTGCGCATTAAACTTCTCCACGACCGCCTTGTAGTTGGCGAGCGTGTTCGCGTCACCGTAGCCGGAGAGCGTGAGCACCTTGCCCGAGCCGGACACACTGCCGGTGAGGACGCTTGAACTCGCCACCGGGGCCGCCGAGCTGCTCGTCGCCGCGCCCGTGCTCACAGCGCTCGAACTCACCGCGGCGCTGCTCGCCGTCGCCGCGCTGGTGGGCGCCGCACTGCTGGTCGTGGCGCTGGCGCTCGCCGCCGCGCTGCTGGCTGTCGCGCTGCTGGCGGCAGCGGCGGTGGTCGCGCTGGAGCCAGTCGCCGGAGTGGCCTGGCCGGTCGACCCGCCGCACGCCGCCAGCAGACCCGTCATCGCGGCCCCCGCCCCGACGCTCCAGGCCAGCCGCAGCGCGGCGCGTCGCGCCAGTCGCGGTGTCGGACTCCCGGCCGGAATCATGGACCTTCCTCCCTCTGGAACGGAGCGCCGACCGTCCGCCGGTCGGGCGCGCACCGACGTTGCCGGAGTGAGCATCCCTGAGCGTGCCTCGGCTGCCGCGCCGAGCGCTGGCGACCGTGCGTCTAGGCGGCCTCCCGTGGTGGTGGCGTCGACGTTTGGGCCGATTGCGGGCCCGCCCGCCGCCGGCGGCAAGCGTGGGCGGTGGGCGGCTCAGTCATAGCGGACGCGCTTGCCGATGGCCTGGCGCGCGACGGGAGCATCGGTTGGCAATGCTGTTTCCCCGTGTGACGTTACATTCGCGACTCTAGCACGCCCCCGCTCGATTGTCAACACAGCGTAATCCTTGCGACAGGGCCTTTTCATTATTCGTCCCACCAGATGGACAAAGCGCGGCGGTTCGGCGGCTGACGCCGACGGGTCGCCAATTCTCCTCTGGGCGACATGGTGCATAGCCGGGTAATGAAAAGGCCCTATCTGCCAAGAGCCCCGGGGTACCTGGCAATGGCGCGACGGTCAGTCCGCGCTTGCCCGACCAAGCCCGCGCGGCCGTTCTGGCCTTCACGATGGGTCGCGCGACTCCACGCCATATGCCCGTCTTCCGGGGGAGCAACCAGCAGGTTCGTGCAGGAAGCCTGCGCTTTGCGCAGGGATACAGCGACGACATGGTCGCCTGAGCGCTGCGGCCCCCCGCATGGCGGCAGGTCGAGACGATCGAGTTCTCCTCGGATCGCAAGCGACGAGCGATCGTCGGTGGTTACCGAGCGGGAGCCGGGGGTGATCGACCGCGCCTCAACACCCGGCGCCGTGCCATTCCCCGGCCTCACCGACGGCGTCGACCGGGTGGATCTGCCGCCCCGTTCGTCGTGGCCACCTCTCGCCTGCTTCGTCCGCTCACTCCGGCACGCCGCGCATCAGCTCCCGCGCCTCGTCGTCGCCGATGGTGAGGTAGGCCATCTGGAGCCGGCTCCAGCCGGCCTGCTTCTGGGCCAGCGGCAAGCTCTTGGTCTGCCGCACCAACTGCCGCACCCGGGCGTGGCGGAAGAGGTGGGGATGGACCGGCGCGGGGGCGCCGACGTCGCCGTGCTGCGAGGGCCGCAAGGCGAGCACCTGGATCCCCGCCCGGGCCGAGGCCTCCTTCACGATCTTCCACGCCTGGACGCGGGAGATGGCGCGCTTGCGGCCGTCCGCCCCTTTCTTGCGGGAACAGAACAGCGGCTCGTCGTCCGCCAGGTGCTGCTGCTTCTGCCAGAGCAGCAGCGCGCCCGGCAGGTCCATGTCGCCGGCGGACAGGAACACCGTCTTCACCGGCCGGGAGGGGTTCTTGCGGTTGGGCAGGACCAGGGCGTCGCGGCGGATGTCGGCCGGCCGCAGCGTCAGCACCTCGGAGACCCGGCCGCCGGTCGCCCACAGGCAGCGCAGCAGCAGGCGATCCCGCCCTTCGGCCGCGGCGGCGATCACCGCCTGCACATCCGCCGGCGCGAGGCCCTCCGGCGGCTGCCAGCGCTTGCCCTTGGCCAGCGCGGATGCAACAGAACGACGTTCTCCCTCCGAATGCAACACCAGGCGCGTGCCGCCGTCCGCTTGCTCTCGCTTGACGAGCGCCGCTCCCTCGCCCCGTTCCCTCTGGGAATGGTCCCGTTTGTTGTCCCGCGTCCCCATCGCCAGCACCTCCCATGCCCCGCCAATCTAACACAAGGAGCCTTCGGTTAATTTCGGCTCACGGCGTACAGGCGGGCGGCGCCTGCGGGTTGGGCAAGTAGGTGCGGGCGTCGGCGGCGTGGGTCCAGACGGTGGGGAACTGGTTCCCGGCCGTGACCGCGTTGCCCAACAGTCCGGCGAGGATCGCCATGAAATGGTACTGCTGGCCCGGCTGGACCGGGACATTGTTGAACACCCAGCGCGGGTACCGCTGACCGCCGATGTCGTAGCTCGTTTGCTGGGGCGTGATGGAGGCGCCGGACGTGCTAACGTCGCCCCGTAACGGCCCGTTGCCTGTGGCGATCTGGAGACCCAGGGAGACGGCGTAGCGCGAAGGAATCGCCTGCAGGAAGTCGGGACGCACGGACAGCGTGGTGCCGTGCTGGAAGATGTCCACGGCGACGTTGACGAGCGGCGCCTGGCCGACCGGCTGCTGCCGGCCCTGGGCGTCGTGCGGGAAGACCACCTGAATACGCAGGTCCACCGGCGGGTTCGCTTGCGTGGTGAAGCCGGTGGGGTGCAGCGGCTGTGGATTGTAAGTGCGCGGGTCGGCCGCGTGGACCCAGACGTTGCCGGTCGGCGTGTTGCCGCCGGTGTAGATGCCGCCAACCACCACGAAGGAGTACTTGTCCGACGGGTGGGCCGCCAGATCGGCGGGGACGTCGTTGAACTCGGCGGACGGGAACTGCACGCCGCTGGCCGTGCGGAGGAGAAAGAAGGGGTGGACGGCGAGCGGGGTCAGTGGGTCATTGTTCCTCGCCATGCCGAGGACGACGCCCTGCGCGCCCGGAATGTCCGGCTGGGCACAGGACGTCTGACCGGTGGGCCAGACGCTGACGTTCACCAACTGGGATTGATCGACTGGCGTTGGCTGGGCTTGCTGGTTGTGCGGCCAGACGATGGCGATCTGCGGCGGCTGCCAGCCGCTCCCGGCGGCGGCGGCCGGGCCGGCGAGGGTCAGGGGGAGGGACGCCGCGAGCGTCACGGCGACGCCGCGCCACCGTCGCCTGCCCCATAGGGAGTTCCTCTGTTGGTTCAGCATAGGTCTGCGGTCCTTTCTCCTCCGACGTGCAGACTCAGTCGCGGCTCAGGCGCACCCCGCGCCGCTGCTTGCCGGCACGTCGCGCTGGGGGAAGTAGGTGCGCGCGTCGGCGCCGTGCGCCCAGATGGTCGTGTGGTTCTCCACCCCATCCACCCGGACGGCGAAAAAGTACTTGTTGCGCGGATTCTGCGCCGCCGAGACGTCGATGTTGTTGAACTGCCAGCGCGGCCAGAAAATCGGCATAATCGTACTGTTCACGATGGCGTTTGTCACTTGCGGCGTGACCGGCACCGGCGTGAGCTCACCGCTATTCAAGGACTGCAACAGGTGCACCGGCCGGTCAAAGCCGAAGCCAACGGAAGTATTGCAGGAGCCGGGACCGGCGACGCCGGAGAGGCAGAGCGGATGGCGGAAGAGATCCACACCGATGTTGACCAGTGGCGCCGCAGCCACCGGCTGCTGTCGGCCCTGCGCGTCGTGCGGCCAGACGACCTGAATCCGATCATCCAGCGCGGTCGGCTGGGTTGCCGCCAGGGAGAGCCCGACGACCTGGCCGGGGGCGAAGGTGCGCGCGTCCGCACCGTGCGCCCAGACGTTCGTGCGGTAGTCCGCGCCCTCGACCGCCACGAAGTAGAACGTCTTGATGTTCGTGATATACGGCACCCCGGCCGAGATGCCGATCGGCACGTTGTTGAAGATCCAGACCGGGAAGGTCTTGCCGTCGACGGTGCGCGTGATGCGCTGGGCGGTAACCGGCTCGGTGCGGTCGACGGTCATCTCGCCGCCGGTCCCGTGGCCCTGGCCGTAGATCTCCCAGTTCATCGCCGAGTGCAGCGTCACGGTGTTGGTGAAGGAACAGGGCACGGGGTCGAGCGTGCCGCGCTGGAAGAGGTAGACCTCGATGTTCACCAGCGGCGCGGCTCCAACCGGCGCCTGGTTCCCTTGCTCGTCGTGCGGCCAGACGATCTCGATCTTGGCGTCGACTGCCGGCACCGACTGCGCTTGGGCCGGGGAGGCGGGGAGCACAAGGATGGAACTGAACAATGCGAGCAGCAGAGACCAGGAGAGGCGCGTCGCCATGGGAATCTCCACCTTTGACATAAGCCATCGATACAGAAAACGATGAACGGCCATGGTTGTTACGCCGCCATGCCGCTGCGCGTGCTCAGCCGCGTGCTGCCAGGCCCGGCGGCGACGGCCGCTGCTACCCAAAGGCAAGCCGCGGTCTGCGAGCCTGGGTCGATGACGCATTTCACCCGACCCGCCATTGCTGCCGTCGGGACTCCACGCAAGCCACCCTCTCCTTGGCGAGCGCGGGGAACGCCGGTGGACCTGCTGACGTTCTTCTCGTTGGGCGTCGAGTTGCCGTAGGGAGGCGTGCGCAGATGATGATGGGGCGCGGAGCGGGCCATCTCGGCGCGGTGGTTGTCGCACTGGCGCTCTGTTTGGCCTTCCTGGTTGGATGCGCGGTGGGGGAACCTGGCGCTACTCTGGTTCCTACCCGGACGCCGAAGCCGCCTGGAGCACCGATTACGTCGACGCCGTGGCCGACGCCCGTCCCGACTCCCACGCTCATGGCCGGCGGCCCCTTCGCGTTGGTCTTCACCTACGGCCCGTGCGCTCCCCTCTACCGGCTCGACACCGCCGCCGGCACCTACACCCGCCTGCAGGTCGGTAATACACCGCCAGCCAGCGTCCCGTTGCACTTCAGCCCGACGGAGTTGGCTGGCATCCAAGCGCAGGTGGAGGGAATCGACTTCTTCAGCTACCCGGAGCAGTTCACCGGTCGCCCGCCCACGGGCTCCTGGTCCGGCCGACAACCGGCGCCGGTCTACGATCTCACGGTGCGGGACCGGGGGCGGCTCAAGCACGTCCACTGGGACGAGATGATTATCCGGCCGGTCATTCCGGCAGCGGCACGGCTGCGCAATCTTGCGGCGCTCATCGAGCACACCATCGCGGAGGCTTAGCGGGAATTCCCCCTCAAAAAATGTCGGCTCCCCTTGATGGCCAGTGGAAGGTCGCCATCGCCGTCGCCCACCCGTATCACCGGGAATAGCAGGCGGCTGGCGGTTCGGCCACCGGAATACCGGCGCAGCCCTGGCGTGCGGACCGATTGAGGATGGCGGCTCAGCCAAGCGGTCGGCGGGCGAGCATCTGCATGCCGCCCTGCTCTCGGGTCGTGCGCAGGTCGGTGAAGCCCGCCTCTTCAAGTTCCGCGCGCAACTCGACGTCACCGACAAAGGTGACGCCCCAACAGCCGAAGACCAGTTGCCTGAGCGCCTGTCCTCGCCCTTCCGGCGTTTGCAGCTTGTCCGGCGCCGTCGGCGCCGCCGCCAAGGACGCATGCAGGTAGCCGCCGGGCCGCAGCGCCCGATAGATGGCGGCCAGCGTGGCGGCCCGGCTGGCGCGCGGGAAGAACCACTGGGCCCAATGCGCCGTGTCGAAGGCGGCCTCGTCTCGCAGTTCGCGCGCGTCCATGTGGCGCAGTTCCACTCTCTCCGCCACGCCGAGCCGGATCGCGTTCTGGTGGGCCTCGTCCAAGAGTCGGGCATCCAGATCGATACCCACCGCAGTCAGGCGCGGGAAGAGCATCAGCGTCCCGAGCAACGCGCCGCCAACACCGCAACCCAGATCGCAGTGCCGCCCGCCGGCCTCCCAGATCGCCTTCACCTCCGGCATCCGGTCGGCGACGGCCCGGAGCGCGATGCGACCGGCCGGCGACAGCGGTTGGGTGATCACCCGCGCCCGGGCCAGAGAGTCCTCCGGCGAAGGCGGCGCCTCCGGCGTCGCTGTGGCCAAGCGTTCCAACGTGCGGACCCGTGACTGGTGCCCGTCGGCCCAGACCGGCAGCCGCTGCTGCGACTCATCCGATAACAGGTACGCAATGTCCGGCGCCAGGTGGTACTGCTCGCCGTCCCGCAAGAGGATGCCGTGCGCCTCCAGGGCGACGCAGAAGCTCCCGAGCAGCGGCTCCGTGAGGCCGGTGCTGGCGGCCAGCTGCGCCACAGACACCGGCGTTCGAGCCGCCTCCAACACACCGGCGTCCAGCGCCGCCCGCAGCAGCGCAAAGGCCGCCGCCCCGGCCGCCCAGCCGTTGACCGTCTCGGCGGCAGCACGAAAGGCCTGCATATCCTGCGCCGCGCGTTCGGCCTCGCTCGACGCCGCTGCCGGATCCGGATGTTCGCCTTCGGCCATCAATCGTCCTTTCGGCGTGCAAATAGGACCTGCACGCCCGCTATTGCTGTAGCGCGACCCGGCGTCACGCCGTCCGCCGCGATCGTGCCGGCATTGCGACCCACCATCTGCGTGTTCGTCAGATGCTCCTCCCGCTCGTCCAGGTTCAGGTCGGCGAAGCCGTTGCCGTTACCCACTATGTGCAGGACGCGTCCGCCGCTGCGGTCGGTGCGAGGGTGCGTCTCGCTATGTCGCCAGTTCATCACCCGTCCCTCTCCACTCACTGCCCCCGTTTCCGGCTTTCCCGCGCCGTGAGACGTGTCCCGAACGCAGCGTTCGTGGACGACGACCGCACCCGCCGCCGTCGCCCGATGCATCGTTCCTGTCTCCCCTCGTTCATTCGCTACGACCAACGGCTCGGATGAAGGTGTCTCGGTCCACCGGCAAGCCTCGCTTCCAGACCCGAGCGATCGCCCGCGTCGCGGTGATGTCCCACGTCGGGTCGCCGGCGACGAGGAGGAGGTCGGCGCGCAGGCCGGGGGAGATGCGCCCACGGTCCGCCGGGCCGAACACGGCCGCCGGGAGCGCGGTGGCGGCGGCCAGGGCTGTCAATCGTGGCTTCCCTCTCCGGTACCGCCGCGTCCTTATCCACGGCGGTGATGACACCGTCCCGCACGTGGACGGTGTCGTAGCGCAGCACACAACTGCCGTCGAAGATCCGCACCCGTCGAATGGCGAAGCATGCGGCCACCGGTCAGCTCCTTCCTCAGCATCAATTGTCGGTCGCCAGGCGGTCCCACTGGTCACTGGCGCCAATAGCGTCACGTTAGCGCTCGCCCGTACGGCGAAAGGGAAGCCGTCGAGTGCGAGCAACCCCTCGTGCTTCGCCGTGTCAAGCATCGGAGATCTCTTCCTCCACGACCCGCGTGTAGCGGTGCTCGTCGATCGGCAGCCAGGCGCCGTCCGCCTGGTGCTCTTCGTTCTGCATCTTAAACGCGTCGTCGCTCAGTTTGATCATCCGTTTGCGCAGCTCAATCGTCTCGCCGAGAATTTGCGCCGTCCCCTCGAAAACGAGCTGGTTGCCGGTCCAACCGGGCGCCGTCATGACCGACCAGCTCGATGGATGCTCGATCACCATGTGGACCCATAAACGAAAGCACGGATCGTAGGATAGAAAGTTCGCGTAGTTGAACTGGTTGCCTTCCGACCAACGAACCCCGCCTTCGCGCTGCAGCCAGTGGCCCCCGAAGGCCGGGGACCAGCGGAAGCGCGCCTCGGGATGCTCGCTGCTGCGCTCCGGCGATGTCGGCGTGGCGTAGACGGTACCGCCAGTCGACCAAGTGCCGATCAGCCATTGCACCTGCTCCATCTCGGCGGGGACGTCCCGTTGCAGGAAGGCGGCGATCTCCTCCCGGCGCTCTGCCCAGCGCTGGTAAAAGGACTTGCCGGTCGCCTGGGCGGCGGGCACCTGGCCGGGGATCGGCGGCGGCGGGATATGGTCCATACGAGCCTTCCTCTCCTGTGCGGGCCCCGGTCCGACGGCCGCGCGGCCATCGGCTGGGAACGCCGCTAGCATGCCAGACGTTGTGGCTGCTGTCTACGGACAACGCGGACAGTTGCCCGTACACTGTGGCCACGCGCTGGCGAGGGGAGGAGCAGGATGCCGTTTCTCTACCACATCAAGAGCGCTCTGTTTCAGGGCGACACCATCTATCCCCTAAACCAGTTGCGAGAGCGCTCTCCCGAAGTGTACGCGCGGCAGCGAAGGAAGTACGTGGGGCGCGAGGCGCTGATGGAGCGCCGGGTCCCGTTGCTGGACAAGCTGTGGAACGACGTTGTCCACCTGGCTCCCGTCCATCCCTATTGCATTCGGGCCGCCTTCCTCGCCGCCGGCGCGAACCCGGATGGCCTGCAAGGGGGGCCGGCCGACACCTGGGTCCAGATCCCGGCTGCGCATATCGCCCATCTGCCCGCCGTATACTTCACCTTCAACTCCTTCAAGCACGCTCCACCCGTCGAGGTGATCGAACCCGCTCCCGAGGACTTCTCCTGGTTCTCGGCCGCCGACTACCGGGAGCTGCCCGACGTGGAGCCGGCGACGATCGCCAGCAATCGGGAGCGCATCGCACTCGGCATGCCCCCGCTGTTGCTGACGCGGACGCTGCACGTCCTGGTGGACGGTGCGATCAACATCGCCGGCTTGCCGGTTGTTTCCTGGCACGAGCTGCCGGCAGGGCATCCCAGCGGCGATAGGACACGGGAGGAATGAACGCAATGACGCCGGAATCGGACATGCTGGCTCCCTGGCGGGTGACGTATCCGAGCGCTGGTCGCGACCTGACCGGCTACCTGTTCGTCCCGCCGGGGGAAGGTCCCTTCCCGGCGCTGGTCATCAACCACGGCAGCCAGGGTCTCCCGCCCGCGTCCAGCGCCTGGATCAAAGAGGTCGCGTCGGCAATGCACCGCATCGGCCATGCCGTCTGCTTTCCTGTGCGCCGGGGCTACGACGACAACCCTGGTCCACCCTTCGCGTCGTTCCTGACCGCTCCAGAGGGCAGCGATGCGTGGGGCCACCAAACGGTCGAGGCGCTTTCCCAGGAGACGGACGATGTCCTGGCCGCGCTGGTCTGGTTGGCGAATCAGCCGCAGGTCGATCCGGGGCGCCTCGCCCTCATGGGCAGTTCCTTCGGCGGCATCGTCACCGTGTTCGCGGCGGCGCGCCCCAGCAGGGCGAAGGCGGCCGTCAGCTTTGCAACCGCGGCAATGATGTGGCATCGTGCGCCCGCCATGCAAGCAGCATTGCTGGCGGCGGTCGGCCAGGCGAAGGTCCCGCTCTTCCTGATCCAGGCGGCCAACGACTTCACCCTCGCGCCGCTCTACGCCATGGGCGCAGAGTTGGCAGGGCAGGGTAAGCCGCACGAGGCGCGTGTCTACGCACCGGTCGGTTCGACGAATCTCGACGGCCATCTCTTCATCCGTTCGAGCGTCGCGGTCTGGGGTCCCGATGTCCAACGCTTCCTCGAGCGGTGGCTGAATGATACAGCTGCTCAAACGTGACCGGTTTCGATCTCTCGGTGGTTCAGTTGTCGCGGCAAGAGATCTGACGACGCGGCGTCACGTCGAAGGGAACCTGGGTGAACTGCCATGCCAAGTATTGGTTCCTCGTCCCTCTGGGAAGGACGGCATGTTGCGTCTGGGTTTCTGCCATCCCCACTGCACCTATGTGTCAACGGTCAGATGGCGAGGTCTGCAGGGGTCCCGCTATGCGCCGCCGGCATGTGCGTGAGCACACCGCTCTGCCGAAGGCCGTTCAGATGCGGCGGTGGCCCCGGAGTTTGGCGGGGAGGGTGGCCGCGCAGCGGGGGAGCGGAGCGACCGAACCACCCGGAGCGCCACACGGAGGGGTCTCCGCTCCGTGTGACCTCGGCGACTCGCCGCAGCGTGCCGCTCCCTGGGCAGCCGGGGCGCGTTGCCGTTGAGGAAGAAGTCCGTGCCACATTCGCCGAACTGGCGTTCGCGGCGGAGGATCGCGGTGGCGTGGCGTTACAAGCGGCACGCCCGTGCCTATACTCATCGATCAGCAGAGCGCTCGCTCTGGCATGGGAGGAGAGCAATGGGCATACCAACACCTCTGGCCCCGGACACGCTGGTGTACGACGTCACACCGGCCAACGACCCGCAGGTTTCTCCCGATGGGACCAGGGTCCTCTACACGCTCGGCAAAACTGACCGGGCGAGCAAGAAGTCAACCAGTCAGCTCTGGCTCTGCGCCATCGATGGCGGCAACGCCCGGCAAGTGACCCAGAGTGGTGAGCGCACCGGCGGCGGGCGCTGGTCGCCAGACGGCCGGCAGATCGCCTTCCTCTCCGATCGGGGCAAAGGGCGTGCGATCTTCATCATGCCAGTCGCGGAGGGTGGGGAAGGGCGCGAGCTGATCCGCCACGGTCAGGACATCGCCGGCCTAGCCTGGTCCCCGGATGGCAAGCGCATCGCCTACACCACCGCCGTCGACCCGGAGAACCCGGAAGAGCGGGAGCCCGAGAAGGACGCTGCCCCGAAAGTGCGCGTCACGCGCCGGATCGACTACAAGCAGGACACCCGAGGCTATCTGGGCGACCAGCGCAGCCAGGTCTTCGTTGTCGACGTCACGAGCGGCGAGCGGCGGCAGCTCACCAGGGACCCGCTCGACCATTTCTTCCCGCAGTGGTCGCCCGACGGGACACGCCTGGCGGCGCAGGTATCGAACCGCAACGGCATGTGCTTGCAGCTTGCGCTCATCGACGCCGATTCAGGGGCGACGGTACTGGTCGGGCCGGAGCTTGAGGTCGTCGGCCAGTGGTCGTGGTCCCCGCGTGGCGACCGCATCGCCCTCGCCGGCGACACCGAGCGGATCGGGCAACTCGACTACTTCCTCCACGACGTTGTCAGCGGCGCGACCCGCCGGCTTACCAACGACCTTCCTTCGCTCCCGGACGCCGGCTTTCCGCCCATCCAGCCCCCGTCGCAGCCGGTCTGGCTCGACGAGCGCCGGGTCCTCTTCCACGCGGTGCGAGCGGGCGCGAGCACGCTTCAGGTGATCGACATGCAGCAGGGCAGCGTCGAGCCGGTGATGAACTGGCAGGCGCTCAACATCGGCCAGAGCATGGACGCCGCCCAGCGCTTCGTTGTCCAGGGCCACAACAGCCTCGACGCTTTCGGCGAGATCTCGGTCTACGACGCACAGTCGAACACCACGAGGATCATCACGCACTACAGCAGGGCGGTCTTGGAGCAGCACCCGCCGGCGACCTGGGAGCGCTTCGACGTGCGACGCGGCGAGTTCACGGTGGAGGCCTGGCTGCTGAAGCCGCCCGACTTCGACGAGACGAAGCGGTACCCGCTGATCCTCGACGTCCACGGCGGGCCGCAGGGCTTCTACGGCTACGGCTTCAACGCCACCCAGCAGTGCCTGGCCACCAACGGCTTCCTGGTGGTCTATGCCAACCCGCGTGGCTCCGGCTCCTACGGCCGGCATTTCACTCGGCAGGTGCTCTGCGACTGGGGCGGCGAGGACTCCAAGGACCTGCTGGCGGTGGTCGACGCGGTGCTGGAGCGCCCCTATATCGACGCAGCGCGCACCGGTATCTTCGGCTTTAGCTATGGCGGCTATATGACCGCCTGGATGATCGGGCAGACCGACCGCTTTCGGGCGGCCGTCTGTGGCGCGCCGTGCTTCGACCTGGTGTCGTTGTACGGCACGAGCGACATGGGCCACCTCTTGGGCGCGCTGCAATGGGGCGGGTCGCCGCACGAGGCCCGCGAGTGGTACGCCGCGCACTCACCGTCCACCTTCGCCCACCAGACCCGCACACCGACCCTCATCATCCACGGTGAGGCCGACCAGCGCTGCCCGGTGGGCCAGAGTGAGCAAATGTTCGTCGCGCTCCAACAGGCAGGATGTGAAGTAGAGTACGTGCGCTACCCGGGCGGCTCACACCTCTTCATGCGCGTCGGCCCACCGGAGCACCGCGAGGACGTCCTGCGGCGGGTGCTCGCCTGGTTCAAGGACCACCTCGGTGAGCCAGCCTGAGCCCGCGCCTGACAGTTGGGGCGTGCGGCGGCGCGTTCCGTGTTGGCGGCGAAAGTGGGGTCAGGGGTCCCCGCCGTGCGCCGCCCATGTGCATAGCACTCCGCGCTGCCGCAGGCCAAACGGGGGCGCGGGGATCGACCCCGCCTGCGCCTAGCACCGCTGGTGGTAGGTCTGAGACGTGATGCGGGTGGCGCTGTTCTCGCGGTGCGTGCGGAGTTAGCCGCGTAGGGCGGGGGAGGCCCGGAGGGGTCCAGCCCGGAGTGGATCACGCAGCGCGCTCCGCTCCTTGTGACCTCGGCGGCTCACCGCAGTGTGCCGCTTCCTGGGTAGGCCGGGTGCGATGGTGGCCGGATGTGGTTGCCGGTGATTCGGTTTGGCCTTCGGCGGCGCGCCGCAGCGGGCCGCTTCCCATACGCTTCTGGTGCGTGGCGGGAAGGCGCTCCCGACCGGAGCGCCGCGTTAGTGAAGCGGAGGGCCTGGGGCAGCCCGTAGGGATCGGCCCGCAGCGCAACGCAGCGGCGCGCAGGCAGGGTGGGCCGTGCGGTACGCAACGGTTGGTCAGGCTACCGACTCTCGGCTAACGGTGGCATCCGTCACCGGACCCACCGTGATCCAGAGTTCCCGCTGATCGAACGAAGGTGACGATGCCCTCCAAGTCGGGCACATAGCCATCGGTCGTGTCGACGCTGAGGCTGGGTATCGCCAGTTCCAGCGGTTGCGCCCGCGCCCACGCCTCTGGAACTCGACCAGCCTGAATCTGCCTGATGCGTTCGGCATCGAAGCTGCTCCAATGCCGCTCCCCCCGCTCGAATCGCCCCACGAACCGCCGGAAGCTCAGCTCAGGCGCCACATGGCAGTAGATGATCACCACCCGCGCGGTGGTCAGGAAAGGCCGCACGTCATCCTCGGCGACGCCGCGATGGAAATTGGTTTCCGCTACCACGCCTGCTCCCGTACTGAGCGCTTCCGCCATCAGCCGATAGAAGATGCGGAAGCTCGCCACCACGACGTCTCGTCGCTGCTCTGCTGCGCAGGAACCGAGGGCGTCGGCCAGGGCCTCGCTGATAGCATCGCGCGGCAGGAGCGGGAAGGCCAGCCGTTGAGCAAGGCATCGCGCCAAGGTAGACTTGCCACAAGCGGGCGGTCCTGACACCAGGACCAGCAACGGTTGCCCCGCCGTTACCGCGTTGTCGTTACCCACAGCGTGACCGGGCGAACACCAGATACTCCCTCGCTTCGCGAGACGCTGTGGCGTTCGTACCGCCGGACACCGAAGTCGGTAGCATAGCGTCCTTGGTGCGACCAGGATGGCAGCAACGTGGCGCATCCACGCCGCCACCATCACGCCTCGTCGTCCTCGTCCAGCATCCGCAGCCGGTCGCGTAAGCTCGCCCCCGGTTGCCGCCCCGCAGCACTCATCGTTGCCGCCACCGGCAACGCCACCGGCTGCACCCGGGCCGGCCCCAACGCCATCGCCCGGGCTGACACCGGCGGCCGCTCCCAGAACCAGCGCCCGGTGCGGATTGGCTTGCGGTTGCCGCTGACGATCAGCAGCTCGTCCTGCCGCAACCGCCGCACCTCGTCCGCCGTGAGCAGCCGCCGCGCCGTCTGGTGCTCACTGAAGCTGCGAGAGGTGACCAGGATTCCCTCCGGCCGCCGGCTGGTGTACTCCTGCTGCACCGTCCACTCCCCCAGCAACCGCGACACCTGCTCGGCAGAGGGATAGTCCAGCCCGTGCAGGATCACCTTGGTCGCACAGTTGGTGCGGATGGTGTCCGCCCCTTCCCGGCCGTACACGCCGTCCAGTTGGGAGAGCGCCTGCACCCCCAGCGCCAACGCGATCCCCCGCCCCCGCGCCACCGTCACCGTCGTCGCAAAGTGCGGCAGGCAGCCCAGGTTGGCGAGCTCATCCAGTAGCAACGTCACCGGCACGCTGCCACGCTCCTGCGTCAACTGATCCAGCAGCAGCGTGAAGAACACCGCCGACAACCCGGCCAGCCGCGCTGTGTCCGCCTCGTGCAGCACCCAGTACGCCGCCACGGGCCGCTGCAACAGCAGCCGGAAGTCCAAGGGCCGGATGTCCGCCGAGGTGACGCGGGCCACCCGCTCATCCTCCAGGAAGGCCAGCTTGTTCGTCACCGCCAGGACGATGCCGGCCAGCGTCTCCGCCTTCAGCCCCGCCATGGTCCGCGCCGCCGTGCGCGCCGTCCGCGCCGGGGACTGCGCCAGCACCTGCATGAGTGGCTGCGGCCCCAACTCCAAGAGGGTATAGGCCGACGCCGGCGTCGGCACCGCCTGATACGCCGTGTGGGCGAAGAGCGCGGCGCAGAGCTGCAGATCGCTGAGCTTCCAGAACTGCTGCTCGTGGCGGTCCGCCTCCGTCTGCATCACGGCGGCGGCGAGCAGGTTCGCCAGCCTCGGATCACGGCACCAGGGGATCCAGTTGCAGCAGCAGCAGGCCTCCGGCTCCCTCGGCGCAAAGCGCCAGGCGATCGGGTGCAAGCCGCTGGTGTGCTCCCACAGTTCCCCCTTCGGGTCGGTACAGACAAACGACCCTGCCGCCCAGGCGGCGTTGGGCAGGAACAGGCTCCTGGTCTTGCCGCTGCCGGAGGGCCCCACGATCAAGGTGTGGTGCGTCGCCCGTTCCGGTGGCAGCACGAGCTGGCGGAGGGTGCCATACGGGGCAAGCGCCAGAGCGCCGGGGGCCAGGGCGCGTCGCCGGCCGCTGAGCAGCCCCTTCAGCTCGCTCCCGGCTGCCCAGCCCGCCGAGCCGTGGGTCTGCGGTTTCGCCGGCGCCGGGCCGAAGTACATGAGCGCGCCGGTGAGGAACATGAGCCCGATCAGCAGGGCGACCTGGGCCTGGCTGGCGACGGTGACCAACACGACGGGGTTCCAGCCGGCACTGTGCAGGTCACCGAGGAACACCACCAGGAAGGCGCCGTAGCCGAGGCGCCGCAAGCCCTGCCAGACGCCTCGGCGGAACAGCCACTGCACCGGCAGCAGCAGCAGCCGGAAGAAGGCCAGCACCACCAGTTGCAACAAATCCGGTTCCATCTATCTCCCCCGATCCTCGTCATCCTCCCGGCCCAGCCCGTGGCTCGACCGGTCTTCCCATTCCCGCTCCTGCTCTAACTCAGGAGCGCGTGCAGTAGCCGCCTGTAGCGCTGCTCCAGCTTCTTCGTCCGTTCGCTCTCCCTGGCGATGGAGGCCGTCAACGCCTCGTACTGCGTCGTCATATGCGCCAAGGCTGCGCTCAAGCGCGTGTTCTCTGTCCGCAGCGTCCGCAGTTCGAGCTGCAACGCCTCGTTGATCGTCTCCAGCTCCGCCTTCGTGATCGTGGCCATAGTGGCGCCCCTCCCAGCGCTCGGTGTCGTCCCGGTTCCAGGCATGCCCCGCCCGCTCCGGCGCCGACGGCAGCTCCTCCCCGTGGTCGTGGGCCCGGGCGGCCTCCCGCCGCCACTCCCGCCGCTCCGCTTTGCGCTCCAGGTGCTCCTCCAGCTTCTCGGGGCCGTACTCGCGTGCGTACACCTCCGCCCAGGCTTCGTCCAGCCGCTCGTAGGCATGCCGGTCGAAGTGCAGCTTGTGGTCGTCCACGTCTCTCGCCTGCAGGTGGACGTGGACGTGGGTGTGCTCCGTGTCCTGGTGGACAGCACCCAGGGCGCGGGCGTCGGGGAAGGTCCGCTCCAGGTAGTCGTCGGCCAGGTCGCGCGCCGCGCGGGTGTCCACCCGATCCTCGAAGGACAGCACCAGCCGGTAGTGCGTCCGCGTCTCGCCATGCCCACCCCGCCGGGGCCGGCGCTCCTCGTCTTCTTCCTGCTGGCGGCAGTAATCCGCGAGGTTGTCGCGCCGCTCGCCGTAGTCGCGCCCCTCGCCGGCGTACGCCGGGTAGTTGCGGGTGAGGATGGCGTCCCTCTCGCGCCCCGTCGCCGGCGGCCGCGTGATGTAGCGGGCGTGGGCGCCGCTGCTGCCGGCACGGCCTTTGGCGAAGCGCATGAACACGCCGGACACTACGACGTCTCCTTTCCCGCCAGCCGGATGAGCGCCCGTGTCGTCGCCTCCAGGGCCGTCCGCAGTTCCGGCGGCCGCACTGCCGCCTCGGCGTTGAGCTTGTGGGCGATCTGGTTGAGGTTCACGCCGATCTTGCGCGCGTGGAACAGCGCCCGCTCCCGCAGCGCCCGCTCCTCCGGGCCGGGAACCTCCGTCGTCAGCCCGGCCTCGACGAGGTAGCGCGACAGCGACAACCGCGCCGCCCGCGCCCGCTGCAGCAGACGCTCCCGTTCCTCCTTCGTTGCTCGAATTGTGAACGCACAGCTGTAGCGCAAGGACCTCGGCACTCCTTCACTCCTTTCCATTAGCAGCCGTTGCTACGTCGGCGGGCTCGTGCTGGCTGGCCAGCCGTCGTGTGCAGGGGCGTAGCTCCTGCCAGGACCGCCGCGGCGGCGGGCATGAACGCCAGCGCCGAGAGGCGGTGGCGTTCATGCGTATCCTGCCCTCCCCTCCCTCCGCCGCACCAGCGCCGCCCCGTGCCGCGACCGACCGCGCCGCCGCGCTGGCCGCGCCGGCCCCACCGGGCGCACCGGATCGGCCGCGATCGTCCGACCCGGCGAGTGTTCTCCGCCCCGAGCCGGAAGTGCCCACCGCAGCGACAGACGCCACCGCCAGCGCCGCCCTCTTGCCATGACGGACCGCTACAGCGGGGCAATGCCGTCGCCAGCGGGCGCACCGGATCGGAAGGGACGCGCGCCCTGCCAGCCGGTGCCGCCATCAGATGGGCGTTAGAGTGCATGGTTGTTCTACTGTTCCTCCCCAGCAAATGCGTGTGAGACGCCATGGTTGTTCTCACCGCACGCATCGTCGCCATGCCCAGGCATAGCTGCTCGCCGGCGCGCGAACGGGCGGGGATCCGTGGCCATCGCACCTCCTCTACCATCCCGCGCGTTACCCGGGAGTCACTTGGCCGTCACCCCGGCGCCACATCGGCGCCACCACGACCGGGCGGCGCTCGCCCATGGCCCGGCGCCGACACCGCACGCCGCGCCCCGCAGCGGAAATGGCCGGATGGGGCGCCGCCGACATGGCGCCGGGGTGACGGCGGGGCGGCCCTCGGGAGCGACGAGAAGCCGTCCGGTGGCGGCCCGTCGAGACCGCGTCAGCCCTCCTTTGCTTGCTGGTGGGACTCCGTACCCAGCATGTGGGGGAGCGGGCCGGTTTGACAATGGCGGAACCGCCATGCAAGTGGTTACATGGAGCCCGCCCTGGCGGTGTAAGGACTTATATGGCCCGGCTTATATCGACGTAAGGGCGTACGCCGCCCCTGGTGGGGCGCGGACAGATTGGGGCCGTCCGTGCGGACAGGGGAGAACGTCCGGCAGGGAGGGGAGCGGCGTGGACGGCCAGGAGCTCCGCGACGCCTACCATCAGCTCACCGACCGCCAGCGGACGGTCCTGGACCTGCTCTGCCGCGGCCTGCCGCGGGCCGAGATCGCCGCGCGACTCGCCATGAAGCCGCGCCTGGTCGACGCCGACCTCGCCGCCATCTACCGCGCCTTCGCCCTCGACGCCTCCGGCCTCACCCCCGCCCAGCGCCGCCTCGAGCTGCGCCGCTGCGTCCAGGTGCTCCGCAAGCGGGAGCGGGAGAGCGCACAGGCGCTGGCGGCGGCGCGTGAGCGGCCAGAGGAGGAAGCGTCCCCGCCGGCGGCGCCCGAGGCGACTGAGGCCGCCGAGGCCGCGCGCCCGCCCATCACCATCATGCGCCGGCCAGCGCCAATCCCCGCCCCGCCGCCGCTTCCCGCGCCCTGGCGCTGGTGGTCCCTGGCCGCGCTGGTCGTGCTGCTCATCGTCCTTGCGGGCGCCTGGCGCGCAACGCACTCGCCGGCAGCACCGGGTGCCCTCGCCGTGACAAGGCAAGCGAGCACGTCGGGAACGACCAGCGCGCAGCCGGCAATCGCCACGCCTCCAGCCCCCACACCCACGACAGCGCCCACCGCGAGGGCGCTACCGCCCACGCCGACCGCCCTCACCCCGACGCCGGCGCCCTCACCCGCCCCTAACGCCACGCCGCAGGCGCTGGCGGGGAAGGTCGCCTCCAGGCTCCCCGGCACCCCGCTCGCCTTGGGCCGCGCGGTCACCTCCGTCGTGGACCAGCAGGCCAAGCCCCGCGACCTCTACGCCGTCGCCGTGCATGCCGGGCAGACCCTCCAGGTCGACGTCACCGCCGCCAGCCCCGCCTTCGACGTCGCCCTCGCCCCGCCCCATGCCCAGGACCTCATCGGCCTGCCCGGCGTGCCGCTCGGCGCCCTGCTCTGCGCCTTCACCCAGCCTTGCCGGAAGGCCTTCCCCGTCGCCGCCGACGGGACCTACACCTTGACGGTGACCGCGGAGGGGCCGGGCGTGCGCTACACCCTGCACCTCACGGTACGCTGAGCCGGGACACCGCGCCCGATCGGAAGCCGGAACCGGCGACACCGGCTGGCGGGCCGGGGCATGGCTGCTCCCGGCGGGCCTTGTCCGGCCATCGGACTGCCCAGCGCACTGGCATCCGTGGGTCGGACCGTGGCGATGGAGCCGACCGCGGTGCTCTCGTGGGCTCCCGTCGCCGGCTGCCGCGCCCTCAGGTCACCAGCGCCGCCAGTTCGCCGCCCACTACCCGGTACTCCACGACCACCGCCCTCCCGCAGGCATCCGCCAGCGCCCGGCGCACCAGCGGGTCCAAGCGGCGGGCGAGTTGGTCGGCGCTGATCCGGTCGGGCGCCCCCACCACGGCCGCGCCGGCGCCACAGTCGAGCAAGGACGTTCGCGCCAGCCAGCGCGCGTAGTTCGTCGGCACCACTTGCTCGGCGAGGTCGTCCAGGGTAGCCCGCCAGATCGATCGCAGCGCCGGCGGCGTCGGGTCGTGCCCCCGGCTCGCGGCGTGTGCCTCCGGCATCGGTCCTTGCTCGGTGGGACGCTCCCTTCTTCCTTGCGTCTTCTTAACCTGGGTCTTCTTCATGTCGGAAGCCTGCTTCCGCTCCGGACCGGCAGCGTCGTTCCGTTCCTGACCGGAAGCAGGCTTCCGGTCAGCGCGGAAATGGGCACCCGACGCCGGCGGCGCCCGCCACGGCTCGATCCAATAGACATTGGTCTGGGTGAGGCCACGCCGCTCGACGGTGAGCAGGTCGTGCGCCTGGAGCTCGGTGAGCCAGGTGCGGACGGTGCGGTCGGTCACCTCCAGGTCCGCGGCGAGCTGGGCCTGGCCGGGCCAGCAGTGGTCGCTCTGCCAGGCGTAGCTGAGCAAGAGGGCGTAGAGCAGCTTGGCGCCCGGGCTGAGGCCGCGCTTCTTGAGGATCCAGTTGGGCAGGGCGGTGAAGCCGGCGGCGATGGCCGGATCGCGGAAGCGGATGGTCGACGGCTCCTCCGGCGCGGGGAGCGACGTGGGCGCGGCGGGCCCGCCGCGCGGGGGGCGACTCGTGGGGGGTAGGGACATGGCAACGCTCCTTCTCGCAAGCACAACAACACGGCGCGGGGGCGCGGTAGCGGGCCCAAAAATGGCCAAATGCTCCCCGCGCGAGCCACGGGGACTGGTGGAAATGGCGCGAAGGTGCTACGCTACACGGCAGGAGCCTTTCTCGTTGGCCCCGGTGCCCGAATCCGCCGCCAAGCAGAAAAATCGGGTACCGGGGTTTTCCCGTTAACTCACGTCGAGCTACGCGCCGGCAAAGGCGCATGCACAGGCTAGAGCATGCGCGCGCTTCTGTCTACTGGTCATCATTAGCTCGCTCGGCGGCCGTACCTGTGCAGGCTGTGACGCTGGGGCATATCGCGTGGCGCCATTATCCTAGGACGTTCGGGCCCGTGTCGCGCTTCCGATCCCACGGCGGAACCATGGGCGGAGGTACGATCCCATGATTGATCGGCTACGCCGTGCCGCCGAGCGAGCCAGCATCCGCCCGGGCTTCCTCGCCCACCAGCTCGACGGCTTCGATGTCGTCGAGATCGGCCGACGCCTAGCCTGCGACGAGGCCACCGTGTATCGGCTGCTGCTCTGCCGGACGCCCCGGCCCGACCGCTTCGCCGGCGACGTCGTTGAGCTCGCCGCCTACGCCGGGGTGGATCAGGATGCGCTCACCGATCTGCTCGCCGGAGTCGGTCGACCCGTCTGATGGCGCGTGTGTTGCGGCGCTTTTGCATGCAAGAGAAGTCCGCCTACCAGTGGACGGGAGCGCCCAACAGCCGTTCGGCTGCCGTACGGAGTTGCTGGAGTGCCTGCCGGCGTGCGACCACGGAGAGGTTGGCGCGTCGCAGCGTGGCGTAGAAGGGTTGGAGGGTCGCCGCCGTCTGTGCCCAGCGTTCGGCGATACGCAGGGCGTTCCTGGGGAGTGTCTCCCGGAACTGCTGGGTGAGGCCGGCGTGCGCTTCCTCCGTGCGTACCAGGTCGTAGCCGAGCTCCGCGCGGACTTCCTCGACGGCGTCGGGTGGTGCTTCGGCGCGGGGCAGGATCGCCTGGGTCGCGGTGTAGAAGACGAGGCAGCCGAGGTCCTTGGCCATCTGGAAGGTGGTGAAGTGGGCCCGGCGGCAGACCAGCACCGGCAGCAGGTGCGCGTCCCGGTAGGTCGTTTGGAGGCGGGCGGCTTTGTCGAGCAGTTGGAAGATTTCTGACGCGCTGGGGTACATCCAGTGGCGGACATTCTTGACCTCGACGAGGACGGTGACGGCGACCGGGCGTTGGCGGCTGTCCAGGACCGCGATGTGGGCCGCGTCGTCGAGCGGACCGCCGGGGACCGGCACCCCGAAGACGACGGTCGCTGGGCCGTCGTCCGTTCGTTCCCGGGAGTAGCCGCCCGCGGCGGTGAGGGAGGCGCGGGCGACGCGTTCGCCAGCGTCGGCGATGAGGTTGGCGCCACGGGTGGACGTGGATGCCCAGCCGAGATAGCGGGCCTGGAGGAGGCGCTTGCGTGCCGCCGCGCGGCGGAAGGCGGTCTGGCGGCCGTGGCGATCGCGGAGCGCGAGGACGGCGACGCTCCGACCGCCGCGCGTGACCGCGGCGATCTGCTCGATGCGTTGCTGTTGGGTCAATTCCCGTCTGGCGTTGGTGAGGTGATGGGGGTTAATGCCGCCGGGAAGTTGGGGATGGGGACGCTCCGCGAGCTTGGCCTCCACCTCCAGCCAGATCGCGGCGTGCTCACGTTCGAGGAGATCGAGCACGGCCTGGCGGGCGAGGGCGCCGTAGTCCATAGCGCGAATTACGTTTCAGGTCCGCCGCGCCACAGATATAGTAGTATTGCTCCCCCGCCCTTGCTCCGCACGGGTGTGCCGCCCGCTCTACCGGCCCGCCTGCCCGCAGTATGCCGCAAGGGTCGGCCGGGTCTCCATTGCAGCGGGTGGTGTGGGAGCGCGCTCCTACCGCGCCTGACGGCCATGGCGGTCGGGTCGTATGGTGGGTGACGGTCACGGCGGCCGGGGGATGGAGCGTGGCGGCCATGGCAGACACGGCCGGCGGCCAGTGGGTGACGCTCGCGCAGGCGACGGTGTTCCTCGGCGTCAGTGATCGCACCTTGCGACGCCAGATCGCAGCTGGGCAGTACCGGACGCAGCGGAATGGCGGCCGTCGGTTGGTCTGCGTGCCTGTGATTGAACCGGGCCGCGCTGTCGTAGGTGAGGGCGAGGCTCTGGCGGTCACGGCCGCCAGAGCTGACGGCCACGAGACGGCCAAGGCCGCCACGAATGGCGGGGTGACGGTCAAGGCGGCCAGTGAAGAGATCGTGGCCGCCACGCTCAAGGAATGGCGGTCACTCCTGGAGCAGGAGCGCCAGCGGGCGGGCGCGGCGGAGCAGGCGGCGGCGATGTGGCAGGAGCGGGCGCGCAATCTAGAGACCCAGGTGGAGCAGCTCCTGGCGCTGCCGGCGCACGAGGAGGAGCCGGAGCTGAGGCCGCCCTGGTGGGCCTTCTGGCGCCGCCGCTGAGCGCGGCACCGGAGCCCGTGGTGGGCCGGAAGCATGGGCGGCGACAGTGGTGTGGAGGGGCGGGATGGGATGGCTGGCGCGCCTTTTCCGGCGCGAGCGGCGAGCTCCCAAGGGGGCGATCGTCACCAAGTACATCCGGTGCGGCCGGGCGGGCTGCCATTGCAACAATCCGGGCGATCGCGGTCATGGTCCCTACCGCTATCGGGTGTGGCGCGAGGGCAGCCGGGTGCGCACCGCGTACCTGGGCAAGGCGGAGATCGTCCCCACCGACGCCTGAGACAGGGGCGGCCGGACAGGGTGCCGGAGGGGCGAACGTGCCCGTCGCGGGCGCTCGCGCGTGGCGGCGATCGTCTTAGCCTACAGGAATGGCAGCAAATGTGTCTTATCCTACGCCATTGCAACGCAGACGCGGCGCGCCGAGGCGGCGGGGGGCGGCGAACGCCCAGGCAAAGGGCGGCCAAATGGGACGTAGTCACGCACCAGAGGGAAATTCGGGCTCCGCCGGAGCACCCTCCACAGCCTTGGGCGCTCGGGTTGGCGCCAACCCATCCGAGTGGGCGTACGGACGGCGAGGAGCGTCCCGCTGCCGCGTCGCTCCCCCGAACACCAGTGGTTGCCACGGCCACTGCCCAACGGCGTCGACCATCAAGGGGCGCGGTTTGCCGCCGCGGCTCGACCATGCCGCCTCAGTAGTTTCAGCCCGTCAGTCGGGATAACCATCATTCTGAGCTGGATGAAGCGGTATTCGGAGTTTTCGGAGAAAGTGGTCCAATCCCTCAGTCGGGATAACCATCATGCTGCCCGCTCGCGCCCCGCCCGTCAAAACCAGCCCGCAATCGCGCGAGGATGGCGCAGGCGGGCGGGCGGGATCAATTTGCGACAACCTTTGGGGGCGGCCTCTGTGGCTTCACCTGCGGCGCGGGCTACACGCTCTGCAACGGCCCCCCGCGTCAACGAGCAGCCCGACGGGAACAACCGCGGCGCTTGCGGCAAGGTGTGCCCGGACGGGCAGCCATATGCGTCGGCGGCTCCTGCACCTGCCCCAGCGGCCAGACGCCCTGCAACGGCCAGTGCGTCAGCTCCATCTGCTCCGGCGGCAGAACCTTCAACCCCTTCACCTGCCGGTGCGAGTGCGGCGGCAGGGCCTGCGCGGATGGTAACTCGTGCGGCTACAATGGATATGACTACCGATGCTGCCCGAACGCGCGGGCTTACGGCGCCATTTGCCGCGGGCGCGACCAGTACCCCCAGGAATGCCACCAGGGGACGTGCGCCCCTATCTGCACCGCCGGGCAGATACGGCGCGGCGGGGAGGCGGGGACCGGAGGCTGCTGCTAGGCGGGCCCGCCCAGCGCCGGATGGAGAACCTGCTCAAGGGGGCCGCCTACAACCTCAAGCGCCTGGCGCGGGCCCTGGCCCTCCGCCCGATCGCCCCACCGGCCCCGGCGGCCCCACGAGCCCAGCACGCC
>Ga0207416_1001615_pt1 | contig 28464 bp, 22 predicted proteins | sample PaiPotPPM11metaG_FD_184107 | JGI IMG/M metagenome (GOLD analysis project Ga0207416, IMG submission 184107) | Iron sulfur acid spring bacterial and archeal communities from Banff, Canada, to study Microbial Dark Matter (Phase II) - Paint Pots PPM... ... | reverse complement strand
CCGGTGCGGGTCAGGACCGGGGAAGACACCGTTACCGCGGCGGTGGGCGCGATGCGCGCCCAGCTGGCCGGGCTGCTGGCCCACGAGCACGCCCCGCTGGCGCTGGCCCAGCAGGCCAGCGGCGTCCCGGCGGGCGCCCCGCTGTTCACCGCCCTGCTCAACTACCGGCACAGTAGTACTAGCCGTCGCGAGAACCGCCCCCGCACCCCCGGCATCACCCGGGTGCGCTCTCGCGACGTCACCAACTACCCGCTGTGCGTCAATGTCGACGACACCGGGGACGGATTCTTCATTACGGCCGAGACGACCACGTCGGCCAGCCCGCAGCAGGTGTGCGCGCTGTTGGATACGTGCCTCGCTAACCTGGCCGCCGCGCTACAGGATGCCCCGGCCACCCCGCTGCGCGAGGTCCATGTGCTGGACGAGGTTGACCGCGCGCAAATTCTAGCTGCCTGGAACGACACGGCAGCGGATATTCCATCCGGCCCGGTGGCGGAGTTGTTCGAGGCGCAGGCTGCACGGACCCCGGACGCGGTGGCGGTGGCGTGCGGTGATGCGAGCGTCAGTTACGCGGAGCTGAACGGCCGGGCAGACCGGCTGGCCCGAGTGCTGGCGGCGCGTGGGGCGGGCCCGGAGCAGGTGGTCGCGGTAATGATGGACCGTTCAGTGGAGCTGCTGGTAGCGCTGTTGGCGGTGCTGAAGGCCGGGGCTGCCTACCTGCCAGTCGATCCGGGGTATCCGGCGGAGCGGATCAGCTACATGCTCACCGACGCGAGGCCGGCGGCGATCGTGGTTACGCCTGACGGTGCCGCAGACGTGCCGCCGGTTAAGGTGCCGGTGATCGTGGCGGACCTGAACGCGTTGGCGGCAGCGGACCTGCCCGATGGCGTCCGGTCGGAGAGGCCACGGATGACGCATCCGGTGTACGTGATCTACACTTCCGGCTCCACTGGAACACCCAAGGGCGTGGTCGTTACGCAGGGGGGGTTCGTGAATCTGGTGGTGGCCAATCTCCGGTTCGAGGCACGACCGGGGCACCGGATAGCGCAGTTCACGTCGCCGAGTTTCGACAATTTCGGCAATGAATGGACCACGGCGCTGGTGTCGGGAGCGGCGCTGGTGATCGTCCCCGCAGAGCGGCGGCTGGGCGAAGAACTGGCTGGTTTCATGGCCGAGACGAGGATTACGCACGCGATGCTGTCGCCGACGGCCCTGGCGACGCTGGCGGAGGAGGCGGTACGGCCTTCGGTGGTGCTGGATGTGGGGGGTGAGGCGTGCTCGCCGGAGCTGGTTACGCGGTGGTCGGCCGGGCGGGTGCTGTTCAACTCCTACGGTCCAACCGAGGCGACCGTGGATGCCGCGGTATGGCGATGCCGCCCCTGGACGACCGGAATGGTGCCGATCGGTCGGCCGGTTGCGAACACACGTGCCTACGTCCTGGATGAATGGCTGTGTCCGGTGCCGGCCGGGGCGGTCGGCGAACTATACGTGGCCGGGGCTGGGCTGGCCCGTGGCTACCTGCGGCGTGGGGCGCTGACCGGGGAACGGTTTGTGGCCTGCCCGTTCGGGTCGGCCGGGACACGCATGTACCGGACCGGAGACCTGGCGAAATGGACTCTCGACGGAGAGCTGGTGTTCGCCGGGCGGGCTGATGAGCAGGTCAACATCCGCGGGTTCCGGATCGAGCCCGGCGAGATCGAGGCCGTCCTGGCCGGCTGCCAGGGTGTGGAACAGGCGGTGGTGGCCGTCCGCGAGGACATCCCCGGCGACAGGCGGCTAACCGGATACGTAGTCCCCGCAGCCGGGGACGGCGGCGGAGACCGGGACGGGCTGGCCGCCGCGGCACGGGAGTACGCCGCCACCCGGCTGCCGGGCTACATGGTGCCGTCGGCGGTGACAGTGCTGGAGGAGCTGCCGCTGACCCCGAGCGGCAAGCTCGACCGCACCGCCCTGCCCGCCCCGGATCGCGCGCCAGAGGGGACGGCCGCGCCGAGGTCGCGGATCGCGGAAATCATGTGCGAGGAATTCGCCAGAGTACTCGGACTGGAAAGCGTCGGTATCGACGACGACTTCTTCCGGATGGGTGGCCACTCGCTGCTAGCGGTTAAACTCGTGGCGCAGTTGCGCGAACGTGGAGTGTCAGTATCAGTACGTAGCGTGATAACCGCTCCCACCGTCGCAGGGCTCATGAACGAGATGAGCCTGTCGTCCGTGCGGGGCGCGTTCAGCGCGCTCCTGCCGATCCGGACGAAGGGCAACAAGCCGCCGCTGTTCTGTGTACACCCGGTGAGCGGGCTGAGCTGGATCTACATGCCCCTAGCCAGGTATGTCCCGGAAGACTTCCGTATCTACGGCCTGCAGGCCCGCGGCCTCGATGGCACCGGCGAGCCTCCCCGCTCGATCCGCGAAATGGCGGCCGACTACATCGAGTTGATTCGCACCGTCCAAGACACAGGCCCGTACTACCTCATCGGCTGGTCCTTCGGCGGAGTCCCCGTACACGAGATGGCTGTTCAGTTGCAGGAGGCCGGCCACGAAGTCGGTGCCCTGATCTTCATGGATGCCTACCCGCAGAAGCGCAGGCCCGGTCCTGAGACCCCCGGCCAGGAGGCCTCGTCAGCCGAAGACCAGGACGAGATCGGACCGGATGCCGCGGCCCACGACGCCGCCAGGCTGGCCCGGGGGATGGAACGGATGCAGGACACGCGCTACAACTTCGGAGCGATCACAATGACAGACGATGAGCGCATGCTCTTCGTGAAGACCTGGCAAAGGCACGAGGATATCGGAGACACCCACGAGCTCGGCCGGTTCAACGGGGACGCGCTGCTGTTCGCCGCTGTGGAAGGCAAGAGGGAAGGGGCGCCGACCGCCGAGCTATGGGACGGTTATGTGTCCGGTGCGATCACGGAAATCCGCCTTCCGTGCGAGCATTCAGACATGGTCAGGCCGGATATGCTGTCCCAGATCTGGTCCGGGATATCCAGGTACCTCGGCCTGGAAGAATCTGATTAGCCTGGGAGATCCAGATGGGAATAGCCCACTTGATCATTGCCGCCAGTTCCGACGGGAACGATGGTCGGGGTGGCAACATGCATGTGCTGAACCTCGCGGTTACACAGAAAGCGCGTGGCCTTAATCCGGTACTGATATCAAACGCGCGCAATGAGAGAACATTGGCAGAAGCCCTTCAAGGTGAAGGCATACCAGTAGTAATAATGCAAAGTGCCGATCCCAACGCCCATTCCCGGCCAAATGAGATCGCACAGGAACTGGCCGCTCAGATTGAAAAGTTTGACGTGCAGCTCATTCACTGTCACAATCTGACTGCCGTTAGGGTGGCAGCTCCCGTAGCTAACCAAATTGGCATTCCTTGCGTATTGACAGTTCATATAAGCAACGCACGGCCAATCCGGGCTTTGTATGAGGCAGCCAAACGTCAAGGCCTGAAGTTCTCCATGATCTCCGTCAGCCGAAGAGAACTCGATAGCCTGCGAGAGATCGGTATTTCAGAAGCTGACCTGTACTACGTTCCGAACGGCACGAGGAGCCTTCCGGTCCACCAGCTGCCCGGGCCGCATTACTCGGATCTGACACTGGTCGGGACAGTGGTGATTAGTAAAGGGGTGGATGTCGCCATCCTGGCGATGGCCGAGCTCCGGCGTCGGCTCGGACCGGACGTCCCCGTGCTTAATGTCTACGGCGTAGATCCTTCAGGGAACTACTTCCGGGAGATGGTGCATGCGGTTGGCCTGGATGACATTGTGCGGTTCCATGGCTTCAAGCTCGATGTTCTCGAGCATTGCGACAGCAGGGATATTCTCGTCATGCCATCACGTAGCGAAACCGGTCCTCTTGTCGTCCTGGAAGCCATGAGCCGCGGGATGCCCATCGTCGCTACGGAGGTCGGCGAGGTAACCGAGATGCTCCCCGATCCTCGCTACGGCCGGGTTGTCCGCCCCGACTCCGTAGTGGCGCTCGCCGACGGCATCGAGTCACTTCTGAAAGACATTTCCGACGGGCATTTCGACCCCTCCCTGGTGATCGAAAGGCACCGATCGCGCTACACGGTTGAGAAAATGGCAGAAGACGTTGAAACCGTGTATAAGCAGGTGCTCGTAAATAGTAATCCCGCCTAGTACTACAACAGCGAACTGATAGAACCTGGGCGATGCACCCGTTGAAGCACCCCGCTTCGTCCGGGCGCGGTGAGCGGGCCCGCTCACCGCGCCCGGACGGCGAATACCTCGTAGATATCCGTGTCTTCCAGGAAGTTTTCCTGCTCCACGGCGACGTCAAAGCCCTGGACGCGCAGCAGGCCGGTGAACTGCGCCAGCCTGCCGTCGATGTCATGAACCTCGGCCACAACCTGCTGGAGCTTCGGCCAGTCACCGTCCGACAGCCCGCGCAGCACGTGGAGTTCGCTCTTCTCTACATCGAGCTTCAGCAGATCAACCCGGTCGACGCGCAGCGACGCCATTTCTCGTGACAGGGTGCTGACCCGGGCCAGTGACGACTGCGCCTCGTACTTCTGGGTGAGAACGTCAGCTGTGTCCTGTTCACTGAGCCCACTGTTCCTCAGGAACGCTCTGCTAAGCGCCTGGTCCACGCTGGAATCGGTGTACATCCCAGACATGAGGGTGGTCTGCGGGTAGTATGTGAAGTTGCGGAACCCGGGCTTTTCCCAGAGCGCGACTTGCCTGCACCCGCCCGGTATGCGGTGCAGCCCCATGTTCTCCGCGAGCGCCGAGAACGGTATCCGCGCAGGCTCGAAGGCATGGATCACTATGCCCGGGCAATGCATGCTGAAAAATAGCGAGGCCATACCGATATTTGCCCCGACATCGAACACGACATCGCCCGGAGACAATGTTATCCCGTGCTGGAGATAGCATTGATCGGCAAATATCCTGCGGTAAAGAAGTCCGGTTTCTCCCATGTTGACATGGGCCACGCGAGCGCCATTCGGCAACAGCATGTATTCCATGACTGTCGAGTGTAACTTGATCAACCGCGACTTGACCATCCCGGTGCCCGTCCATAGTCTCACGGTGTTCGTTCACAGGTGTTATGGGCTAGGTTAGCTAATGGCAGGGAATAGTGGTAGCTAGGGTCTTCCCTCGTGCTCGACCTGGGCGAAACGGTCAACCGGAAGGCAGGATCCCTCCGGGCAGGTGCCTAAGTCGGGGGTGAGAATCCGCAGTGTCACCGGCTCATCCGTCGCTGTTCAACTGACAATGCCTGGATGTTGAACATCTGACATTCGACATACTCTTAGGATGCACATCAGAAGAGACACTGACCGGGCGGCACGTAAGAGGAACATTAAGCATAACGAGAATTCATGTAATCCTAAAAGGAGAGGTCAATGAGAATACTCCACGCTGCCATCAGTGCTGAAGGCGCTACTCTTGGCCGCGAGAAAGAAGTGGCGACTCTGGCTGTGGCGCAGAAGGCGCGTGGATCAGACGTAATGATAGCGATCGACCGTCCGGGGATATTTACGGAATCTTGTCTGGAGTGCGGAGTGCCAGTCGTAGTGTGTGATCGGCTGGCAGTGTGTGGTCAGTTGCAGGGGTTGCTTAAAAGATTGGTGACGCCAGAAGAAGTTGGCGCGCTAGAGAATGCCATGCAGGGCTTCGTTGAGTGCGTGGAAAGCTTTGGCCCGGATATCATCCACTGTCATGGTTCGGGCGCCGAGGCGCTGGTGGCGATTGGCGCTGGAAATCGGCTTGGCGTCCCGTGTGCATTTACCAGCGCTGGCCCGTCGATCGCAGTTTCAGGCTGGAAATCGGGACTACGGTTTGGCGTCCTATGCTCCGCGGTACATTTCGGCGAACTGCTGGAGAGTGAGATACCGGACGCGAACGTCTACTGTGTCCCGAATGGAACCAGGGCCGTACCGCCCAAGCAAGTGCAGCAAACAGGGACCGGTCACTCGCCTAGCCTCACAGTGGCTGGATCTCTGGCCGCGAAGAAAGGGATTGATGTTCTTATTCTGGCTATGCTCGAACTGCGGCGAAGGCTCGGCCGGGCCTGTCCCCTCCTTAATATTTATGGTGACGGTCCTAGAAAGAAGTATCTGACCGAAATGGTGGCCGTACTTGAGCTGAATGACGTCGTTCAATTTCACGGATTCAAGCTCGGAATCCTGGAAGATTGCCCTAACAGTGACATCCTTGTCTTGCCATCGCGTTTCGAAGGAAGCCCGCTGGTCGTCCTGGAGGCGATGAGCCGCGGCATGCCTATCGTCGCTACGGATGTCGGTGAGGTGGCCAATATGCTTCCGGACTGGCGATATGGGCACGTCGTACCGAAGGATGCGGTGATGCCGCTGGCTGACGCAATCGAGTTGCTGCTCCAGGACATTGCCGACGGCCGGTTCAATCCAGATTTGCTCATTGAGCGACACCGCTCACTTTATTCGATTGAGAAATTTGCGGAACGCACCGAGGCGGCGTACAGGCAGATTCTGCTGAACAACTCCGCGACCGCCCAGCAACCCCCGGGTAGCCCGGGGATCCCGCCCCGGGCTACCACAAGCGCATCACAGTTTCCTCCGAGAAGGTTCTGATGACAAAGTTGCCGAGAGACACAGAGTTGCCTACGATCAGCCTGCCGAGCAGCCACTTCGAGGATCTGTACCGGGATTCTCGTGACCCATGGCGGGTGAGGTCATCGTGGTTCGACCAGCGCAAGTTCGCCATCACGATCGCCGCGCTGCCCCGTAAGCGTTACCGGAGCGTCCTTGAACCAGCATGCGGTGTCGGCGAGCTGACCAGGCTGCTGGCGGCCCGCTGTGATCACCTGCTGGCCTTCGACATCGTGGATGAGGCGGTTCAGGAGGCGCGCGCGTCTGTGAGCGGCTGGACGAATGTGCGCGTTGAGCGCCGCAGCTTGTTCGGAGAACTGCCAGAGGGCAGCTACGACCTGATCGTCGTCAGCGAGGTTCTGTACTACTTCTCTGCGGCCGACCTCGCAAGCACGGTGGACGAACTGGTCGCGCGGCTTGAAGACGACGGAGAACTTGTCTCGGTCCATCACCATTACCGCGGCTTCAAAGCGCATGCCGCGTTTGCCGGTCAGCCCGAGCTCAAGGAGGCTGCCTCGTTCGACGATGGCGACTTCGCCCTCCGGGTCTTTCGCAAGCACGATCCTGCCCATGCCGCTAACCGTAAGCAGTCCTGAAGGCGCTGGCGCGCAGGCGCTGAACACGTTGCCCGCGCATCCGGGACACTCAAGCCCGGCGCATGCACAGGCAATAGGCCGGAACCGGCCAGCGCGGACTGGAACAGCGCGATCCCTCTGCTAACGAGGACTTCACGACGCTCCGCCTGTCCTCACGGTTCGCTGGCAGCCACCCAGGCCAGGCCGTCGTCTGACGAAATGAGGGTGCCATCGGAAAGCGGCTGCTCGGTCGTGAATTCCCCGCCGAACTGTGCTCTGGCCAGCACCTTCTCGCTTTCCTGCATCGCTTGCGCGAAGCCCGACGCCTTGAGCAGCGGCAGCACGCTGTCGCTCCCGCTGTCGGCTATCTGCCGGGCGGCGCGGGCCAGCTCGGCCGATTCCGAGCTGATGCGCCGGGCCATCGCCTCGCCGGGGCTCAATGCGAACTCATCCGACGAAACACCGCCCACCAGCTCAACAAAGGCTTCCAGCTCCGAATGACTGCCGCCGGTGATCTTGCGAGCCTGCCAGAAATAGGATTCCTTGTCCACATTCATCGCGTAGAATGACATCAGGTACTTGTAGAACACGTGATATTCATGGCGGTATCGCAGCTCGAACTCACGGAACAGTCTGTCCTCGCTCAGCCCGCCCGCCAGCGCACTGTTAATAGATCGGGCCGCGAGCAGCGCACCCATCGTAGCCAGGTGCACACCGGAAGAGAATACCGGGTCGACGAAACAAGCCGCGTCACCGACTAGGACCAGGCCGGGCCGCCAGAACTGAGACTGGTGATACGAGTAATCCTTGCGGATCCGGACCTGTCCGTATTCCCCCTCCGCGATGCGGGTGGCGTCAGCGAGCAGGCCCGCGATGTGCGGACACTCCCCGATCAGCTTGTAAAGCGCCTTTTCCGGGTCACCCTGAATCTCCTCCGCTAGCTCGCGATGAATGACCGCGCCCACGCTCGTCATAGACGTGCTCAACGGTATGTACCAAAACCATCCCTTCCCGAAAGTCGAGCAGAAGATGTTGCCAGAGTTCGGCTCCGGAAGCCGCTTACCGTTTGCGAAATAGCCGAACACGGCGAGGTTGCGGAAGAACTCCGAGTACTCCCGCCGTCCGCCGACGGACTTGTAGATACGACTCCGGTTCCCGGACGCGTCCACGACGTACCGCGCGCGTACCAGATGCTCGGCTCCCCCGGCATCCGAATACCAAAGCCCGGCTGCCCGCCCGTCCGCATCGAACACCCGCGTGGCCGTGCACTGCTCCCGCACCACTGCACCGGCGGTCTGGGCGTTATCTAGCAGGATCTTGTCGAACTTCATCCGCTCGACCTGATAGGAAAAAGACGTCGGCCCCGCCATTCTCGGCGAAACGGCAAATGAAAAAGTCCACGGATCAGGACTGGACCCCCACCGGAACGTACCGCCCCGCTTACGGACGAAACCCGCACGGGCCACGGCGTCGGAAGCGCCGATCAGGCGGCAGACACCATGGACCGTGGACGGCAGCAGTGATTCACCGATCTGGTACCGCGGAAAGCGCGCACTTTCCAGCACGAGGACACGATGGCCGCGCAACGCCACCGCCGCCGCCAGAGTAGAGCCAGCCGGCCCTCCGCCCGCCACTACAACATCGAACTCAGCACCATCACCGACGTCCACTAGCTGGCCCCTCAATCCCTAGGATCTTTAGGCAATACAGGATTTACCAATTCTAACAATAATGGAAAGAACCGTGGAGATCGCATCTGTCCCTAGTAGGGGTGCGTTAAGAGCACGGGATCGCATGCAGGCGGTGCTCATCGGGAAACGTTCAACCGGCTACATGCACCAGTCGAACGCGAGACCAGAAAGAGGGGACTGTAAATTATGAAAGTCCTAGTTACCGGCGGGGCTGGCTTCATCGGATGGCACATCGTCAGCGCGCTTGTCGCGGCCGGACACGACGTGCGTGTCCTTGACGCGCTGCTGCCGCATGCCCATGCGAGTGAGCGACCGCCGGAGTTCCCGGACGGTGTCGAGTTCACCCGGGGGGACGTCCGGGACCGGTCAGTGGTCATCGCCGCCCTGCGCGGCGTCGACGTCGTCAGCCACCAGGCGGCGATGGTCGGCCGCGGCAACGAGATCCGCGATGTGGTGCCCTACGTCACGGGTAACGACCTTGGGACGGCGCAGTTGCTGGCGGCGATGACCGACGCCGGCCAGGGCCACCTGGTGCTGGCCAGCTCGGTGGTGATCTACGGCGACAGCAGGTACGACTGCCCTGAGCACGGTCGGGTGCGTCCTCCGCGCCGCGGCAAAGAAGCTTTGGATGCCGGCAGGTTCGAGGTGACGTGCCCGGTCTGCGGCTCGGTTGTCCGCGACAGTCCGGTGGAAGAAGATGACCCGCTCGACCCGCCGCGAAACGTGTACGCGGTCACTAAGCTCGCTCAGGAATATCTCGCCGGCGCCTGGGCGAGGGAAACCGGCGGGCGGGCGGTCGCGCTACGCTACCACAACGTCTACGGCCCAGACATGCCGTACCAGAGTCTGTATTCCGGTGTCGCGGCGGCGTTCCGCACCGCCGTCGAGCGCGGAACGGCGCCGCTAGTCTTTGAGGACGGTAAGCCCATGCGCGACTTCGTGCACGTGCGCGATGTCGCGTCAGCGAACGTGGCGGCTCTCGCCTGGTCCGGTACCGGGTTCCGGGCGTTCAATGTGGCCAGCGGGCAGCCACACAGCATCGCTGATGTTGCGCGGGCTCTGAGCACCGCTCGCGGCGGGCCGCCTCCCGTCATCACCGGTGACTACCGGATAGGCGATGTGCGCCATATTGTCGCCTCACCGCGCAGGCTCATGGACGAGCTTGGATGGCGTCCAAGCGTCAGTTTCGCCGAGGGGATGGCCGAATTCGCATATGCGCCGATGCGCGGTGGCCGAGTCAGCGCCGCTCCATCGCCAGGAGCTGGCGGGTAAGGTGGCGGTGCCGCCCAGTCGGCCATAATTATCAGGTCGTGACGGTTCAGAGTCACTGACAGCTTGTTCGGCATCTTTGTTTCATATTCCGCAGAATAGGTCGTCTTCCCGTCCCTGCCCGCAAGAATCAGCGGTCACGGCTTTCGGAGGGGATAGTAGTTTGTAGTACTCGGTGCCGAGCGCACGCATTCTGACTAGTCCGGCTGGATCAAAGAAAGGAGCATCCACCACAATCTGCGTGGCGTATGCCTTTAGCGCAGCGAGCTTGGCATCCAGAAATGAATCCGCATGAATTTCAGTGCTCACCTCATCATCGGGCAAGCCGAACCGCAGAAATCTATCCGGAGTACTCTGTACGGGGCCGCGCGTGATCCTCGTGGGCGCCTCATCGACCGTGTAGTCCTGTATAGTAAAGTCGGCGATATTCGGGTGTGCTCCGACTGCTTTGCGCAGGTCACTGGCAAGAAAGGCCTCGTATGCGGCCTTGTCTTCCCATATATATATCCCTCCGCGCATATTTCCCTCACCATGAAGCCAGAGGCCGCTTACCAGGCCCGGCACCGCGGCGAACGCGTGAGCCAACTCGTCGCGGGCCCGCGCCCAGCCTGCCTCACCTATGTTCTGGATCTGGTAATTGAAGGCTGTAATGTGCGCAGTACGCCGCGCCTCATTAATGATACGCGTCCAGATCGACCTCGGAATTGTCAAGGCATAGAACTTCGTACGCGAAGGATCGCAAGCCTGCTGATAAGCAGACCAGGCAACCCTGTGCGCTTGAATGTGATCAGGATGTCCGTAGAAACCATTCGCATCGTAAGTCACGACCACTTGTGGCTGCACGGCGCGAATCAACGTCGCGAGTTCTCCCGCGGCCTCTTCCAGGTCCGCACCGCAGAAGGCACGCGGATCATCATAGCCTCTGAAGCCTGAATCAAGCCATCGTCCGGGACCGCCGAGGTACCAGTGCTCTGTCACGCCAAGCTCAGCGCAGGCGGCCTCGAGTTCCTTAGCCCGGAGCTTGCCGACCATCGTCATGCGGTCCTCTTCCGGCAGCACAAGTTCCTCGTGAGGCGCCGATCGAGTATTTCGAATGGGTCCTCGCTCCCCCATAGTGCAGGTAACCAGGGCGACCCGAGTGCCTTCCGCCGCGTACTTGGCCATAGTCGCGCCGGTAAAAATCGACTCGTCATCAGGATGTGCATGCACCAGCAGAAGGCAACGCTTTGTGCCTATCGAACTCACGGCGCCTCACTCCTCGTAGATCAGATATTCCCGTGGCGAGACGTTAGGGGCAGTGGCTGGAGTGTAGAGCTCCGGGTCGGCCAAGCTCAAGGAATCAAATACTGCGTTGACGGAGTTGGCCATTCCCCATACTTCCGTGTACGGGGGCCAGCCCATATGCCCCTGCTGCAGGTCCCGTTGCCGCGCGAAAAGATAGTTAGCCCACTGTCGCGAACGCGGGAACCGGTGGTGATAGTCATGACACGGGGCATCGCCCACCATTACAAAGAGGCGGGCAGGAAGATGCACGAAGACCACACGCGACCACCAGCGAATCCAGCCGAGGGATCGCTGCGGCTGGGGGGCGCTCATATCAGGAACTTCATCTCCAAGGAATATCCCGTGTGTGTGGCTGGCGATCGCCTCTTTCCCGGTTAGCGCGACGCCAGGCTCTGGGAAGAGATGGCGAGTGCATACCCTGATCGCGGCGGAAGCGTTGAAGAGGACCGTCAGAGGTACCAGCCAGACTACAGTGACCACCAGCCATGAGCCCGTGAGCGTCACCAAGAGCGCCTCGGCAGCCAATACAGTGGCCATGAGCAACCGATACCAGGTTGGCGTGCCCCGGAAATGGGAGGCAAGTCTCGCATACGTTGACGTGATGTGATAGTGCGGCGAAAGAAGTGTTATCCACAATCTGGACCACAGTCGCCGCCTACTCATCCCCGGCCGAGCCTTCAGCCCGATAATCAAGAACTGAACCGTAGGGTCCCTCATTGTCATGTGGTGCACCGAGTGATGATCGGCCACATGCTCGCGTTTATAGTCGGCATACTCTTGTGTAATAAACAGCATGGCAATGATATGGCCGATCAGCAGATCCGGCCACCGCTTGCGGAAGCAATTTCGATGCGAACACTGATGGAAAATCACCGCGCGTAGTTTCCGCATGCCGTGGGTCGTCAGAAGCCACGAGATGGGAAGCAGGAAGGCCCACCACCCGAACCGGACCAGCAGCACGCCCAGGCCCACGCCGACCACGAGCGGGAGAACCGACGCAAGCAGATGGTGTATGGGCCTCAGGCGCCACGGTCGCTGTTCTGGCAGGGGCTGGCCGGTTAGCCAGGTCAGAGCCGGCTGCAGAAACCGGGGAAGTACCCGCATGGAGATGCGAGGGTTATGCGGGACTGGAGAAGCCGGACCTGGCGATGCCGGACTGGGCAGCGAGGCGGTCTGACTGTGCTCGCTCATGACTGGCCCTCCGCTGCCATGACTCGCCCGTCTAGGTCCTGGCCGAGCAGCTGGCTCATCAGCATGTGACCTGGTTCCGGCCTCATGCCTGCCACCGCATCTTCCGCCAGCACGCCACCCGGTCCCGGAACCGCCGAGTCATAGAGCATGTAAGGCACGGGCGCGGTCGTATGAACCTGGCGTTGCGTCGCGGTGACATGATCAGGTACCCACAGAAGGCGCCACGGCCCGGTTGCCTCGAGATACTCCACCAAGCCGTCCAGCAGGCGGCTGTCCCAGTGCTCCAGTGCCGCGATCTTCGCGTCCACGTCGCCGTCGTGACCGGCTTCGTCGGTCGCCGCAACGTGGACGACGACGAGGTCGGCGCCCTCCGCGAAAGCATCGATGGCCGCGTCCCGTTTTGCCTCGTAAGAGGTCGAGCCGTTACCGGTCGCCCCCCGTACCGGCGTAGCCACGAGGCCGCGGAGAATGCCGATGCCGCGGGCGACCGGTACGGCGCCGATGAGTCGTCCGTCCCGGCACGGCAGACGTGGCAGACGCGTGGCCGGTCCCTGACCCCAGAGCCAGATCTGGCTGTCCCCTCCCAGCACTGATCTGGATTCCCTCATCAAGCGGGCCAGTTGGTTCCCCGCTCTTCCGCTGGGGGGCACCACCCGGAGGCCTACGATCTCGTGGGGGGCGACCGAGACAGTGTCGGCCCAGGCTGCCGGGGCGCTCATCAGGTGGCGGTAGCCGAGCCCTTCATGGAAGGTTACCTCGCCGCCCAGGTCGCGCTGCAGCGCCGCGATCGCGGCTGCCGCACGTCCCGGATCCGGCTCGCCGCCCTTGAAGTCGACCATGATCCCGTCTTGAACGGTGACGAGATTGCAGCGGAATACCGTACGGTCGCCAGGCAAGTCGATGCCAAGACCTGCCGCCTCGATCGGTGCCCGGCCACGATGGTGCTTTCTCGGATCCGCACCAAGGATTGCCATAATGCCAATGTCAGACGCGGCCGTCATTCCCGCTGGGATGGTACGCGCCGACCCGATGGTGCCTTGCCGCGCGAGCCTGCCCAGCACGGGCATCTCTCCCACCGTCAGCGGCGTACGTCCGCCGAGTTCAGGCACCGACTCGTCGGCGGCCCCATCCGGGATGCACACAAGCGCGCGCATCAGCTGCTCCAGCTCTTCCAGCCGGCGTCACCCGAGACAACCACGATTCCATCGCGCAGCTCGTGGCGTTTGGCCAGCTCCATCGCGGCTCCGAGCACCGCCCCGGTCTGCGCACCGCAGAACAGCCCCCGCGCGGTGATTTCGCGCTGCCATTGCTGCGCACTCGCCACCGTGACGAGTACCTGTTCGGTGAACAGCGCGTTCGTCTCCGCCTCGATTATGAAGGGCGTTCGGTAATCACCGTCGGCGAACGCGCCCACTCCGGCCATCCGGTTGCCCGGCGCTGAACTGACAGCGGCCACCATGGCCGGGTGCCCAGCGGACCGGATCGCACGGCCAATCCCTAGCATCGTCCCCCCGGAGCCGAGCGACCCTACAATCAGCCGCACATACGGCAGGCCCTTCAGGATCTCTGGCCCCGTGCCGGTCTCATGGGCATACGGGTTCATTGGATTATGGAGCTGGTCGAGGAAGCAGTAGGGATTATCGGATTGCCGTACCAAATCAAGGCACTTGAGGTATCCGTCGTGAGTGTATGGGCCGTAATCATTCTGAATGAGAGTGGCGCCGAAGTGTTCGATCATCCGGCGCTTATCGGTGGTGATCGTTGAATTACATACAACGTGCACGTCCAGTCCGAGCGCCCGGCCGTATGACGACAGTGCGCTGGCCATATTGCCGCTGGACGCGTCGAGCAGCACTCGCCCGGGCCTCAACTCTCCGCATGAGATCTTTTCCTTGATCATCGCCGCGGCGGCCCGGTCTTTAATACTGCCACTCGGGTTGAACCCTTCCAGCTTGAGCCATACCCGAACGCCGTCCACATCGACGGGAACTAGGGGAGTATTGCCGACGGCCGCAAACGGACCAAGCAACTCGTTCATGTTCCAACTCACGGGCGACCACACATTCAGAAGTATTCCGGCTTCGAAATCATACTCAGAATGTTGACATTTCGGTTTTACGGCAATGATAATGAGCTCCGCAAAGTCATGTCAACGTGCTTTGGCCGCAGTTCAACCGACGCTGTGAGACAGTTAAACGCACAGGTAGCATGACCGGCCGATAGCACCGAGACCGCAACCGGGCATCAGACCTGCGTTCAGCCGATGCGATCCGCAGTTAAACACCTAGACCACGGGAACCGCAGAGGCGATTCCTGTTCGCAACCGATGCCGCGTGGCCAGCACGGACTATGCTCCGATGTCGGCGCTGATGTTAATCTTATCGCGCCATTAGTGTTACGGTGCTAAGCAAATCTATCGGATTTTGATTCGCGCGGTTTCCGTTGCTGAGTTCTCCGAGATGGAGGCGTGAGGGTGAATGGCGAGCGGAGATTTCTCCGGCCCGATGTGATCATCGAGCCGCTGGTCGACCGGTTTTACGCGTGGCTGCATACGGTAGCACCCGTGCAGGCGGCGATGAACCTGGCGTTCGTGCAGGTACCGCTCCTGGAGTCATACCTGCAGTCTCCGCAGGTGCACATCAAGGCGAGCAGCAACCCGGCATTGCGCGGCGGGCTCTTCGTCAATGTCCCGGCGGCCAGGGCCGCCGGGATACGCGACCTGGTGGCGTCGATCAAGCGGGACCGCGCAGGGATGCTGCGGTTCGCGGAGGCGATCGCGGAGGCGGAGGAAATCGTCAGGCAGCGGGCGACGGGATTCGACTTGGCCCCGCTGTACCCGGAGCTGCCTGCTGAGCTGTCGGGGCTGGTGGAGCTGGCGTACGACACTAATAACCAGCCGTCGGTGCGGTTCATCGAGCCGCTGGCGTATGAGAGCAGCGCCTATACCGAGGACCGGCAGTCGGTGCTGCTATCCCTGGAGACCGGGGCCGAGCGGCCGTTCATCCTGAGCACGCCGCGGCTGGAGTCACCGGATGTGCTGGAGCTGCGGATCCCGTTCCGGCACCCGGGCCTGGAGGAACTGGTGCGGTCTCGGGTGCATGGCACGACACTGCCCAGGCTGCGCGAGATGCTCCAGCTCGGCGACGAGCAGGCTGCCGCGCTGGAGCGGCTGCTGGCCGCAGAGCCGGACCTGGCCGGTGACCGGCATATCGGCGAGGGGGCGCGGATCCGCTATTTCGGGCATGCGTGCCTGGTGCTGCAGACGCCGCAGGCGGCGGTCATCACCGATCCGTGGGTGAGCTCGGACGCTTCGGCAGCCGACCGGTTTACGCATCGAGACCTGCCCGATTACATAGATCTAGTGCTGATCACCCACGGGCATCAGGACCATATCGTGCTGGAGACGCTGCTGGCGCTGCGCGGCCGGATTGGGTCGGTGGTGGTACCGCGCAGTTCGCGGGGCAGCCTGGCCGATCCGTCGCTCGCCCTGTACTTGTCGCATCTGGGCCTGCCGGTAACCGAGGTGGATGATTTCTCGGAGGTGGAGTTCCCCGGGGGGAAGGTGACCGCGACGCCATTCCTGGGTGAGCACGCGGACCTGGATATCCGCGCGAAGTCGACCTATATCGTGCAGATGGCCGGACGGTCGATGTTCGTGGGGGCGGATTCCTCCGGCATCGACCCGGGGCTGTACCGGTACATGCGCGCTCACGCTGGGCCGGTGGACGTGGCGTTCCTGGGGATGGAGTGCGCCGGGGCGCCGCTGACCTGGCTATATCAGGCGCTGTTCACGAAGCCGGTGACCAAGAAGATGAGTGATTCGCGCACGCTGTCGGGGTCGAACGCCGAGCAGGCCGCCGCGATCATGACGGAGCTGGGCGCGGCCGAGGCGTACGTGTACGCGATGGGCGAGGAGATGTGGCTGGTCGGGCACGTCATGGCCACCACCTACAACGAGGACTCTTACCAGCTCCAGCAGGTCGATGAATTCATGACCTGGTGCGCCGACCACGGCATCAAATCCCGGCACCTCTACGGCCAGGACGAATGGCGCTGGTAAATCAGCCAGTAGCGACGCAAAGAAATCACGAGGGCCGTGCCCCGCGGGGCACGGCCCTCGTGATGCCGTCACTCAGCAGCCGCCGCGGCCTTCTCTTCGAGCGCTAGCCGGCCGGTGCCCTTAAGGGTCGCCAGGTCGATGTCGGCGATACAGCGAACGGGGTCGTCGTTGAGGGTCAAGTGGCCCTCAACGTGCACGGTGCCTGTGCCCTCATCGAAGTTCGCCTTGCTGAGATCGGTGGTGGCGCGGTCTAGGGCGAAACCAAGCTCGGTGCCGCCTCGCGTCTGCGTGAATTTGACCAGAACGTATCCCATCTCACCAGTCCGGTCGCGGAGTTCCTGCACTGTGGGATCCGCTCCGCCCATAATGATCGGCTGCTCGACGGTCAATCGCTCGGTTAGTTCATTCATGGGTGACCTTCCATGAGGCGGTTGATCTGAACTCGGCCGGAAATGGCCGCATTCAGGGGTCCAAGGACATCATCACACCGTAATTTACAGACCATCTTTGTGATCGGCAACGGTAGCAAGAGCCCCTGCCTGGTCGGCCAATAGCTCTGTCTCGGGAATACCGCGCTGCTTAATTTGCCCGGTTCTCAACATCTACGGCAATGGCGGGAAAGAAGAGCATTGCACGGGGTTGCTCGTGACTGCGACCGTGGTTTCCGTCTGGTAGCGCACGGGTTCGGTCGGGAAGATCTGCCGCAGGACGCGCGGCCTATCAGGATTCCGCTCGAGCTCTTGTGGATAACCGAAGGACACTTCTTCGAACCGGACGCCGTCTTGCCAAGTGGTGCCGGGAATGTGCAGGTGTCCGTAGACGACGGCCTCTGCACCGAACCGCACGTGCCAGTCGGCGGTGCGCTCGGTACCGCACCACTGGGCGAATTCCGGGTATTTCAGGACGCGGGTCGGTTCTCGGGTCAGCGGGAAGTGACTGACCAGTACCGTGCGGGTTCCTGGCCGCAGCGCCGCTAGCCGCCGCTCGGTCACTTCGGCGCGCGCGTGACACCAAGCGTCCCGGCCCGGGTAGGGGTCATGGTGCAGCACGGCCTCATCGGAGCACACGATGCCGGTCTCGTAGGCCAACGCGAGGGCCTCGGCTTTGGTGGTGGTGCCGTCCGGGAGGAACGAGTAGTCGTAAAGCACGAACAGCGGCACGATGGTCAGCGGCCCGCCGGCCCCCTGCCACAGCGGGAACGGATCCTCGGGGGTGATCACGCCGATCCGGCGGCACATCGCCACGAGGTACCGGTACCGGGCCTCGCCGCGCAGCTGGACCGGATCGGTGCTGACCGTCCACAGCTCATGGTTGCCGGGAACCCAGACCACGGTGGCGAACCGGGCGCGCAGCGTGCGCAGGGCCCATTCGATGTCCGCCGCCTTCTCCGCCACGTCCCCGGCGACCAGCAGCCAGTCGCGCGGCGAGTCCGGCCGCAGCCGCGCCACGAACTCCCGGTTCTCAGCGAAGGTGACGTGCAGGTCGCTGACGGCCAGCAGCCGCGGCGGCGGGTTCGCGCTCAGCCGGCCTCCTCCTGACCCGCCCCGGCGTGTTCTCCGCTTCCGGCGAAGTCCTCGTCGGTGAGGGCGGTGAGGAGGCTGTTGAGTCGTTGGACGAAGGTGGTGGGGTCGTCGATGCGGGCGCCGAGGGTGGGTATTGTCTGGTTGAAAGAGTAGAACCCCGCCCCGAACTGGCCGATCATCGGTCGACCGCATCCGGTGCATTCGAGATAAGCTTCGGCAGGAAAATCTCTTTATTGGAATACGGCGAATGAGTCATCAGCTCCAGAACCCGCGCCGCCTCCGCCTGAAAACTGAAAACTTCCCGCCCCGCCTGCATCGTCATCCCGCACCTCCACAATCTCCTTTAAACAGCTTGCCCTTTAAACAGCTTGCTTGGAACCCAGTATCAAAGAATCCCGATTGCGTACCAATATGCCGGCGACTGGAACCCTGAGGTGCTTAGCTTAACCCGTTTCCCGGCCCGCTTACCAGTTCAGCCGGCTGCCTCGGAAAGACCTCGATCCGTCCCGCATGGCACCGTGGCAGCAGGCCGCTTGGGCGCCGACGCCACCAGCAGCTACGTTCAAGTGGTAAGGTGCTGCAGTTGAACATGCAATCTAAGCTGGCTGGTCATAAAGGCACATAAACGCTAAGCTTGCATACGTACGGCATACGCCGAGCGCGGGAATCGTTAACTAGGATGCTCATCAGGAGATCCGATCCTTCTAGTCACTTAGAGTCGCGCTCCACATCGCGAGCCAGCCAGAGCAGGATGGAAATGACTCAGTGATATCGAATCAAATTAAAGGTTCGACGAAACCTGGTTTGGCGAACGTTAAAACCAACACGGTCTTGGCCATTGGGCCACATCCGGACGATGTCGAGCTCGGTTGCTTTGGGAGTCTCGCTGCCTATGCCGGCAACGGCCACCAGGTGCATATTCTGGTAATGACCGACGGTGGCCGCGGGGGAGATCCTGGAACACGCGAGAAAGAGTGCCTCCAGTCGGCGGCACTTATCGGCGCGGTGGTTCACTTCGGCGGCATTCGCGACTGCCATGTCTCCGACAGCTTCGAAACCATCAACATAATTGAGACAATATTGCGGGAGATTAAGCCTCAAGTTGTTTTCGGTCCGAGCGGGAAAGACACGCATCAAGATCACCGAAATACTGCCAGTGCCATGATGTCGGCAACGCGAATGTTGCCGGATCTGGTGCTCGTATACCAAACGCCGAGTACTGCCATAGATTTTACTCCCACCTGCCACTTTGATGTGACTGATTATTATCATGTCAAAGAAGAGGCGGTGCGGATCCATACCTCCCAATCGGATAAGTACTATACCGCTGCTCGCGCTGTGGAGGCTCTGGCGAGTTACCGTGCATTTAAATTCGGAAGCGCTGAACGCTACTTCGAGGCGTTTGAAGTGATTCGTCTTGTCCATCGGTGGTGACAAAGATGCGCACTCAAGGGTGCCATGTACAAGGAATCAGACCGTGTGGCCGGTCAGGGATCCCCGGTGCGAGCATTTATAAGTGTAGGTGCAGAGTATGAGTGAAAAGTCACTGATGACCTGGCTTGCATACCACGCGGAACGCGAGCCGGATCACCCATTCATCATCGCGCCAAACGAGGGCAGGACTATCAGCTATCGGGGGGCTCTCCAACTAGCCGTCGGTATCGCCGCGTTCCTCCAGGCCCAGGGTCTATCGAGGGGGAGCTGCATCGTCTTGTCCGCCGAGAACCATTGGGTGTATTTCCCGCTACTTGCGGCCTGCGCGGACTCGGGCGTGACCCTGCTGCCGTTGGATCCAGATTTGCGTCAGGAAGAAATAGGGCTCGTTCTCAGCACCGTCCATCCGAAGCTCATCATCACTGATTCACTGCCCGCAGGAGTCATCGCTTCGGTTAAGCATGTTTCGATCGAGGGGCTCCTGAACAACCTTCCGAAAGTCACCACTGAATCCAGGCGCAAACTCGACCTCCGCGCCGGAACGATCGACCCCTGCCTGCTCATCTACACCTCCGGCTCAAGCGGTACCGCCAAGATCGTCATGCTCACGGAGTCCGCGCTCGTTGCTGATGGGTCACGGATTGCCCAAACCTATGCGATCTCAAGTGACGACCGGTTGTACTGCGTTCTCCCGTTCCACCACATGAATGCCACGACGCTCACTGGATGTGTGCCATTGGTGGCTGGGGCGACGGTGGTGCTCGGCCCGCTGTTTGCTGCCGAGAACGCCAAGACATTCTGGAAGCGAGTCTCAGAGCTCAGAGTGACCGTTGTGAGTGTAGTGCCGTCCATCATGAGCGTCCTCCTCATGATGAATCCAACAGGGGTAGGTGTGGGCATTGGCAGTCTACGATTTACCTTCTGTGGCGCAGCTCCGCTGAGCGCAAATCTTTGGCGTAAGTTCGAGAACGCCTTCGGCATTCCAGTCTTCCAAGGTTATGGTCTCACAGAGACCACATGCTGGGGGGTTGGGACTCCTCCCGACCGGCCACGGGTCTATGAAGCAGTGGGTGTACCTTTCCGTGATTGCGAGGTCGAGATCGATCTGGAATCGACCGCCGAGGTTCTGTTTGGAGACCAGCGCACTGGCTTCGACGAAACGTCGACGGCCGGTCGATGCACTGATACCACTGAAATGGTCATAGGCGAGATTCTATTGCGGGGTCCAATACTCATGACCGGGTACTTCGGCAACAAGAGACTCACCGCTCAGGCGATTCGCGAAGATGGCTTTCTGCGAACAGGGGACATGGGATTCATTGACGCTGGGGGCCAACTTCACGTCGTTGCTCGCAAAAAAGAGATCATCATTAAAAACGGTCGCAATATAGTGCCTGACGAGGTGGATGCAACACTGAATCAACACCCCAGCGTTGTGGAATCCAAGACTATCGGTGTCCCGGATGAGTTGGTCGGAGAACAGATCGTCTCCGCGGTTCGCCTCGCGGCCGACGCGGGAACTGGGATCCCGGAGTTGCGGCGATTCGTCAAAGACCGCCTAGCGGCATACAAGTGTCCGGATCGATATGTTTTCGTTGGCGTCCTGCCTAAAACATCTACCGGCAAGATTGCTGTGGCGGAGTTGCGAGAACGACTCACGGGCGCAGCCGTTGAAACCCGCATCCGAGCTCTGAACACGTGGAAGTACAAGCGTGCCCAGCCATCAGATCTCAACGCACTACGCACATGCATGACGCGATCGGTGCTCTGGGGAGAGGATTCGTCCTTCGTGGCCTATTGGGGATGCGGCCGACGTAGTCATACCAATGATATCGATATAATGGCGATGGATCGCATGCGAGAATATATCTCTCGCGCTTCCTGTCCGCCGGCAACGGCGCGGTTGACTTTGGTTTTGACCGACCTGCACGCCGAAATAAACAGCATACCGGCCCAGCGCGCCCGGGACTATTTCGCAGCAGTCGTGAGTGAGGCTCGGAAACGCAACGTGGAGACGGTGCTCCTGAGCGAGCTGTGGAGAGCAATTGATCGCAGCCTCTACGACCTAGAGCCATTGGCCGAGGATCAATCCCTGATGGAGAAAGCCATCGAACGGGCCAGGAAGCATAGTGAAAACGGGGAGCCGCAGTTGAGCGCCCGTCGATATCTCGCCGCCTGCCGGTGGGATTCGGAGGCAATGTTGGCCAGATTCCCCACAAGTATCTTCCTTACGTACAACGGCCCAGATGATGCAGGCTTTCTACCTGACATGCCTACCCTGTATATCTATTCGTATAGAAAGAAGGTATCGGAGAAGCCGTGGTTCTGTGACGGGGGACCGCCCACGGAAAACGTTCCTGGCGCTGGTCTCGAAGGGTCCCGAAGTGCCTCAGCCAGTTCGCCTGAACCGGTGACAGGCACACCGATGTGATGGAAAGCAGGTTCAGTGTACGGTTGGCTCTCGCCAAGATGGTGGGTGAGCCACAGCTCGAGGCCGCGGGTCCCGAGGACCAGCTAGTTGATCTAGGGCTCGATTCCATCTCTCTGGTCGCCTTCGCCTTGAAGCTCGAGGACGAGCTGGGCAGTCCGTTGTCTGACCAACAGATCGCGGAGCTGCGTGACGCGACTCTTGGCGGACTCGACGAACTCGTCGAGAGCTGGGCCGACCGACCGGTGACCGGCGCCGGATCAACGCGATCGAATCCAGAGGCCGGCGTATTTCTGGCAGGCCAGTCGCCACATCCGGGCGATGAGCGTGCGATGAGATCTTCGCGGGACCTCAAGGCGGAGAATGCTGCATCCTCGGTCACCGTCAGGCCCTTTCGCGAGTCCGATCGTGATGAGATGGCCGAGCTTTGCAGGGATACATGCACGTACCCGTGGCTGCAAAGGATGGCTCATCTTCTCTGGTTGTATCAATACCTGGACCAAGAGCCGGAGGCGTGCTTTGTTGGGGAGGTGGAGGGCCATGTGATCGCCTATTGGATAGGAACTTCCGCCGAACCGTTGTTGGCGGAGGGGTTCCGGGCGCACGTACGTAGATACAGAGGTGAGTTTGTGCGCGTGTACCTAACTGCCATTGGCAGGACGTTCTCGGTACGAAGGCACTTCTGGTTTTGGAGAATAATAATAGGAGCTGCAATTCGCCCGTGCTGGACGTTCCGGTCGTATAATCGCCGTGATCTTCTCGGGCCGATTTTGGGCATGACCAGAGTACACTTTCAGGTGTCGCATACTTGCCAAAGCGCGGGAATCGTGTTTGGGCTTGCCCGGGCCTGGATGGATTACTTGGCTACCAAGGAGGTCGACATCACCTGCCTCCCAGGATTCCCTGGTAGTGAGCAGGACGAGGCAGGGGCTGCGGTTTATTGGGGTCGCATCGGGTATCACCCAGTTCGATTTGGCAATAGGACGCTGCTGATCGCGTTCGTGCGAAGTGATGCGTCGGCAAAATAGATCTCGGTGCGTGGCGGCTTTGCCGGTGCGCCCGGGTCAGCGTCGGCTCTCACCACCGCCGGGCAGCCTCCGCTGGTCATAGCGCCCACGGCGGGTCGTCGATCGTATCTGCAGAACATCTGGATTCAACTGGTGCAACGAAGCAGTTAAACGTTCTGGTGTGCATTCACGGGTTGAGTGAGCCGCGGGGACCTGGTAAATTCTCGTTTCTCGCCGGGGTTCCTGGGTTCGCTGTTGCCTTCAGTTAAACCCAGCTCACGGCATCCCGTGAATGGACACGTTTGCCGTATCGTCATATCTTTGATGTCGCTACGTCCCGCTTCTCCGAACCCCATGGAGACTCAGTTGAGAATAGCCCATGTGATCATTGCCGCCGGGAATGAGATTGGTGCTAACAGGGACGATATGCAGGGTCTCGGCAGGCATGTGCTGAACCTTGCGGTTGCGCAGAAAGTGCGCGGCCTTAATCCTGTACTGATATCAAACGCAAGCGCTGAGAGGCCACTGGTAGAAGCCCTTCAAGGTGAAGGCATACCAGTAGTAATAATGCCCAGCGCCCATCTCCAGCCAAATCAGACCGCAAAGGATCAGACCGCAAAGGATCTGGCCGCTCAGATTGAAAAATTTAACGTACAGCTCATTCACTGTCACAACCTGAATGGCGTGAGGGTCGCAGTTCCCATGGCCAATCAGATTGGGATTCCCTGCGTATTGACAGTGCATAGAAACAGTCGGTCAATCTCGATTTTGTATGAGGCAGCCAAACGTCAAGGCCTGAAGTTCTCCATGATATGCGTCAGCCGAAGAGAACGTGACAGCCTGCGAGAGAGCGGCATTTCAGAAGCTGACCTATACTACGTTCCGAACGGCACAAGGAGTCTTCCGGTCCACCAGTTGCCCGAGCCACACTACCCGGATCTGACACTGGTTGGGAGAATAATACTTATTAAAGGGGTGGATGTCGCCATCCTGGCGATGGCCGAGCTCCGGCGCCGGCTCGGACCGGACGTCCCCGTGCTTAATGTCTACGGCGTAGATCCTTCAGGGAACTACTTCCGGGAGATGGTGCATGCGGTTGGCCTGGACGACATTGTGCGGTTCCATGGCTTCAAGCTCGACGTTATCGAGCATTGCGACAGCAGGGATATTCTCGTCATGCCATCACGCAGCGAAACCGGCCCCATTGTCGTCCTGGAAGCCATGAGCCGCGGGATGCCCATCGTCGCCACGGAGGTCGGCGAGGTAACCGAGATGCTCCCCGACCCTCGCTACGGCCGGGTCGTCCGCCCCGACTCCGTAGTGGCGCTCGCCGACGGCATCGAGTCACTTCTGAAAGACATTTCCGACGGGCATTTCGACCCCTCCCTGGTGATCGAAAGGCACCGATCGCGCTACACGGTTGAGAAAATGGCAGAAGACGTTGAAACCGTATATAAGCAGGTGCTCGTAAATAACAATCCTTACTAGAATGATCGACGGAGAGCCAATGAGAATCGTTCACGTGATCAGCGGCAGTGGGTCAATCTTGTCAGCCAATGAAAGATATGCGCTGTCTCTGGCCGCCGCGCAAAAGAAACGCGGCCTCAGTCCGATGATAATTACTGGAAGCGATGGGATCCTCATCCAGGCATGCCGCGAGCAGCAGTTCCCGGTCGCAGTCGTGCCGGGCCTCAAGCCAGCGGAGAAGCCTCCTCAGGAAGAGATTATCCAGGGGCTAATCCGCCAGTATGACAGCTTCGACGCACAACTCATCCACTGCCATTACTACGCCACGGCGATGCAGGCAATCGCGGCAGCCAACCGGACCGGCGTGCCGTGTGTACTTACCGTCTACGACGACGAGGCCATCGCCAGCGGACACTACTTCGACATGTGTAGTGAGGTCGGCCTGAAATTTTCCGCGATAGCTCTATGGCGAAGAGACCACGAGTTGCTCAAGGAATACGACCTGCCAGAGGCTAGCCTCTACTACGTGCCGAACGGAACCCAGGTTCCGCCCCCCGGCACCCGCTTCCAGGAATCGGGAGACCGGCATCGCCCGAGCCTGATACTGGCAGGGGACCTAATATTCCGTAAGGGAATACACGACGCCGTTCTGGGCATGGCCGAGCTCCGCCGCCGACTCGGCCCCGACTGTCCGACCCTTACCATCTACGGTGATGGCGACCGGGCTGAGTACCTGAAGGAAATGATCTACGTCGCCGAACTCACAGACATCATCCGGTTCCTTGGCCCTCAGCCTGACCCCCTCAGTTGCTGCGCCAGCACTGACATCCTGATCATGTCCTCCCGCGTTGAGGCCGGCCCGCCGATCATCCAGGAAGCCATGAGCCGCGGCATGCCCGTCGTCGCCACCGATGTCGGCGAGGTCGCTGACATGCTTCCCGACCACCGGTACGGACGCGTCATCCCCGCAGGCTCCATCGCCGCACTCGCCGACGCGCTCGAGTCACTACTAGCAGACATCGCATCCGGCAAATTCGATCCCCAGGTGTCCATCGACCGTCACTACTCGCACTACACCTTGGAGAGAATGGCCGACCGTATTGAAACGATCTACAGCCAGCTCGACCAGCAGGCCCCCCTTTCGCCTCTTTAGGCAACAGGGACAGATGAGATGGGATCTTCGAGGTTCTTTCCATTATTGATAGAGTCACTTAAGCTTGTGCTGTCTGGGGATTATGGGCTAACTAGTGGACGTTGGTGATGGTGTTTGGTTGGATATTGCGGCCGAGAATTTAGCTAATGTCACTCATCCTGCTGAGCGAGGTTTAATATGCTAGCTGAGATGCTGGCTGCTTCCGGTAAGGCACTTCTCAATGATGTCCCGCCGGATGGAAGGAAGTACTGGGCAGCCCGGTTCTGGGACCGAGAATCAGCAGAGCAGCATTCGTTGCTGCGCAGCCATTTCCTGAACCAGAAGGAAACCGTGACCCGCTATCTCGAAAAGTATGGCACGGGGGTCGAGCAGGTGATAGAGTTCGCGTGCGGCACCGGAGAATTCACAGAACTGGCTGCGGTTCACACCACCGCGAAGCGGATCGCCGCCCTCGATATTTCGGCTCAGGGATTGGAGATAACCCGCGGCCGGGTCAAGCACCGGAATCTTGTTCTGGAACTCGGAGACTTCTGGGCGGACAACTCGCTAGGCACCGCCGATCTGGTGATGTGCATTGACGCGATTCACCATCTCGGCGACGTCGGTCAGGTCCTTGAGCGGATGAGGTCATTCGTCGGCCCCGGCGGGATATTCGTCGGAAACTTGTGGACCAACGACAACTTTCACGAATTTGAGCGTAAACGTTACGGCTCACTCAGGCACCTGGTCAGGACCGCCGCATTTTTCGGCACGGCCGTCATCATCCGCGCGTCCGGCCGCCGGCTGAAGACGGGGGCATACCGCACTCAGCTGCTTACCAGCGCAGAGGGAACAGCGATCCTCCGCGAGGTCTTCGGCGAGGTTCTGGAACTTGACGTGCACCCGTACTTCATGTCGTTCGCGGCAAAGCCCTGACGGCGCGGCACAGAGAAACAGGCAGGACCGCAGCATGCGCGTACTGATGACGAGTTGGGCCTGGGCCTCGCACTACATGCCCCTGGTCCCGCTGGCGTGGGCGTTGCGGGCGGCGGGTCACGAGGTGCACGTCGCGAGCCAGCCCAGGCTCACCGGGGTGATCAACGACTCCGGCGCGGCCGCTGTGCCAGTGGGCCCGGACCTAGATCACGACGAGGTCCGGGGCCGCCAGCTGGCGGGCCTGTCACCGTCCGAGTTCCCCCGGGTTCCAGCGGCGGGAACATCGATGGACAGCTGGCCGCCGCAACGAGTCCGGCAGGTGTTCGGTACCTTCGCCGCCCATTCCGAAGCGATGCTCGACGACCTGGTGGCATACGCTCGGTTCTGGTGCCCGGACTTGATCGTCTACGAGCCCACCACGTATACCGGGCCGCTGGTCGCCGCGCTGCTCGGTGTCCCCGCTATCCGGTGCGTCCATGGGATCGACGTCACCTACCAGGCCCGGCAGGTCGTGCCGGAGCTGATCAGGGAGATGTCGGTGCGCCTGGGACTCGGTGAAGTTGACATCCTGGGGGATGCGACCGTCGACCCGTGCCCACCGAGTCTGCAGATCCCCGCCGACGTGAGCCGCATCCCGACACGCTATGTTCCGTACAGCGGTCCGGCGACACTGCCGCAGTGGCTGAGACAACAGCCCAGCCAGCCCCGTGTCTGCCTCACGTGGGGAACTTCGGCCAGCAGCATCGGTGACGTCGACACCTCCGTGCCCGCGCGGCTGGTTCAGGCTCTGACGGAACTGGAGGTCGATGTCGTCCTGGCCCTCGACGAGCAGTACGCGCGCAGGCTTGGCGAAGTTCCCGCCAATGGCCGGAGCGCTGGCCCGCTCGCGCTGCACCTGGTACTGCCGGGTTGCGCCGCGGTCATTCATCAAGGCGGCAACGGCACGCTGCTGACCGCCGCGCTGTGCGGCGTGCCCCAGCTTGTCTTGCCGCAATTGCCCGGCCAGACCTTCCGCACCGAGCGGATCGTGGCCGCCGGGGTGGCTGAGGCGCTCCTGCCCGGACAGTTCAGTGAATCCGCGGCCATGCTGCGCCTGAAGGCCATCCTGACCGAGACTTCGTACCGGGACCGCGCACGATCGCTCAGGGACGAGATGCTCGGAATGCCGGCGCCGGCCGACACTGTCGCCCGGCTTGAGCAGATGGCCGCCGCTCGGTAATCGGCGAAAGGTGAGGAGCTGAGGAGTCCGCGATGCGCGTGTTGTTCATCACCTGGTCCTGGAGTTCGCACTACTACCCGATGGTGCCATTCGGCTGGGCGCTGCGGGCGGCGGGCCACGAGGTCATGGTCGCCAGCCAGCCCTCCTTCGCGTCCACCATCACCCGGGCGGGCCTTCCCGCTCTGCCCGCTGGCCGTGATATCGACGTGCGCGGCCTGCTCGGTGCCGCGCATCGGCGGCGCGGCACCGAGGACCGGCCGCCGGCCGAGGGCCACGGAAGGATCGAGGAGGAGGGGAGGTCCGCTTTGCGGACCGCGGCGGACTGCGCGGAGGCGATGGCCGACGACACCATCGGATTCGCACGTGCGTGGCAGCCGGACTTCGTCGTCTACGAGCCGCTGGGATTTCTCGGCCCGGTGCTCGCTGGTGCCCTCGGAGTTCCGTCGCTGCGGCTGCTGTGGGCTACCGACTCCGCCCGCAAGATACTTCGCATCGAGGATGAGCTGCTGGGTGGCCTGGCGCGGCGCATCGGAGCAGCGCGAGTCAACCTGCTCGGTGATGTGACGCTGGATCCGTGCCCGCCCGGACTCCAGATCGCCGCCGACATCACCCGCCAGCCCATGCGCTACATCCCTTACAACGGCCCCGCCCAGCTC
>Ga0207416_1001612_pt1 | contig 28543 bp, 28 predicted proteins | sample PaiPotPPM11metaG_FD_184107 | JGI IMG/M metagenome (GOLD analysis project Ga0207416, IMG submission 184107) | Iron sulfur acid spring bacterial and archeal communities from Banff, Canada, to study Microbial Dark Matter (Phase II) - Paint Pots PPM... ... | reverse complement strand
CGAGTATGCCCTTGCCCTGGCTCGCTCGATGGACCACCCGCGTCGCTTGCGGGAGGTACTCCACGATCTGGTGGCGGATCTGCAAGTCAGCTGTCGGGTCAACACACGGAAAACCCACCCCAATCACGGTCAGCTCATCCAGGAGTCGGTCCATGCCGCCTAACGTTGATGCGAATTGGACGACCTGCGCTCGCCCGTGGCACGCCAGCCAGTGCCCTGGCTGCTCGCCGCTCCACCCGCCTGTGGGGATTGGATTGCGCCCCAATCTGCGGCACTGGGAGCGGGATCGGTATTATTCGAGGGAAGCAGACGAAGGATCATCCCGAGCTGGCTGGGGGCCCCGGGCGAGCGCAGGTCGCCCCTACGACCACGGGCGGGCAGACAGCAACGAGGATGGATGGTGGGAGCAGCACCGTTAGCTCCCCGCGCAACGATCAATAACTCGTAGCTCACGGCTCATGTCTCATAGCTCATGGCTCACAACTCATGGCTCACGGCTCATCGGGACCCGCGCACGTAGGGGAGCGCCAGGGCGGGGGGCAGGTACGAGCGACGCGCAAAAATGATCAGCGCCAGAATCACAGCCACGAAGGGCAGCATGTTCACGTAATCGATGGGAATGTCTATCCCGGCCAGTTGCAGCGCCGTGGTGATCGACAGCGACATCCCGAACAGGAAGGAGCCGATAATCACCCAGAAGGGACGGCCACGGGCGAGCATGGCAAGCACAATACCCATGAAGCCCTGCCCATGGGTCATGAATGGGACGAAGACACCCGCCCCGATGACGGAGAGATAGGCTCCGCCGAGTCCGGCGAGAGCGCCGGCGCTGAGCGCTGCCCACGACCGCGTGGCAAAGACGCTGACTCCAGCAGCGTCAAGGGCCTCAGGCTTCTCCCCGGCCGCGCGCAGGTTGAGGCCGACGTTGGTAAAGCGGAAGATCCAGGCCACGAGGGCGACGAGCGCGAAGCCCAGGTACACCAGGAGCGGCTGGGAGAACAGGCTCGCACCCAGGACCGGGATGCGGGAGAGACCCGGCACCGAAACCGTGGGAAAAGATCCCAGGCGCGGTCGTGTCGTGCTGAACTGGGCGCCGTCGAGCGTGCTCGTGGCACCTTCCGCCCCGATGGTGAGCGCGATCCCAACCACGATCTGATCGAGGCCGAGCCAGACGCAGAAGACGACCATAAAGAGGGCGATGAACGTGCCACCCGCTATCCCGGTGCCGTACCCGAGCCAGCTGGAGTGTCCATAGTAGGCTCCAATGAAACCGGCGTAGGCGCCAAAGAGCATCATCCCCTCGAGCCCGATATTGAGAACCCCGGCCCGCTCGGAGATCATCTCTCCTAAGCTGGTGAACATGAGCGGAACACCGGCGACCAGTCCCCCGGAAATCAGTGCGGTAAGGACAGCCTGCTTCAGCAGCTCATGCATTCTCAGTCCGCCTTCGTAGGGCGTGCGCGAGACCGGGAGTGAGGTAGCTGCTACCCAGGGCGCGCTTCCTCCCCACGTACTCCGTGACCGTCATGAAGAGCAGGATCAGGCCGACTATGACAAGCAGAAAATCGGTCGGCAGCTGCGCTTGCTGCGTTGCATACTCACCGCCGATGGCCAGGATCGAGTAGAAGCCGACGAAGGGAATCACCGCGAGGGCGTTCAGGCGCGCGAGAAAGACAAACGGGATCACCGCGTCCCCGAAGGCCGGATTCCAGTCTGCCCGCACATAGCCCTCGATGCCGAGAACCTCTGCTGCCGCGGCCATCCCCACCAGCGCCCCGCTGATGAGGAACGCGGTGATGATGAGCCGCTTCACTCCCACCCCGGCGTGCACCGCGGCACGTGGGCTCGCACCCAGGACCTGCAGCCGCAGCCCGAACGAGGTGCGGGTGAGCACATAGTGGACGATGAGGATTGTGCCGAGCGCAACCAGGATGCCCACGTGGATCCTTGTATGGGGGATGTTGGGCAGCATGCCGCTGACGGGCAGAACGCTGGTCTGGGGCACGTTGCTCGAGAAGTCCTGGAACGGTCCCTTGATGAGGATGTTCGCAACGCTGATGCCGATGAAGGACATCATCAGCGTAGTGATGATCTCGTTCACCTGGTAGTAGGCCTTGAGCAGGGCCGGGATCACCGTCCAGCTCGCGCCGACGACACCGGCAATCATGAAAAGGAGAGTCAGGGTCAGCCAGTACGGCAGACGCGTCTCCATTCTCGGCCCGAATCCGGCGATCATCGCGCCGGCCAGCAGGAATTGGCCCTGGTAGCCGAGGTTCCAGATGTTGGCCCGAAAGACGACGATAAGTCCGCCGGCGATCAGCAGAAGAGGCGCCATGCGCATCGCGCTGTCCTGCCAGGCTTCCTGAGTGATGCCCCCCTGGTAGATATTGGCGTAGAAGATCACCGGGTTGCGCCCAAGGGCGAGCAGCAAGATCCCGCCTGCGACAAGCGCCAGTAGCACGGGGCCAACGCCCCGTACCAGGGCATCGAGCGGCCTCGCCAAGCGGCTCTGTCGAGGTAGCCGCTCGTCTGCGGGCAGATCCGCCACGGAGGATTCTTCCAGCGGGGCACCGGGGTACCCACCGGCGGCGCCGGAAGGGTCCGCAGGTCGCTCGGCCATCTTGCTCACGCCGCTTTCCCTCCGATCATCAGCTCGCCGATGCGCTCACCTGCATCTGGGCCGTTCTCGACGACCCCAACGAGGCGTCCGCGGTAGAGCACGGCGATGCGGTCGCAAAGCTCGAGTAGCTCGTCGAGGTCGGTGGAGATGACGAGTGCGCTCACTCCATCATTTGCTTGGTCGCGGATACGCTGGCGCACCAGGCGCGTCGTCCGAACGTCAAGCCCCTGCGTCGGCTTATTGTAGACGACGACCCGCGGATCGAAAGAGAGCTCGCGGGCCAGCAGAACCTTCTGAATGTTGCCGCCTGAGAGTGTTCCGGCGCGGCTGGAGACACCTGGTGTGCGCACGTCGAAGTCCCGTACAAGCTGCTGTGCCACCCGATTAACCGCCCCCTGCTGCACGATACCTCGTTGCCAGAACGGTTGCTGGCCGATTCGTTTGAGCACGAGGTTCATTGCCACGCTCAGAGAATGGACGATACCCTCGCCGAGCCGGTCGTCGGTCACGTAGCGAAGCCCCATGCGTTGCCGGGCGGACACGCTCAGACGGCCGATAGAGCGCCCCTCGAGGCGAACCTCTCCTGCGGTGACCGGCCTTTGGCCGGCTATTGCTTCGGCCAGCTCACGCTGGCCGTTGCCGTCGACGCCCGCAACGCCGAGGATTTCACCTCTGCGGAGGCCAAGGGAGATGTCTTGGATATCGCCTGCCTGGCCCTCACCTCGCGCCGAGACATGAGCCAGCTCGAGCACCGGTTCCGGCGGCAGCTCGCGGCGCTTTCGCTCACCCTCGACCTCACCCTGCAGTTCCGCAACCTGGGCGACCGCGCGCGCTTCCTGCCCAAACATGGTCTCCACGATCAGCGATTGCAGCTCGTCAGACGTGTGCGCTTGCAGGGTCTCTTCGGACAGCGTCCCCACCAGTCGACCCTGTCGCAAGATGGAGATCCGGTCGCCGATCGCAAGGGCCTCATGCAGCTTGTGCGTAATAAAGATGATTGCGAGTCCCTGCCGTTTCAACCGCACCAGAACCTTCTGTAGATCGGCGACTCCCTGAGGAGTGAGCATCGAGGTTGGCTCGTCGAGGATGAGCACCCGGGAGCCTCGCCACAGCGCCTTGATGATTTCCACCTGCTGTTGCTGGCCAAGAGCGAGCCTGCGCACCTCGGCGCTCGGGGCGATCTCGACGCCCAGCATGCCGGCCAGCTCCTCAAGGCGTTGACGGGAGCGATCCGCCTGCAGCCTCAGGCCACGACTCTCGCCGAGCATGAGGTTCTCGAGGATGGTCAGAGCCGGGACGAGAGCAGAGTGCTGGTAGACCATGCCGATGCCGAGATCGAGCGCCCGGCGGGGCGAATCGATGCCCACCTCCTGCCCGTCGATCCGGATGCGTCCTGCATCGGGACTTTGCATGCCCGAGAGGATGCTCATCAGGGTCGACTTGCCTGCCCCATTCTCCCCGAGCAGGCAGTGAACCTCGCCGTGGCGAACGGCGAGGTTCACGTTGTCGTTGGCGACGACGCCCGGGAAACGCTTGGTGATTCCGAACAGCTCCACCGCAGGCGGTTCAGCCGCCACCGTCACTTCCCTAGCAGGTTGCGAACTGCAGCCTCTGTCGGCGTCAGCGGAATCTTGATTGTACCGGCTATGATGGCACGCCGGTCACGCTCGAGCTCCACCCAGACTTTCCCAGGGATGTATCGCGACTTTAGAAGGTGGACACCATTCGAGGCGTTCAGGTTGTAGTTGTGGGTACCAAAGGTGCCGTTGTTGATGTCGTTGGCGGCCTGCATGAAGGTGGGCTCGAAGTTCCAGAGCACCGACGAGAGCAGCACATGGTTCTTGTCGAGCGGGGCCTTGTTGCCGATCACATCGATGAACCAAACTTTGTGCCCGACCTTGGCCGTCTCGATGGACTGCAGGTAGCCGAACGACGAGCCATCGCCCATGCCAAAGATGACGTCCGCGCCACCAGCGATGACACTCTTGGTAACACGATTGCCACCTGCAGCGTCATCATAGGCCGCCTGGCCAATCTGCGCGCGGAGGAACTTGATGTTCCGCTTTATGCTGCGCGCACCGGCAATGTAGCCCCCGCTCTGCTTGTACCAGTTGGTGTCTGCGGCCGAGATGACGATCCCCAATATGTTCGTCTTCGTCATCCTGGCGGCCAGCACACCGGCAAGGTACGCGCCCTGCTGGCTCGATGTCTCGATGTCGGCTACCAATCCCTTCAGCAAGTCCTTGGGGGCGTCATACGTAACGGTTGGGATCTTGTACTGCTGGGCGATGCGTGGCGCGATGGTGTTGTAGCCGCTCGCCTGCGCGATGATGAAGTTGGCTCCTCCGGTGGCGAGCCGGCGCAGCACCGACTCGGTGTTGTCGTAGCCGATGCCGTCGTTCACGACGAGCTTCGCCCCAACGGCCTTCGCGACCTGGTAGGCCGCATACACGCCCTGCTGGTTCCAACCCCTGTCAGTCGCTTTCTCTGGAGCGGCGATTGCGATCACCTTAATCTTGTTCGCCTTGACCGCTTTGGCTCTCGCTACCGCGCCGCTGGAGCCTCCCAGGAGCAGTCCGGCGATGGCCAGGACGGCGACCCACTTTGCTGCCGCGTGCTTGAACATGTGCGACTCCTCTCCTCGACTTACCTCGTGTAGGGGTCGTTCGCGAACAACCCTAACTCGTCCTAACCTGATTTATCCTTTTGATCCGCTCGAACTCACCTCCTCTTCGCCTGCCGAACCGGTGCTTGCACCGTGTCCGTCTGTCACCGAAATACCGAACAGGGCGCGAGCGTTCGCGCCAAGAACCCGCTCGACGAGCTCCGGTGGTAGTCCGCTGACCCGCACCTTGGCGATCTCGACCGCCGGGTGGTGAAACGGTACGTCCGAGCCGTAAAGGACGCGCTCCGGGCCGACTCGCTCGACCGCCTCTGCAATCTTGGTGTGCATCGGCATGCCCGACGTCTCAAGATACACCTTGGGATGCCGGGCGGCGACGTCGATTGCTGCATTGATGTAGATGATATTTCCATGACCCATGTGGCCAAGAATAACCTTCGCCTCCGGGAAAGAGACAATGAGCTCCTCAATTGACCAGGGGAGTGTGAAGATCGGATGGCCACAGTGGATGAGTACCGGCAGGTCGCGCTCGATCAAGCGCTCTATTAGGGGGTGAACGGCAGGGTCATTGGGATGATAGCCGTCGAGGAGCGGATGCAGCTTCACTCCGAGGAAGCGCTCGTCGTCGAGGAAGCGAAGCGTTTCGTCGAGGTAGTCCGGCATGCGGGGGTTGGCCCAGACGAGTCCGTAGGCTCCGGGTACGGAGGCGATGACCTCGCGGACATAGGCATTGTCCGGGTGGAACACCACACCGCCCTCGATCCCATTTTCCCGCATAGTGCGCTCTAAACCGTCCCGGTCAAGCGAGACGTTGAAGAGTGGGAACTCGCCGACATGCATGTGAGAGTCGAAGATCACTTTTGCAACCCGTCTTCCTCATCTTCCATACTGTTGACAGTCAACAGCCGGCCCACTAAGATAAAGTATATAGCCGGTCGGAGCGAGATGCAATGCCGCTCTAACCGAGGGTGAGGGCGGACAGCGGAGGGTCACGCCATGACGAATCCCTACGTCTTTTCGGCTCCCACGGAAATTGTCGGCGGCCTTGGTGCTCTCGCTCAACTGGAGTCTTTGGTCGAGCGTTTCGCGCCGGCACGGATTGCCGTTGTGTCCGATCAGGGGGTGGCCAATGCCGGTTTGTTGAACGTGGTCCTCCAGTCACTCGGCCGCTGGGAGACCGAGGTCTGCGGCCTGATCCGCCCCGATCCAACGACCGATGAGGTTGAGGCAGTCGCGGCCAGGGCAATTGAGCATGGCAGCGACCTGGTCGTGGCCATCGGCGGTGGAAGCGGCCTTGCCGCCGGGAAAGCCGTGGCGCTTCGCCTCCGGAACGAGAAACCGATCGTCGAGTATGCAGGCCGGGATCAAGCGAAGGGCGGCGCAGCGCCGAGCATTGCTATTCCGACCACGGCCGGCTCGGGCAGCGAGGTGTCGAACGCGCTGGTGCTTCACGATCCACGGCGGCCGGCGGTGCTCGTCGTGCGTGGCTGGGGCTACGAGCCGAACATCGCGCTCCTGGATGGTATGCTGCTCCGGTCGCTGCCACGCGATCCTATGATCTACGCGGCCCTGGACGCCCTGAGCCACGCGATCGAGGCCCTCTGGGCAAAAAAGGCGAGCCCCTTTACGGACGCACTTGCCTATGCCGCTGCGGACCAAATCTACGACGTGCTGCCACGCGCGCTGGAGAGTCGCCAACCGGAGGACCTGCAAACGCTCCTCGAAGCGAGCGCAATGGCCAACCTGGCGTGCGGCAGCTCCGAGCTAGGCCTGGTCCACGCCCTATCGTTGAGCTCGGCGGTTCATCTTCCGCATGGCTATCAGAACGCCGTGCTGATGCCGCACGTCGCGGCTTTCAATCGTAGCGTCATGTCGGAGCGGGCACAGGCAGAAGTCGATCGCATCATGCCTCTGTACGAGCGCATCGGCTTCGAGGCGCACTTCCGTCCCGACGAGCTCGAGCGGGACCAGGCGGAGAGCATGGTCCAGGTTGCCCTGGCGGTACCGCTTTCCGCCAATAACCTCCGCCAGGCAACAGCCGATCAGCTTCGCGATATCCTCGCCGCCGGAGGTGCTTCCCTGTCGGTGTCCAGCGTTGATGCTTAGAGAAAGGAGAGGCAACGTGGCTACGACCACCACCGCGCACGGAGTCGAAACCCTGCCAACGTTGATCGGTGGCGAGTGGAGCATGGCGTCAGGCGGCGGGACAATGGACGCCATCAACCCGGCGACGAGAGAGACCATTGCTCGCATCCCACGATGCCGCGCCCAGGACGTGGCAAGGGCGGTGGATGCAGCGCAGGCGGCGTTTCCGGCCTGGCGAGCCACGCCCGCGATCGAGCGGGCGGCAATGCTCAACGCATTGGCCGATGCCATGCTGACCCGGCGTGAGGAGCTTGCCCGGCTGGACGCCGAGGACAACGGCAGCCCGGTGGCCGAGCTGCGCAAGGATGTGAACATTGGCGCCGCCGAGCTTCGCTACTATGCGGGACTTGCTTTGCAGAGCAAGGGTGAGACCATTCCCACCGGCTTCGGCCGGCTCAATTACACGCTTCGTGAGCCCTTCGGCGTCGTTGGCCGGATCGTCCCGTTCAACCATCCGCTGCTATTTGCCACCATGAAGATCGGCGCTCCACTGGTAGCCGGAAACACCGTGATCCTCAAGCCTTCAGAGCACACATCGCTCACGGCGCTTCGGCTTGCCGAGGAGTTCCAACGAATCTTCCCACCGGGCGTCATCAACGTCGTCACCGGCTACGGCGCCGAAGCAGGCGACGCGATCGTCACACATCCGCTGGTGCGGCGCATTGCGTTCATCGGCCTGGCCGAAACGGGCCGTTCCATTCAGGCCCGCGCGGCCAGTGTCGGTATCAAGACGGTAAGCCTGGAATGTGGCGGCAAGAACCCCATCGTCGTGTTTCCAGACGCGGACATCGACAAGGCCGTCGACGGGGTCGTCAACGGCATGAATCTCACTTTTCAGGGCCAGTCTTGCGGCTCGACTTCCCGGCTGCTTGTCCATCGCGATATTCATGACGACTTCGTGAATGCGGTCGTGGACCGAGTCTCTGCGCTTCGTGTCGGTATGCCCATGAACGAGGAGACGCAGATCGGTACGCTCATCAACGAGCGGCAATTCGAGAAAGTCAGCGGCTACGTGCAGCTCGGACGGTCCGAGGGGGCCAGGCTCCTGACGGGAGGTACGCGACCGGAGGAGGAAGAGCTGTCGCGGGGATTCTTTATCCGTCCTGCCGTATTCGACGGAGTTGATATGGGGATGCGGCTGGCACAGGAGGAGATCTTCGGGCCCGTACTGGCCGTCATGGCCTTTGACAGCTACGATGAGGCGCTCCGGATCGCGAACGACACACGATTTGGCCTTACCGCCAGCGTCTTCACCAGAGATCTCCGGACGGCGCACGCGTTCGCCAGGGACATCGAGGCAGGATTCGTCTGGGTCAACGACAGTAACAAGCACTTCCTGGGCACACCATTCGGCGGCTACAAGGACAGTGGCACCGGCCGAGATGAGGACATCGAGGAGATGTCCTCTTACACTCAAATCAAGAATGTCAACATCCTGTTCGACTGAGGTCGATCACAGAAGGATGAGGATTTGAAGGTCTATCTGCTGGCGAGCGGTACCATGCTCATCGATCGGTCTCAGCTCCTCTGGAACGTCGACTGTGGGGTGCGCCTGCGTTTTCCTATCTACGGGGTGTTGATCGACCATCCCGAGGGCCTGTTCCTCTTCGACACCGGATACGACCTGGCACATGTGCAGCGCGTCTTCGCGATCGAGGAACCAATTCAAGCGCCGGGTGAGACCGTCGCAGAACAGGTCACGCTCTGCGGCTACCGTCCGGAGAATGTGAAATTCATTCTCAACTCGCACCTCCACTTCGATCACGTCGGCGCCAACCGCCATTTTCCGCGAGCCACGACCCTCGTCCACAAGCAAGAGCTGAGACAGGCGAAGGTGCCGGAATCGTTTGAGCGGTACGCCTATTCGGATCAGAGCTTCGATCATCCGAACGTGCGGTACGAGCTGCTCGAAGGCGATACGGAGATCGCACGGGGCCTGCGGGTGTTCGAAACGCCGGGTCATACCGTCGGCCATTACTCTCTACTGGTTGAGATGACGTCGCGCCCGCCAATGCTGTTCACGGGCGACGCTGCCTACTCGATGGAGAGTATCGAGCGCGAAATTATCTCGGGCTTCCACAACGAGCCGACGGCCGGTGTGAGATCGATCAAGCGCCTGCGCAAGCTTGCCAAGCACTACGAAGCGGAACTTTTCGTCCCACATGATATGGAGGCGTATCAGGGATATCGGCGAGCGCCCGAATCGTATGATGGCTAAGCCTCAATCACCCAGCTGATAGGAGCGATGCAATGCCGCTCGAAACGAGCGTGAAGGTGGATAACGACCCAAGAGTCACCCAGAGTGGCACCGTAGGGGCGGGTCCCCGTGCCCGCCCCTCCGCCCGCGGCGGCCCTCTCGAGAACCGAACGCTGTGGGAGCGCGTGCACGAGCACCTGCGGGATGAGATCCTATCGGACAACCTGCCCCCGGGGACCGAGCTGCAGGAGGTGGCTCTTGCCGCGTCACTTGGCGTCAGCCGCGGTCCGGTCCGTGAGGCGTTGGGGCGTCTCTCGGCAGAGGGATTGGTGACTATCCGGCCACGCACCGGGGCGGTTGTCCGATCCCTCTCCAAGCAGGAATTCGTCGAGGCGTATCAGGTGCGCGAAGCGCTCGAGACCTTTGCGCTGCGGCTGGCCGTGCCCCGACTGACCGACGGAGACGTGGAGACCCTCCAGGCACTGATCGATCGGATGGTGGAACGGGCCAATGCAGAGGACGTCACCGGCTTCTTCCAGACAAACACTGCCTTTCATGAGGCGATGGTCGAGCTCTCAGGAAACCGCCGGCTGCGTGATCTGCACCATCAGGTAGCGCGCCAGCTGGGCCGCTACCGGATGCGCTCCCTCGCCTTGCGCGGCAACCTGCAGCGCTCAATCGCCGAGCATCGTGAGATCCTGGATGCAGCCCGGAGCGGCGATGCAGTGCAAGCGGTGCAGCTGCTGAGCGAGCACATCCATGTCCCCGTGCGGCGCCTGGAATCGGCCTCGGAGGAGGAGCTCGTCGAGCTTGGGCTTGCCGGCGAACCCGAACAAAACAAGGAGGCAAAACCGTGACTGGAGAGGGCCGGGGCCAGGTGCGAACAACGGATACACCCTCGCAAACGACCCCTACATTCGGAGTCAATCTGAACAACCGGGAGCCACTCATTGCTCCCGACTACGATATTCCCGCCTTGCTCGATCTCTCATCCTACGTCGAAGAGCTCGGGTTCGCCTCGGTCTGGGTCGGCGATAGCCTCTTTTCTAAGCCTCGTTACGAGCCAATCTCGCTCCTTTCGGCAATCTCTCAGCGAACATCGAACGTCAAGCTCGGAACGGCCTGCCTCGTTTCGTCGACGCGGAATCCGCTCTATCTCGCGCTCGAGTGGGCTACGCTCGACGTGATCTCGGGAGGACGGACGATCCTGGGAGCATGCTCCGGGAATCCGGAGCAGGGCGTACGCCGAGAGTTCGAGGCCCTTGGCCTCGACTATGGAAAGAAGGGTGCCATCTGGGAGGAGGGGCTACAGATTCTTCGCACGCTCTGGACGGAGGACTCCGTGGATTTCCACGGTAAGTTCTTCGACTACGACAAGGTTTCCTTCCATTCGGGGACGGAGATGGCGCCGCTCAGGCCGCTGCAAAAGCCGCCGCCCATCTGGGTCGTCTCCAATCCGCGCCTGGTGGGCGACGCTCCTACCGAGGAGATGCGCCGCCGGATGGAGACAGCCTGCCGACGCGTGATCCAGTATGGCGACGGCTGGATGACCTGCTGTCGCGCCCAACATCCCGATGAGCTGACCGAGCAGCTCGGCTACCTTCGGCAGGCGGCGGGACGTTATGGGAGGGACTTCTCGGACTATACCGTTGCCTACCAGGTCACCATGAACATCGGCGACTCGGAGGAAGCGGCACGGCGCGACTTCGGCGAATACATCTCAAAGTACTATCCCGAACTCTCGAGAGCGATGGACCTCTCGAGCTGGGGACCCGTGGGCACGCCGGACCAGATCGGCGCCTGGCTGCGCGAATTCGGTGATCGGGGCGTTCATCACTTCATCTGTCGATTTGGCGCCATCGACCAATTTGGGCAGGTCGAGCGCTTTGCCAAGGAGGTTTTGCCCAGGTTTCACGTAGCCGTCAGTCATCAGCCGTCAGCCATCAGCTGATGTTTCGTGCCTGACAGCTGATCGCTGATAACTGACAGCTGATAGCTAAATAAGGAAGGAGAGTCTGATGGCAACCCTGGTTGACACTGATGCGCTGACGAAGGATGCGGCTCTGGTCGTCGACACCTGTATGTCGGTCGAGCCGGACGACGTCGTCACGATCATCACCGACGACGAACACGAGGCGCAGGCGCAGGCCATTGCCCGGGTCGTCGTGGAGCGGGGCGGGTGGCCCGTCATGATGAACAATGAGATGCAAGTCAGTCGAGGCCGCGCCGATACGCGCTTTCCCATGGCACCACCGCGCAACCTCCATCAGGCGATGACGAGCTCGGATGAGGTCATCATCGTAACCAATCTGGAGTGGGCCAACCGCTTCGCTCATGTGAATGCGGTGAAGGAGACCTGCGCTGCCAACGGCAAGATCGCCTCCGTCGAAGAGGGAATGGGTGAGTGGGATCTGACGCGAGAGATGATCGAGCAGGCAACGCGGCGTGCCCGCGCCGCTATCGCTGCGCTGAAGGGAAAGAAGCTCTGCCGTGTCACGGCGGCGAACGGTACGGACGTGACGGTTTCGATCGAGGGACGTCCGGCGCTGGAAGTTACCCCGGTCAAGCGACGTGGTCAGATGATGGGTCCGGTACCGCTCTGGGCCGAGGTTGCCTTTGCCGCAGTCGAGGACAAGACCAACGGAACCATCGTGGTCGACGGCGTCATGCTGGGTATCGGCCTGCCGGGCCAGGTGGAGCATCCCATCACCTGGACCATCGAGAATGGCCGCTGCATCAAGATCGAGGGCGGTTCCGAAGCCGGCCGGCTGCGTGAGGTCCTATCGGGCGTGGCGGGAGCCGATGTCATCGGAGAGTTCGCCTTTGGCACCAGCGAGCGATCGCCGTTTGGGTCTCCGTCGGAGAAAGGCCGCTTGGGCACCGTGCACTTCGCCCTCGGCGACAACCACAACGCCTACCCGGGCGGCCAAAACGTATCCACGCTTCACCTCGACGGTGTTGTGCTCAACGCCAGTCTGCAGATCGTCGACGACGGTACGTGGATCTTGCGCGACGGCAAATGGGCGCTGTGACCGAGGTTGCAGTTGTTCCCTTAAAGCAAGCTGATTCCATCGAGCTGCCCAATGGCAGCTGGAGCCGGATGCTCGTGACCTCAGGGAAGGTCGACGGAAATCAGAGCTCTCTGGGATACTCGGTGTTCACGCCTGGAACTGTACTATCTTTGGTGTCGCATCAAACTGAGGAGGTGGCGTACGTCGTTAGTGGCAGCGGTGAGCTCCGGCTCGAAGACCGCGTCGTCGCGTTCGAGCAGGGCGACGCGCTCTTCATCCCGCCCGGTACCTGGCATGCAGTCGCCAATACCGGAGACGAGGATGTCGTGATGGTCTTCGGGTTCCCGTACCCAGAGTACCCACCAACCGAGCGCCGGTAGCTATGGCCGTCAGGACGCAGACACTGAGCGAGCAAGTGGCGTGGGCGTGCCGAATCCTCGCACTCGAAGGGTACGCGGATCTCACGCTCGGCCACGTGAGCGCTCGGATTCCGGGCGAAGACACCGCGTATATCAAGCGCAAAGGACTCGGTCTCGACGAAGTTGAACCGGGCGACGTCATCCCCCTGCACCTGGCCACAGACGACGCCTACGACTCGCCGGAGATGCACCTGGAGGCAGCTCTTCACACCGGGGTCTACAGACTTCGACCCGATGTGGGGGCGGTAATCCACGGCCATCCCCCGTATGCCACCGCGCTCGGCGCAACCCAGGCCAAGCTCGAGCTCCTCACGCACGATGCGGTGCTCTTCCACGATGGCATCGCCGTCTTCGAGGACACACCGGAGCTCATTCAGGGGGCCGACCAGGGACGTGCCGTGGCCACGTGTCTCGGATCCCGGCGCGCCGTCATCATGCGTAACCACGGCGTGCTGGTGGTCGGGAAAGACGTTCCATGGGCGGTGCTTGCCGCCGTGACCCTGGAGCGTGCCGTGCGTATGCAGTGGATTGCTCGCGCCCTCGGTCCGTTGCAGGCCATGTCGCGGGACGTCGCTCGTGACATGCACCCCGACAAATATTCCAACCGTCTGGTTGAGGAGTATTGGGAGGCCTGGATTCGGAAGCTCCGGCGTGCCGACCTCGACTATGGAATGCCGCAGGAACCGTTAGCCGTGAGCTATGAGCCTTGAGCCATGAGCTATGAGCTATGAGCTATGAGCTATGAGCTATGAGTTTTTTGTGCTAGGTGTTCGGCTAATTGGGAGTTATTCGCGATGAGCGATTCTGTCAAGGCTCACGGCTCACGGCTCACGGCTCACGGCTCAAAGCTCGCCTTCACGCTCAATGGCCGGCCGGTTTCGATGCATGTTGAGCCGCAGGAGCTCTTGCTGGACGTGCTGCGCGAACGCCTGGGACTGACCGGCGCCAAGCGCTCCTGCGACGTCCAGGTCTGCGGCACCTGCACGGTACTGCTGAACAACGAGCCGATTAGCTCCTGCTGCACCCTGGCAGCCGATGTTGCCGGCAGAGACGTGCTGACTATTGAGGGTCTAGCCGAGCTCGAAGAATTTCATGCGCTCGAGCAGGCATTTGTTCGGCACGCTGCTCTCCAATGCGGCTTCTGCACTCCCGGCATGCTGCTGACCGTCAAAGCGCTCCTGGATGCAGGAGAGCTACACCCCGAAGACGAAGACCTCAAACACAGTCTGTCCGGCAACCTATGCCGCTGCACAGGGTACCGCGGCATCCTGGAAGCAGTGCGAGAGCTTGCCGGGTACCCCGCCGAAGGCTTGGGTGACCCCGCCGAAGGCTTGGGTGACCCCGCCGAAGGCTTGGGTGACCCCGGGGGTGCTCTCTGGGCCTGCTTGGGTGTCGCCGGGGAGGTGGCCTGAGTGGCAGAGCGACGCGCCGGCACAGGACACCCGCCAGACACCGGGCTGAAATCCCGCGTCCAGTCACAGGTCGGGCGAGGCGTGCCACGCCTTGATGCGCGTGAAAAGTTGCGTGGTGAGGCGGAATTTGCGGGCGATATCCAGGTCCCTCGGATGCTGCATGGAAAGGTGCTGCGCAGCTCCGTGCCGCACGCTCGCATTGTGTCGGTTGACATCTCGGAGGCGGAATCCACCCCGGGTGTTGTTTGCGTCCTCACCGGCCGCGATCTCGCCGATCTCGATCCCTATTGGGGCCACGCCATCAAGGACCGGCCGATTGTCGCCATCGACAAGGTGCGATTCGCCGGCGAGCCGGTGGCTGCCGTGGCGGCAGAGGACGAGGCGACTGCCACCCGCGCGCTGACCAAGATCCAGGTCGAGTATGAAGAGCTGCCGGTGGCCGGCACCGTCGAAGAGGCAACCAGGGATGCTGCGCCGCTCGTGCACGAGGGCAAGCTTCGCCCCGGTCTCTTCCACGGCCTCGGGACTCTCCCCGAGCGGGAGGGAAATGTCTGCTATAGCTACCGCCTCGATCGCGGGGAAGTCGAGTCGGCCTTCGACCACGCCGGCGATCCTAACGCCGGCGGCGCCGGTCTCATCGTCGAGGGTGACTACGTGTTTCCCGCGGTCTATCAGTACGCCATGGAAACACACACCGTCGTGGCTCAGGTCGAGCCCTCCGGGATTACCATCTGGGCGTCTTGCCAGCATCCTTTTCTGGTTCGTGCGGAGATCGCCGCTCTCTTTGACTTGCCGCTACGAGCCGTTCGCATCATCGTTCCCTTTCTCGGTGGCGGCTTCGGTTCGAAGTCGTACACCAAAATGGAGCCAATTACCGTGGCGCTGGCGCGCAAGGCCGGGAGACCGGTACGTATCCAGAACCGCGTGGACGAATCGATGGCAACAACACGTCGCCACGGCATGCGCTGCCACATGCGGACCGCGATGACGAAAGACGGCACACTGCTGGGCCGCCAGGTCGAGTGCTGGCTGGACACCGGGGCTTACGCCGACAACGGCCCACGGGTGACGGCGACAGCCGGCGATGCTGCGCCGGGTCCATACCGCTGGGCCGCCTATCGGGTCCAGGCGCACTGTGTGTATACGAATACGTCACCCTCCGGCTCCTACCGCGCCTTCGGTGCGACTCATATGCAATGGATTGGCGAGTCACAGATCGACGAGCTTGCCCGCCGCGCCGGCATCGATCCGCTCGAAGTGCGACGTCGTAATCTCCTCGCTCGCGGCGAGGAGGTGCGTGCAGGTGGGAAGCCTGTGGACGCCGACCTGGTGGGCGATGTCGAGAAGGTGGCTCAAGCCATTGGTTGGGGCACGCCGAAGAAGAAGCTTACCGGACGGGGCGTGTCGGTCGGTCTACTCGCAGCCGGGGCGCATCCGGTCTCATCGGCCATCGTTCGCATGGAAGCGGATGGGCAGGTCGTCGTTCTGGTAGGTACGACGGAGATGGGCCAGGGACCGCGCACCGCCATGGCGCAGATCGCGGCCGAGGAGCTGGGAATCCGCGCAGAAGACGTCGTGGTGCGTGGCGCGGACACCGCCTTCACGCCGTATGATCGTTCAACCGGCGCCAGCCGGTCGACTACCCTTGCCGGTCTGGCCGTACAGCGGGCAGCCGCCCGGGTGCGTGACCAGTTGATCGAGATCTCAGGACACGCAAAGGGGACCCACGAGCTCGATCCCGAGAAATTTCCGGAGCTCATCGCCGCGCGCTTTGGCCTGGCAGGTGGCGAGCTGGTAGGGCATGGGGACGTTCACCCGCAAGGCACCCAAGCCTCCGGCGGGGTCACCCAACCAGGCCCAGAGGGCACCCCCGGGGTCACCCAAGCCTCCGGCGGGGTACCCGGATCCTACGCCGAGGGTCCGGTCTTCTGGGAGATTTGCATCGGAGGAGCGGAGGTCGAAGTCGACCCGGAGACAGGGTTCGTCCGACTCCTGAAGACGGCCACAGTCGCGGACGTGGGCAAGGCGATCAACCCACAGCTCATAGAGCGGCAGGATGAGGGCGCGACGCTGCAGGGCATCGGCAACGCGCTCATCGAGGAGATGGTGTACGACAACGGAGAGCTCCTGAACGACACGATGCTCGACTACCGCGTGCCGACCTTCGAGAATCTGCCCGAGGAGATGACCTGCATCATCGTCGAGAATGGTGACGGACCGGGGCCGTGGGGCGCCAAAGGTTGCGGAGAAGGAGCGTTCGCCGCGATTTCCGCAGCCATTGTCAACGCGCTCGCCGATGCCGGCGTGCCGATGACCCAGCTTCCGATGACACCCGAGCGTGTGTGGCGACGAATGCGCGAGCTATCAGCCATTAGCCATCAGCCACGAGTAATGAGGCTGAAAGCTGATGGCTGATAACTGATAGCTAATGGCTACAAAAGGAGGAGACATGGAGCTAAAGCGAGCTGCCGTCATTGGGACGGGGACCATGGGACCGGGGATGGGTGCCGTGCTGGCCCGGGCCGGATTGAAGATCGCTCTCTACGACGTGAGCACCGAGGCGCTCGAGCGGGCAAAAGGTGGCGTACAGGTTGCAGACGGAGTGCTCGACCGGCTCGAGGCGCCCAAACGGGAGGAAGGTTCAGTCCGATTCACCGACGATCTAGGCGATGCGCTCACCGATGTGGACCTGGTGCTTGAGGCAATACCCGAGAAACTGGAGCTCAAGCAGAACATATTCCGTGCATTCGAGCAACACGTGGCGCCGACCACGATCCTGGCGTCGAACACTTCCGGCATTCCCATCACCAACATCGCCTCGGCGTGCCGGCATCCGGAGCGCGTGGTTGGCATGCACTGGTCGAACCCACCGCATCTGATCCCAATGATCGAGGTCATTCCGGGTGAGAAGACCAGCCAGGAGACGGTGGACACGGTCTGCGAGCTGATCCGGCGCATCGGCTACCACCCCGTGGTCGAGCGGGAGGTGCCGGGATTCGTCGAGAACCGCATCCTCTATACGATCATGCGCGAGTGCCTGGATCTGGTCGACCGCGGAATCATCGATCCCCAGAGCATGGACCTCAACGTGAAGTGGGGTATTGGTTATAAGCTGGCGGTCATCGGCCCCATGGAGCTGCTCGACATGGCCGGCCTCGACATCTATCAGAGCGTGGGCTCGTATTTGAACAAGGATCTCTCCACGTCGCCGGAGGTGTCGTCGACGATCCGTGACCTCACGGCGAAGGGACGATTAGGCATGAAGACAGGCGGAGGTCTGTACGACTACACACCCGAAGATATCGAACGCCTGAGAGCCGAGCGCGCTCGGAAGCTCGTGGCCGTGCGCAAGGCGCTCGAGTCGTCATAAGCCATGAGCTGTAGGGGCATCCCCTTGTGGGTGCCCTGGTGAGTTATCAGACGACGGCTAACGGCTCAAAGCTCAAGGCTCAAGGCTCAAAGCTACGAAAGGAGAAACGGTGAAGGTCTATCTGCTTAACAGCGGCTCGCTGGTGATCGATCGCTCCAACGTGCTCTGGAACATCGATCCGGGCATCCCGGTCCGCTTCCCCGTGTACAGCATCCTCATCGACCACCCGGACGGGCTCTTCCTCTTCGACACCGGGTACGACTACGAACACGTCCAGCGCGTACTGCCGTTCGAGGAGCCGATTCAGCAATCCAACGAAACGATCCCCGAGCAGCTCAAGCTGTGTGGCTATACGCCCGAAGACATCCCGGTGCTCGTCAACTCGCACCTCCACTTCGACCACGTGGGCGGCAACCGCTTCTTCACCAAGGGAAAGACCGTGCTTCATCGCAAGGAGCTGGAACAGGGCCGGAACCCCGAACCGTTCGAGCGCTACGGCTACTCGGATAAGCAGTGGGATCACGCAGACGCGAACTTCGAGACGATCGAGGGCGATCTCGAGATCGCGAAGGGACTGCACCTCTACGAGACGCCCGGCCATACCATCGGTCACTATTCGCTGCTGGTGCAATTCGAGAACCGGCAGCCGATCCTCTTCTCCTTCGACGCCGCCTACACGCACGAGAATCTGGAGAAGGAGATCCAGTCAAGTTTCCACATCGATCCGGTGGCAGGTGTGCGTTCCATCCGCAGAGTGAAGCAGCTTGCCCAGGAGCATAACGCCGAGATCTTTGTCTCCCATGAGATGGAGGCCTTCCAGACGTACAAGAAGGCCCCCGACTGCTACGAGGGTTAGGTGAAAGGATGAAGCTTAAGGATCGAGTGGCAATCGTCACGGGTGCGGCTCAGGGCATCGGCCGCGCCATCGCCCAGAAGCTGGCCGACGAAGGTGCGAAGGTCGTGATCGCCGATGTCAACGGCGAAGGAGCTGAGAGGGCGGCAGCCGAGCTGCCGGACGCCATGAGCGTCAGGACCGATGTGTCCTCGGAGAGAGACGTTCAGCAGATGGTCGACCAGACACTCTCCAGGCACGGTAAAGTAGACATTCTGGTGAACGACGCTGCGATCGTGCCGTTCACTCCCTGGGACGAGGTTACCTTCCAGGAGTGGCGGCGGATCATGGCCGTCAACCTCGATGGCGTCTACCTGACCTGCCGCGCCGTCCAGTACCCCATGCGTGAGGCAGGCTACGGCCGGATCGTCAATATCGCCTCGAACGTCATTCTTGCCGGCACCCCCAATCTCGCCCACTACGTTGCCGCCAAGGGTGGTGTCTTTGCCTTCACCCGGGCGCTGGCGACCGAGCTCGGCCGCTATGGGATTACGGTCAACTCGGTGGCCCCGGGACTCACCGAGACCGAGGGCGTGCTCGCCGGTCCACACGCCGAGGCGTTCGACTTCGTGCAGATGCTGCAGGCGATTCCGCGCCGTGGCGTAGCGGCAGACATCGCCCCCGCCGTCGCTTTTCTCGCCTCGGAGGAGGCGGGCTGGATCACCGGCCAGATGATCGTGGCCGACGCCGGACACACGAGAAGCTGATGATTGCCAACTTCCCTGTCAGGCGCGCCGGCGCCATTCTGGCCGTCGCCGATGTCGATCGATCGCTCCACTTTTATGTCGACAAGCTCGGCTTTGGCGTCGATGCCACCTACGATGACCCGCCGTATGCCACCCTGACGAGGGCGGGCATGCGGCTCTCGCTGGCCAAGCAAGGACATCCGACCGAAGACCGTCCCGGCATCGCGATGACGGCCCCTGAGGATCGGTCGAAGGCAGCGGCCGTCCTGGTCCTCGAGGTGGAAGACTGCGTGGCAGTGCACGAGCAGCTCGGCCGGCAAGGGGTCAAATTCCTGGCGGAGCCTTACCATCCTCCGTGGGGCGGCCATCGGTTCTTCTGTGTCGACCCCGACGGCTATCTGGTCGAGATCGAGGAGCCGGCATGAAGGCTGTTGTTCTGGCCGGGGTCGAGGACGTGCGCGTGGAGGACGTTCCGGATCCGGCGATCGCCGAGGCGACGGACGCTCTGGTGCGGGTTCGGCACACGGCGATCTGTGGGGCCGATCTCCTCCCCTTCCGCGGACTCACACCGGGCTTCGAATATGGGACTGTGCTCGGACACGAGTTCGTCGGCACGGTGGTCGAGGTGGGTCCGGCAGTGCGTCGCATCAAGTCGCAGGAGCGGGTGGTCTGCACCAGCACAGTTTCGGACGGCACATGTGCCCACTGCCGCGCAGGACGCCCCTCGCAGTGCCTGGACCGTGCCCTGTTCGGATATTCCGGCGTCTACCCGCGACTCGACGGAGGGCAGGCCGAGCTTGTGCGCGTGCCTATGGCGGATCGGTGTCTGTGGCCACTTCCCGACTCGATCTCGGACGAGGCTGCCATCTTTGTCGCCGACATATTGCCCACCGGGTTTGGAGCCGTCCGGCGGGGCCAGATCGGAATAGGAGACCTGGTGGCCGTGGTAGGCTGCGGGCCGGTCGGACTGATGGCGGTGCTCTGTGCGCGCGGCGCCGCACGCTGTGTTATTGCGGTCGAGCCGATTCCGGCGCGGCAGGAGCTGGCCAGACGCCTGGGCGCCGAGGCCGTGTCGCCCGAGGATGCAGAGCGAGCGGTGCAGGCCGCAAGCGCCGGACTTGGGGCCGATCTCGTGATCGAGGCGGCCGGATCACCGAGGGCGCTCGATTTGGCGCTCCGCCTGGTCCGCGGCAGGGGTACCCTGTCCGTTGTCGGGGCGCACTTCGAGCCGGATTACCCACTCAACAACGGACTCATGTTCGAGCGCGAGATTACGCTCCGCTTTACCATCGGGGATCCCGCCTCGGACCGAGAGAAGCTGCTGGCCGTTCTGGCCGAGGGAAAGCTCGATCCGACGGAGATCATCACGCACCGCCTGCCACTCGGCGAGGCGCGCCAGGCCTATCAGCTCTTCTACCGCTATGAAGCAACGAAGGTCGTGCTGCAGCCGTGAAGTTCGTGCTGAGCCGCCCAAGCAGACCGGGTACCCCGCGGGCGGAGCCCGCTTGGGTGCCCCTCAGGGTGTGGGGTCACCCAAGCAGGCCGGGTACCCTCTGGGTGTGGCACCCCCGGCATACCCGGCGGCTCGTAGGTGGAACACTCACCGTGATCGCCGTCGTGGCCGTCCTTCTACTCGCCATTAGCGTCTACCGAGCGCATACCGGAGGACCGGCATCCGCGGCGACTCCTCAATACCACAGCGTCCAGGCTGCGCTGCGCGCGAGCCTGGATCGCCAACACCTGTCCTATCAATGGGTGGCGTGTACGGCTATGCATCGGCGCTTCGCGGGCAGAGAGATCTCTCGCTGCAACGTCGACTTTGGCGACCCACATGTGGTTCCCTACTGCGCCGTGCTGGTTGGCGGGGCGCTGATCACCGACCGCGAGAATCCTGCGCTCAATTGCGGGTCCCGGGTCAAGAGAGATGAGCAGGGCGTCAATACGGCGGTCGCGCCCTGATAAAAGAAATCCTAGAAGCGATGAAGGTCTGCTGATCGTTGGTACAGGGACGATCAGAAGTCTTTGACCAGACGGCAGGCGGGCCGCCGCTCGGGGCGGCCCCTACGGAGACACGGCCAAATCGATAATTCACGAATCCTTCGATACTTGACCCACGGGTGAATCTCGGATTGGTGAAGGTGCACAATGTAGGGAGCAATGAGCAAGCAGGTCCAGGTATCCAGGGGGGCGCTGGAGGAGCGTGTCCGACGCGCGTTTCCTCACCTTGCCGGAGTGGAGGCAGCGGACCTAGCCCGCGTTACTGACACGGTGCTTCAGACCTTCCAACCAGAACGGATCTACGTCTTCGGGTCCCACGCACGTGGAACGGCTGCCCACCACAGCGACGTGGATCTGCTGGTGGTCGTGCCAGATGCGGGCGAGTTTCCCCACCATCTGGCGCAAGAGGCGTATCGTGTCGTCGGCCACCACCTGCTTCCCCTGGACTTCATATTCATGAGCCGTGAGGAGTTTGACTGGCGCGCAAACGTCGCTACCTCACTGCCCGCCACCGTCCTGCGAGAAGGGTACTTGCTCTATGCCGCCGCAGCAGCCTAACTCGGGTGCGGCGCGGGAGGCTCAAGAGTGGCTTGCTCGAGCTGATCGCGATCTTCAGGCGGCACAAAATGAATTAGATGCCGCTCTTCCTCTACCGGAGATAAGCGCTTACCACGCACAGCAGGCTGCTGAGAAGTCGATGAAGGCATTCCTGACTTCGCGATCTGTCCCGTTCTTGTACACACACGATCTTGTCCAGCTCCAGGCACAGTGTGAGGCCATCGAACCCGGCTTTGCCGGCTTCTTGGCTGCCGCGCAGACGCTGAATCCGTATGCGACACTCTTCCGATACCCCGGCGGTCCGCTTGCACCTCCCCTCTCGGAGGCCGAACAAGCCCTCAAGCTTTCCGATGGGATTGTCGGATTTGTTCGACAACATCTGTAGCATGTGGTCCCATGGCGAGATCTCGAGAAATTCGAATCCACCCAGAGCCTGTGCGATCCGGAGCGTGAGACTGGAGGGAGACCGACGTCAGTGTCGAGAAGCTACGGCATACATTAGTCGAAGCGGTTTGCCCCCTGCTCTCGCTGTTCGTGTATCTCCCGGAGAAACTCCTTGAGATCAACGCCCTTTAGCGCGCCTCTGCTCGCGGTGAGTGCCTTTGGAGTCGATAGCGACCCTATCCTCCGATGCTCTGAAAGGGGGAATGTGAGATCAGCTATCCCTCACCGACGGGGATCCAAGGCTCAGACGCTCTGGACTCGTGAACGCGCTGAAAATTCCCGTGCCCGGCTCATAGAGGTTCAATCTCCGATAGGTGCACCTTGAGCCTTGAATTGATCGCTTGGCCGCCCGCCCCATGGTGGATCTCCTTGTGACAGGTCGGACAGAGTGCTGCGACCCATTGGGGATGATCTGGCCCGCCTTCAGAGATCATGCGGATATGGTGTGGTTCATGGATAGGGTGCGAGCTGGTTATCCACTGATATGCCTTAATGCGGGTCTTTCCAATGGGACCACCACGCCTGACCGAACCCCGCTCTGGTGAACGCCTGCGCAATTGCCAGTTCCGGGGGTACGTGTGTGATGCCAACCTGCGGTACATCGACCAGACGCTTATTGGGAATACCGCAGAACGTCACCGCCGGCGGCGGGAGAAAGGTCATCGGAACGTCAAGCCGAGCGACAGTGACATCCTCGTCACGCCATGGCAGGTGCAGTGATTGCGTGGTCAGTGTTCCGCGCAGTAGGGTAGCAAGCGGGTACCAGCGGTGCGTGGTAGGGACAGTGTAGATCCCGGTTGGGGGTCCTGCCAGAGGCAACCGCCGCGCCACACCAGGTCAAAAGTCCCGAGAACTGACGGTCGGCGTCAGGCGATCCTAGGCACCCACAAGGGGATGCCCCTACAGGGGCGGCCCGTACGAGCCTAATGTCAAGGGCAGGTGCGTTAGAGAGTAGGTGCGGATTGCGCGCTTTGCGGGCTGAGAACGAGCTGGAGTCCTGTCGCGAGCCAGGAGTACGATTGAGTCTGGGTGTGGTCGAGGAAGCCGTACCAGTCGAGCGTCCCGTAGACCCGCGTCCCACCGGTCGATTCGGCGCCATTCATGGCCCAGTAGCCCCAGCTCATGGATCGTGGGCGCGGCGCCGTTCGTCCACGCAATCGCGGCCTGTTCTTCGGTGATGAGCCGCGCCGAGGCACGAGCATGCTTGAGCGGGTCCTCAGGATCATGGGATTGGCCGAAGCTGAGTGCCGGTCGGACGCGGCAGACCACTCCCGCCAGCCAGAGGAGGGGTGGGGGGAGGTCCCAACGGAGCACCGGGGCCGAGACGACCCGGAAGCCGGTTATTTCACCGCTAACACACAGAAGCCGGCCGGTCCAGACGACGTCTGCCGCGTTTCGAGGCGCATATCCTCAAATCCGGCAGAGAGGATGACCTGCTCTACATCACCGGGACCGACCAGCCTGGCCCCTGCCTGACTGAGCCTTGTTGCAGCTCCCGGCGGCATGTGCTCCCGCTCCTGGTAGCCGAGCGCCAGCTTCCCTCCGGCCCGGAGGACCCGCCGTAGCTCTCGCACCGTGCGGACTGGATCGGGCCAGAAGTAGATGACGTGCGCGCCGCACGCTGTATCAAACGTAGCGTCATCGTAGGGCAGGGAGCCAGCGTCGCCCTGGTGGATCTCCAGCCGTCCAGCAGCAATGGCATCGGCATGCCGTGACCGCGCTTGCCGGACCATCGACTCCGACACGTCGACGCCCACAACGAAACCCGTTGACGCGCGGGCAAGGAGTTCGACGAGGGCCACCCCGGGCCCGAATCCAACTTCCAGTATTCGGTCTCCAGGCTCTACCTCCAGCAGCTCGACCATCCAGAGATTGAGTGGGGCGTTCCCTCGCCGCATCATGCTGGCAACGAGGCGGCCGAGTGGACCGTGTGGGCGTGCGAACTGACGGCCAAAGGACCGCTGTAATTGCTTCATGACCGGCGACTCCATCGGACCGGGAGATCAGACCGCGGCGAGTTCCGCCAGCGCTTGCTCCGTCCGCTCGATATCCTTCCTGGCTCCGAGCCGCCGGAAGATGGTCAGCGCCTCCTCCAGCCGCTCGTGTGCCTGCTCCTGCTCTCCTTGCTGCCTCCGAAGGACACCGAGCTGGACCAGGATGCGGGCCTCGGCATAGGGGTAGGGCATGGAGCGGGCCAGCTCCAGTCCCTCACTGAAGGCGCGCTCCGCATCCTCCCATCGTTCCTGCCGAGCACACACCATCCCCTGCACCCGCAGCGCCTCCACAAGATACAGGCGAGTCTGTTGAGCCGTCGCTTCCGCCACCGCCTCCTGGACCACCTGCTGTGCCTGCGCCATGTCCCCGATCTCCAGGTACGACCATCCCAGTAGTGGCAGGACAGCCTCTCTCTGGATGTCTTTCTCCTGCAGCAGCGGCTCCAGCCGCCTGAGCGCATCCTGCGGTCGTCCCTGCAGCAGGTCGAGTTCTGCCAGCGCTGCCTGGGCGTACACCATGCCGTCGAGACTGTGGTGCGTCTGGGTAAGCGCCAGACTCTCCTCCAGCTTCCGCCTTGCCTGCTCCCAGTCTCCCTCCAGCAACGCGAGCTGCCCGAGCTGGAGCGGGGGATAGGCGGCGAACCAGGAAGAGCCAATGGACTCTGCGACGACGGCTGCTCGCTCGACGTAGGCCCGTGCTGCTGCCCACTCGCCAAGTGGGAAGAGCAGCTGGGCGAGGTTTGCCAGGATGAAGCTCAGCTGTCCCAGATCCCCCATGCGCTCACAGGACTCCAGCGCCCGCTCCAGGTATGTCCGAGCGGGCCGCAGATCGCCCCTGAGTCGATACCCATCTCCCGAATTATTCAGCGCCCGCCACAGGGTGTACAGATCTCCTACCGCCTCCGCGAGCGGAATGGCATCCTCCAGCACCTTGAGGCCCTCCTCACGGCGCCCCAGGTAGCCAATCCCGGTGCCACGTCCCACCTCCGCCTCGGCCAGGATGCGGTCATCTCCCACTGCTCGCGCCAGCTCCGAAGCCCGCTCTGCCGCCTGCAAGCTCTCCCGGAACCTGCCACCGGCGAAGAACAGATGGGAGAGCGCCACGTTCAAGGCGGCAAGGCCCTGGGACGGCCCGCTCCAGGCCAGCATCTCCAGCACCGGCTGCACACGTGCGATACCCTCGTCGAGTGTCCCTCGAAACCGGTGGACCCGCCCGATCTGCGCCGTGACCCGCGCCGTCGCCTCCGAATTCCGCCCCCTTCGATAGACCTCCGCCGCGCGCTCCAGTGCCTCCAGCGCCTCGTCATACCGTCCCAGCCGAACCAGCATCGCTGCCAGCTTCTCGTCCACGCGGGCCAGGGTTGTGTCCTCCAGCCCGGCGAACTGCGCCCTCCGCCGTGCCTCCTGGTAGTAGCCGATGGCCGACTCGTTGGCATACACCTCCGCTGCCCGATCGCCCGCTCGCTCCAGCCACTCCGCTGACTCCACATGCTCTTCGGTTCTGCTGTAGTGGTAGGCGATCATCTCGACATACTCGTCGGCCGGGTAGAGCGAGGCGATGGCACGCGCCGTTGCCAGGTGCAGGGCCTGGCGGCGTTTCTGGACCAGGGTGTTATACGCAACCTCCCGCATACTCACATGCTTGAAGACATATTCCAGATCCGGCCCCTGCCGGGGAAAGGCAATCTCCGCCCGCTGTAGGCTGGCAAGGGGCAGCTCCAGGGCAACCTCTTCCTGTCCCGTCACGCTGGCCAGGAGTCGTACCGCAAAGCTCCTGCCGATGACGCTCGCCACCTGCGCCAGGCTCCGCACCTCCGCCTCCAGCCGGTCGAGGCGGGCGAGCAGGACTTCGGTCAGGGTGCTGGGCAGTCTCTCCACTGCCCCAGGCACGAGCTGCATCTGCCCCTCCTGCTCGACGATGTCCCCCGCTTCCTCCAGGGCGCGCAGCATCTCCTCCACAAAGAAGGGATTCCCTCCGGCCCTCTCGGCCACATAGTGCTCCAGCTCGGGCGAGAGGCTCGTGCCTTCCAGCACCGCTTGGGCCAGGGCTGCTGCCTCCTCGTCGCCCAATGGCCGCAATCGCAGCGGCTCCGGCCATCCCCACTCCGTCCAGGGAGCAGTCCAGCCAGGCCGTTGTGCCGCCAGCACCAGGAGCCGGAGCCCCGGCACATCGGCCAGGATCTCGATGAGCACCTCGGCACTCGCCGCGTCGATCCAGTGCAGGTCTTCGAGCACCAGGATCGTCGAGCCTCGTTCGGAAAGTGATCCCAGGAGGAGTCGCAGGCTCCGGATCATGGAGCGTCTGCGCACCTGCGCATCGGCCAGCGCCACGCTGGAACCGCCGGGCGGCAACCCGAGAACCGTACCGAGCACATCCCGCGCAACATCTCGCGTCTCGGCATCCTGGCTACCGAGGAGGGAGCCGAGGCGCTCTATGAGGCACTCGTGCATCCGCTCAGGGGCTTCATTCTCTCGAACGCCGAAGAGGGTGCGCAGCACGTCGGCGATGAGCCAGAGAGAAATCTGCTGGCCGTAGGAGAGGCAGCGGCCACGGATGACCCGCATAGCCGAGCTGCCAGAGACCTTGTCGATCAGCTCGCTCATCAAGCGACTCTTGCCGACGCCCGGGTCGCCCACCAGCATGACCAGCTGTCCCTCTGCCCGCTGCGCTCGGGCCCAGGCATCGAGCAGCTGCGCCATCTCCCGCTGGCGGCCGACGAGGGGCGTGACGTGCTCCTGTCCCTCCCAGCGCTCACCGAGGTGCTCCCGCAAGCCCAACGCGGCATACGCCGGGACGGTTCCTGCCTTCCCTTTCAGCACCAGCTCTCGCCGTTCGCCATACACGATCCGACGCTGGGTCAGGTGCGCGGCCTCCACGCCCACCAGGACTTCTCCGGCCTCTGCAGCCGCTTGTAGCCGTGCCGCGGTGTTGACGGCATCGCCCGTCACGGCGACATCCTGCCGCCCTCCGGCATCCCAGACCCCACTCACCACTTCCCCAGTATTGACGCCGACCCGGATGGCCGGTTCGACATTCCACCGACTTCTGGCCTGCGTTGCCACCGGTTCAATGGCTTCCTGCATGCCGAGCGCACAGAGCAGGGCTCGCTCGGCGTCGTCCTCATGAGCAACCGGAGCGCCAAAGAGCGCCAGCACTGCATCCCCAGCATACTTCTCCACGGTCCCTCCGTAGCGCTCGATCTGAGCGCTCATGGCGCCGAAGTATTCCGCCTGGATGTCCCGGACTTCCTCAGGATCGAGCTGTTCCGAGAGGGGCGTGAAGCCGACGAGATCGCAGAACAGGGCCGTCACCAGCCGTCGCTCTTCTTGAGGTGGTGCAAGGGCCGGTGCCGGCACATCGGGCCTGGTCGACGTGACCGGAGCCGGCGGCCGTGCCGCTTCCGACACGGACGGGACTGGGGTGCCGCTGGCCCTGGCGGAAGGGGCCGGTCCTGTGAGGGGTACCCCGCAGTATCCACAAAAGCTCATCCCCTCTGGAACAGATCGCCCGCAGGAGGGACAGAGCAGCGGCAGGGCAGACCCGCAATAGCCGCAGAACCGCATGTCGCTCGGATTGGCTTTGCTGCACGAGGGACAGGCGAGGGATGCTTCGTCCATGGTGCCGTCATCATACCATCACCACCCACCGTGTTGAGCGCAGCCGAGTCAGCCGCGGTTCCACCCATGCAGGTCGCACCTTCTCTGGATCGTGGTTTTTCCAAATATCCTCGGGCGCTTCCTTCTCAAGACGATAGGTCTCGCCGTTTCGCTCGACCAGAACGGGCTGATTACCGTTTCGGACCTGTTCAAACACCTGCGAGAGGTGCGTCTGAAACTGGTCAAAGTTCATGCGCAGAGGTTCATCAGCCATAGGTCGTTCACCGCCTGACGCGGAGTGATTATATCAGGTTTGCGAGTTTGTCAAGTAGCAGTGGGGCTAGTGCTCGTCCATGGTGAATGGAGTTAGCCTGGCCGCCGGATAGGCGCCGAGGGCAAGGCAGCGCGGCCCAGGTCAAACTAACTCCTTCGATTCGGATTGAGCACTAGCGTTACTTTGTTGACCAGGGTAAAGGGATGGTGGTAGAACGGCAGCAGGAGATGAGCCATGACCACGCGCCAAACCGTTCCGCCCGCACCTGGCCCCTTAGAAGACTACGCCGCATCCTTTGATGGC
>Ga0207416_1001610_pt1 | contig 28570 bp, 24 predicted proteins | sample PaiPotPPM11metaG_FD_184107 | JGI IMG/M metagenome (GOLD analysis project Ga0207416, IMG submission 184107) | Iron sulfur acid spring bacterial and archeal communities from Banff, Canada, to study Microbial Dark Matter (Phase II) - Paint Pots PPM... ... | reverse complement strand
CCCCATCCACGGTCACTGGAGGACAGCTGGCATAGACGAAGGATGTCTGAGCGTCCACGATCTTTAAATAGGCTTCTCCCCGGTGATGGCATACTGCTCATCTATGGCGAGATCTCTCCTCTCTTTAGGAATATGCTGATCGAGCCACTCTTGGGCTCGTTTGCCCGCTTCATGAAGAATGGATGAAATCTTGCCTGTACTCACATGGATTCCCAAAAGTTCCTCCAGACAGATCTGTATCCCTTCACGACTCGCATGGCCCTCTGCGATTTTACCCATATTATGACAATACTTGTGAAGCATATCGTGGCAGTCCTTTGAGTTCAGAAGCTGGTTTATAGCAAGCAAGCTCTAAAGGAGTTTGCAGGATATTGTGGCAGTGAGTCGAATTTGTGAAGCATATCGCGGCAGTGAGTATGTACACGTGGGTTCGTGCAAAAACGAGTCCAGAGTATCAATTCTTATGCCACGATATGGGTGGAAATTGCCACAATATGCTTCACGGTAGCTATTTGCGTAGAGATGGCATGTGTACCTATTCTTTGTAAAACAAGGCGCGAGCCTCTTTCCAAGCAGTCGGTATTCTATCGCTGCATGCTTTCTGTCGGAGACCTCCTCATCTAATCCCGACGTATTTGGGCAGTTCAAACTGGCAAACCTTCGAGCAGATAAAGAGCCTGTCTCAAGCTCAGAGCTTTGCCAGCTTGGATTCCCCAACGGCGTGAAGTCATTAATGACGTGGCCTCTTCTGTCGCGACTTAGAAGAGGTGTTTGAAGCATATGTTGCCGAAGACTTCACATGGCAGAATGAGCTTTGGCACATTCGATGATGGCATCCAGCATTTTGTGCTGATGTGTCTAAAGCCAAGCTAATCCTAGCTTCAGGCATGCTCAAGACTCAAAAGTGGTCTGTGAAGGATATTGTGCCGTCGATAGATTGAAGGATATCGTGGCAGATCTTGCCATAATATGAGGAAAATCTCACCCTCCGTGAACAGAATCAGGACTGCTTGTTCTATCTGCGTCATCCGTTCTGTAGCCTCCTGCTTTGTTCTGAACACCCTTTCCATCGCCGCCTGCCCTCTCGACTTCAACGTGTAGAGCGATTGGCGCGAAATATTACTCTCTCTACTTAGCTGACTGACAAGCCCATACTTTCCCTGATGCACAATCATGCGGCTCGCGAGATCCACCCGTTGCGTTACTGGGATACAATTAGTGGGATGCATTGGTTCCTCCTTGCAAGGCATTGGTTGCTTTTTCTTACCTTACCTCGTCAAGGAGGGTCTTTGCCACTTTTCACCACACTGTCAAGTCAACCCACGCTCCCTTTGACACATGCCTCTTGCATTGGGTATCCTGAGTAGAGAGCGCGACTTGGTTAGTGAAGAACTAACACAACTGAGTGTTCGACGGAAGGTGAAATTCCTTCTCCTCAAGGTAGATGAGGTCCTGATGACATGGATCCATGATTTCGGGAAGGACCCCACAGCTCCTAAAACAAATGAGGAGGCCCTTGAATTTATGACCCATTATATGGCAGAAAACCAGAAGCACTTCAAGGAGGTTCATGAAGCCAAGCTTGCAAAGATTGACGCTGCGAACTAAATGTTTCGTCTAAAAGCTTTGTTATTAGTCAAACTTCTCAAGTCAAGGAGGTTGAGAGAGATGACACTACGCGTGGTGGGTGCAGGGCTCCCCCGGACTGCTACTAGTTCGCTGAAGCTGGCCCTAGAGCAACTCTTGGGTGGTCGCTGTTACCATATGTTGGAGGTGTTGAAGCACCGCCCAGACCATATCGCGGTGTGGCACCGAGCAGTGAAAGGTGAGCTACCCAACTGGGATGAGTTCCTCGCCGATTACATCGCAGCAGTGGACTTCCCAGCGTCAGCTTTCTGGCGAGAGCTCAGCGAAGCCAACCCGAATGCCATTGTCCTGCTCTCTGTCCGTGAAAACGCGGAAGCATGGTGGAGGAGTGCTGACCGAACGGTCTTCCAGGTGAAGGTCGATCTGTCTGGCTTCCAAGATATGTTTCTCGATCTCATGGGGGCCCATTTTACGGAGCGGTTCTATGACCAGCAATCTGCCATGGCAGCCTACGAGCGCTACAATGATGAGGTCCGGTCGACCATCGCCAGTGATCGACTTGTGGAGTGGCGGCCAGGGGATGGGTGGACGCAGATCTGTGCGGCTCTCAACCTCCCAGTTCCGGATCAGCCGTTCCCCCATGTCAATACGACGGCCGAGTTCCGAAGCAGGACAGGGCTCGATGCTTTCCCTCACTTGAGTTCTCCGTAGAGCCAGCACTCGGGTGGCTCTCGCCGAATTCCTGGGTTAGACGAGACGGTCGTTGTGGATATCAAGCACATCTACGCGTGTGTTTTTGCTAAGATATCGGTTTTATGTTAACATTTTGCGTACCCCTTCCGGTCCCTTGCTGGATTTCTCATTAACTGTTAGTCGATTTTTCAATTAGCAAAAACACGCGTGGTAGTAGTGGTCAAACAGAGAATGATTAGGTAAGAAGGGCATTTCCTAACGCCAAAAAGCCCTTCAATGAAGAGCAAACCGCACTCCAATTTGGCAGAGTAAAGTAAGCTGACTCTTGGCGGGACTCATTCCCTCGCTAAGGAGATCAGCTTATGATGCCTACGGTCGTTGAAGAACAGGCACCTGTCCCACCACCTTGCTATCAGCGTATGCAAGCTAAGCAGGAACCAGCCTTGCACATCAACGCTTTGACTTTGGTGACGACCTTGCACTTGCTCACGATTTGTCGGTTGGCTGTTCGCTTGGCCCACCGTCGTTGTCCTTCTCCATTACCAGCGAGCCCTGGAGGAACTCCGTGCACCTATAGTGAGGAGAGCTTACTGCTCATCACTCTTGCGGACCTTGTGGCGCTTATCGTATCAGGACATGCGTGACTGGCTCAAGAGTTGGCCTGGGTCTGTGGCTTACCTCTCAACAAAGAGGGAAAGCTTTGTGTGCCTAGCCCATCACAGCAGTGCAAACGTCGCCATGTCGCTGGAGCTTCCCTGCATGAGTCCCTCTTTGTGCTCGTTGTTCTGCACGCTCTGAAACGACGACTCATTGGAACCCGAGATCTCATAGTTGACAGTGCTCCCATCCTGGCTTGGAGACGCCATGATCCCGATGCGGCTTACAGCCATGCTCCTGCTCATCATCCTCTTCCCCTTTTGCAAGGAGTTTCGCCTTACGTCACAACGGTAGTTATCGGGTCACACTCTGACGAACGTGTCGCGCCTCCACCCTTAGAGATGGATACGGTATCCTAAAAAGGGACAACTTGCCGGAGCGTCGAAGAACGAATCAGTCTTACGACCTGCTCAATATCAGTATCCATGCGACGGTCACGATCTACAAAGGGGACATATTCACGAATCAGCAGGTAGGCAGCTTGAGTCTTAGGACTCATATTTTCAGCTCCCCTCAGATCCATAGCTTGGCAAAGAGCAAGCAGATGAATGGCTGCCACCTGCTGTACCAACTCGACAATAGAGCGGGCATCGCGAGCAGCAATAGTCCCCATGCTGACTTTGTCTTGATTGTGTGCCTCAGTAGAGCGAGAGAAGACACTGACAGGATTCGATAATTTTAATGCCTCCGCTGTCAGCGCCGAACAAGCTATTTGCATCCCTTTGAACCCATGATGAAGCCCCATTTCGTAATCATCCTTTTCCACGTAGGCAATCAAGTTGGGAGTCAAACCTCTATTGAACTTCTCGTCAACGATCAGTTCCAATTGACGATCAAGGAGGTCCGCAATGTTCGCTACCGCGACCTTGAGAGAATCCATGGCTTGAACAATATGTCCTCCATAGAAATTCCCACCACTATGAACATTGCGTGTGTCTACATCAAACAGCGGATTGTCATTAGAAGAGTTGATCTCGACCTCGACCCAGCGGCGAACCCATGTTATGGTGTCATAAAGCACTCCTATGATGTGAGGCGCACATCGTAGAGAATATTTGTCTTGAATTGAGTGATTCAGTTCGAGATAGGTCAGATCCGAGAGAGGTTCGTTGGCAGCAAGAATCTGCTGATGTGTACGTGCCAATTGGGAACCCTCAAGAAGGGAGAAAATTCTTTGAGCACTTATGATTTGTCCTTGATGAGGTTTTTGTTCATGAATAAATGGGGCGAAGTGTCCACGGTTTCCACACAATGCTTCAGCGGCCATCGCTGTACATAAATCTGCGACAAAGGCGAGTTCCATAGCATCCACTGTTGCAAGTGTGGCAAAAGCAGACATAAACGAGGTTCCATTGATCAGGGCCAAACCCTCCTTCGCTTCGAGGATAAGCGGCTCTTGCCCTAGTTCTGCAAGCACTTCTCGCACATCCCTCACGATACCCTTGTGCCAAACATTTCCCTCTCCTATTAATGCAGAAGCAAGATAACAAAGAGGAACCAGATCACCGCTTGCGCCAACAGAGCCGCGCTCAGGTATCATGGGTAAAATATCCTGCTCCAGGTAGTAGAGAAGTCGATTGACGACTTCTACACGTAGTGCTGAATTGCCACGAGCCAGACAATTGGCTCGAATGAGCATGGTTGCTCTGGCGACCTCCGGCAAAGAGATTGGTCCTGTTCCATTGAGATGGAACAGGACCATATTGCGTTGCAGATCCACAGCCTTCTCAGGCGAAATCTGCCGCTTGCAACTGTCACCAAATCCGGTTGTCACTCCATAGATCGGCTGCTTCGTCGCAATAAGCTCTTGCTTTAATGCATTGGAGGCCTCTATACGTGTGACTGCATCGGGAGAGAGCAAGTAGCTTACTTCTCGCAGCTGCCTCGCAACGGACACCACATCCTCAATTGTGAGTGACTGACCGTCAAGTTCAAGGCAGTAGAGAGTAGAGGTTAATGTCGGCTTTGTAGTTATCAAGGCATCTCCTTTCTTAAGAGCGTGTCAGGGATGAGTTCATCTTCTGTTGTTCTCGCGCTTTGAGAATATGACGCAAGATTTTCCCAGAGGGATTCCTGGGTATAGTATCGATGAACTCGATCTCACGTACATTCTTGTAAGTGGCAAGCTTACTGTTAGCCCACATCATCAATTCATCCGCGCTCTGGCTTTCGTAGCCCTTCCTAAGCACTACAAAAGCTTTGGGTTGTTCTCCGGCTTGCTCATTCGGCTGTGCAATGATTCCTACATCACTGACAGCCGGATGTTCGAGCAGCAATGCTTCAATCTCAGCAGGAGCCACGCTAAAGCCCTTATACTTGATCAGATCTTTCTTTCGACCAGTGATCGTCACATATCCTTCTTCATCATAAAATCCAATATCACCTGTATAGAGCCATCCGTCTCGCAACACTTCCGCTGTGGCTTCTGGAGTTCTCCAATATCCCTGCATAACTTGTGGTCCTTGAATGATCAGTTCACCCTCTTCACCCACGCCCAGTTCAATCTGACCAGTCTCGATATCAACAATTTTCTGTTTCGTATCATGAATCGGCAGACCAATTGTCTCGACCTTGATGAGTCGCTGGTCATAGACTGGGTTCGTGTGGGTTTCTGGAGCCGCTTCGGTCAAACCGTATGCAGGCACCACAGTAATATGGGTGCGTTCTTGAAAGTGGTGAACTAGTGCGGGAGGAACAGGAGAAGCACCACATTTAGCATACCGAACTGTATGCAGGTCGTAGTCATTCAACTGCGGCCAATCACTCAATACTGCAAGAATATGCGGTACTGTATGCAAAAGTGTAATACGCTGTTTATGAATAAGGCCTAAACATTCGCTAGCCTCAAAGCGGTCCATCAGTACGATAGTAGCACCAGACATCACAGCAGTGCCTATTAGCATAATGCCATAAATGTGGTAGAGCGGAAGGAAGACCAACAGACGATCAAGGGAAGTGATGCGGGCCGCCGCTAGCGATTGAGATGCATTGGAGACGAGATTCTTATGAGTGAGCATAACGCCCTTGGGCAGGCCCGTCGTGCCGCTACTGTAAGGGAGCGCGATCACCTCTTCCCATGCTAGTTTTGAGTGCATTGGCGGCGTCGCCGGGTAGTTATGCACTAGATGGTTGAAGGAATGCACATGAGACAAAGAGACGTGCATGTCGGAGCCAACAATGATCACATCTTTCAACGCTGGCGTTTGGGCATGTATAGTATCCACCAGTTGCAGCAACTCCTGTTGCACCACGATTGCCACAGCCTCACTGTTGTTCAGTTGATAGGCCAACTCGCGATCTTTATAAGAGGGATTCATTGGACAGACGATTGCGCCGATGCGAGTAATAGCGAACCAGCTAATGAGCAATTCGGCTCGGTTCCTCATGAATAAACCCACCGTTTGGCCCTTGCATATACCCATGTCCAGTAAGGCATTAGCAAAGGCATTCACGAGTGCATCCAACTCGCGGTAGGTTAGGTTCACGTCCCCGAAGATAACAGCTTCGTTCTCGGGAAACCGTTGTGCTGTGCGTGTTAATATTTCATCATACGGATGAGATGAATAACAAAGCGGTGGGCGGAAAAGTGCCATATGTGTATATGATTGGTATGTTAAATTAGAAGTAGACAATCTAATCATACTTCTCCTTTTCTCTTAACTAAATTCGAAGAGACCATCTGGCTCTGGCTCACAACGAGACAGGCGTGCATTCCTGCTAATCCACCAGAAAGAATCAAGCTATGTTTTATCTCAGTTGTTTGTGCATGGGTGTGTACTAGATTAAGACCAGAGTCTACCTCCAGAAGCTCCGCATGAGGAGTAGGGGGAATGGTCTGGTTGAGCAGTGACTGCACTGCAATTGCCATGTCTGTTGAGACTGCTGCTCCTTGGAGATGCCCAAAGCCAACCTTTGGAATGCTAACCGGAATGCGATCGTGACCAAAGACTGTTGTGATAGCTGATAATTCTGCTTCATCCTCTTCTGCAATAGCAGAGCCATGAGGAAATATGACATCGATGTCATCCGACTGGATGTTGGCCTGCATTAGACTCGCGTTGATTGTCTTAGCAAGCCACCTTCCAGGCTGTTCTTTCGGCACTTCTGAAGGTGTTAATGGAGTAGGATCTGTGCCCATGCTCCAGCCTCGCACCTCTGCTAGAATAGGCACACCTCTTCGTAGGGCATGCTCACGCTCTTCAAAGATAACAAACGTACTGCCTTCTCCAATAATCATCCCCGTGTGCTTGTGATCGAATGGTCGGTATGTGTGAGCTGGCTCCATGGTATGTGTTCTTTGAAGCATATGACCAGACTGATAGGCAGACCAAACCATAGGTGTGATAGGAGCCTCGGTTCCACCAGCGATTACGATGTCTGCTTGCCCTCTCTGGATGTTGTTAGCACCTTCAATAAGTGCATGCGCCCCACTCGCACGCTCAGAAACGAAGGTTCGAGCGCGTCCTTTTACGCCAAAGCAAATGCTAATATATCCCTGAGCACTAGCGGGGAAACTAGCTGTTGCAAGATAGAGATGCGTTCCTTGTTTTCCCTTTGTCCAGAAGTTGCGCATGTCATTCTCAACAAATGTCAATCCTCCCGTGACGGTCCCCACTACGATAGACACACGCTCTGGAAGTATCACTGGAAGAAAGCCAATGGGAAGTTTCGCAGCATCGAGGGCATCGAGGGCTGCAACCAGGGCAATTTGTGTGCATCGGTCTGTTTGCGCGAGTATACGTTTCGTAAGTACTCGTGGCTCATCAAAGCAAGGCACCTGTCCTGCTACCTGACAGTCATATTTCGATGCATCAAAATACTTTTGGGGATCAATTGGCCTCACACATGAGGTGCCAGAGAAGGCGTGAAGCCACAATGCGCTTGCCCCTCTTCCTGCTGGTGTGACTGTGCCAATGCCTGTGATGACAACTGTTCGTCTCTTCATATTTACAGAAGACCTTTCTGCCCTTTTCGCAAGACTAATGCTCCATGAGTACCAGAAAAGCCGCTTCCAACGACAAGTGCATTATTCCCAGTGAACTCACGTGCTATGTTGGGAACATAATCCAGATCACATCGAGGATCTGGCTCCTCGTAGTTAATAGTAGGATGGATCTTGCCATGAAACAGGCTAAGAGCTGTTGCAATCGTGCTGAATGTACCAGAGGCTGCAAGAGGGTGACCTATCATAGATTTCGTGGAACTAATGGGAATGCTATGTGCGTGTTTACCTAGAGCCTCTTTAAATGCTAGAGTCTCGAATTCATCATTCTGATTAGTTGAGCTGCCATGAGCATTAATATAATCGATTTCTGCTGGAGTAAGATTAGCTTCTTGAAGTGCTTGCTCAATGGTTTGAGCTAAACTGCTAACAGCTTCTGACTTGAGATGGATCATATGCAAGGCATTACATCTAAGGCTAAAACCAGTAATTTCTGCGTAGATCGGAGCACCGCGGACTAGAGCATGTTCTCGCTCCTCAACAAGAATCATTCCTGAGCCTTCTCCCATTACATATCCCCCCCGCTTAGCATCAAACGGACGCGAAGCTCGCTGCGGCTGGTCATTAAATTGGGTAGCTAGGCAACGAAGAACGTCGCATCCTGCGAATCTCGATGGTGTGATAGGAGCCTCGCTTCCTCCTGCTAGCATGATATCTGCATTACTATCTCGTATCAACTCATATGCTCGTCCAACGACATCAATTCCACTTACGCAGGCTGTGGACAAGGTATCACATGGTCCATGCAGGTTGAACAATTGGGCTAGAAGGATACTAGGTGTATTGAAGATACAATCCAGATAAAAATCCGCAGGAATTTGTTCTGGATCAAATGCTTCAGTTCCACTCTGAGTCGCTTGACAGTATGTAGCGTCAATTGTTTGTCCGCTACCGATACAGGTGGCTAGTGTGATACCAAATCTATCAAGCACTTCAGCAGATGATATATCTAGATTAGCATTATGCACTGCTTGCAGCGCTGCAGCAACTGCAAATTGCACATAGCGGTCACGCTCACGAACATGAGCGGGTAAATTTTGCGCTACTTGCTCGAATTGCTCAACTTCGACAATCACCTGCGAAGCGAACTCTCCTCGAAATCGATCAAACAGGTTGCAACTCGTGACATCATTGAGTGACTTTGTAGCAGAGCGACCAGAGATTAGTCCATGCCAAAAGGCGTCTATCGTATTTCCAAGAGGGCTAATCACGCCCATTCCTGTGATGACGACTCTACGCATTGTTTCTCCTCCTTTTACCGGTACTTTGTTGACTGACGATAGGTCAAGCTCTTCTACTGATGGCCGGCTGTTCCTAAGACTGTTCGAATGCGAGAAGAGAACGCCATCTGCCCCAGCCAACTTGGAGAAATTTCCCAGAGTCAACAAAGTACTGGTAGGGGCTATAGAGCATCTTCCATTGAGAGTCTTCAGATCGATATCTGGAGTGAACCCAATTTTCCGGTTCACTTCAAAAGTCCTTGATGGCTTGACAGCGATGAATACTTGCTCCATCCCAGATGATCAGCAGCTTGCCCACCATCTTGCGCAAAAGAAGCTGTAAGAAACGCACCACGTCAGGCCCCTTATACCGTATGGTTGTGTTTGCCAATGATATTGGGATTGCATAAAGTTCCGCCTTTCGGGTGTGATGCCTCCGATGACTGAGAGATGGTCTAGGTCAGCTTCACGGATAATACCTTATCATTACCCATATCTTGGGATGTTTTTACGAGCCATGGTGACAAGCCAAGTTGCATTGAGGAAACAAGGCATGATCTCTGCTTTGGCGTCCCTCTCTACAGGCGGCTCCAAAAACGTGTGGGTAAAGATAAGTTCTCGGTCTCAGCTCCAGCCAACTTTAGGCCTTTTTACGCAGGTCTATAGTACACTTTGTCGAACGCAGTTGACGAAAGCCGTACCATGTTCCAGCAATCCAGAGAAGCGTAATGCCTGCTCCTACAAGAATGATGTTATCCACAAGAAATGCACCTAATGCTGTACCGCTGAATAGCATTATCAGAATTCCAAGAGTGATTGGAATATGACAAGGGCAAAAAGCGAATGATCCGATAATACAGAGGATACCACGTCGCTGATTGCGACGCGGTAGATCCTCAGAATCGCTAGCCGATCGATGGAGAGAAAGCAAAAGCTTTTTTTCCATAAGGAGTATCTCCATTTCAAGATTACGAATGTGAAGAGCGACGAGCACGAACAATGAGACATGTGACAAGACTCGCAATCACAAGTACTGCAATGACACAGAAAAGAATAGGTAACATAGAAAACAATCCTTTCATGCATGAAAGTTTCAACACCAACTTGACTTGATGCGATCAGAGATAGACCTTGTCCAACCACCTTAGGTTCTCGATAGACGACCAGGTGGTTCTCCTCTCGCCTGTTGTCTTCTCAACAATGATGATGACTTCGCTTACTCCCGTGTATTGCTTCAGTATCTCCTCAATTTCTCCCAGCTCAATGCGATAGCCCTGTACTTTCACCTGAAAATCTCATTCGTTAGTGCGGCAAGGACGACTCACTGAGCTTGGTATGAGCCTAGATTACGCTGATTTTGCGCTGACGATTATGACTCCTATTTTATAGAGGGGATTCTTCTACGCTCTAGAGAGCAGAAGCCAATTGTGTTAGCCATTCGTCGAGTAAAGCTAATAAGCATAGTATGGCAGAGTTTCGCATGCTTTTGTAGAGGGAAAGAGGGACAAATCTCAGTGTACGGACGAGCTGAAACAATTTCTGGTAAGCTAGAAGGTAAGGAGCCGTTAAAAAAAACTTCCGGAGTTGTAGAAAGAGTGGGCAAGAGGTAAAATAGCTCTCAACGAAAAACGTCTCTGGAGGGAACCAATCATGACGATGGGAGAAGTGCATAGTTGCCAATGTGGCAATTACTTTCCTTGTGAGCGACAGGTATGTGCTTGCTGTCTACAATGGCTCACAGAAGTCTTGAGTTGTAAAAGTGGATGAAACGGCAAGATGAGAACAAGCGACTAGAACCAAATGCAGTTTCTTCCCAGTTGTCGTCTAGTTGTCGGTCGTTTGGCATGGACAAAAATCCCTCTCCTAGTTATACTTCTAGTATGGGAAGTGGAGCTCACATTAGTAAACCGAAAAGGTCAATAGATTTCATTAGAGACCTGTTGTACTATCAAAGTCCCTATTGGGAGCATGTTCTTAATTATTAGTATACTATAGTTAAAAACGTTTTTAAGGGTAGAATGCAGCTCTTGGTAGGGATAGAGTCTGTTTTGTTCAGTCATCTATGAAATTAGGTAAAACTATGTTTTTGATACATAACATTTACTATGGAACAAATACGGCATTCATTGGAATACATATTACCAATGTGATCATTAGAGCATATGGTACAAACGCCGTCACTATGTTCCGGTTTACAAATATAATCGGAGCTCTTGCTTTGAGCGCCCCTAATATAGTCACTGTAAGTCCAGTGTGTAATGATCCCCTTGTCCAACTTATCAAGGATGCCATAACCACTATTGTTGGCGTTCTCACGGCGTTGGGGGTTGCAATTTCGGTGATTGGTATTGTAGTCGGTGGGCTGATGCGTGCAACAGCCTGGGGTAGTGACCAGAGAATTGGTATGTCCAATAAGGCGATCTCATCTGCTGTAATAGGACTAGTGATTGTTTTACTCGGTGTAGCAATAGGAAGTGCCATTCCCGGTTGGTTCCACATGGGGGATAAGACTTGTCCGCTTGTTCCACCTTCGATATCCACTCCAGCTCCTGTACCTACTTCGCCCTCAACGTCTGCTCCATAGTTTGATGATTATTGTCTCTTTGGCTAAGGGTCGGCTTTCTAAGCCAGTGTTTCAAGCTCAATCCTGGGCTACTAAAAACTGCACCCTTAGAGAAGGATACAATATCGTCTATGCTCAGTGCTTTTCCGTTGGTAGCTGTTCGGTTGTGAATGTTTGTTCTGTCCATAAATTGTGTGGCAAATATTGCTGTTTTGAATGATAAATGGACCATGGTGAGCAAAATATGGTATTTGGGCGAAACTGATGGTACAATATGCCTCATGGATGGTTTACTTTGTTGATCTACTATGTCAATAATGGCAATGAAGTAGAGCATCCGAGGGTTGGGTGACTTCTCAGGATCACAATTGAACGACTGCATCTGATAGCCGGACCTCCCTCTTGGTGCTGGCTATCTTATCAATCCTGGAGGCATCTGTTGAAAGTTTCTGGTAGTTTAAGAATCAAGGAGAAAACGAGAGCATGGCAAATGTTGGCTTCACTATCTGGTTTACGGGACTCTCTGGAGCTGGCAAAAGCACGCTTGCAGAAATTATTGAGCAGCGTCTAAAGGAACGTGGGCATAATGTTGAGGTGCTGGATGGCGACGAGGTGCGTACACATCTCAGTAAGGGCCTGGGTTTCAGTAAAGAAGACCGTGACACAAATATTAAGCGTATCGCTTTTGTCTCTAAACTACTTACCCGCAATGGAGTAGCCTCTATTTCAGCGGCTATCGCCCCATATCGTGAAGCTCGCGCATGGGCGCGAGAAGAGATTGGCAATTTTGTCGAAGTCTATGTCAAGTGCCCTCTGGAAGTCTGTCGCCAGCGTGATGTCAAGGGTCTCTACAAGCTTGTTGACGAAGGTAAGATCAAAAATTTCACAGGAGTGGATGATCCCTATCAGGAGCCGGAAGATCCCGAGGTAGTTGTCGAGACAGACAAAGAGTCAGTTGAGGAGAGTGTGCAAAAGATCTTTGCCAAGCTAGAAGAACTCGGCTACCTTGTACCTGAAGAGGTTTTCGCGAATGAGCGCTTGAAACTGGCAAATCCACTGGCCGCTACGAAATATCGTTGATCTTGATCCATCTACCGAACGCTGCTGGCGCTGCTAGTGTGGTCGTATTTCCGCACTGCTGTGCCTGCACGTATTATAGATGGTGCAGGGAATATACAGTCCCATCGCACAGTCATTAGAAAACGGAAAAGGAAAAGAGAGTATGACGGACGAATTGATCGCTCCTCACGGAGGAGAACTTACGGTCAATTGGGCCAGCGAAGCCGAGCAGGTGGAATTGCAGAAACGTGCCCTGAGCTTACCGCCGATTACTATTGGTTCGCGCCAACTTGCCGACCTGGAGATGCTGGCCATTGGCGCTTATAGTCCACTGCGTGGCTTTATGACACGCGCCGACTATCTCAGCGTCGTGAGTGAGATGCACCTGAGCAATGGTTTACCTTGGACTATTCCTATTACCCTTGCGGTGACCTCTGAGCAAGCAGCTGGTCTACAGGAAGGATTACAGGTTGCCTTAGTCGATGTACAGGGTGTATTGCAGGCAGTGCTGACCATTGAGGAGAAGTATAGCTACGATAAGCGGTATGAGGCAAAGCAGGTCTATCGGACGCAGGAGGATGCCCATCCGGGTGTAAAGGTTGTTTATCAGCAGGGTGATGTGCTGCTAGGTGGTCCAGTACGCGTTGTGCGGCTGCCGCAGCAGACCTTTGCGCAGTATCGCTATACGCCAGCGCAATCGCGGGAGCTATTTAAAGAGCGAGGCTGGAAGCGTATCGTTGCTTTTCAGACGCGTAATCCTGTGCACCGCGCTCATGAATATATTCAGAAGTGTGCCCTGGAGACAGTAGATGGACTCTACCTGCATCCTCTGGTGGGCGATACCAAAGGTGACGACATTCCTGCCGATGTCCGTATGCGCTGTTACGAAGTGCTGTTGGAGAACTATTATCCTGCAGATCGCGTGATTCTGGGTGTGCTACCTGCTGCGATGCGCTACGCTGGTCCACGCGAAGCCATTTTCCACGCCTTGATGCGCAAGAACTACGGCTGCTCACATTTCATTGTGGGACGTGATCATGCTGGCGTCGGGAACTACTACGGCACCTATGATGCCCATTATATCTTTGCCAATTTCGATCCCGCGAAGCTGGGGATTACGCCGATGTTCTTCGACCATACCTTCTTCTGTCGCGTCTGTGATGCCATGGCTTCAAGCAAGACCTGTCCGCACGATCGTGAGCAGCATGTGGTTCTGAGCGGTACCAAGGTCCGCCAGATGCTACGTGATGGTGAGATCCCGCCACGCGAATTCACTCGCCCCGAAGTAGCGAAGATATTGATTGAGGCTATGCAGCAGACCGTCGTATAAGTGATGTTGCAATTGTGAAAAAGGTGGGAAAGATGCATCTTTCTTCGAGGTGCTCATACCCACTTTTTTCTGTCTATAGGTCACTATTTAGGATTTCAGGATATTTCGAATCATTGGAGTGCGAGTAGGAGCCTGCCTGCGGCCTGAGTCTAGGAAAATCTCCATGTCAACAAAGTACCGATAATCTGTGGAAATGTGTGCTAAAATAAAGTATGGATACCAGAGAGGAGAAAAGGCTGAAAGGGTCATTCTCCTCTTCATGCCAAGGACATATTGGCTCTCGCATTGAGACATATGCTTGTGGTTCCTTGCTTGGTCTGGGCCACACATTTTGCATATGATGGTTATGCAGAAATCAATGAGTACTACATTTTGCACTAGAATATCTCTTCATATATGAAAGGCAGGTTTCGCCATGCTAACAGAGCCTGAGCTCGTATCCGTCATTCTGCCTGCCGATCCCATTTCTGGACCCAGGCAAGGATCTTGGACCTATGACGATTATGCAGCACTGCCCGATGATGGGCACCGCTATGAGATTATGAATGGAGTTCTGCTTATGGCCCCAGCACCCGGTGGAGCACATCAAGATTCAGTTCTCAGATTTGCTCTTCATCTATTCAATCATGTTGAAGTTGTTGGGCTGGGGAAAGTGCGTCTTGCCCCATTCGACGTTATGCTTACTGCTGGCAGGGTAGTTCAACCAGATGTACTTGTGGTATTGAATGAGAACTTGGGAAAGCTAACACCATCTCGCATGATTGGAGCTCCTGATTTAGTTATCGAGATTATGTCGCCTGGAACTGCTACCTACGATCGGTTGAGCAAATACGAAGCCTATGAGCAAGCTGAAGTGCCGGAGTATTGGATCGCCAATCCTCGTACACAGAGTGTTGAGGTATTGATATTACAGGACGGAAAATACCATTCACAAGGAATTTTTCGGGGAAGCGATGCGCTTCCTTCACAGGTTGCACCGGGTATTGCAAATGTGCCCGTCAGTGCAAAATCAGCGTACTATAAGCTCAGATTACGAGTGCCCTGCTAAGCTCAGTGAGTCGTCTCTATTGCACTGACGGAAATGTGCCTATTGAACAGTTCTTCGCGTAGGCTTGAGATGCCGAGTTCCAAGAGGCAAACGCTTCTTGGAACCCTAGATTTTGGAATGATACCTCTTTGAGATGGCAGGTAACCTTCTAGAGGATATTAGTCTGCTTGCCTGAAAAAATAGATAGTAGCTTTCACTCCTTCTTCGAAGGTCACCTCAGGTTTCCAGCCTAGCACGCGTTCAGCCTTGCTGTGATCGAAATAGGACAGGTAGATATCGCCGGGACGCTTAGGTGCTTTGGTGATAGGAGCCTCAAAGCCAGTAATGCCAGCCAGTGTTGAGTAGATCTCATTAACCGAAACGGGTTGCCCGGTCCCAATGCAGAAGATGTCGTTCTCTCGATGAGTGAGCGCGAGCAGGTTCGCTCGTGCAACATCACCGACATAGATGTAATCCTTACGCTGTTCGCCGTCCCAATCGATGCGCACACCCTCGTGAGTCAGGAAGCGTTTGGCGAAGATGGCAATGACACCAGCCTCGCCGTTGGGGTCCTGGCGGGGGCCATACACATTACCGTAGCGCAGGATGGTATAGTTCAGTCCGTGCGCTTCTTGCCAGTAGTGTAAGTAGTGCTCAGCGACCATTTTTGTAATGCCATAGGGAGACTCCGGGTGCTGGATGCTCTCTTCATTAAGTGGCAGGTGAACGGGGGTGCCATAGGTTGCCCCGGACGATGCAAAGATAATCTTATGGGTGTTGAGGCGTGTGCAGTTTGTCAGGACGTTCAGCAGGCCGAGTACGTTGACGCGGGCGTCGAGCCGTGGATCTGTTGTGGAGACGGCAACGCTGTGTTGTGCAGCGTGATGATTGACGATCTCTGGCCTGACCTCGTCAAAGATCTGTGCCAGCTTAGCGTCATTTGTGATATCTGCATGATAAAATTGGGCCTGTGGATTCAGGTTGCCCTCTTTTCCTCCACCCTCTGCCCACATATTGTCGGCAACAGCAACTTGGTGCCCGGCAGCAATATATTGATCAACGATATGTGATCCGATGAAGCCTGCTCCACCAGTGACAAGTATTTTCATGAAAAAAGATACCTTTCTTGCTTTAATTGTGTTGCATATCATTGGATAACTTGAAATGCTCAAATAGTTTTAGCTAGAATTTCAAGCTATACACGCGTGCAATTTGTATGCAATAATGATATCATCAAGACTAGGAAGTTTACAACACATGAGTGGTATAATATCGTAAATCTTACACCTAATTTCTTCAGATTCCCAGTCGTGGTAAACTGGATGTATCAGGAACGGATCAGTGAGGAGTAACACGCTTTTATGCAACTGCTAGCAAAGATCATGGGCGATCCCAATAAGAAAGATTTGAGGGCTATTCAGCCGCTTGTTGATGAGATTAATGAGCTTGAGCCGAGGATAAAAGAGCTCACCGATGAGGAACTGAGTGCCAAAACTGCCGAGTTTCGTTCACAACTTTATCTCTATCTTAAAGGTGGCCTGTTGCTCGAAGATGAGCTGGTAAAGCTTTTTCGCGAAGTTTTGAATGATGTTGAGCCGTTGGCTACACAATTTAACGATGAGCAGTTGCAGGCTGCCGTGACTGGATTCCGTCAGAATCTAGAACGCCATGAACCAGAAATAGCTTTGAAAGATCTTTTGGCTAGTACGCTATCAGAATGTTTTGAGCAATCCTACGAAAAGCTTTATCCTCTACTGATTGCTGACCGTGTCGCGATGGCTATGAATCTGGCCGAAGAGCGCCAGGAATGGCCGGATCAGTCCGACAATCCGAAACATGCCACGCTGACGTTGCTCAAGGAAGTTGAGCCAGCTCTGAAAGAAGTCGATGGGGAATTACTGGATGAGACCTTTGCTACTATCTGGCAGCACTTTGAAGAGAGCCATCATTTGGCTAATGTAGATGGTGGGGCTCACAAATGGCTGGAACAGCTGCTGGCTGCTATCTTGAAGCACCTGCAGCCAGAAATTGTCGCGATCAGGGCTGATGTGATGGATACATTGACCTCAGCAATGGCCAAACGCTATAAGACAGGCAAGACACTCGATGATTTGCTCCCTGAGGCGTTCGCGGTAGTGCGCGAGGCTGGTTTGCGTAAGATCAAGATGCGCCACTATGATGTGCAGTTGATTGGTGGTACCGTTTTGCACCAGGGCAAAATTGCTGAGATGCGTACTGGTGAGGGTAAGACGCTGGTAGCGACACTGCCTGTGTACCTGAATGCCTTGACTGGTAAGGGTGTGCATGTCGTGACTGTCAACGACTACCTGGCCCGACGTGACGCCGAGTGGATGGGGCGGATCTATACGTTCTTGGATCTGACGGTTGGTATACTGGTCAATGCTATCGATCCGCAGGCTCCTGAGCGTCGTGCAGCTTACCAGGCAGACATCACCTATGGAACGAACAACGAGTTTGGCTTCGATTATCTGCGCGACAACATGGTGACTTCTCTCGAGCAGATGGTACAGCGCAAGCTAAACTTTGCTATTGTTGACGAGGTCGATAACATCCTGATTGACGAGGCTCGTACACCGCTGATTATCTCTGGCCATGGCGAGGAGTCTACAGACCATTATGTGAAATTTGCACGCTGGGCTAAGCAACTCAAACAGGAAACTGATTATACCGTCGACGAGAAGACACGTGCCGTCATGTTAACTGAGCCAGGAATTGATAAAATCGAGCATCTGGCAGGCATTCGTAACATCTACGACGAGGGCAATATGGACCTGACGCGCTATATGGAGAATGCAATCAAAGCTCAGGTCATCTTCAAGCGCGACAAGGACTATATCGTCAAGGACGGTGAAGTCGTCATCGTTGACGAATTCACTGGGCGTCAGATGCCAGGACGCCGCTATAGCGAAGGTCTGCATCAGGCCATCGAGGCCAAAGAAGGCGTCAAGGTCCAGCGTGAGAATCACACTCTTGCCACGATTACCTTTCAGAACTACTTCCGCCTGTATGAAAAACTAGCAGGTATGACTGGTACTGCGCTTACTGAAGCTGAAGAGTTTCATAAAATCTATGCACTGGATGTAGTTGTCATTCCACCCAACAAGCCGATGATTCGCCAGGACTTGCCAGATCTGATTTACCGTAGTCAGGAGGCGAAGTTCAGGGCCGTTGTCCAGGAGATCAAAGAGCTTCATGAGAAAAGTCAACCAGTGCTAGTGGGTACCACCTCCGTTGAGATCTCAGAAGTTCTCTCGCGTATGCTCGATCTGGAGGGTATTGCTCACAATGTCCTCAATGCGAAATATCACGAGCGTGAGGCGCAGATTATAGCCCAGGCGGGACGTAGCGGTGCTGTAACCATTGCTACCAACATGGCTGGTCGTGGTACCGATATCTTGCTGGGTGGCAATCCAGATGGTTTCAAAGAAGGCATTCTGCGCAAATATGCCGAACGCATTGACTATGTCCGCGAAATGCCGGAACACACTGAGAATGAGCGGGCGGAGAAGGAAGAGGCTATCCAGGAATACATCGCAAACATGACTGATCAGGAGAAGGATGAACTTTTCCAGCAGAAGATACGTGAGTGTGAAGAAGATCATGAGTGCGTAATTGCATTAGGTGGACTGCATATCATTGGTACCGAACGGCACGAATCGCGCCGTATCGATAACCAGCTGCGTGGTCGTGCAGGACGCCAGGGGGATCCTGGTTCGTCGCGCTTCTACCTGGGTCTTGATGATGAATTGATGCGTCGTTTCGCTGCCGACCGTGTGGCGGGTATTATGGAACGGGTCGGCATGGAAGAAGACATGCCTCTGGAGAGCAAACTTGTCTCGCGCTTCATCGAAAATGCACAGACCAGAGTTGAGGGCTACAACTTTGATATCCGCAAAAACGTTGTCGAGTACGATGATGTGATCGCCAAGCAGCGCGAGGTTATTTTCGCCGACCGCCGGGCCGTGATCGAACACGGTGATATGCATCAGCGTATCCTGGACATGATCCGCAACGAAATTAGCAAGATAGTCAATAGCTGTATTCCCGCTCCCATAGTCTCAGAAGAGGAAGAGCTGGAGAGCCTCTTCAAAATACTGGAGACGTGGGTACATGTCCCGGAAGAGATGGTGCCAGAGAATATCCATGCCGTCAGGCGTGAAGATATCCTGCGCCAGATGACTGATCTGGTGGTCGAATGCTATGAGGAACGCGGTGAAGAACTAAGAAATCAGGCACGTGCGCAGGGAGCGGAGGATTTAGATCTACAGCGCGACTTCGAGCGTACTTATCTGCTGCAGATCCTCGATCGCTTGTGGATGGATCACATCGACGCTCTGGACCTGATGCGGGCCGGTATCGGCTTTCGTGCTATTGGACAGCGTGATCCCCTGGTAGAGTTTAAGAACGAAGCCTTCCACATGTTTGATGAATTGAAGGCAGCGATTCAGCACTACACCGTTGATGCCCTGCTCAAGTTGCTGCGAGACGGAGTCACAGTAACGGTTCAACGGCCTGAACCCCAGCGTAAGATGCCACAAAGCATTCGTACCAATGCTGAAGAACTTGCCAGAGCCAGCGGCCAAGCCAAGAGTGATGCCTCTACCGAGCGAGCAAAAGGAACGCAGGGGCGCAAGACTGGCTCAAGCAATCGTCATTCCCACTCCAATGGGCATAACGGATCTGGGTCAGCAGCACATCCCGCCACATCGACAAAAGTGGGACGCAACGATCCATGCCCATGTGGCAGCGGCAAAAAGTACAAGAAGTGCCACGGTGTCTAAGAAAGTCCTTGTGTGATCTGTATCGCCGAGGCACGCTGGCCCGTGAACAAAACAATACTATCGAAAAGGAATTGTAGAATTTGCATATGTCAGAGACAGGACAACAACTATTGCATGAATGGAACCTGCCAATCCAAGAAGCCATCGCACTGCAGCATCAACTAGCCAAGCAGATCATTTTACAAGACCATGTTGGAGAAGTAAAACATGTAGCGGGTGTTGATATGGCAATTAACGAGGAGAGCGAGATGGCACGCGCCGCCGTTGTGCTGCTCTCCTATCCAGCATTGGAGATCGTCGAGAAGCACGTTTATGAAGAGCCTGTACGCATGCCTTATGTACCAGGACTACTCTCCTTCCGAGAAGCTCCCAGTGTCCTGGGAGCCTTCGGCAAACTGCGCCAGCTCCCTGACCTTGTAATGGTGGATGGTCAGGGCATCGCTCATCCTCGGCGTATCGGCATCGCCTCGCACCTCGGACTCTGGCTCCAGTTGCCAACCATCGGCTGCGGCAAGTCTATCCTTACTGGACACTACAATCAAGCCGACCTGAAAGAAGAGGCTGGCTCATGGGTTCCACTCGTCGACAAACAAGAAATCATTGGAGCTGTCGTACGCACACGCACACGTGTCAGCCCGATGATTATCTCACCGGGCCACCTCATTAGCCTGGAGACGAGTATTCGCTACGTCCTCGCTTGCAGTAAAGGCTACCGCCTTCCAGAACCAACGCGTCAGGCGGACAAGCTTTCCAAAGATAACGCATGGGTGGAACCCGGCGAAGACAAGCAGCAACTAACGTTATGGGATTGACTACTATTCGCGATACAACGGGACAGTAAAAGAAAACGTTGTCCCTGCATTCAACACAGTATCAAAATTGAGTGTGCCTCCGTGTTGCTCAACAATCAACTTGGCAATAGAAAGCCCCAGGCCGTAGCCGCCCATCTTTGATTGTTCACTATGATTTGATTGGTAGAAGCGCTCAAAGATATGCTGGCGGTCTTCAGGGTGGATACCATAGCCTGTATCGGCTACTGAGATGATTGCAAAATGCTCATTTTGCTGGTGCACCCTCACAGTCACTGTTCCACCAGGTGGAGTAAACTTGATGGCATTCGTCACCAGATTACTCAATACCTGCTTCATACGCTGAGGGTCGGCATAGAGTGGGGGAACATGAGCAGGGATATTTTCCAGACAGAGTACAACCTCGGCTTTGAGAGCCTGAGTTTGCAAACTGCGAAGAACCTGCCGTGCCAAACTCTGCAAATGCACTTTCTGCTGCTTGATTTCAAATTGTCCTAGGTCTGAACGCGTCATAAACAAGATGTCTTCAACGATTGAGACTAGTTGCTGCACACCTTCCTGGGCATAGCCCAGATAGGTATGTTGCTCTTCCATTAACTTGCCCATATGCCCTTGCAGCAGAAGATCGATGAAGCCATGGACCGAATTGAGTGGTGTGCGTAGTTCATGTGAAACCATGGAGACAAAATTGGAGCGTACCCGGTTCGCAACCTTTAATGCAGAAAGGTCACGAGCAGTAAAGACTGTATAGACCACATCATCGACTGTTACCGGTGTCACGCTGGTCGATACTTCGCAAGTACGCTCAGGGTCAATGCCAATGAGTAACTCTTCATTTGGTAGTGGCTTTTGCTGTTGGTGCACGCGCACGAAAGGACAGCTTGATGTCCCACAAAGCACCGTCCGATTCAGATTTTTACAGCACAATACCTCCGAGCATTCCCGTCCCATTATGTTCTCTCGTGCTCCACCCAGAACTGAAACTGCTGCGGAGTTGAGATCACGCACACGAAATTGCTGGTCGAGGGTGATCATGGCATCAGAAGTAGATGCAATCACAGCCTCCAGATATTGATTTTTATATAAACTAGCATCTGTTGCACCTGAGGGGGAATGCTCCTCCGCAACATCGCTCCTGCCCTGCTCAGCACTGGCTTCACTCCCAGGTGCAATAGACGGTATCACCTCTTGTTCTGCTGGTAATTGTTTCCGAATCCGCTTCCGCAACCTAACCCTCTACTTCCCAACAAATTTGTAACCTACCCCACGTACAGAAATAATATACTGTGGCTTATCAGGATCTGCCTCTAATTTCAAGCGTAGACGACGAATATACACATCTACAATATTGCTATTGTTTTCCTCATCATTCCACACCTCCGTTAGCAACTGATCTCGATTGACCACTTGACCTGAACTATCCATCAATACACGCAGAATTTGCATTTCGGTTGGAGTCAGAGTAATTGAAGTGTGACCATTAACCACCTTCAACTCTGCAGGAAAGAGCTCCATTTGGCCTTTACGTATACTCTGATTCCCAAGCCTATTATGCTTCTTGATGCGACGCATCACTGCTTGTACTCGTGCGACTAATTCTTGATGGTTATAGGGTTTGCAAATATAATCGTCTGCACCAATATTGAAACCCTGTAACTTTGCCTCGATAGTATCCTGGGCTGTCATAAATATCAGAGGAATCTCGTACCCCTCTTGGCGCAGCTTTGTTGAAAACTCAAACCCGTTAAGGTAAGGCATGGTTACATCCAGGATCAGTAGATCGGGTTCGCGCCTCTGAATCATATGCATAGCCCCACGCGGATTGTCGGCAGTTTCAACTTCATAGCCCTCCTTACTCAGGACGAACTGCACCAGCGTGTTGGCAAAGTGGTCATCATCAACAACAAGAATATACATAGTTTTCCCCTTTTTCTGATACCTGCCTTTCGAAATGTGCTTAAACAGCGTGATCGCTGCACTCCGACAGCTTGAGCAGGCCCCTTACCTGCGACTTCAAGGGAGTCGTTCTGCAGCGCACCACACTCAGCGCTGAGTGTGTCGTACCAGTGGCGCATTAATAACATATGAATGAGTTATATGGTTATATGTTACACACTCAGTGCGCGAAGTGTCAAGATGAGGACTTTATTGCCCGTTGTTTCTCCAGATAGATCATCAGAATGGCGATATCTGCGGGTGTCACCCCTTCTACGCGTGACGCCTGGCCCACTGTACGTGGTTGTGTTCGCGTTAGCTTCTGCCGGGCTTCCGTACGCAGGTGTGGCATTGCCTGGTAGTCGATCACATCTGGAATACGCATCTCCTCTAACCGCTGCATGCGGTGCACCATCTGTTCCTGCTTACGAATATAAATCTCATACTTCACTTGTAACTCGACCTCTTCCGCCGTCTCTTCTGCTAGCATCGGCAACACAAGAGGCGGATCATTCTCCGCCATTTCTCGAGTGCGATCTGGCTCGACCCGTTGAGCCAGTTGTGCGACCTGATGATAGTACACTTCTGGCCTCCGCAACAATTCGCAGGCTGAGAGCATCTGTCCCAGTGGATTAATGCCAATCTCTTGAGCGCAAGCCTCGGTCAGGCGTGAGGACGTGAAAGTCAGACGATCCAGTTGGGTAAGCGTCCACTGAATAGTCTCGCGTTTGTGTACAACTTGTTCATAGCGTGCATCATTAATCAGGCCAAGCTTGTACGCGTAGTCGCTCAGACGCAGATCCGCGCTATTGGGGCGCAGCAACAGGCGATGTTCGGCCCGCGATGTATGCAAGCGGTAAGGCTCACTCATCGGACGTGTCACCAGGTCATCAATGAGTACACCCAAATAGGCCTCGTGGCGTCCCAGCACAAAGCCTTCCTCGCCACGTGCATAGAGAGCTGCATTGATGCCTGCCATTATTCCTTGTGCGGCAGCCTCCTCGTATCCAGATGTGCCATTGATCTGACCAGCGAGGAAAAGGCCAGCGACCACTTTCGTCTGCAAGGTCGGCAGAAGTTGTTCAGGGGGAATATAGTCATACTCAACAGCGTAACCAACGCGCATCATCTCTACATGCTCTAATCCCGCAATACTACGCAGCATTGCCAGTTGCACATCTTCCGGCAGGCTGGTATTCATCCCCTGCACATAGACCTCGCCAGTACGCCAGCCCTCTGGCTCCAGAAAAACCTGGTGGCAAGGCTTGTGAGCAAAACGTACGATTTTATCCTCAATCGAGGGACAGTAGCGTGGACCAATGCCTTCAATAATGCCGGTATAAAGAGGCGAACGGTGCAGGTTATCCCGAATGATCTGGTGTGTACGTTCGCTCGTTCGCACCAGGTAACAAGGGAGTTGTGGGCGCCAGCCAGACAGGTCCTCATCTGTTACAGGATAGATAGGATTCGGGCGACCGCCCGGGAGCTGCATATCTTCACGTGCCGACGTGTCCCAGGAAAAGTGGAGCGGGACACGGCTGCCCGGTTGTGGTTCTGTCTTGCTAAAATCAATCGTGCGAGCATCAATGCGAGGTGGCGTTCCAGTCTTAAAACGCCGTACTTCCAATCCCAGATCTTGCAGGGAAGTGGAAATGCCGAGTGCTGGACCTTCGCCTGCACGTCCGCCGGGTTGGGTTTTCTCGCCTACTACCAGGCGTCCATTGATAAAGGTACCCGTCGTCATTACTACCGCTTTGGCCTCGTAGCGCCACCCGTTATTAGTTACCACACCAGTAATTACCGGATGGCCGTCTGCTCCCATCTCATGCAGCAGGTGGGTAATCGTTGCCTGCTTCAACTCCAGATTTGGCTGACTTTCCAACACAAACTTCATCGCCAGACGATAGGCCTGCTTATCACATTGGGCACGCAATGCCTGTACTGCTGGCCCTTTACTTGTATTGAGCAAGCGGACCTGGATAAATGTGCGATCAGTATTGCGGCCGATCTCGCCGCCTAGCGCATCAATCTCCTTAATCAAGTGGCCTTTGGCGGGTCCACCCATTGACGGATTGCAGGGCATCAGAGCCACACTATCCAGATTCATCGTCAGCAGGAGGGTTTTGCGCCCTATACGTGCGCAGGCCAGAGCAGCTTCGCAGCCAGCATGCCCAGCGCCAACGACAATAACCTCGTATGTTCCCCGTAGGAGCTGCTCAGGGGAAATGTTCTTTTCGGGATTGTTACTCATTAGTAATCTGCCTGCTAGGTTTCTTATCTATAAGCAATTTTTCACTCGCGCACAACTCATATTATGCCGCAGATACCCGTCGTCGTCAATATTTAGAAGGCAAGCTAGTATTTTTCGCATCATAGGGGAAATCAGCTGAAGTGTACATCTTCGTACGTGGGAATTTGAGGAAACATGCTATGAAGCTGAAAGTGACGGGCCAAACTAATTGACGAATAGGCTGAAGCGTGATACTATCATCGTGCGATATCGCATGGGGCGATGACGAAATCGGTAGACGTAGAAGACTTAAAATCTTCTGGCTGAAAGGCCGTGAGGGTTCGAGTCCCTCTCGCCCCATCCCTCTCCACAAGCGCTTCTAGAGCCACTTCAGACAAAGCCCAGCAGTCCAAAAACAAATACAGAAGACTTTATTTTTGCCCATTTTTATAAAGTCTTCTGGGTTAGAAAAACACCTCTAGTACAGACATCTCGCAATTTTCAAGGGTTGTTTCTTATGATAGAATACCTAAGAAGTAGCTATTCGCAGAGGAAGCATTGATCGTTTGGGAGAGCCATCTACACCGCTTGCAGACAAGAAAACGTGATGTATGAACACATCAACATTCATCCACAGCCAGCTTCTGGCCACCAAATTCTTTGTGCCCATGGTCCCAGGAACGCTGATCTCTCGTCCTCGCCTGATGGCCTTACTTAACCAGAGCCACCAGTTCCCCCTCACGCTTGTTTCGGCTCCTGCTGGCTTCGGCAAGACGACGTTATTGGCTACCTGGGCCCAATCCCTCTCGACAAAGCATCTTCAGCTCTGCTGGCTATCCTTGGATAAGGAGGACAATGATCCCCACCTCTTCTGGACCTATGTGCTTTCCGCATTAGACAAGCAACAACCCTGCTCCTTCACTTCACTCTTGATGGAATTGCAATCGACCCAAGGCATGCCCTCCCGTGATCTGCTCGCAGCCCTCATCAATCTGCTCTCAGAAAGCACAGAGCACTTTGTGTTGATCTTGGATGACTATCAGGTTATCACCCAGGAGCAGGTCCACACCACCCTACTGTATCTGCTGGAACATCTGCCTCCTCAATTACGCGTTGTCCTCTCCACACGAGTAGATCCTCCCTTGTCACTCTCAAAGCTGCGAGCACGCCACCGTCTGCAGGAAATCCGTACCGAGCAGTTGTGCTGTACTGCCGAGGAGACCAAGACCTTCTTTGAAGAGGTGATGCACATCCACCTGCCTCATGAGACCATCCAGGAGGTAATGGTTCGCACAGAGGGCTGGCTTGTGGGGTTACAATTGCTTGGGCTCTCCCTGCCAGGATATGCTGATCCTGCTACTCTGCTCCAGGAGATCAGTGGAGATCAACGCTACATTCTGGACTATTTGACCGAGGAGGTCCTGCGACGACAGCCTCAGGAGGTGCAACTCTTTCTGCTCTGTACCTGCATGCTCGAACAACTCACCGCCTCGCTCTGTAATGCCGTCACGCAGCAGACGGGCAGCCAGCACTTCCTCGAGCTGCTTGAGCAGGACAATTTATTTGTGACCTCCCTCGATAGCAAGCAAGAGTGGTATCGCTATCATGCCCTCTTTGCCGAGGCCTTATACCACCAGTTGAAACAGACCTATGCTGATCTGCTGCCTCTGTTGCACTCTCGTGCCAGCCTCTGGTATGCTGAGCATGACCAGCTCCCTGAGGCGATCCTGCATGCTTTCAAGGCTCGGGATTGGCAACGGGCAGCTGATCTGATCGAGCATATTCCTCTCATGTCTCTCAACTCCTGGGGAGCAAGCGAACACAAGCTCACCATGCTTCAAGATTGGCTCGAACGGTTGCCTGCAGCTATCATGGGCTCTCGACCTCGCCTCTGTCTGGCCTGTACTCAGGCGTTGTGGGCTGTTGCCCCCCCATCTCTGCTGAATGTCTGGTTCGACATAGCCCAAACCATGCTGACTGCTTCGCTCACACCACAGACATGTGAGGAGACCTCACCCACCATGCTCACCCCGCAAGCGCGGCAGGAACAGGAGAATCTGCTCGGGGAGGTCATCGCCCATCGTGCCACTCTCTGCAGCTATCAAGGGGATGGAGAAAGCGCACTCACGCTCTGCCAACAAGCTCTCACTCTGCTCTCAGCAGAGAACTTTGTCTTTCGTGCTGAAGTCTCCCTTGCCCAGCTTTGGGCCTCTTATCATTCTTCAGCCAATGATGCAATGGCCGCCATCCAGAGTTGGCGAACAGGTTCCTCTCTTGCCCAACGTACCCGACAGCCTGCCTTCATTATTGGTATGGTGAGTGTAACCCCTCCGCACTTGCTAGGAATAGGGCGGTTACACGAGGCGCAGCAGCTGATCCAGCAAACGATGCCGTTGGGGACGAAGTCAGAAGGACAGGTCTTGCCTGAGGTGGGCATTCTTGTCGCCTTTCAAGCCGTAATCCTCCACGAATGGAACCAACTTGACACCGCGCTCAATCTGGCAGAAGAAGCCATCAAGCTGCTCCAGCAGTGTTCATCGATCTCATTACATGATCATTTACTTCAAGGATACGCCGTCCTGCTGCATATCCTCCTGTCAAGGAGGGACTACGATGCAGCACGTTCTGCCCTCCAACAGGTGGAATACATCAGTCTGCATATGAACCAGCCTACTTCTCTCTTTTTTTGTTCCTTCTTCACGATCGTTGACCGAGTCCGGCTGTGGTTGGCCTGTGGAGAACTGGATCGTGCGACGCGCTGGGCCCGGGAGCTAGATCTCAAGGAACGGCCTGGGGCTCCCTTTGCGCACGAACGTGAAGAGGTGGCACGTGTACGGATTCTCCTTGCCAAACAGCAGCCAGTTCTTGCATTGCAATGTCTGGGACCTGTCCTGCAGAGAGCCAGAGCAGGTCAACGCTGGGGTCATGTGATCGAGATGCTGATCTTGCAAGCTTTGGCCCATCAGATGGGCCAGGAGGAGGCACAGGCACTTGATGCCCTCTTCGAGGCTATCCGGCTAGCCGAGCCCGAGGGCTATATCCGCTCCTTCGTCGATGAAGGGGCTTCCATGGCAATGCTGCTCTCTCGCCTGCGCAAACGCGAGAGTAAGCATGGGCCCACTCCCTATCTGGACAGATTGCTGGCCGCCTTTCCCCAGCAGATCAGGGCCCAGGAGCACCAGCCCAAGCGAGCGGGAGAGCGTACCAAGATGCAGCCGCTGCTCGATCCCTTGAGTGAGCGAGAATTGGAAGTCCTCCAGCTGCTGGCACAGGGGATATCCAACCAGGAGGTAGCGCAAGAACTAGTCATTACTGTCTATACCGTCAAGCGCCATGTCAGCCACATCTTCTCCAAATTGGGTGTATCGAATCGGGTCCAAGCCCTCAGGCAAGCACGAGCGCTTGGATTGTTTGATGAGAACCCTGATATCAGCGGCTATGTGTAAAGTATGTTAGACTAGATTCTAGACTGGTTGCAGATACCACCCTCTTGTTAGTATGGTCGGCGAAGGGATCGCTCCCTCCACCGCCCATAGGCATTAACTTAAGAGAAAGGGGATGACAAAAAGGGGCTCCATCTGACATCATAGAAGAAAAAGTGGGTCATGATGAAAAGGAGCCAAACATGATAAGTGTATCACAGATCCAGGAAGCCT
>Ga0207416_1001609_pt1 | contig 28585 bp, 14 predicted proteins | sample PaiPotPPM11metaG_FD_184107 | JGI IMG/M metagenome (GOLD analysis project Ga0207416, IMG submission 184107) | Iron sulfur acid spring bacterial and archeal communities from Banff, Canada, to study Microbial Dark Matter (Phase II) - Paint Pots PPM... ... | reverse complement strand
TCTTTATGGACGGCCAACCCCTGGAGCCGGTGGAACTGCAGCGCGAACTGGTAACCCCAAAGCTCTACACACCACCACTCCCGGGAACGCCGCAGCCTCTTACCGGTCTGCCCGCGCGCGCGCGCGGAGGCCCCCTCATGCAGGAGGTCGGCGGCACCGAGGATGCCCGCTTCTGGACCGATGCCAACGGCCAGTCGATTCACGTCCGCCTGCCCAACGGCACTCCGGCCGATCATACGATAGAGATCACGATCCGCGAACAGGTGTTCGCACCATTGAACCGCGGGCTTGGCTACATCCGGTTGAAGGGGCTCACCTTCCAGCATGCGGGCAATGGGTTCCCGCTGCCGCAGCGCGGGGCGATGGTAGATGTCCAAGGGGGGACTCACTGGATCATCGAGGACAACACCTTCGAGTGGGCGAACGCGATCGGCCTGGAGATCGGCGGCGGCGGGTTTGGCGCGCAGCAGTCCCCGACTGCCCACATCATTCGCGGAAACACGATGCGCTATTGCGGTGTCGAAGGCGTCGCGGGCATGGGGACGCGCGACGCTCTGATCGAGAACAACCTGATTGAGTGGTGCGGTTGGGCCGACGCGGAACGCGAGTGGGAGTCGGCGGGGGCCAAGTTTCATAGCGCGCAAAACATGCTCTTCCGGCGCAACCTGATACGACACATGCGGCATGCCAACGGCATCTGGCTGGACAGCGGCAACCGCAACTGCCGTATCACCGGCAACGTATTCGCCGATACCGTCAGCGTCAGCGCGGCGATCCATATGGAGATGAACAGGCAGCCTAACCAGATCGACAACAACATCATCTGGGACGTGCGTAATGCGGAGCCCGGCACGCCCGGTCAGCGCGGCTGCGCCGGTTCCGGCATCTTCATCAACGCCAGCGACCAGATCATCATCGCGCAGAACCTCATCGGCCGCGTCGACAACTCCGGCATCTTCGCCATCATCCGCCCGGACCGCGCGGGCAGCGGCGCGGCCACCGACAACAACATCAGCAATAACATTTTCACCAAGTGCGACAAGTCGGCCATTGTCTTCCTGAACCAGAAGAACCAGGCTGACGGGAATGTCTATGCAAGTTTGCCCACCGACTTCCTCGGCTTCTTTACAGGGGACACCAAGCAATTTGTTGACCTGGCCGCGTGGCGCGAGGCGCACGGCTGGGACAGGAACAGCGCGCAGACTGACATGCAGATCGACTTCAACCCCGACACGCTGGAGCTGATCATGAACGGCACATCGCCACTGCCGAAGGTGAATGCCGTAAATCAAATTACCGACGACATCTTCGGCCACACGGCCGGCGCCACCAGAACACCCGGACCGTTCGCCGATCCCGCCGCGAAGACCGTGCAGAAGATCGACCCGCGTTCCATAGTCAGCGCCTGAACCAATTGATTCAGGAGTTCAATCATCGCGCGGTTCGTGGGGAATACATGAGTGCGTCTTTTGCGGCAAGATCCTTCGCAACTCCGATAATCATGAACTCAAGAGGCTCACTACCGGAATTGGCAAAACTCTGAGTCTCATTCAAACGGACGGGGACAACGTCTCCTGTATGAATCGAGGCAGTTTCAGAGCCGATGGTAACGGCGCCATCGCCGTTCATGACGTAATAGACTTCGCTCATGTCCTGCTTTACGGTCGGACCAGTTGAACTCCCTGGAGGAATTAACAAGTGGTCGACGTAGGACCACGTTGTGAAAAAGACGGCAGGGGGCAATGCCCGCCGGTAATGCACTGTGCCGGTGCCTCCGTTCATATGCTCGACCGGTTTGAGCAGCGCCCGATCCAAATGCATGCTGACGAATTGTGGAATGGGATCGAGAGGAGTCCCCACGCGCGAGTCCCCCAGATCGAACGTGTCATAGACCTTGGACAACCCGACATTGATATTCAGCCACTGAATCGGTTTGTCGGTATCGTTGTAGATCGCGTGAGCATGGCCCATCCGATCGGGCACACCTGCAGGTCCTTTGAGGACAGACGTCCTTCCATCCACTGTGAACTGGGCTTCGCCGTCGAGAATGACGAACATCTCCTCGCATTTATTGTGAAAGTGTTCGCCGATGCCGCTTTTCGGTTGGATCACGCCGCGATGGAAGAAGATGAGATTGGTGTCGAGAGCGTCCGCGCCCAGCATCGCTCTGAAGTCCATTGATCCCGCGCCCCCATGCACAGCTTTCAGATGGTTGTATTTCGTTGGATCGGCTCGTCCAATCCGCTGCTCCAAAGTTCGATTCTGCGCTGTTGCGAGAATACCCGATTGCGCATAGAGCGAATAGGGAGCTGACGCGAGCATCAGAGTTAATACGAATTTTCGCCCGTTCATTTTGACTCTCCTCATTTGGTGACAGATTGGTATTCCTCGTCGAAATTAAGGCAATGAAAACGCCATGTAGACACCGCCGGTACCACCTCTCCTGTCCCTTCCGCCGCCCGATGCGATGACGATGTATTGCTTCCCTTTTACTTCGTAGGTGGCGGGCGTTGCGAGGGCTGAGAAAGGCATAACGGTCTCCCAAAGTAACTTGCCCGTGGATTTATCAAAAATGCGAAGCTTCTTGTCGTAGACTGTGGCCGCAATGATCAAAAGGCCGCCGTCAGTTACTACTGGGCCGCCGAAATTCTGACTTCCGGTGATAGGCACGCCCTGCGCCGTGAGTGCGGGATACTCGCCCAGCGGAATCTTCCAGACATACTCGCCCGTATCCAGATTGATCGCATTCAGTGTGCCCCAGGGGGGTGTCAAGGCCGGGTACCCGTCGGGATCTACAAACGAGCGGTAGCCCGTGGTGTTGTAGGTAACAGCCCCTCCCGTACTTCCGGGCACCTCTTTTTCCGTACCCATAATGTAATCCGATACGGCTCGCCGGCCGACCGGGTCGATCGCGGGAAAGCCCGGCATTCGGCCGCGGCCATGCTGGACAATGTCCAGAATCTGGTCCAGAGAGAGTTTTTTCTCAACATCAATCAAACCAGGGAAAGCAGGCGGTAATCCAGCACGTTTCTGACCGTGGCAAGCTGCGCACTGGCTTTCATAGATGCCACGTCCGCCGCTTCCTCCAGCACTCTTTACCAGGGTCTCGGTCAGAGGTTCTTCATTGGCATTGAGATAGATAATGTGCGTCGCCGGGTCGAAGGCAGAGCCACCATATTCAGCTCCGCCATTCCATCCCGGCATCATGAGGGTTTCCTGACCCACACTGTTGGGCGTGAACTGACCATGGTTAATCATCTTGCGGAAATGCTCCAGAACCGCTTGATGAGCTTCCGGAGTGCGATTGGTGAGGTCGTTCTCGGTCAGCAACTGGCGGGTGAACGGTTCAGGCTTCAGCGGATACGGCTGCTCGGCTGCAGCCACCTCTCCGGGAACATTACTTGCCGGATATTTGCGATATTCGATTGGAAAAAGCGGCGTCCCGTCGAGTCGATTGAACAGGAAGAGAAACCCCTGTTTCGATGTTTGTGCCACGGCAGGCACGTCTTTGCCATTGCGCTTGACCGTCACCAGCGTAGGCGGCGAGGGAAGATCTTTGTCCCAAAGGTCGTGGCGGAGCGTTTGAAAATGCCAAATCCTCTTGCCGGTCTCTGCGTTCAAGGCAATCAGCGAATTGGCGAAGAGGTTGTCGCCGATACGGTCGGCTCCGTACCAGTCGGTAGCCGGAGATCCCGTGGGCACGTAGACGATGCCTCGTTCGGTATCGACGGACATGCCAGTCCAATTGTTGGCAGCGCCGCTGTAGGTCCATGCGTCCTTCGGCCATGTATCGTAGCCGAACTCACTTGGATGCGGAATTGTATGGAATGTCCACCTTAGTGCTCCAGTGCGCACATCGTAGGCACGAATATCGCCGGGAGGGGCCGGCAGGTTTTCGGGCTCCCCATCACCCATGATGATCAGATCTTTGTAGACCGAGCCGGGACTGCTGACATAGAGGGATTGCAGTTTCGGATCGCCGCGCAGATTTTCACGCAGATCAATGCGGCCTTCATCGCCGAAGGTCTTGATCGGATTTCCGGTCTTCGCGTCGAGCGCGTAGAGATAGTTGACGATTGGCGCGAGAATGCGCTGTACGTGTCCGTCAGTCCAATACGATAGGCCGCGCTCGGGTCGCTGCCCGGTGATTCCAGAGTTGAACTTCCACAGAAGCTTCCCGCCGGCTGCGTCGAGCGCAATCACCTCCTTGAGCGGCGTGTAAGCATACAAGACGCCGTCGACGATGATCGGAGATGTTTCCAGCCCTCCCCGTTCGCCGGAGTCGTAGCTCCACGCCAGAGTCAGTTTCGAGACGTTTGTTCGATTGATCTGGTTCAGTTTGGAATAATGCGTATTCGCAGATGAGCCCCCATAGATAGGCCAATCCACCTTCCCGGAAGGTGCCACCGCCTTTCCGCTTTGGCCACTGCCTGCCTTGGCGACAACAATCAGAGCGACTGCGATTGCTACGCAGGACATGCATGTTTCAATCGGGCGACGCGCGGGCCTAAACATGAAAGCTCCTTAGCGCTGGTATAGGGGCATCTTGCCTGGAGTCGCGACCTTAAGACGATAAATGCTGCTGGTTGCTGTAAAGTAAGCCGTCCTGCCGCCGTCGCCCCAGGCCATGTTTGCTGCAGTTTCGGGTAGTTTGATCTGACCGAGCAACTTGCCGGCGGGCGAAATGATCCGGAATCCTCCCGGCCCCGATGTCCATAGGTTCCCAGCCGAATCCAGTTTCAAGCCGTCCGGAACGTCTGGCGCAGAGCCTGGATAGGTGATCACTTTCGTGCTGCCGGATACGGTGCCGTCGGGTGCAACATGGTATTTCATCACGAACATCTCGGGACCGGAGTTTGAGATGTAGAGAGTTTTTCCGTCGGCGGAGAAACCAATCCCGTTTGGCCGCGCTAAGTCTCTGATGGGCGCCGTCAACTTTCCATGGGAATACCGAAAGACCCCATTGAAAGGCAATTCCTTGGCAGAATCCTTATCCTGGCCGAGCAGGCCATACGGAGGGTCGGTGAACCAGAGCGAACCGTCCGGCGCATACACCAGGTCGTTGGGGCTGTTGAGTTTTTTCCCATCGAAGCTGTCGAGGAAAGGGGCCATCTTGAAACTACTGTCCAGACGTACGATGCGACGCCCTCCCTGCTGGATCATCAGCACAGCCCCGTCCGGCGTGGTGACCATCGCATTCGATCCCATGTAGGAACCGGGAGGCGGATTATCCAATCCGCCCGAGTGATCGATCAACACTCGCACTGTTCCATCCGGCGACACGGTTAGCATCTTGTTCCCGACGAGGTCGGAAAACCAGAGATGGCCCTCGCGCCACATTGGGCCCTCAGTAAAGTGGAAGCCTGTGGCGACTCTCTCGATCTGAGTCCCCGGCGCGATCACCGCATCCAGCGAAGGATCGAGCCGAACGATATCCGTGCCTTCGACATGCGTTGGTTTCTCTGCCTGACTCGCACTGCTGCTTGACCAAGCCAACGACGACACAACGATAGACAAACAACACCCGATGATTTTGGAGACGGCGCGCATCGTAGTCCTTTCCGTGAGTGACGATCCCACGTGCACAGTAAAAAGCTAATGGCTAAGCGTTGTCGGTCAGCAGCGTCAAATATCCCTTGTCAGTGACGGTGTTTTCGATCAGTGGCCAGTTCTTCTTGTGTACCTCAGAAGCGATCCAGCGTTGCCGGAGTTCTTCACTCTTGTAGGTCAACTGGAACCGGTAGTTTACGTTCGCAGCCGGTGCCGGCCCCCCCTGAACGACTTTCCTGAGCTTGAGTATTTTCAAATCAATGTATCCCTCAAACTTTTCAGCGGCCGGCTTAAAGTCATGGTGAAAGTGGTGCAGCATTTCCTGCTCACGAGCTGGGTCCACGGCAAGATCGCAATAGAGAACAATGGCCTTCTGGGCTGGCCCATCCACGGACGGGATCGCGGCCCACGCTGAAGGGATCAACGTCTTTGCTGCCCCAATCCATCCCGCACATTTCAAGAAGCCTCGTCGATTCATTCTTCTTCCCTCCAGGTAAGTGCCTAAGACGCAGAACAGTGTACTTACTAGACTAACCAACTAGCGAAGCGTTACTCGCAAACTCTAAAACTATTGGCGCAGCCAACCTACGAACCCACCGCGTGCGGTAATGTGCAGCTCAATTTGGTCTCTGCTAGTTACTTGCCCCTCCTGACGATCCCAGGCGTCCGGACTGTCTTTTGCATCTCGAAGCTGGACAGCACTCCAGGTGCCGGGACCAAGAAAATCCAGGGGAAGGTCCAGAGTCGTCGCGTCTGCGCCGTTCATCACCGCGATAAACCATTGCTTCCCGGTGCGTCGGGCCTCGGCGACCAACTTGCCCGGGTCACTTCCGTTAAGAACACGGGTCTCGTCCCACACTGGAGAAATTGCCGTCAGTACATCGCGCGCCGGATTCTCCAGATAGCTCTGCGGGTGGCCACCAAAGCAGAGAAAGGGCGAGGTGAAGACGATGGCCTGCGCGAGCTCATGGGACCAGGTGTTTCCCATCAGTTCGCTAGTCGTAAAGACCGTCGGCGTGTAGTCGCCTGGGCCTGCGATATAGCGAGTGAAAGGCAGGATGACATCATGGTCCGGCTGCGGGACGCGATTATATCGCGTGATTTGATATTCGTGCCCGCGGACGCCCTCGCGCGTAATCACGTTGGGCCAGGTGCGACTCATGCCCGTGGGTTTGTTCGCGCCGTGGAAATCGACCATCAGATGCGCATCGGCAGCGTCCATCGCGGTTTCGAAGTACCAGTTGGCAACAGTGCGATTGCACGGCGGTGGGAAGTCGATCTTTACACCGACGACTCCAGCCTCGACCGCCTTACGGAAGAACTCCTTTCTCGCTTGCGGGTCTCGTACAAAGCGGCTGTGCACCCAGATCCAGATTTTTACGTTCTTCGTCTTTGCGTAAGCGGCGTTCGAGGCAATTGCCTGCCACGAGTCCGGCCATTTCTCCCAACCTTCATCGATGAGGTAGTAGTCAAAGCCGAGCTGACTGGTCCAGTCAATCCACTGCTGCTGCTCGGGCTCGAGAGGGTCTCCACTGGCCAGCCACTGCCATGCTGACCTTCCTGGTTTAATCCAGCCTGCATTGGCAAGTTGCGCATTCGCGGGCGGATTCAGGTTCTCGACCAACGTAGTATTGACCAGGTCCGTGAGGTTGTGCGCGATGATGGTGACGCGCCAGGGCTGCACAACCTCGTCATCAGTTATCCATCCCTGAGGATCGGCGTACAGCTGCCCTTCCAGCGCGCCATCGTCCCCGAGCTTAACCGCGAGATCGCCGTAATCCTTGACCTGTGCTTCGGTCAGCGTGACATACAGATCTCCGACGCGGGCCGTCAGCGGAAATCCAAGAAGGCCGGGGCCCAACTGTTTCAGCGTGGTTTGGTGGTAGGGGCTCTCGTAGGAGTTATCGAGCTTGTCAACCCACATGGTGGGATCGCCTTCGAGCATCCAGGTCGACTGGTCCGCCTGCACATGTCGCCCTGCTTTGGGCGGAAGCCGCAGCCGGACCCCAACGCCATCGTTCGCGACATGGATGTCAACGAAGTAAGGCTGGTTGTGCGATTTTACGGCAACAGTCGCTTCGTTTGCGCGATTCACCGCTTCGGCATGGGCACCGAAGAAGCGATAATGCTCGTCGATCTTGCGAGGCGTCGCGGCACCGAGACCGACATCGCGGCCGAACTCGATGTCGTCGGCTTCGATGCCGAGCTTCGACGGCGCCAGCACCTGCTTCCCATCGACCAGCAGACGATACTCAAGAACTCCGCCCGGTGCGCTGAGTTCCGCGCTCACCTTGCCGTCGGCGCTTGCAACGATGACGGGGCTCGTTGCATGCGACTGGCCCTTTACGGGAAGCGTAGAGCCCGTGATGGCCAACAGAAGGACGGCAGCTCCGATGATCTCGATCTTCACGCGATTTCCCCCAATAACCAGCCGCGACATTGTTGCTTCGGCTGTCAAATCGGCATGCCTTAGAACGATCCCTGGACGAACTGGACACCGGGCAACGGCTGTCCACCGCCAACGCTGATCTTCAGCACTGATGGCGGTACGTCGTCGTATGCCAACGTAAAGCGCACCTCACGGCTCTCGCCCGGGCGCAAGTGAATACGTTCAAAGCCGCGCAGACTGCGGATCTCCTCGCCTGGACCACCGTTGACGTACAACTGAACCACCTCATCGCCTTCCCTTGAGGAGGTGTTTTTCACTGTTGCGCGAATCTCCGCGCCAGCTGCCGTGCGCCTTGCCTTCATGCCGGAGTAGGCGAAGCTGGAGTAACTCAGGCCATAGCCGAAGGAATACAGCGGGTCACCGGTGAAGTAGCGATAGGTGTGCCCCTTCATCGAGTAGTCGGTAAACTCTGGAAGCTGGTCGAGGCTCTTATAGAAGGTGACGGGAAGGCGCCCCGCTGGGTTGTTGGTCCCGGCCAGGGTGTCGGCGATTGCCGTGCCGGCTTCTTCGCCGCCGTACCAGGCGGAGAGCACGGCGGTCGCACTCTTGGCTTCCGCGTTCGCTGCGATGGCGCTGCCGCCGGTCAGGACCACAACAACCGGTTTGCCGGTGGCGATCATCGCCTTGACCATGCTCTCCTGCGGTTCGGGAAGATCGATGTTGCTGCGGTCGTGGCCCTCACCTTCGAGCGAGGAGTTAAGTCCCACGAAGAGCAGCACCGCGTCGGCATTCTTCACTGTGTCGCGCGCCTGCTCGAGCAAAACATCCGCCGGAGGAACCCAGTTCAGTTCCGCACCTCCGCCGGGGCCATTCTGCGAATATTCCACGCGGATGGAGTAGCTGTGGCCACCTTCCAGATGGACGGGCGGACTTCCAGCGCGCCGGAAGCCCTGGCCTTGCCCGGGGCCGAGTCCCGTCGGACGTGGTCCGCCAGGGGCACCGGAGGTCATCTCCTTGTCGTCGAGGAAGAGCCGCACCTTACCCTCTCGGTTCCACATCCCGGTGCGCGCAGCAAGCACGTAGTCGCCGGTTCCCGGAGGAGTGAGTGTGCCAGTCCAGCGGACGGAATACTTGTTGCCGTCGATCGCGCTCATGACCGCCGGCTCTTCCATGTTCGCGTCGTAGTAGAGGCGAGACTCCGTCCGCTTGAGCTTCGGTGCTCCCTGGAAACTTGAATTATTGTAGTACTCGGCCAGCAGTCCGTGACCACTTCCATCCGGGAGGGTAAGCGCATCGCTAGAGACAATGGCCGGTGCGGTGGGCGTATAGGTCGCTCCGAGTGCATAGGCCACCTTGTCGCCGGAGAACTGTTTCTCGATCCCTTCTAGCGGAGTGACCTGCCGGGAAGAGATACCGTTATAGTTGCCCAGCAACCCAACTGGGTCGTCGGCCGAGGGTCCGACCACCGCGATTGTGTGCACAGAAGGCTTCAAAGGCAGAAAGTTACCCTGATTCTTCAAAAGCACGATCGCCTCGCGTTCGGCGGTCAGAGCCAGCTGACGATGCTCGGCCGAGTCGTTTTCGGAATACGAAATCTTCGAATATGGCACACGATCTGGCGGATCGAACATGCCGAGCCGGAAGCGGGCTGTAAATAGCCGGTCCGCCGCATGCGTGATCTCCGCTTCGGTGATCTGGCCGGCCTTCACCTCGTCAATCAGGCTGTGATACTCGTTGCCGCAGGTGAGATCTGTGCCGGCTTTCACCGCTGCGACGGCCGCAGCGCCTTCTGTTGGCATATATTTGTGGCTTCGATAAATATCGGCGACGGCTCCGCAGTCGCTGACAACATAGCCCCTAAAGGCCCACTGTTCGCGCAGTCGCTTTTCCAGCAGGTCTCCATTGGCGCATCCGGGAGCGCCGTTGACGGAGTTGTAGACACACATGATGGAGTCCGCCTTACCCTCGACGATAGCTGCCTTGAATGCCACCAGATACGTGTGGTCGAGGTCATATTCGCTCGCTTTCGCGTCAAAGACGTGTCTCAGGGGTTCCGGCCCGCTGTGCACGGCGTAGTGCTTGGGGGTTGCGACGACCTTAAGATAATGGGGATCATTGCCCTGCATGCCAGTGACGAAAGCTACACCGAGCCGACTGGTCAGATAGGGATCCTCGCCGTATGTCTCCTGTCCGCGACCCCAGCGCGGATCACGGAAGATGTTGATATTCGGCGACCAGTAGGTTAGCCCGGCAGTTCGCCCCGGCGCCGCCCCGGGAGACACCTCCGGCACCGGCGGGCGGCGTTGCACCTCGTTATACTTCGCGCGCGCCTCGGTGGAGATGGCATCGCCAACACGATGCACCAGATCGACGTCCCATGTCGAGCCGAGCGCGATCGCCTGCGGAAAGACGGTCGCGCGTCCGGTCGCCACCCCGTGCAATGCCTCATTCCACCAGTTGTAGACGGGCACTCCGAGCCGAGGGATCGCAGGGGCGCTGTTCTGCATCTGCAGAACCTTCTCTTCGAGAGTCATGCGACCGACAAGGTCCACGGCGCGCTGCTCCGGCGGCAGATTCGGATCCTGGTAGGAGGGCGATATCTGGCCCGGTGCCGAAAGGGAAAGGGGAATGAGAGCAAGTGCAAGATAGAGGGACTTCAATTGGAGTCTCCTGGAATGACCCCAGAAGTCTATCCGATCTCGCACTTTTGTGCTTTAATTCGTGTCGAAACATTAATGTTCATGGAACGAGTCCACTCATACTCTCGTGATCGCCACCCGCGGTATGTCTGAAGGGAAGGTTGAAAATGCGCGGATTTACCAGCCAGATCAACGGCGATTGCAATCTCGCAAATCCGTGGGGACCTGACCGGGCTGTGCAACTGCGAATTGCGGGTAAGCCAACCAGGGTGCTCCATGGAGCGGTATTAACTATGTCCGGGCGAGACGCTGCTATTCGCACCGCCAGCGAAATGACTTGTCAAATCTCAGTAACAAAGGAATTGAGGGTAAAGAAATGAATATGCGGCGAAGTATTCTGGAGCTTCTTGTGTTGTGGATGGGCGGTGGGGTGGCGCTGCATGCGGTCACCGTCACCTCGCAACCGTGGGGAAAAGACCCAGCCGGAAATTCGGTGGATCTCTATACCGTGAAGGACAAGAACGCTGAGGTGCAACTAACCACCTACGGAGCGCGCATCGTCAGCATCAGCGTGCCCGATAAGAGCGGCAAGATGAGCAGTGTGGTGCTGGGCTCTCCCGATCTGGACGGATACATTAGGGGGCGCGTGCCGTTCGCGGGTGCCACCGTAGGCCGCTTTGGAAATCGAATCGCAGGTGGCGAATTTCATCTTGATGGAAAGACCTACGAAACACCCAAGAACAACGCCGGCAATACACTGCACGGCGGGACCATGGGCTTTGACCGGAAGGTGTGGACCGCCAAACCGACTGCCAGCGGCGTCATCATGACGCTCGACTCTCCCGACAGCGATATGGGCTTTCCGGGTAACCTCACCGTCTCCGTCGACTTCGAACTACGGCGGCAGCATGGCGCGCCGGCACTCTCCATCGCATACACCGCTCAGACCGACCAGCCGACCGTCATCAACCTGACCAACCATTCCTACTTCAACCTTGCCAACGATTCCTCCACTCCGGTCTTCGAGGACGTCGCGCGCATCGACGCCGACAAGTACACCCCCTTCGACGCGAAGAGCATTCCGACCGGTGCGATCGAACTGGTGGAAGGCACTCCATTCGACTTCCGCGAGGCGCACCCCATCAGCAAATCCATTCCCGACCGCGGCTATGACAATAACTTCGTCCTCCGCGAGCACAAGGTGAGCGAGGCAGTCGCCGAGGTCAGCGACCCGGTCAGCGGACGTGACATTCAGGTCTTTACCGACCAGCCAGGCCTGCAGTTCTATGTGCCCAAGTCTTCGCCTCCGTCACCGAACATGAACATGCCTGCGCGCCGCGGCCCCGCTGCCTTCTGCCTTGAAACACAACACTTCCCCGACTCGCCGAATCAACCCAGTTTTCCCTCCACAATCTTGTCGCCGGGTAAGCCGTTCCATTCCAGTACGACTTATGTATTCACTATCAAGCGAAACTAGCCCTGACACGAAAGGGACAGGCTGGACGGTCACCTCCGTTTATGAGGGATCACCGGCGCGAATCGCACTCTTCGGAAGAATCAGGTTACTGTACGAAAGCGTTGTGGGGCGAAGCACATAGCCGAAAGCACCGGAGAACAAATTCTGTACAGTGTCCGTGCCGTAACAAGGCAGAAGCGGAGCTAGCCTCCAAGATGCGATAGAAGGCCGCTTTTGAATGCTATTGCGACTGCCTCCGTTCGATCTGAGACCTTCAGCTTCTCCATAATATTATTGACGTAGTGACGAATCGTGTAATCGCTGAGGCTAAGGGCTGCGGCGATTTGTTTATTTGTCCAGCCTTTGGCAAGCAGTTCAAGGGTCTGCAACTCACGCGGCGTAAGATCCGATCTCATCATCCGATCGGCGAATCTGGCAGCAATATCGATCGGAATGTAGCGTCTTCCGGCATGCACAACGGTAATTGCGGCAATAAGTTCTGTCTCCGAAGTATCCTTCACCAGGTAGCCTTGTGCTCCGGCCTTAATTGCCTGGTAGATAAGTTCGTCATGTTCGTAATTCGTGAGGACGAGCACCTTGGGCGGAGTTTGGACTGACTGCAGAGCGCGCAGGACAGATATGCCGTCCATTCCCGGCATACGCAGGTCGAGCAGCATCAGGTCGGGCTTTTCGCGGGCCACGAATTTCAGGGCCTCCGAGCCACTTCCGGTTGTTCCGACGACGATCATCCGTTCCTGAGTGCTCAGCATATTTGAAAGCCCAGAGCACATGACGGGGTGATCGTCCACGATCAGAATACGAATGGGGTAAGTCTCTTCGTCCGGCATCGGTCTACGCCTCCAACATCGTTCTGACGAATGTTTGTGCTGTGTTGAGTAGAGCATGCAATGCGTTTTGTTTCGGCAACTGAACTGTGATTGAAACAGAAGTCCCGGAGCCAGGAACACTCGTAATATCGAGGTCCCCGCCGATCTCCGATGCTCTCTTTCGCATCCCGCGAATCCCAAACCCGAGCAAGTCCCCGCTCATGGTGAAGCCGCGACCGTTATCGGCAACGGTGAGCCGCATCGAGTCACCTTGATAAGCGACGACGATGACCAGGCGTGTCGGTTCGGCGTGACGAATCGCGTTGGCAATCGCTTCCTGACCGAGGTGGAAGAGTTCAGCATTCACACGCACGGAGAGAGGGCGCACCACTCCGGAACAGCTTGCGTCAATCTCAACCTGCCCACTCTCCGCCAATGACTGCGCGCATATCTTCAGCGAAGCGAGGAGATCAGCGTATTGGGAGTTGTCCGAGGGGACCGGAACCAAGCTTCTGCGCGCCTCTCTGTGACTAAACTGCACAAGTTTCCTGGCAACGTCCACGTGATGGGATAGATTCGGGTCGTCGACCGGCGCGATAGCCTTTTGGATTACCCGCAACTGGAAGCCTATTCCGGCGAAACTTTGTGCCAGTGTGTCGTGGATATCGCGGGCCAGCCGCTCCCGTTCTTGTAGCACTGTTTCGGTCTTCCAGCGTTTGAGCTGAACGTAGAGGAGCAGAATAAAGAACGCCAAGGTGAGGACTCCCAGCGCCGCTGCAAGAAAAAATAGCCGTGTCCTGGTCCACCATGGAGCCGGAGCGATGAGGGATGCGTCGTTGAGGGTGCGCAGCAGCAGGTTGGAGTGGATAGCGCTTCCTTGATAAATGAAGCGGCTTTCGCCAGAGAGCAAATTGATGCCGGAGATACGGACTGCGCTTCCAGGGGCGAGAGGAGTCGGGGTACTTAGACGAGACTGCAATTCCGCTGTAGTTACATGGTCGCCATCCTCAAGCAGCAAAAGTGTTCGCGTAGGTTCGTCAATGATGCGCAGGAGGCGCATGTCGATCGAAACCAAGCAGAAGCGGTATTTGCTGGATAGGGCCTGATGCCAATCAACTGGTACCGGGGTAAGCGGAGTTCCATGCGCCAACTTTCGCAGCACGGCGTCTCGTAAAACAGGCCCGTAGGCCTCAGGCGCTGGAAACCCGACAACTTCGATGCGGTCCCCAACTTCGAGAGGTGGAGAGTCTGTCAAGAACACCTCGATCGCGTCGGTGCCATCCTGCAGCATCAACCGCGAGCCTGGCTCATAGTAGGTAAGGACGCCGCTCAAACGGACGCGATGAAAGTAGTCCGTGTTTGATCGATAGCGCATCAGACTGCCGATAGGGACGATGGGAGCACTGAACAGGTCTGGGGGCGCGGGTTGTATGACACTGATTCCTCGGATATCCGCAATCTCCAGAACCACCCCGGTTTCCTGCATATTGTCATTCTTTCGGCTGAGCGCAGTTGCCGTGATTTGCACTTTGGCATCGATCAGGGACCGGGCAAACTGCTCATATTCCGACGAGAGAATTGCTTCGACACGACCGTCCGGCATCGCCAGGGTTAGCTCGACGCCACCCAGCACGGGCATAGGATTCAGTCTCACCGCGCGTATGGTTCCTTCGACCGCAACATACTGAGCGTCCTCCATCCCGCTGCTGAGTTCTCGGAAAGACACTGTCCTGGGACTGGGCAGAGGTCGCTTGCCTATCAACTGTACGCGGGGTGCAACGATCTGAGGCGAATAGCGTCCCGGAGCTACTGGACCAATCACCGTGAGCAGATCGCCGGGAGCGTATTTTCCACTGACACTGTCTACCCAAATTCCGCCGGTGCGATCTTGCACTACCAAGGCTTTCCCATAGGAGAGTGTCACCGTCCCTTGGATCATCGCGAAGCCTCCACGCTGCGCGACATCATAAGTCAGAGCGAGCACGGAAGCCGCCGTTTTATAAAGAACTTTAGGTGGAGAAGATACCGGAGGCTGAGCCGAAAGCGAAGCGACGCCGAGGCAGAACGCGACGCCGCCTACCCATCTAGTCCGCGCGACGATGAGACGCCGGAAGCAGATCTCGGTCGCATTCTTCACGGGAACCTGGCCTTTCTCTGCGAGTGATCTTACGCCTGGCGTGCTTGCTGCACTTCCAGTTTCTGACGCTAAGAAAATGCAATTGTAAATAATCCTCACCTTGAGGCGACCGCGACTGCGAGAGTCGAAGGTCGTGTTCGAGGGTATATGGCACATTTGTGCCATATGGACATGCGCGCAATGACCCAATTTGATCCGCTCAATTGATCTAGCATTCTCCGCTCAAATGCCGCATTTCCATTCGACTATTGCGGCAGTTATCGTTACCCGCGCACGAAGAACTCCTAATGAACCTGTTTTAGACCAAATCCGGATCTGATCGGCTTGAGTGTGACCCGCGGTTTGCTCGGAGCTATCCCATCAGCCGCAGACAAGAACTTTGGAAGTTCTATGCTGCCGCGATCAGATGGAAGACCTCGTGCCGAAGAATGCGCTTTCAGGGCTGCCGATGGAGGCTGCCGTGCGAAGCGAGAACGAAACGTATCAGCTTGCGCGATTTACAGGAGGCAGACAATGCGGCATGATCGAGGACAAAAAAGCAAAAGGACAATCCAGACTATCTGGTCGCTGGCATTGGTCTCAGCGTGTATGTTTTCAACCGGGCTTTCCTGGGCTCAGGCGACTCAGCAGTTCAATGGCCGGGTTGTGGACTCCAGCGGTGCCGTGGTTCCGGCTGCCGATGTGATCGTCCACAACGAGAGCACAGCGGTGGACACGAAGACCGTGACCACGGCAACGGGAGACTATACCGTCCCCTATCTGATCCCGGGAAGTTACGACATCACAGTGTCCAAGCTGGGGTTCAAAATGGAGAAAAAGACCGACATTCTGCTCAATGTCGGCCAGACCTCCACGATTAATTTCGCCATGCAGGTCGGCGCCGTCACGGAGACGGTCACAGTCAACACGAGCGCCGTGCAACTTGAACTCACCTCATCGGACCGGGGTGAAATTATCAGCGCTGAAGACGTCCGCGAACTGCCGATCGATTCTCAAAACCCCTTCATGCTCTTCGATCTGAGCCCGGGCACTCACGATTTCTCAAGTCCGCAATATCCCCGGCCTTTCGACAACCCCACGGGCAATCAGTACGTGAACGGCTCACCCCAGGTCAGCCAGCTCAACGTCGATGGCGGGACAGGCGATGTCTCCGATGTTGGCCGGTACGGCTTTGTCCCGTCGGTCGAAGCGGTCCAGGAGTTCAAGATCGTTCTCAATGCCTACGACGCGTCGTACGGACACTCGGGCGGCTCCTCGGTGGACATGCAGTTGAAGTCGGGTGGCAACTCCTTCCACGGTGCGGTGTACGAATTCGCGAGGCGAAGCGGACTGGATGCAGGCACGTGGCAGAACAAATATAACGGCGTTCTTCCACCTCTTCAAAGGGCCCCGCACAAGCGCGATCAGTATGGGTTTGAAGCAGACGGGCCGGTCAGAATTCCCCATCTCTTCGATGGCAGGGACAAGCTCTTCTATACGCTGCAGTATGAAAAAATGAACGATATCCTCCCCAACCCGGGTTTAAACGTTCAGTCCATACCCAATCCGCAGTGGCTTACGGGCAACTTCAGCGGAGCGCAGTACTGGAACACCACGACGAACAGCCTGATGCCCCTCATCATCTACGACCCGCTCTCTCCTTTGACGACTGTCGTCGATCCGAATTGTATCGCCTCCGGTGGCTCTACATCGAGCTGCACGAAGCAGTCGCACCAGCCGTTCCCAGGCAACGTGATCCCGAGCAACCGGATCGATGCAGTGGGGGCGAACATTCTGAGCTACTACAAGTACTTGACGCCCAACGTGAATCCCGGTCCTGGGTATGCGCCCTGGACCAATAATTGGGCGACATTGCAGGTAGAAAACGACACCTGGCGCAATTTTATGGCGAAGATTGATTACACTATCACGCCTAAGGACAAAGCCTACGTCCGCTGGAACTACCAGTACCGATATGGCCTCACCAATAGCAATGACGGGTATCCGAGCAACGATCCTGCCAATATGAACGCCACCGGCCGTCAGCCGCAATCGATGGGGGGTGCGGTTCAGTGGACGCATGTCTTCAGTCCGACCCTCCTGTTCCAGTTCAGCGCAGGGGCCGACCGTTACAACAACGTTCAACTCCTAGGGCCTGTCTTAGGAGGTAATGTGGATGCATCCCTGGGATTTGCACCTTCTTACACCAGCCAACTGGACCCCGGAGCCAGGCAGCATTTTCCCTATATCAACCCGAGCGGCATGACCAATTCCGCTCAGTACGGCTGGTTCGGCTCGAATGGAGGCATAGGCTTCAACGGGAACGTGCGCACCCTTACCTTCAATCCAAGCTTGACGTTTATTCATGGCGAGCATTCCATGCGCTTCGGGGCGAATATCAACTTTGACCAATGGGATACCCCCTTTGGAGGCAGCCTCAACAATTACAACTTTACGAACAACTTCAGCAATCAGTTTGGCCCTGGCTACAGCGACCAGGCTGGCTACTACAGCGGCAGTTCCATTGCTTCGCTGCTACTCGGATACCCGAACTCGGGCTCGGTGCCCCAGAACAACCATACGTTTTACTCCCAGCATTATTTCGCGCCGTGGTTCCAGGACGACTGGAAGATCACCAAGAAACTCACTCTGAACCTCGGCCTGCGCTATGACTACGTGACGCCCAGGGTCGAGCGCCACAACAAGATGACTTCGGCGTTTCTAACCAACGCAGTGAACCCGGTCTCGTCGCTTATTCCTTCGGGGACGGTCCTGGGCAATGCGACCATCCTTAACGGGGGCCTCACTTTCGCTGGGGTCAATGGAACCTCAAGAGGCGCATACAATCCAAGCAAGCTGAACTTCCAGCCGCGCATCGGTTTTGCGTATAACATCATCGATCGACTAGTGCTGCGGGGCGGGATCGGCCAAACCATTCTGACCGACGAGTCCACCAACGGTTCGTCCGGCTTCAGCGCCAGCACCGCGTACACGAACTCGAACGACGGCGGCATTACTCCGTATACCGTCTGTCCGCAGGGTGCGGCCACTCCTGGATATCCAAACTGCACCGGGGGCCTCGGCTTTGCCAACCCCATTCCGACGCAGGCCCAGCCCACTGGGTCTTCTTTGGGGCTCGCGCAAAACCTGGGCAGCACCGTCAGCTTCTATAACCCCAACTACCACACTGCCTCGATTTGGAGCTACAGCTTGACGCTCGATGCGCGCCTCTCCAAGCGCGCTACCGTGAGCCTCGCCTATGTCGGCAACCGGGTCCCCAATAACCCGGTAAGTAACGACCTGAATCATGTCTCTCCGGCGTACAACGCAATGTGCGACGTGGAGCGCGGTGGCAACCATCTTCTTTGCGATGCTTCCGGCGCTCAGATCGCCAATCCGTTCAAAGGCCTTGCCCCGTTCATCGGAAGCTCGTATTACACCTCGAGCACTGTTTCGCCCGGGACAATTACTCGCCTGTACCCCGAGTTCCAGGGGGTAACGGAGAACGGGTGGGCCAGCAATGGCAAAACCTGGTACAACTCCTTCCAGGCATCCGGTTCGCACCGGATGTCGAAGAGTCTGACGCTCCATGGTACCTACACCCACGCAAGAGCGTTCCAATCGGGTGGCTTTATAGATACGGTCAACCAAGTCTATCTGTCGCGTCAGGTGAGCACTACGAACGACGTTGCGCACTCCATCACATTCAACGCGGTCGCCTATCTCCCGATAGGCAGGGGACGAACGTTCCTCGCAAACATCAATCCATGGGTTGATGCCTTCGTCGGCGGGTGGGAAATATCACCTATCTATAACTGGTACAGCGGATTCGCATGGCGCCCGTCTAATTCCCAAACCTGGGAGATGGCCCAAACCGGAGCTCCTGTTACCAAGTCCATGGGTGTACCTCGCACCACGCTGGGACTCGACTCGACCCACAGAGACTACAGGATTCGTGGAGCAAACCCCTGCGTTGGCACCCGAGACCCGATCTCCAATGCGATCATCCCGGGTCCATCGGCGGTTGCAGCGGGTTGCGGAACACCCAGCCAGGTCGTATATGTAACATCGGCGAGTGGATTCTCCCTGGCAAGGCAGAATGAGGATTTCGGCGTTCGCCAGCCGGGAGCCTACAACTTCAATTCATCCTTCGCTAAGAATTTCCACATGCCTTGGGCGCAGCACGTCTATCTCTCCGAGGCCACCAACCTGCAGGTCCGAGTGGACTTGCTCAACGTATTCAATCATCCGAATTGGGACGAGGGCTATAACAGCTCTCCTACCAGTGTCGACTTCGGGACGATCACGAAAGGCCCTAGCGGCCCAAACAACCTCCCGCGTTACGTGCAGCTATCCGCGAAGCTCAGCTGGTAACTTGTAAATGGGGCCCGTCACTCAAAGGTGGCGGGCCTCTGTGCCTCTTGCGTCATTCTCGGGACGTTCAGTGTCGAGCGGCCGCACTGAGAGTGGACCAACCGGGCAAGAGCCTGCCAACGTAGTTCTTTGTTGAGGTCAATGAGAACACTAGGAACCAGAATCGGTGTGGCGGTTGCCGCCGGATTTTTCACCTTACTATCCTTGGGATATAGTCAATCGGCCGCAACTGCGCGCGGGACGATCCCGATCGATTACTCGACGTTGCAGTCGATCTCCCCCGGCGACTCCGATGCCGTGATCGCGGAAAAGGCAGCGAAGGTGCTGCCCCGTCCCAACCAGACTGCCTGGATGCGTTACGAAAGGACGTTCTTCCTGCATTTCGGGCCGAACACGTTTCGGGGCGTCGAGTGGGGGAACGGCCGAGAGGATCCCGCAATCTTCAACCCCACCCAGCTCGATGCGGAGCAATGGATCCGCGCTGTGAAAGATGCCGGGGGCAAGGAGATCATTCTGGTCTGCAAACACCACGATGGTCTCAGCCTTTGGCCCACGCGTTATTCACCACACTCGGTTGCGGCCAGTCCGTGGCGGGGAGGAAAGGGCAACGAGGTTCGCGAAGTAGCTGACGCAGCCCGCAAGTACGGCGTCAAGCTGGGCGTCTATCTTTCCCCCGCCGATCTCTACCAGTTGCGGACGAATCCGACCAATCCCAGCGGCTACTACGGGGATGGGAGCCAGAAGCTGCGTTCCGCGATTCCCACCGATCCGGCAAGCTTCAAGACCGCCCCATCCAAGGGACGCAGCCCCGCGCCGGGCTTCAAGAGTTACAGCTACGAAGTAGACGACTACAACCGCTATTTCATGAATCAGCTTTACGAATTGCTGACCGAGTATGGGCCGATCGCCGAAGTGTGGTTCGATGGTGCGAATCCCGACCCCAGCGTTCAAGAGACCTACGATTATGCCGCGTGGTATGACCTGATACGCAAGTTGCAGCCGCATGCAGTGATTGCCTGCAAAGGGCCGGACGTGCGCTGGGTCGGCAACGAGGGCGGAGTTGGGCGAACCACGGAGTGGAGCGTCATTCCATTGCCTCAACAGCCTGATACCTTCCGGTGGCCGGACATGACGGCCAAGGATCTTGGCAGCCGCTCCAAACTTACGCCGGGATCGTATCTCTGGTGGGACCCGGCGCAGGTCAACAATCCCATTCTTTACGGCTGGTTTTGGGCTGCGAAGAAACGGGTGCGAACTGCCGCGGAGTTGATTGATATCTACTATCAATCCGTCGGTCGCAACGGCAACTGGCTGCTGAACCTCTCACCGGACACGCGTGGGCTGATACCGGACGATCAGCTTGCCAACTTGCGGCTGGCTACGGAAGCGATCGACAAGACCTTTGCCAGGAATCTCGCTGCCGGCGCCAGGCTCACCGCGGACGGTTCCACTCCTGCACATAGTCCGTCTCTCGCACAGGATGGAAATCTCGACTCCTGGTGGGAGGCCGCCCCAAGGCAGACTACGGCCGCTCTCACTCTCAAACTTCCTCGCGCCGTGACGTTCGACGTAGTGTCATTGCAGGAGGCAGTTGACCACCGCAGCCAGCGAATCGAGTCCTTCGCCATCGACGTATGGGATGGGTCGAAGTGGAACACGATGGACGAGCAAACAACCGTGGGGCACAAGCGGCTGCTGCGGTGGAACTCGCCGGTTACGACCAATCAGGTTCGCATCCGCATCACCGGTTCGCGGCTTGAACCCACGCTAGCCGAGGTGGGACTGTTCAAGCAGGCCGAGTTGGTGCAACCTCCCATCATCTCCAACCGCGATGCTACCGGGTCAGTGACCATCAGCAGCGCCAAAGATCTTCCTGTGGTGTACACGCTGGATGGCACGGTACCGACTGCCAAATCCGCTGTCTATCGTTCGGCCATCGCTCTTCCACGCGGCGGCATGGTGCAGGCCGCCTGCCTCAGGCCAGACGGGCGGCTCGGCATGTTGGCTTCCAAGGATCTCGTCGGGCTGGCTCCGATTGGCTGGAAGATTGTGAGTGCGGACAGCCAGTTGGACAACAACCCTGCAGCCAACGCAATCGACGGCAACTCCACTACCTTTTGGCAAACTGCCGCGAGCGCCGATCCGGCCGCTTCACACCAGGTCACGGTGGATATGGGGAGTGTGCAGCGGATTTCGGGCTTCACGTATCTTCCCCGCCAGGACGGAATCAGGGAGGGCATTGTTCAGACCTACCGATTTGAAACAAGTACGAATGGGACCGACTGGACAATGGACGCTGACTCGGGACGTTTCGGAAATGTTCGGAACAATCCGATGGTTCAGGAAGTCCCGTTCGCTCCGGTCAACGCTCGATTCTTTCGCTTCACTGCGTTGCAGAGCACCAATGGCCAGGCAAGCGCGGCCGAGATATCGGTTTTGCCCGCTGACGGCGATCACTGAGGATGACCACGAGCAGGAAGACCCTGACGAGACGTTCCGATTTTGGGGGTTTGCGATCCACGTAGGAGGAGATTGTGCAGTGGCGGGACTTTTGCAAACTCATGGCAGCAGCATCAGCGGCCAAGGCGGCTCCGCTCTTTGCGCAGGGCGCGCAGAATCAGCAGTCGGTGTTGCCGCCTGCCTCCAATCAGTACACCCAGGAATACGCTCAATGCTGTGCTTCCAAAGCAATACCAACGGGCAGTCGACTATGCAGCTGTACTCAAGATAATGCTGGCCTGAGACCTGCAGTACTATCCCTTTTTTCTGTTCAAGAGCGTGCCGGCCGCGCGTTCTTCAGGACCTAACCAGTGAGGACGAAATAGTATGCCGCGCATCTCCCGTCGTAACCTAATTGCCTCCGGACTCGCTTTTTCGGGTTCTTCGTTGTTGAGAAGCTCAGCCTGGGCTCAAGCTCCCTCGATGCCGCAAGGCGCAGGGCCGAGCGGGACAGGCAGCACCGCGTCCGGGAACGGTATCCGGGAAAATTTACTCTTCGACTTTGGCTGGAAGTTCAAGTTCGGTCATGGTACGGATCCTGCGAAAGACATTGGTTTTGGTCTGGGCCAGGCCGATTTCTCCAAGACTGGCGACTTCAAGCCGGCCAAGGCCGAGTTTGACGATTCCGCGTGGCGCGCGCTGGATCTGCCGCACGACTGGGCAGTAGAGCTTCCGTTCGAGCATGACGATAGCGGAAACGGCGATAGTCAGTTGCGGTCGCACGGCTACAAGCCGATAGGCCGTCGCTATCCGGAGAACAGCGTGGGCTGGTACCGCCGGGAATTCGAGATTCCGGCAGGAGATGTGGGCCGACGGGTCCGGGTTGAGTTCGACGGCATGTTCCGCGATGCTCTGGTTTGGGTCAACGGCTGCTTCGTTGGGCGAAACGACAATGGCTATGCTCCCTTCGGCTTCGACCTCACCGATTTTCTCGCGTATGGCAAAAAGAACTATATTCTCCTCCGCGTGGACGCCAGCTTCGGCGACGGATGGTTCTACGAGGGAGCTGGAATCTATCGCCACGTCTGGCTCACCAAGACGGACCCGGTTCATCTAGGCAAGTGGGAGAGCACGGTCCGCTCCACACTGAACGGGGATACGGCCATGTTGACCCTCTCCACGGTGGTCCAGAACGAGAGCCAGCAAACGGCCGCCGTCAAAGTGAGCTGGAAGATTCTGGATGCCAAGGGAGCGACCGTGGCCACGGCCGAATCGGTGCGTCAGCCAGTTTCGGCGGACGGAGCTTCTACCTATGTCGCTAGCGCCAGGCTCACGAAGCCGGCGCTGTGGTCTGTCTCGGAGCCAAACCTGTACTCCGCTGTGGTGAGCGTGGAGGCCGATGGCAAGGTGCGCGATGCCGAGCAGGTGACCTTTGGCGTGCGGACGGCCGTATTCGATGCCGACAAGGGTTTTCTGCTGAATGGAAAACAACTGAAGATTCAGGGCACCTGCAACCATCACGATCATGCGGGAGTGGGGGCTGCCCTGCCTGATCGGGTACAGGCATTTCGGCTGGGCGTGCTGCAGGAAATGGGTTGCAATGCGGTGCGCACCTCGCACAACCAGCCCACCCCGGAATGGGTGGAAGCGTGCGACCGGATGGGCGTGATGATGATGTGCGAAACCCGCCAGATGAGTTCGAATGACGAAGGCATGCGACAACTCGAATTAATGGTGAAACGCTATCGCAACTCGCCATCGATTATCCTCTGGTCCATTGGCAATGAGGAGTGGATACTGCAGGACGGAATGGCGGAGCAGGGAGAGCGCATTGCCACCAGCATGGTCCGCCTGTGCCACAAGCTGGATCCCACCCGGGTAGTTTCCGCTGCAGTCAACGGAGACAACGAGAAGGGACTCTCGGTGCTGCTCGACATCATCGGATTCAACTACAACACCAATAAATGGCCCGAAGCGTTCCATAAGAAGTATCCCAAGCGGCCGATCTTTGGATCCGAAACATCCAGCGCCGTCAGCACGCGCGGGGCCTATGTCAATGATCGCACCCGGAACTTGATGAACTCTTACGACGGCGTAGTGGGTTGGGGAGAAACACCGGAGACGTGGTGGAAGTTCTATGGAACCCACGAGTGGGAAGCCGGCGGATTTGCCTGGACCGGCTTCGACTATCGTGGCGAGCCCACACCGTACGGATGGCCTTCCATTAACTCGCAGTTCGGCATCGTGGACATGTGTGGTTTTCCGAAGGACTACTTCTACTACTACAAAGCGTGGTGGCGGAAAGAGCCGTCGCTGCATCTATTCCCCCACTGGAATTGGCATGGACGGGAAGGCGACGAGATTCCGGTGTGGGTTTATTCGAACCTGGAGGAGGTGGAGTTATTTGTGAATGGCAAGAGCGTTGGCAGCCAGAAGGTGCCACAGCTTGGTCATGTCGAGTGGAAGGTGAACTTCGAGCCAGGCGCGATCGAGGCGCGGGGAATGAAAGGCGGCAAGGTCGTGCTGAACGAGAAGCGGGAAACCACCGGGCCGGTTGCTTCCTTTCGGTTGACGGCCGATCGCACGGAGATCAACGCCGATGGGGAAGATGTATCGATGGTGCGAGTCGAGGCACTCGATAGCGAGGGGCGGCTGGTACCAACCGCAGGCAATACTGTGACCTTCAACGTCACCGGTGCCGGCAAACTAATCGGCGTGGGCAATGGCGACCCGAACTGCCTGGAGAGTGACAAAGGCCCGAGGCGCTCCCTGTTCAACGGATTGGCCCAGGCGATCGTTCAGAGCACCAAGTCCCCCGGCGAAATTCAAGTCGAGGTAGTCACTCGGGGACCGCAAGGCGCCGGAAGGACGCCGTCCAGGTTGGCGCTCACTACCAAACAAGTGCAGCTGCGACCAGCCGTTCCGAAGGTTGGCTAGGGAAACCGGCGCACATACTGGCAGTTCTCCAGAAATGTTCAGGAAACGCATCTCCTGCGTCGTGTTGGACACACCCCGTCACCGCGTCGGCAATGACCTCACGGCCGCGGCCGACGAGGCGGTGGACCCACCGGCAGGAAGGCCAAAGCTTCAATGCTCAGGAACTGCGCAAGCAGTCAGGGAGGAGGATCGATGGCAAAGAAGTTTGACCGGACGAGGCGTGAGGCGATTCAGTTGCTTGCAACCGGAGTCTCAATCCTAAGCGTGCAGAACCTGCTTCTTGGGGAAGCCCTATCCGGCTCTGTCTCGGCGGCAAGCCCCGGCGAGGTCCTGGGTGGCGAATGGTCCTTTTCCCTTGACCAAAAGAACGAAGGGATTAATGATCGCTGGTTTACCGGGGACCTTTCGGACCGCATCAAGCTGCCCGGTTCGACCGACCAGGCGGGAAAGGGCTCTCCTCTCCCCGATACGGTGGATAGTTCGCAGAAATCCGCGCAACGATTTATAGATCCGTCCATCGCTGATAAGCACCTCGTCGGGTTGAGTCGTCCGGTGGTCTATACGGGGCCCGCTTGGTACGGGCGCACCATCGTCATTCCTGCAACGTGGAAGAGCAAACACGTCTCCTTGTTTTTGGAGCGCTGCTTGTGGCAGACGCAGGTCTGGGTTGATGGTCAGCCTTTCGGCAGCCAGGACAGTCTCAGTGCACCCCACATTTACGACCTCGGCTCTCTCACCCCGGGGCGCCATCGTCTCGTCATTCGCGTCGACAACTCCAACATCCACCAATACACCGATAACACGCATGCCTATAGCGAGATGACGCAGACCGTATGGAATGGAGTCGTTGGCGAGATCTCTCTGCGCGCCCACGATCCAGTGCACATCCAGGATGTGCAGGTCTATCCAGACCTCAGCGGCCATCTGCTGCGGGTCCGGATCTCCATCGCGAACAAAACCGGCCAATCCCAGGCTGGTATTTTGCGACTCCATTCCACCACGGCCGGCGCGGACCTTGAAGACCGGACCGTCAAATTCTCCGCACCGGATGCAGAAACCAAAATTGAGACGGAGGTCAAGTTCAGGGACAGCCTCCGTCGCTGGGACGAGTTCTCCCCTTCCCTGCACGATCTCACTGTCTCTCTTACTGGCGGAACTTACCGCGACCGCGCCGCCGTTAAGTTCGGCGTCCGCGAAATTAGCGTCAAGGGGACGCAGTTCGCTCTCAACGGCCGCACTACTTTCCTTCGCGGTACGCACGACGCGGCCGCCTTCCCATTGACCGGCTATCCCGCCATGGACCTGGAGAGTTGGCGCCACGTCTACCAGGCCGCCCGCGCCTATGGCTTGAATCACGTTCGGTACCACACCTGTTGCCCGCCGGAAGCTGCCTTCACCGCTGCCGACGAGGCCGGAATCATCCTGCAGGTGGAACTGCCCGCAGGGACGGTATTTGTCGGGACGCCACGGGGTATTCCGGACCGCGATGCGTTCTATGCCGCAGAACTCGACCGTATTCTCGATACCTATGGCAACCATCCATCCTTCTGCCTGCTGAGCCTGGGCAATGAGTTCCGGGGTGGTGAAGAGCAGTTGGACCTGTGGGTCGAGCACGGCCGCGACAAGGACCCTCGCCACCTCTACACCAGCCTCAGCAACCCGGAATCGCTGCGGCGATTCGACCCGGCCCAATTCGATCAGTATCAGGTCGCGCACTCAGGACGCATCAACGGGCAACACGTGTCGCGAAGGATGGAGAGCGTGTTCGACCGAACGCAGCCTGAAACTGCCAGCGATTACCGGTCGACTCTCGCCGGCATCTCGATTCCCGTCGTATCGCATGAAGTGGGACAGTGGAGCGTCTACCCTGACTATCGCGAGATCCCCAGCTACACCGGAGTGCTTCGCCCGCTCAACTTCGAGGCGTTTCGCGAGTCGCTCACCGGCAAGGGAATGCTCGATCAGTCGGAAGACTTCCTACTCGCCTCCGGAAGACTGGCGGCGCGGCTCTATCGGGAGGAGATTGAGCGTGCCTTGCGCACCCCGGGTTTCGGCGGGTTCCAGTTGCTCGACCTCCACGACTATCCCGGACAAGGCACCTCGCTGGTCGGCATCCTCAACGTCTTTTGGAACTCCAAGGGACTCGTGTCGCCCGAAGAACACAAGCGTTATTGCTCGGCCGTCGTTCCATTGGCCCGCCTCAAGTCCTATGTCTGGCAGACCCATGATGCATTTACTGGTAGCTTGGATATCGCCAACTACGGTCAGGGCGATCTCCGCAACGTTGCCCCCTACTGGGCCTTGCGCGACCACAAAGGGGCGAAGCTTGCTGGAGAAACCTTCCCCAGAATGACGATCCCCCAGGGAGGCCTCCAGCCGATTGGGACTTTTCAGGCAGACCTCAGCAAAGTTCCAACTCCGCAAAGACTCACGCTTGAAACTGGGATCGCATCGTCTCCGGTCTCCAATAGCTGGGATGTATGGGTCTATCCTTCCGACACGGATGAAAGCGCCGCGACAGATGTGGTGTTCAGTGAAGACCCATCGGACGCCATCCAGAGAGCGGTCGCCGGACATAGCGTCGTCCTATTGGCCGCCGGACATCTCAAGGATCCCGAGCCGATCCGTTATTCGACACCCTTTTGGAACACCATTATGTTCCGCACCCAGCCGAAGTCCATGGGCCTCCTCTGCAAGCCGCGGCATTCGGCGCTGGCTGCCTTCCCCACCGAGTCCTACACCACTTGGCAATGGTGGGAGCTGTTATCAAACCGCGCAAACGCTGCCCGCTTGAACTGGACAGAGCACAGCTATCGACCCATCGTGCAGGTGGTCGATCACGCGCCGCGCAATGACAAACTCGGGGTCCTGTTCGAGTTCAGAATCGGGTCAGGAAAACTGCTGATCTGCACACTGGACCTCAACACCAACCTTCAGCAACGCATTGTCGCAAGTCAGTTGCGGCACAGTTTGAAGCTTTACGCGGGATCGCCGTCTTTCGCTCCGACAGAGGTCGCTGAAGCAAGCTCCATCGCAGCCATGTTCAATAACCCGTATTCGCAGGAACCTAACAGTGGATCCTCACTCTTAACGACGTGACAGACCTCGTTGTATCGCATCGGAGAGCTTCCATGTCGAAAGCCGGACGCACCACACACGTCGGACTTCCTCGCGCCAACACATTTCATCCGCACAAACCGGGCAGTAAATTAAGGTCTATTCAAAACTTTGTGCTGTGTTTGGCCTTGCCGCTATCGATATCCTCTGCTCAAAGTCCGCAACCAACTTCGCAATCGTCCGGCGGACCCGAACAACAGATCCAGCCGGCACAGCTCAATCAGACACCGGGGGGTCCGAATGGACTCGGGAATGCAGCCTCCGGTCTGGTGATGAATCCAACCAAGGACACCATGCCTCCGCAATTGCGGATCGAGGGTGTCGTCTATCTGACCCCGCGACTGTCCACTCACCGTTGCATGTCGCGAGCGGCATATACCGCTTGGTCCGCAGACGCTCTATCACCTCTTTTCAGCACACGCCGCGCCTCCGGGCCTGCTGTCAGTATCGAGTGCACGATAGGCCGAACGGCCACCGTGGTATGTCACCTCTCTGCTCACCGTTGACTCCGCCCGATCCAGGCCGCTGGCTATCGGATCGATGAGCCGGAAGCATTCCTTGCGTCCCTCGGACAACTATTTTCTTCTTTTCTGCTATTGAGATTCATTTGGTGTTTTGATTTGTAACGGTAGGAGATGCATTACTGAGAACTGTCCCATCGGAACTGGTGACCGACCCGCGAATTGCGCCAATCGTGTTTCGAGCATGGGCCACCGGGTCAAGAAGGTGTATGGGACCAGG